>Ga0209972_10000380_pt1 | contig 43160 bp, 38 predicted proteins | sample NOAtaG_7_FD_187302 | JGI IMG/M metagenome (GOLD analysis project Ga0209972, IMG submission 187302) | Freshwater lake microbial communities from Lake Erie, under a cyanobacterial bloom - NOAA_Erie_Diel1S_2200h metaG (SPAdes) (version 2) | ecosystem: Environmental > Aquatic > Freshwater > Lake ...
ATAGGAGCCTAATTCAATGCCAGCAGTTGCTTTAAGTGGTTGTGGCTCCTTCTTGGTAATTAGGTTGACAACGCCACCAAAAGCTTCTGAACCATAGAGAGTAGCACTTGTGCCACCTGTCAATTCTACACTTTCAATTGCATCAACGGGAATACTATTTAAATCAGTTGCGCCATGATAGGTACTGATATTACTACCTATAGAGCGACCGTTAATTTGGAAAATTGTTTGGTTAATCGAAAAGCCACGCAAAAAAGTTCCAGTATGGATATCTGCACCAAAACCATAGTCATTAATTGCGAATCCTGGCAAACTGCGTAAAAGCTCGGCTGCGGTACTAGGATTTTGTTTTTCAATTTCTTCTTTCGGAACAATATAGGCAGGTGCAGAAGTGGGTACAAATGGAGATTTTTTACCTGTGACATCCAATTGAATTTCGTCGCTATCAGGATTTTGAGCTACTGCTTCAGGTTTAGAGGGAGTTTCTAAACTAGTTCGTATAGCTCTTAAATCAGAGCTTACTTGAGATGCTTGGGCTTGCAATTCCCCAACTGTCAAAATATTGGTATTTTGATTAACTTGATTAATGTCTTTAGGGGCAACTATAGGTTCTGTTTTAGCAAGATCGGCAGCACTAAAAATAGCTACGGCGAAGCTAGGAGCTAAGAGTAGCAACTTCACACAATTCATATTTATCTCAACTCCTCACAAGTTTGATCGCATTACCTTAGATTTAATTTCATCAAATCTAAGGTAATGAATTATCTGCTTTCTTAATAGTTAAAGTCAAAAGACATAATGTCAAACTTACTTATTTTCGGGTATTCTTAGACTTATTTAGGCATTTATTACAACTAGATTACTTTTTCGTAGCGATCGCCATTTTTATGCCATCAATCTTGCGGATACGATCCATGACGGTGATCGCTTTCCCATGAGCAACATTTTCATCAGCGTTAATTACTACAATATTTTGCTTCTCTTGGAGTATTAGCGATCGCACCTGTGGCTCCAGTTGCTCTAAAGCGATCGGCTGGCGATTGAGAAAGAGATTGCCTTGAGCATCTAAGGAAACGACAATTTTATTCTGAGTTTGAGACTTGGCAGTCGAAGCTTGCGGTAGGCTCACTGGGATACCTTCAGTACGATTGAGTACAAGTGTTGCAGTAATAAAAAAAGTCAAAATTGCAAATACAACATCAATCATTGGAATGATATTGATTTGAAAAGGAGATTCAGGTTCTTCAGGAAGTCGCATAGTTATCCCTTCTGATATCTTTGCTTAAAGTTTGCTCTGGCTCATAGTAATAACGGCGATAGAGAAGCTCTAATTGCCCACCATATTCTTGAATTAAAGCAATTTCCTGTTGATAAAATCCCCGAAATGTATTTGCAAAAATTAAGGTAAAGATAGCAACTACTAATCCCGAGGCGGTTGAGACCAGAGCTTCGCTAATGCCTGCGGTCACATTAGCTGTGCGACTGCCTCCGACATCGCCAAGTGTGAGTGAGGCAAACGAAGTAATCAATCCGAGTACTGTTCCCAGTAATCCTAATAAAGGAGCAAGACTGATTATTGTTTCAAAAGCAGTATTAAATCGCTTGAGAATTGGAACTTCAGCCTGAGCTTCGCTCTCAAGAGCCAGCCTGAATTCTTCGGGATTAGGAGATTCTAATTCAAGAGCAGCTAAAAAAATGCGGGTGATCGGAAATTGTAAATTGTTTTGTAACTTTACTAAGGCTGTGTCGCGATCGCTAGCATAAATTTTTAAAACATCGCGTACCAGACGTTTTTGCTTACGTTTAATCGTTAACCAAAACTTCACACGTTCAGCCGCAAGAGCAACAGCCAAAACTGAGAAAGCCGTCAGTGGATACATAACAATTCCACCAGCAACAAAAACTCGTCCAATATCCATAGAAAATTAAATTAGCGGGTAAAAAGCGTAAAAGATTGAATTTTTGTTTGATTCTTAACCATATCGCTTTTTTATTACTAAAGAAAGTTTGACAGCCTGTCAAACTTTGAGAACTATAAATTATGGTAAAACTGTCAAATTAGATTCTAAAAAGTCCTGCCATTCTGACTGATCTCTACCACTTTGTGAAAGTGTTAAAAGCAACTATGAATGATACTCAGCAAGAACTACGTCAACCGCTTGCAAACTCACACCGCGATCGAGAATGGAAAGCACTTAAAATTTTTATGTCAGTTAGCATTCCTTGTTCAGTTGCTTTACATTTCGTTATCCTCTCGAATCTTCCTCACATTGGTGGACAATTTGATAATTCTAGTCGTGACTCCCAAGAGGGATTACTAGAATTTAAGATTGTAGAAGATACTCAAGACACCAAGCTAGAAGATATCAATCAAATATTTGACCTTCGTCAATCCGAAAATATAGAAGAATCGATCGCCTTTGCCCCAGCCAATAATCTTAGGGATTCATCTACAATTGGCAGCACTGAATCTAATAATACTTCGATTGACTCAGTAAATGGTGCTGGCAATCTTTCACAGATAGATAGTGAGAAGCTCATAGACAGCCAACATCCTGCGGAAGCAGCTAAGGATATTGTTAAAACTACTAGTTCAATTTTGTCTAATTCTCTACCCAATACCTTAAAAATTGATCCCAACAAGCCCAATCTTTTTCAGAGTAAAGGAACTTTAGGCTCTCTAGTACCTAATGGTAATAATAAAAACGCGACAGGGCTTGGCTGGGGTAAAACTGGCGATCGCCATAGTACTTTTGGTAACGGGCGATCATCTAGTAGTACTTTAGGGAAAATTGGTGCGCCTTTAGGACTTCCGACTGGCAATGTCAACTCTACATCTACCAATAACTCCAATAATTCCCCAAATTCTGCTACTCCTGTTAATCCATCCAACAATTCCCCCAATACTAAAGTTCGTTGTCAAAGCTGTGCAAAGCCTGATTACCCTGTTAATGCTAGAGAGCGTGGTTTAGAAGGACAAACAAAAGTAGCTGTTGATGTTGATAGCAATGGAAATGTGATTAATGTGCGATTGCTCAACTCTAGCGGTCATGCTGAATTAGACGAAGCCGCGAAGCAAGCTGCGTGGAATTGGAAGTTTGATCCTTCTCAAAATGGTAAGCAGGCAATCCCCGCCAGCATCAATTTTCAAATCGAGAACTCAGATTATGCCAAACGTAGGCAAGAACAAAGAAAATTAGAGCCAAGGCGAGAGGAAAACATTGCTCCAATTGCTGCACCCATCCAGCCTAACCAAGCATCTCAGAATCAAATTCAACAAGAACCAGTAGCCCCTAAAACTGTTCCTGTGCAACCAACAAATGTTGATATTCCTAAAGCAATTATTCCGCCAACGTCACCAACATCGCTAACGCCATCAACATCTATACCCGTTGAGCCAATACCTAGGTCACCAATAACTCCTCAAACAACCCCATCGCTTATAGAACCATCGATAACCCCTGCTCCAGTCATACATCCTGAGTCACCTAGCAATCAAGGAAAGCCTTCTCCATCTTCCACTAAAGTCGAGACAAGTAAATAAATAAGTTAGGACTTAAGCAAACCGAACGAATTTATTACGCATTGGGTAGATGTGGTGCGGGTGAAGCCTGCACCACATCTACCCAATGCGTAAGTCCTATAAGTAATGAGATGCTTTACAGTAATTGATTAATCTATTCTTGTAGAGATTATTCGTAGGTTTTGAGGGATCTCCTCAGTTTCTGCATCAAATTCCAATAGAGTTTCACGGGTTGGTAAATATCCTGATTCGCCAAACGAAAGCAACATACGCTGTAAAGCTATCCATATTTCTGACTCAAATTCCCAATCATAGCGAGAGTTAGACCGACCTGCGATCGATCGTAAAGCCCAAAAATAACTATTGCGGACAATTGAGCCTTGTTTATTATACTTTGGCACATCATCACGGTGTATAAATAGAACTTCATTATCGATCTTGGCACGCATCTGAATGATTAGTTTTAAATACTTAGAGAGCGTTTATGGAATTGCTGTTTGTGAGAGCTTACCCCCAAAGTGGTAAGCTCTCACAAATCATTAAGTTTTACCGAGATAAGGCAAAATATAGCCCCTATAGCGGTTTTCATTTTGCCGTAGGCAAAATGAAAACTCAAAACTCTTAATGGGACTGATTTTTTGTTTTCAAATGAGTGTGTACTCATTTGAAAACCGCTATACTTTGCTGAACTAGTATTAGGTTAGGGCAAAGCGCTGTAATATGACTGAATATTAATAAACGTAATTAGTTAGCAATTTCCAGCTATGACAACAGCAAGTAGAAGCAATCGAACTTTCTGGCGTTTTATACTTAATGATACGACAGGCTTTGTCATTAAGCGCTTAGGGCAAGCAGTTGTCGTAATTTTGGGAGTCTCGATTCTTAGTTTCTTTGCAATTACTAAATCACCTGGTAATTGCTTTTCAGAATTGCGGAACAATCCTAGTACCCCCAAAAAAACAATTGAGCTATTGGAGAAGCAACTAAATTACAATAAAAGTGACGCGGAACAATACTTATTATGGTTGCAGAATACGCTAAAAGGTAATCTGGGAGTCCGTTGTCAAGGTTTAACGCCTGTCACACCTTTAATTGTAGAACGAGCAGGTAATACATTATTAATGTCTCTTGCCTCATTATTTACTACATGGCTATTAGCAATCCCTCTCGGTATTTATAGCGCCGTTAAACAAAATACATGGAGCGATCGCCTGATTCAAGTATTTAGCTATGCTACACAGGGCTTTCCAAGCTTTGTTTTAGCGATTTTATTACTGATGCTGGCGCAAAATACGGGTTGGTTTCCTGTAGGTGGGATGACTAGCATCAATTTTGCTGATCTTTCTCCCTTTGGTAAGCTCTTAGACATTGCCCATCACATGGTCTTGCCAACTTTGACTCTAACTATTGTTAGCTTTGCAGGCTTGCAGAGGATCATGCGCGGTAGTTTGCTCGATGTATTGCGTCAAGATTATATCAAGACTGCCCGCGCCAAGGGTTTACCAGAAAGTAAAGTAATTTATGTCCATGCCCTGCGTAATGCGATCAACCCTCTTGTGACTCTATTGGGCTTTGAGTTTGGCGGATTACTAGGCGGCGCATTTATTACCGAGTTCTTTTTTAGTTGGCCAGGGTTGGGGAAATTGCTTCTGCAAGCAACTCAAGAAAAGGATACCAACTTAGTGATGGCAGGACTGATGCTCGGCACTTTGATGTTAGTGGTAGGAAATCTAATCGGTGATTTACTACTTAAAGCTGTCGATCCCCGTATTAAGCTTGATGATATGGAATAAAGTTCTGAGGTTGTTCACTTAGTGGGTGACCCATGCTTTTAGATTTTGGATTTTAATTATGCTGACGTGATTTCGGTAATACCATTTGCGCGGTGTGTAGTGCCCCACAAATGGCAAAAAATGGTAAAAATTGCTTAGCAATTTTTACCATTTTTTACATTCATTAAACTGACATTATACTGAGCTAATTAAAACTACGATATATTAATAATGCTGTAGCGATTAATTGGTAATGTTTCCTTTATATGATGACAATCCGACTCAAGATACTTCCATTGTTGTCTATCTTCTAATCGTGGTAAATGTACTAATCTTTGGATACCAGTTGAGTTTGTTAAACTTTCAATTTGTTGAATGGATCAGAAATTGGGGTTTGATTCCAAAGGAATTTGTTACGCAACCACTCAAGGAAGCAATCACCTTCATTTCATCACAATTTCTTCATGGCAATATTTTCCATTTAGTTGGAAATATGTGGTTTCTCTATCTATTTGGTAACAATATTGAAGATAAGCTTGGTCATTGGAAATTTTTGTTTTTTTATCTGTTTTGTGGGGCTTGCTCAGGCTTTGCACAAGTCATTACTGCCCCAATGTCGGAGTTACCAATGGTAGGAGCTAGTGGGGCAATATCTGGAGTTATGGGTGCATATTTAGTCAGATTCCCGCGTGCTAAAATTGTGACCTTGTTATGGATTGGATTCTCTTTTATTCCCATTCCCATTCGTGCAGTTGTATTTCTCGGATTATGGATTGCTGGGCAAACTGTATATGCAGCAATCCATAATCCAAATTTACCAGGAGTAGCTTATTTAGCTCATGTCAGTGGATTTATGGTGGGGGCGATCACTGTTCTGATCTACTCAAAGCTTATGAAAAAATAGAGCGAGTGGTGACCTTGAAGTGTTCTCTATTCATTATATTTAAGCCCCCAATCCCAAGATTATAGGGTAGTGAGGCTCCTCCATCACCACCGTCACTACTATAGCGGTTTTCAAATGAGTACACACTCATTTGAAAACAAAAAATCAGTCCCATTAAGAGTTTTGAGTTTTCATTTTGTCGTAGGCAAAATGAAAACCGCTATACCATCACCACCACTATTAGATACTGGTGTTAGCAGACTTTTTAAGTCAGCAAATGCATCATTTGGCAAAATTGCTATACTCAAAAGTGCAACGACGAGAGGGAATTGGACATCATTAAGGCTAAAGCCCTTATTAGGTATATGGTTACGCAGATTACTGAGAAAGCGATCACCATAGCGACTACGATGAACTGCTTTCTGACTAAAAACTAGCCCAATGATTGCAACAATCGCACACATTGCAATCAAAATACCAACAGGCTTACCACGGGAGAGTCCTACTAAAGTCTTAGCAATACCTAATCCTAACAAGCAAGCGATTAAAACTGCTGGGTAAATCTTGTCAATAAAGGCTTGTTGCGGCTTGACCAGAAGATCCCAATTTTGTAGGCGATCGCGAATTGCTTGGGTTGCAGATAAATTTGATTTAGTAATGCTGTCAATGTAGGTATAGGATTGAAGCACCTCTGCGACTGCCTTTTCGATGGGATCGGACAATCTAATCTATCCATTGAGGCTGTCTAAATATATCATACGGAGTTTGGAATCTATGTTGATATAACCTTTCAGAAACAGACTAGCGATCGCAGTATCAAAAACCCGTTTGTTGCCATCAACAAGATAGGCTACTTCATATGCATCGAGAGGATCAGGTGGTTGTATCAGACTATTACTAGGAAGCCGTAAGTAATAGCGAAGACCATAGGCAAAAATAATTAGGACTTACGCATTGGGTAGATGTGGCGCACCACATCTACCCAATGCGTAATAAATTCATTCGGTTTGCGTAAGTCCTAAATTAATAAAATTAGTACATTTGCCAACATTGATTTCATTAACCTAAGCAGCGTAAAGATTCCAACATTCCCTTTGCCTTATTCAAGGTTTCCTGATATTCCTTCTGAGGATCAGAATCGGCAACTACACCAGCACCCGCCTGTACGCTTGCCTTGCCATCCTTGACTACCATTGTGCGAATGGTAATGGCAGTATTCAACTGTCCTTCAAAATCGTAATAGCCATAAGCTCCTGCATAAGTTCCTCGGCGATCGCCTTCTAAATTGTGGATAATCTCCATGGCACGAATCTTCGGCGCACCGCTAACCGTACCCGCAGGGAAACAGGCTTGCAATAAGTCCCAAGCATTTTTTTCAGGACGAATTTCACCGACGACATTACTGACGATATGCATGACATGAGAATAAAGCTCAATGGACATTAGCTCATCGACTTTGACAGTGCCACTTTTGCATACGCGACCTAGATCATTTCTGCCTAAATCTACGAGCATCACATGTTCCGCAACTTCCTTAGGATCAGCAAGTAAATCTTTGGCAAGTTCTGCATCCTCTAAAGAGTTTGCACCTCTAGGTCTTGTACCTGCGATTGGTCGGAGCACAGTCTTGGAAACCCCATTAATTACCTCTGCCTTAACCATAATTTCAGGGCTAGAGCCAATAAGCTGCCAATCTTTAAAGTTAAAGAAGGCCATGTAGGGCGAAGGATTAACTACGCGCAAGGAACGATATAGACTAAATGGCTCGCCTTTAAATTCCGTTGTCAGACGCTGCGAGAGAACAACTTGGAAGATATCACCAGCCTTGATATGTTCCTTACCTAGCTCAACTCCCTTACAGAATTTTTCACGGGTGACATTGCTGGTAAAGTTGACAGGTGGCTGTAAGCGAGGATTTGTCCATTTGATTGCAGTTTTTTGGCGATCTAAAGGCGATCTCAATTTATCCACTAATATCGTCAAGCGATCGCTAGCAGATTTATAGGCTGCTTCGGGAGCATTACCATTACTCAAATCAGCATAAGCGATCGCCCAGATTTTGCGTTTGACCTGATCGAATACCAATAAGCTATCGACCTGCATCCATATACCATCGGGTGTATCTCCCTCCTGACAGGGAAACACAGTTACTTTTGGCTCGATCCAATTAATTAATTCATAGCCCCAATAGCCAAATAGTCCCCCCAGACTCGGCGGCAACTGTGGCAAATGCACAGGATGAATTGGTGCGAGGCAATTACTCAAATGTTGAAAGGGATTACCAATAAATTCTTTGGTTGTGCCATCACGAAATGTTTGTGTTGTGCGATCTCCCCTTGCTTCTAATACCCATAGGGGATCGCAACTCAATAAACTGTAACGTCCAATTCTCTCGCCACCTTCGACTGACTCTAACAAAAAGCTATAGGGTTGACCTTGACAGACTCGATACCAAGCTGACACAGGGGTATCTAGATCTGCAACCAGTTCCATATATACAGGTACAAAGTTGCCCTGCTCAGCAAGCTTAATAAAGTCAGAATACTCAGGGAAAATCATGCGATCAGGATTGCTAAATAATTTGGTTCAACTAATTAAGATCTTATCGTGGTTTTCAGCCCTACTTAACAAAAAACCACAGATATAGAGATTTTCATTTTACCTACGGCAAAATGAAAACTCAAAACTATTACTAGGGTTGACTTTTACTTATCTCTAGGCAAAATCTTGCTCAATTCTATGCTCGTATCAGTAAATATTGGCAAGGCGATTGCTTGATGGGCAAGAACATATTTTCTTTGAGCATAGTTACCTTTCCCTTGAGCATCACGATAAGGTTCGCTATAAGCTTCTAAACGATTATCTACTAGGTTAAATAGCCAGTAGTTCTCAATCCCCGCTTCGGCATAAAGTGCACCTTTGACATCGCGATCATAATTAAGAGAAGAATCAGCAATTTCAATGACTAACAAAATATCATCGGCTATGGGATGTCCTGTGAGATAGTTATCTTCGCGATCGCGCACAATCGTAAAATCTGGCTCAGGTTCACTATCAGGAGGCAAAAAAATTGGATCTTGACATCTCAATACTGCTCGCCCCCTAACCAAGGCTGACAGTTCTGCAATTAAATTACTACAGCAAACTGTGTGCTTAGTACCTTTAGCTGACATTGATACAATTTCTCCTTTAATTAATTCGGTGCGTGGGGAGTCAAACTCGCTTTGCAACATTCCCAAATCACTGAGGCGATGATATTCCGCGATCGTAAACCTTTTAGTTTGAACTAGCATTGATATGCCTCACTTAAGTCATTGTCATTAGCTGATACTTGCTATAGCAATCTTGATTTTATCATGGGCATTAAGTGGCTATAGAATAAGATGCAGTGTAAAGTGCCACATCTCGGCATAATTCAAGAAGCGATCGCTATATACTGAGATTAAAATCAGTTGTTCCTATAGAGTTTAGAAAATGGATATACACGCACTAAGAGAAGATTATAAAAAGGGGGAACTAAGACGCAAAGACCTATATGATGATCCCTTTAAGCAGTTTGAAAAATGGTTTCAGCAAGCCTGTAATGCTGAGTTGCTAGAACCTAATGCCATGACTCTATCAACTGTTAATGCTGATGGTCAACCCTTTATGCGGACAGTATTACTAAAATATTTTGATGAGAAGGGATTAGTATTTTTTACTAACTATGAAAGTCGCAAGGCGCAACAAATTGAGCATAATCACAAGGTTTCTATTCTGTTTACTTGGCTACCTCTACAGCGCCAAGTCCATATCACAGGAACTGCGGAGAAAGTAAGTACCACCGAATCTTGGGAATACTTTAGCTCCCGTCCTCGTGGTAGCCAGTTAGGAGCGTGGACTTCTCAACAAAGCTCTATTATTTCTTCACGACAACTTCTACTGATGCAATTTGAACAGATCAAACAGAAATTTATGGATGGCGAAATTCCCTTACCTGATTTCTGGGGAGGATATCGCGTAGTTCCGAATAGCTTTGAATTTTGGCAAGGATGCACCAATCGCTTGCACGATCGCTTCTTATATACTTTACAAGAAGATCAAATTTGGGATATTCACAGGCTAGCTCCATAAAGCATCGCACCAATTAGCCCCACTTCAGGATTTAGCACAATGTGAATGGGAATATCATTTAATACAGAACTAACTCTACCCTTGCCCTTGAGAATCCTCAGAAATGAGCCTTCCTGAAGTAAGGGTAATATTTTTGGGGCAATGCCACCTGCAATGTATAGACCGCCATTAGGAATTAACTTTAATGCAAAATTCCCAACCTCAGTAGCATAGGCTTCCTCAAACATTTGCATTGTCTTTGTAGCAAGGTAATCACAATGAGGATCGCTATTGATTCTGTAATTGGCTAAGGCGGCATTAGCGATCGCGGCGGCGGCTCCCGACTCCACATCTCCATTTTCCCATTGACGCACTTTTTCGGCAATTTCTAGAGATTCAGTTGCAGCTTGGCGATCGCGCAAAAATTGATAAATTGCTACAATCCCCATTCCTGAAACTACCCGTTCTACAGATACGCGATCATGACGTTTTTGCAAATACTTTAATAACTCAATTTCTAGCTCATTCCTCGGTGCAAAATCCGTATGTCCTCCCTCTGTAGCATAAACCTGATAATGATCGCCATTCCATCCTAAATATGCCTCACCCAATCCTGTTCCTGCACCAATTACCCCTATTGGCGCTCGTTCTAACACATTCCCGTCTTGTAAAGTATACAAGTCATGAGGTTGCAATCCTAAAACCCCATAACCAACCGCTACAAAATCATTAATCAAGCTGACCTTGGGAATATTAAATTCCATAGCAAGGCGATCGCTATCAAACGCCCAACCTAAATTTGTCAATTGTGATCGACGATCACGCACAGGTCCAGCAATGCCCAAACAAGCCACCGATAAAGTTGGCAAATCACCTAAATGCTGGTTTGCCTGAGCAAGAAATTCACATAAAACATCGGAGAAACTAGCATAGTTAGTGCTAGCAAAACGTTGCTCATATAGCGATCGCCATGCTGTCCCCTCAGGTTCTGCTAGACGCAAAAGTGTCTTAGTGCCACCAATATCACCCGCCAAAACTATTGTCATGATCTTGATATCGCTATTACTTATTGGTCTCAAATGTATCAAGCGCGTATCTTGCGGCAGTTACCACTTGAGGATGGGGATCTTTAACGAGATAGTTTAAAGCGGACAAACTCTTATCACATTTGAGATGTCCTAGAGCCTCAGCTAAACGTTGTCTAGTTAACCAATCATCGGATTGGGCAAACTTTAAGATCTTATCTACACAACGTAAATCGCCGACCTCTCCCAAAGCCGAGATCGCCGCTTGATGCAACATCGTTTCTTCACTGTCCAAGGCTTGCATTAGGGCATCGTAAGCACGGATATCACCTAAATTCCCTAAAGAGACTGCCGCACTAAACCGCACAAGCCATTCCGTATCTTCATAGAAAGCTCTGAGTAATGGTTCAACCGCACGATTGTCTTGTAAATAGCCCAAGGCTCCCGCCGCATCGGCACGAATCCCATAATCATCCTCTGTTTCAAGAATTTTTGATAATACAGGAAAACAATCTTCTGTATGCTTTAGTCCTAGTGCAAATATAGCCATTGAGCGAATTTGCAAGTTATCGTCATCAATCACTTTTAAGATTAAAGGCACAGCATCCTCAGGAGATAAATCGCGGAGAGATACTAAAGCACGGAGGCGATCGCGAGAATTTTCGCTCTCTAATTGCTGGGCGATATTTTTTAAATTTAAGTTCTGATTAGTAGAGGTCATAAAAACAAGTATAAAAAGTATTTTGACTGTTAATTTAAATGAATTTTAGGAAATGCCCCAACTGGATGACTAAACATCAAATGATTGTATGCTAGGATACTAATGATGTTATACATATGTAGGTAACTTATCAGTATCCGTTACTATGAAAGAGTAATTTGAACAAATCTACTCCCATAGGTTGACCTGATATTTAATCAGATGTCGGTCTTACATCATTCCAACGGAATACATACGAAAAGCATCAACCCAAAAATTTACTCTCGTGAGGAGTGGAAAATGAAAAAAGTATCTTTGAATTTGGCTGGTAGCCTTGGCTTGCTAAGTGTTATTGGCGCAGTAGCCGCAAGTCCAACATTTGCTGAAACTACAGCTGTTTCGCAAATTAACCAAGCCATGAGCAATGATCCCGTTGCTCAAAACGTAACTTCTGTATCTCAGCTTAGCGATGTCAAGCCTACTGATTGGGCTTTTACTGCGTTGCAATCCTTGGTAGAGCGCTACGGTTGTATCGCTGGCTATCCTGATCGCACTTTCCGTGGTAAGCAAGCAACTAGCCGCTATGAGTTTGCTGCTGGTTTAAATGCTTGTTTAGACAAAATTAACGAAATTATTTCCGCAGGTCTGGCTGACAAGGTTAGCAAAGAAGACCTTGCTACTTTGCAAAAGCTTCAAGAAGAGTTTGCGGCTGAACTAGCAACCCTTCGCGGTCGTGTCGATGCTCTTGATGCCAAAGTCACCAAACTTGAAGCTCAACAGTTCTCCACGACCACCAAGCTGACTGGTGAAGCAATTATGGCTGTCACTGGTGCAAGTGGTAATGCAGTTGCTCCTACAAGTACTAATGTTTTTGTGACTAGCCGTGTTCGTCTCAACCTCAACACTAGCTTTACAGGTAGCGACTTGTTACTCACAAGACTAGAAGTTGGTAATGGGGCAGGTGGTAATATTCCTGGAACATTTGGTGCTTTGTCAGGTGCTCAAGCTAACACTGGTACAACTGTTGGTGGTCCTAACTCTAGTAACATTGGATTCGCAACATATGGTCAAGATTATGCTAACTTAGCTTCTACATTTACCCTTGCCAAACTTCGCTATGACTTTAATGTTGGCGATCAACTTCGTGTATCTTTAGGGCCTGTCCTCCATGCTTACGATCATATTGACGTAAACTCCTATGCCAATAACGAAGCTTACGACTTTAGTTCTACTTTCTTCATCAATAATCCTCTCCACATTTTAGTCAATGGACAAACTGGTGGAGCAGGCGCTGCATTTGATTGGAATATCGCCAAGAGCGCTTTCAGTCTCCGTGGGCTTTATCTAGCTGCGTATGGTAATACTCCAGCCGCAAGTAATGGCATTAACCGTGGTTTATTTGGTGACACTTATCAAGCAACTGCTGAACTAGAGTTTGCACCTAAAAATTCTGAGGGTGAAAAGCCTTTCGCAATTAAGTTGCTTTACACCAATGGTGCAGTAAACAACACCAATATTAATACTGGTGGTGTAAACGTTGAGTGGAAGTTTGCTAAGGGTGCAGCGTTATTTGGTCGCTATGGATTTGGTAGCCTAGATAATCGTGGTCTTGCTATCAATTCAGTAAACACATTTACCAACGGATTTACCAATGCCACTAATCTAGCAGCAACTAGCTTAAGTCCTCAAACTTGGATGTTTGGCTTTGCTTTCCCAGACCTATTTAAGGAAGGTGCTTTGGCAGGTATTGCTGTTGGTCAGCCTTTCATTGAAAGCAATGTTGGCAACGCAACTCAAACCAACTTGGAATTGTTCTATAACTTCCCAGTATCGAACAATATTCGTATTACTCCTGACATTCAGTTTATCTTTAATCCTAACAACGTATCTGGAAGCACCATTTTCGTTGGTACTTTGAGAACTGTATTCTCGTTCTAATCTAAAAAGGGACGCAAAGTGTCCCTTTTTAATTTATAGGGGTAGTGCATATCACTACCCCTATTTTCATTTGATTATCTGATCCCAATTAGAGTCTTTGCCATTGGGAAATAAGTTGCCCATACTTTGGGATCAGGACGACTTACCCACTCATTTCGCGAAACAATCAGTTGCAAAATAATAGCGGCTTGATCTTGGTATGGGTCTTGAGCAGTCACTTTTACAGATACATCAGATACAAGGATTTCACGATCAAAGGCGCGTTGGGCAGCCGATCGCGCAAGTATCTCAGCCTTACGAGTCATCACCTCGAAACCTTCATCTTGATTAACGAGCATCCGAATATCGACCTCACGCCTTTCAGCCACAGCACTGCTAGCGATCGCCATCGTTGACAAAGTGGCGATCGCAGAAACCAGCAACTGGTTAGTAACTCGATGCAAGTGCTTTAACATAGGAAAAATCGGAGAAACATGCGAGTTGTTTTTCATAGTTATCTTCGCCAGAAACTCACAAAAGAGTTTAAAGAAAAATCGCCAAGATATTAGCAAAAAATTGGGAAAGATGTGTGCTATTGTCTGCTAACAAATTTGGCTTTAAAGTTTAGCTCATTAAGGAGGTCATCTAGGGGGCGTTATGTCAAAAGTTCTGATTAGTAACTTGATCGATGAAATTAATACTTTGCTGAGCCGTCCTGTAGGATCAGTATCTAGAAAGGCAACTTCAGATACAATTCATCTAAGGGATCAGCTCAAGCAATTGCGATCGCATCTTGAGGGTCTAAACGATGACTCACAGCTAGAGAACTTAGACAAACAATGCCAAGCATTGTTCACACGCCTGCAAAATAGCCATATAGATATTGATAGCCCCACATCTAACCCTCAATCGACTAGAACAGATAAACTAGAGATATCACCAGCCCTATTAGTCAGCCCAGTAGTTAGCAACTCATTTGGTGCTGAATCTGACTTGATACAGGAGACTAGCACAATGACGGATGGTACGCCTGAATCCAATTCATTTGTCAGTGATCGCATGATTGCCGCACTCCAGCAAGCAATTCAACAGACATTACAGCAGGTAGTCAAAGAATCTGTGCAGATGTCTGTGCAGCAAGTTGTTAGCCAAACTTTTGCTGTAGAACGCGCCCTCATGGTGGGTGAAATTTCGGCAAGTATAAATAAACTAGTGGAATCGCATCAGCGATCGCAAATAAGTCAGGAATTAATAACCTTAAATCAGCAAAAGCAAAAGTTAAGCGCAGAAATTTTGCAGTTAGAATCTGATCGGGCAGCTTGGATGCAAAAGTTTCAAGAATTTCAAGCATCACAGCAGGAATCATTAGATCATTCTTTGCGATCGGTAAAGACCTACTTACAAGATCAAATTCGCGATCAAATTACCGATACAGTCCAACAAACCGTAACAGGAACAGTTAACCAAACCGTAGCCCAAACCATTCAAGAAACTCTACAGGATAATTTAGGTAGCTTACCCTCTGCTGCAAAACCAGACCTTGATTCCCAGCGCGAACAAGAATTTGCCAATAAAGTACAAGAACAAACTGATCGCTTTTTACTGCATCTAGATCAAATGTTTAGCTCTACCTTTCGATCGCTAGAGCAGGATATCCAAGAATATCAAAACTCCATCGAATCCAAACTTGGTCACATTGAGACTTTAGAGCAAAAAGGTGAAGCATTAATTAATGCCTTAGTTGATCGGATTAACCAACAGCGAGAAAATCCAGTTGAGCAGATTATAACAAAGACCGTATTGCCTGAATTACCAGATGATATTCCATCCCAGTACCTAGAAACTGCTGTCGAAGATGTTGATGAAAATCTGATTAATGCCTTGCTAGCTGGTAATGAGTTTGGAGAACCAATTGTTGAGCCAGTTGAAGCTCAAATTGTTGAAGTATCTCCTCTGGATATAGTTCTTTCTCAAGACGAAGCATTTCATGAAGATATTCATCCTGAAATTAGCAATATAGAACCTAATGCTTCTATATTGACACAAGAAACTGCCACTGAAAACGAGATAGCAATTGATAAAAGCATTAATATTCCCGATGACAGTGATTCAGATATCAAGGAAATCGAGGTTATTTTAGGTGCATCCTCCGATGCTTTATTCGAGGTTCCAGAAACCAATCAAATATCTGAATCTAAATTTTTCGATGATGCTGCTCTAGAAATCAATCCCGACTTTGATGTGGAAGCTGAGACCCAATTTGCAGAATTTAATCAACTGGACAATAGGGAAATAACAATTGATGAAATTGATGAAATTGATGAAATTGATGAAATTGATGAAATTGATGAAATTGATGAAATTGATGAAATTGATGAAATTGATTTGCAAGCATTAAATAGATCATCATTAGCTAGTGAATTGGAACAAGAAATTGATCAACCTGCTGAACTTTCGCAATGGCTAGATGAGTCCAGCGATCGCTCTAGTTCGGTGACAAACATCACCGAAGTTTCTGCTGATCAGGATTTATTATCTTGGCTAGGCGATGATGCTCTTGACATGGCAAAATTGGCAACTCAGCCATCTATGGCTACCAATCCTATCGCAGACTTGACAATCCTAAACAATAGCGCAGTCTCATCTCTAGATAGCCAAGGTATCCCCCATGAGATTCCAGAACTTGACATGCTAAATCAGAGTTTCAGCAATGAACCTGATCAGTTTTTGCAGAACCCCTTCAGTGACCAAGTATCTGACTCCGAAGAATCTTTAATATTATTAACTAGTAAAACTGCCAGAAAGGTTGATTTTCCTGAATGGGAGAATTCCTTATTTAATGAGCTAAGTTCGGATCTAGAGCGTCTTAATGCAGATTTAGGTGCTGATCCAACTGTTAAAAATAGTATAGATCAATTTATTCGGAATACTCCGTATTCAGTAACGAACTTGGATGCTGACAAGTCAAATGCATATCGCACAATTATTGAAGTCTCTGCTAAAACATCTCTATCACACACACAGCATTCATTAACTGACATGTCGGACACTCCTGACATACCAAACACCTTTGATAATCCCGATGATTTATTTGCTTCTAAAGCCTTAAGCAACAATCTCGAGGATCTGCCATTTAACCAACTCAGTGAGAAGACAGAAATTGTTGTTGAAAATGAATTGCAGTCATCTCCTTTTGGTAATGACTCTAGCGAAATTCCTGAGATTTTTGAGGATTCTGAAACTCTATTTTCTGAGACCTCGGAAGAAAACCCATCTCAAGTAGAAAAAATCTCTGCAAATGATAAAGACATTGATGCCATTTTTGCTGACATAATTGCCGAAACTGCTGCAAAGTACGCTCCACTACATCCATTTAAGTCCAATGACGAGCTTGACACCTTGTTTCAGGAAGTTGGACAGATCAGTCAACCTGAATCATCAGATAATTTTCAAACTGAGAATGATGTTGCTAAGGGAACCCAAGGATTTGGGAATGGCAATGGAGATGAATTGGATGAAAGTGGAGTTGATAGGATTTTATTTGGCTTCGATCCTACTGCTGAAATAGAAGATATATTTATTAATCAATTTGAGCGCTCAGATATCGCATCTAGCACTAAGCCTCCTATCAATAAAGATGATGCAATTATTAAAAAGCTAAATGAAACTGATACGGTCACGCAAAAGCAACAGGATGATGATTATGTTGGGATAGATGTTGTTCCTGTCTCCATGCAGGGAGCATTCGGCTTTGCTGAGACTATTGAGCCTGTTGAAGAACTCAATACAATTTTGCAAAGTTTTGCGGGGACAAAAACCTCTGATTTTATGGCTTCTTCGGAAGAAACTAACTTTGCAGTAATCGAAGATATACCAACAGTTTTAGAAAACCCAACTGGTAATTTGACCCTAGATGATGAGTGGAGCGCTGCCTTAGAGGCTTTGGAAGCAAAGTTAAACCAACCGATCACGCATGAGCGTAGTTCTGCGGTTGGAGAACTATCCGCCGATGAGTTTTTTGCATCTCTCGAAAATAACAAGCTCAACTTATTTGCCAATGCGAGTGATACATCTCCGTTATATCCTGACTGGGAGTCAACATCATCTAAAGGAGTAAGTTTAGAAGATTTAGTCATTGATATTGGGCGAGAATCAGATGACTTATTACTCAATGAGTTTGCGGATACACAAGATCAGGTCAGTGAAAATGATTGGGAAAGTCTCCTTCACGATTTAAATACTGTTAATTTTCGGGAGCCTTTGCTAGATGATCGCCGCGAACAGTTGGGACTATCATTAGTAGCACCGATTATGGATAGCCTTGACAATGTTTTAGATATTGATTCATTAGTCTTAGAATCCCGCAGTGCGGCTCTAGTCCCCCCACCAGAAGAAAAAGAAATCTATAGCCTAGATGATACTTGGATTCTTGGGATAGATTTTGGTAGCACTGCGCTGCGTACTAGCTTACTGAATGCCAATACAGGGAGGGTTTATACTATATGTTTAGATGATGGAGATGAGCTTCCCTGTCGGCTAGTCTGGACTGAAGATCTTAGTCTGGATGATCCGATAACCAAAGATATTCGGGTGCTTCCTAAGAAATCTCAGATATCGGATTTAGAGAATGGGGAAGTGGCAATTGCCCATTTTAAGCAGTTCTTGAAATTAGGATTACCCTATCGTGGAGTCAGTACTTGGCAGCCGATTATTCAATGGGCAGATCATCATCAGACAAATTTACGTTGGTTGATTGCTGCTCTCAAGAATCTGATTGAACAAACTCAAAACCGAGCTAATCATCCTAAACTCCCTGATCTTGGCTTGATTTTATTAAAGCTCAGGGGTGTGGTATTTGGTTATCCTGCAAATTGGTCAGATACTTATGTACTCAATGTCCGCGAAGCAATTCTTAAATCAGGACTAGTTGCACAAGCAGAGCAGGTAATGGCTGTCGATCAGGCGATCGCACCAGTCCTAGCTTTAATCCATGAGCAGAAAATTGCCCAAGAAATTACGCTCCTCATTGATGCAGGGGCTGTGACAACCAGTTTATGTTTAATCAAAGGCAGTCCAGATCGCAAAACTAGCGATCGCTCCAAATTCCATATCCGCAGTCTAGACTATGCAGGTAATAGCCTGAGCCAAGATATTATCGTGCAGTTGTTCTATCCCCACTGGCAATTAATCACTAATCCCAATCGACATCTTTGCAAATTTGATCATCTCACTTTGCCAGAAGTCGGCACAGATTACCCACAGCAAAGGATTGCTCTACAACAGTACTTATTAACTTCTCATGTGGGTCAGCAGATGCTGGAACTAGCTGATCGGGTTAAAGCTGCCTTCGGGCAAGATCTTAGTGTTGATAGTTGGCATGAGGATTTGCTGGGGCAACCGATTGTTGTATTTCGCCGTGAATTGGAAAATTTGATTTTGCAACCATTCATCCAACGACTTAATCGTGAACTCAACGCAATTATTAGCAACGCAGGTATTTTAGGCGAAGATGTGCGTCAAATGTTGCTCCTTGGTAACACCATGCAGAGTCCCTCGCTATCCCGTTGGTTATCCCAAAAACTGCCTAATGCCCAGATCGATTACTTGGGGGTATCGATTGTTGCTAATGGTTTAGCCGTAGCTCCACTCTATGCCAATTTACTAGATGTGGCGCGTCAGCAATATTCCGATTATTTCCTACTACAAGAGATTTGCCGACTCAACCTTACCCAGTCAATCAATCCTAACCAATTGCTGAAGCAGTTGCAAATGCGGGGTGTCAATATTAAAGCTTGCCGCGATCGCATTCTCAGCATTTTGCAGGGTGATTTGCCAGCAGGAATTTTCCCTTGGCAAGAGCCTGAGCATGGAGCTGTGTTAGAAGATCCAACCCTTAGCAGTGAGCTGTTCTCAGGTAGATTGTTTGAGCTAGAAACCGATGGGACTTATGAACCGAATGTAACTAAGTTCCAACAGTTACGGGTCTATTTGCAAGCGATTATTGGCAATATGAGTCAAACTCTCAATGAGCCATTAGTATTTCCTGAAGTTAAAATCTAAAAAAGTGGTTGCTACTACCCACTTTTTTACTGAGGATTAGTTTGGCTGGGAATCATCACGATCGCCCAATAGGGAACCTGATCGGGATTAACTTCAGCGATCGGCTTAATAACTTGATTTGGTAAAGTAGCACGTTCGATATACAAAGCCCGTTCAAAGAGATTTAATTCTTGCAAAATCGTTTTGATTTTGGCGAAATGTCTACCTAGTTTAATAATTACGGCTGCATCGACAACAGCGAGGCGATCACGCAAAATTTCCGCTTCCAAAGTCGCAGGCATAATGCTCAAAACATCATTACGGAAAGTGAGCGGCGCACCCAGCATGGCGGCACTAGCAAACGTAGAAGATATTCCAGGGATGACCTCAGTATGAAAGCGATCGGCAAGCCTTTTGAAAATATACATAAAGGAACCGTAAAGCATGGGATCACCCTCGCAAAGCACAGCAACATCACGCCCCGCCTCTAAATGCTCAGCAATTTTCTCTGCGCCAATGTCGTAATAGGGTTGTGAAGATCTTTCGACGCTAAAAGGAAGCGGCATCGGCACTTCAATCTGGTCAGGACGGATGAAATCAGCAACGATCGCCCTTGCAAAAACCTTACCGCTTTCCATAGTCGGATAGGCAATTACGGGAACTGAGGTTAAAATGCGATGTGCTTTGATCGTCAATAGCTCTGGATCGCCTGGTCCAATTCCCAGTCCATATAAATTTCCTTTTGATTTTATGTCGATTATATTTTCCATTAAATTTTTCTTAGTAATCTGAAAATTAATGTAGGCGGAGCAAGGCGCTGTCTAAATTAATTTTGGGGTTTATAGCTCATTCATCATCGCTAAGGCATTCAATGCAGCGGCGCACATCGCACTTCCCCCACGCCGACCGTGAATGGTCAAAAAAGGGATACCATGATTATTTTCCGCTAAAGCTGCTTTTGACTCAATTGCACCGACAAAACCAACGGGGAATCCTAGTATAACGGCTGGCTTGGGCAAACCTTCATCAAGCAGTTCTAAAAGGCGAAATAATGCTGTGGGTGCATTACCAATTGCCACAACCGATCCTTCAATATGCGATCGCCACAGTTCCAACGCCGCCGCCGATCTCGTATTACCAATTTGCATAGCAAGTTCGGGAACTTCAGGTTCATTAAGAGTGCAAATTACGGCATTATTGGCTGGTAAACGTTTCCGTGTCACACCATTTGCCACCATCTGCGCGTCACAAAGGATCTTCGCCCCATTTTTCAGGGCTGCTCTCCCAATTTTAACCACATCCTCAGAATAGGCAAGGTCATGAACAATATCAGTCATCCCACAGGAATGAATGAGGCGCACTGCAACCACTTCCAAATCTTGTGGCAAGATTGCTAAATTTGCCTCAGCGCGAATCGTCGCAAAGGATTTTCGATAGATTTCATTACCATCACGAATATAGTCAAGCATGGCTAATCAATTCCCTTAATTCTTGCAAATTGCATTGATTCACAAATTCACGAAAACTCTGTTCAGGATTTTGGCGTTGGTATTGATAGATATTGAGTAGACGTTCCATTAATTGCGATAGTTCATGAGCTGTATATTCTGAATATAGTTCTCTCCCAAAGTTAATTTCGCCATTACCGACATAAATTTTGTAAGTTTCAGAAGTTTGTCCTACGATCGCAATATCGCTTGCATGGTGCTGAGCGCAGGATTTATCACAACCAGAAAAATGCAAATTAATTGGCAAATCAAGTTGCATATATTTTTCCAAGTGTGAGGCGATCTCCTTAGCATCAGCTTGCGTATCCGTAAAAGCGGACTTGCATCCTTTATAACCCGAACAAGCTGCGATCGCTGCATAGGGATGATGAGGATCAATAAATAATCCTAAATTCTCAATCTCCTGTGTTACCTGATCAAGATTCACTTCTGCAATATCTGTAATCAACAGATTTTGCCAAGGTGTTAACCGCAAAGCCCCACCACCATATCGTTTACCAAGATTAGCTAATCCTACGAGTTGCTGCGAAGTTAACCTCCCTAATGGAATAACGACACCAATATAGAAAAGTCCTGATTGTTTTTGTGCATGAATTCCTAAATGCTCATAACCCACAAACACTCTTGTTTCCTTCTCCCTTAATTGGAGAGAGGCTAGGGGTGAGTGTATTAATGCGTAACTTAGTTTCTCTGCAACTAGCTCCAAATACTTTCCAACACCCCAATCATGAAGTAATTCCCTTAATCTGGGAGGACGCGAACGAGAATATATCTTTTGCTCTAGTTTTTGCTCTGTATATTGCCGATAAACTTCGGTTAGAGACGCAAGAACTTCTATAACTTGGTTTGGAGAAACTAACACACCAACTGGTGCTGGAGCCTCACCGCGATCGCCTAAACCTAGATGCAAATCAAAATAAATCTCGCCATTAATTTCAACAGCTACTAAACAAATATCATTGGGGCGATCGCTAACCCTAATCGCTTCACCACCATCAAAACAAATGCTAAATTTGTTAGAAAGAATCACCAATTCGGGATGATCTAATAAATAGAGTTCCCAAGCTTTAACCAATGGAATTATATTGATTTTGGCTTGGGTATCAATCCCTGCGCTAGGACTCGCCATCATATTCCGCAAACCGTCGATACTTTGGGTACTAGAGGCAAGTCCATAGTCTTGGAAATCTAGCAGCGCCGCTTCAGGTAAAGCCTGACTGGTGCGGATTTGTAGATTCGCTCGATTAGTAATTTGGATTTTACCATTACCGAATTGATTAACAACCCGCACTAGAACTTCGCATTGTGTAGAAGTAATTAATCCCGCAGGTAAACGGATACGCGAAAGAATGCCATCTTGAACAGTGGCAGCATTAAAGAGACTGGGACAAATAGCTGTAGTTGTTTGCAATTGAGAAAATTCCAAAAAAATAATCACATTGAGAAGGCACATTGCACCTTCTCAATGTCTATAAACTTAGTGCCGATTCAATGGTTGATCGCTCTAGCCCTTGACCGATAAATACTAAGCGCGTTTGGCGAGTTTCATCACTAGCCCACAGGCGATCATAGGATGTCTCGATGCGATCGCCTACGCCTTGTAACACCATTCGCATCGGCTTATTCGGGACATTGACAAAGCCCTTAATCCGATAGATTTCCTGATCAGCGACTAACTGTTTTAGCGATATGAGTAACTGAGTTGGCTCAAAGGCGCGATCGCTAATGACATGAACCGAATTAATATCATCATCATGTTCATGCTCTTCTTCACTGTCGTGATGACTTGGACGTGCATCGAGATTGTCCTCAACCGCCGCATTAAATCCCAACAAAATCTCCGAACTAACTTTGCCCTCATCACAGGCGACAATCTTCACACCATCACGCAATTCTTGTTTTAGCCAATTCTGAACCTTTGTTTGATTCTCATCACTGACTAGATCGGTCTTGGTCAATAGCACCAAATCCGCACAGGCTAACTGATCCTCAAATAGTTCTTCTATGGGAGTTTCGTGATCAAGATTGGGATCTTCTTGACGTTGAGCATTGAGGGCATCCAGATCGCTCACTAAGCGACCATTTGCCAATGCATCGCAGTCCACCACCGCAACCACACCATCAACTGTTGCCCCATTGCGGATTTCTTGCCAACGGAAGGCTTGGACTAGAGGCTTAGGTAATGCCAATCCTGAAGTCTCAATGAGAATGCAATCAAGGCGATCGCGCCTTTTTAGAAGCTCCTGCATCGTTGGCAAAAACTCCTCTTGCACAGTACAACAAAGGCAGCCATTGGTTAATTCCACAATATTGGGCGTAACTTCTGTGCCATCTTCATCGCAAACACGACAAGAACGGAGCAAATCACCATCAATGCCGATCTCGCCAAATTCATTCACTAGTACGGCAATGCGCCGACCTTGGTTATTTTGTAACTGTTCCCGAATGAGTGTAGTTTTACCACTACCCAAAAAACCAGTAATCACAGTTACAGGTATTTTCGCTGCCATAATTCTCTCTGAAAAATTTTAAAAGCCCATATTGCAAAAATTCCCAAGGAAGGGGGCAATTCATGAATTGCCCCTACCTTTGAAAAATGATTTAACCCTTAGGCATGGGGAGAATCAAAGAAGAAAGATTTGATGCGAAAAATGCAGCACCAATTCCGCAAATTACTAAACCTGCTGATTTGAGGCTAGGTGATACTTGAGAAAAATCACCCTTAAGGACTTTCTGACCAACAAAGAAAGCAGCACTCGAAATCACCAATTGAATCGTGGTAAAGCCCACTAAATAAGCCACTAAAGCAGTAGTTTGTGCGCCAAAAATTGCTTCCCCATAAGCATAACCATGAAATAGTCCTGCTACTGCCGACAGGGTGACCATGACTAATAGGTTGGGACTATTCTTCATTGCCATCAAAATCCCAAATAGCAAAATCGATGCTGAAACAATGAGTTCAACTACTGGCAGAGATACACCTAACAAGTGAATTCCCGTGCCAAGCATTGCCGACAAAACAAAGGATAAAGGAATAAAAATGCCTTGAGGTTTAAGCGCCGCAAACAAACCGACAGCAACAATAAAGGCAAGGTGATCAACACCAATCACTGGGTGTGCCAAGCCTGACATAAATCCTTCAAAAAAGTTGCTGGGCATTCCGCCGTCCATGGGGTGGTGTGCTGATGCGGGGCTAGCAAATACTAATAAACTAAAGGCAAAGGCGATCGCTAGAGATTTTGATTGAACTGAAGCGAAAATCTTAGGTAAATTCATATTCTGTAACTCGCAGATATGGGCAAATTCAACTAGTTCTAGCGGGCATCCTGACTTTGGTAATAGCAATATTGTTTTCCTTCGGAAAACGATATTACTGAGGTATCCTTTACAGTTGCGGTACAGCGTTGGACTTTCACCAAACTTTCCCCATTTTGGAATTAAGCAAATACAAACGATCTACTTAATTTCACTTTTTAACGGCTGATCCCCGTTAAAACTAGAACAACTTTATGACTCTACAATAATTCGCATACTTTATGAGTAAATCTTCACAGATTTACAAAGTTGTAGATTGGGGAATTAGGCTTTTTGCTCGATCATTGAACATAATATGCCAATTATTTTTGAGATTTCTTTAATGGAATAATCGTCCAAATCAATGTAAAGAGCATTACCCTCTAGCTTAAGGAACTTCCAGATATTCCCTGAAGTAACAACACCATAAATCCTTGCTAGGTTCGTTCCTTCTTGTTCATTAAATATCCGTGAGGCTATCATTTCGGCGGCGCATTGTCCCAAACCGCTCATGATGTTTTCATTTTTGGCTTCAACTACTGTAATTACAGGGGTATTTAAAAATAGCTGTTCAGGAGATTGGCTAATAATAAAATCACAAAATCCAGTTAAATCACGTTCTTTATCAATATTCAATTCAATCCCAGAGAAAAAACTAATTTCCTTATTAAATATTTTTCTGATTTCAATTAGTACGGGCGCAATAATTAGTTCAGAACGTGCTTTTTCAGTGTTGACAGCAATTGCTAGGGAAACGTTATCTAATAGCGTCTGTTTTAAATGCTCACCAATTTCATGAGGAGAAATACTAGAAAATAGATCTATCCTTTCTAGTATTTCAACACCAAAATCTTTTTGGACTTTTTTGATCGTAAAATTACTGTATGGCATTTCTGTTTTGATAGCTCATTATAGATAGATCAGTTCTTTCTCTATTTTAGTGCATAGGATCATTAGATATCAGACTCTAGTGCTCCCTCAATCACGAATAAGATATCAATGAATACTCAAAAATGGCTAAAAATTATTGGTATTGGGGAAGATGGTTTAGGGGCAATAAGCCTAGTCGCTCGATCGCTAATAGATCATGCTGAAGTTTTCGTGGGTAGTGATCGCCATTTAGCAATGTTGCCAGAATTTCTAGAAGATCAGCGATCGCGCATAGTTTGGGCTTCACCCATTGAGTCAACCATCCAGCAAATTATTAATTTGCGTGGTAAATCGGTATGTGTTTTAGCCAGTGGTGATCCGCTTTGGTTTGGGATTGGGACAACTTTATTAAGGAGAATTCCCATGGAGGAAATGGTAATTATTCCTTCACCTTCTACTTTTAGCTTGATTTGTGCACGATTAGGATGGTCATTGCATGAAGTGGAAACCCTGAGTCTATGCGGTCGTCCCGTTTCTTTGTTACAGTCTTATATCTATCCAAAAGCGAAACTGCTAATTCTGAGTTCAGGGAAAGAAACGCCGCAGATTGTGGCTAAGATTTTGTGCGATCGCCATTTCGGCAATAGCAAAATTACGGTTTTAGAACATCTTAATGGCACTAAAGAGCGCATTATTTCTACTGTTGCTAATCAGTTCGAGAACTTTCCTGAATTTGCTGATCTCAATGCGATCACCGTGGAATGCATTCCTAATCCTAAAGCAAAAATTCTATCGCGGATGGTAGGGCTGCCCGATGATGCTTTTCATCATGACGGACAGTTAACTAAGCGAGAGGTCAGAGCAATTACCCTATCGACCCTTGCCCCCAATGCAGGAGAATTACTCTGGGATGTTGGGGCTGGTTGCGGTTCCATTGGCATTGAATGGATGCGAAGTCATCCCCGTTGTCAAGCTATCGCCATTGAAAAATCGCGTACCCATTTCATCGCGGAAAATGCGATCGTCCTTGGTACTCCTAATCTCAAAATTATCGAAGGTAAAGCGCCTGATGTTTTGCAAGGTCTACCTACACCTAATGCGATCTTTATCGGTGGTGGGGTGACTGTTCCAAATTTATTTGAGACATGCTGGGAAAATTTGCGATCGCAGGGGCGCTTAGTTGCTAACGTCATCACCATTGAAGGCGAGCAAAAACTATTTCAATGGCAACAAAAATATGGCGGTATACTTACGCAAATTTCGATCTGTCGTGCTGAAGCGATCGGCTCTTTTCTAGGCTGGAAACCAATGCGACCGCTTACACAATGGCATGTGATCAAGCCATAGGAAAATGTAAATAACTGTGCACTTTGTTAACTGTGCACTTTGTTAAGTATAGACCTATTTATTAAGAGATTCCCTAAAGTTATCGAACTGAAATTTTATTTAGTCAGCAGTTACGCTCTAAAGAATTTACAGGATTTTGAGAGTTCTACAGGTTTATTTCCCCGCCTTTGGCGGGGAAATAAACCTGTACTTCACCAGACTGGCAAATACTATAAATAATGAAATAATGCGAAGCCAGTATTTAAGAAAAAAATCTTATTTTGTAGCCAAATCTTAACGCAAAATTTTTTTAGCTCACTAAACTTAACCTCAACTTTAACTGTCCTTAACCTTTGGTTGACGGATGCAGTTTAGTATCAAATTTGTCGAGATTTAAATGCTCAGTCAACTGTAACAGATATAATCGCAGTAAGATTTCTATGATGTCCAAAAAGAATATCAATCGTAGTGTTGTAACTTTTGTAGCAAGCGCTACACTAGCCGCAACACTTGCATCCTGTAGCGGAAGCGACACCAAACCTAGTACTCCTACTAGTGCAACTAGCCCCGCAACTACAACCACAACTGCTGCTAAAGAAACTGCTAAACCTACTTCCAGCTTATCTGGCAACATCACTATTGATGGTTCTAGCACAGTTGCACCGATCACCAAAGCAGTTGCCGAAGACTTTGCGAAATCAAATCCTAGCGTTAAAGTTCCTGTTGGTACAAGCGGTACTGGTGGTGGATTTAAGAAATTCTGTTCTGGAGATATCGACATTTCTAACGCATCTCGTCCAATTAAGAAGAAAGAAGCTGAAGATTGTCAAAAGGCTGGCGTAGAGTTTATTGAACTACCTATTGCTATTGATGGATTGACTGTAGTTGTCAACAAAGAAAATACTTGGGCTAAGTGTTTGACAATTCCCGAACTCAAGAAGATGTGGGAACCTGACGCAGAAGGCAAGATTACCTCTTGGGATCAAATTCGTCCTGAGTTTCCCAAGGAAACAATTGCTCTCTTTGGTGCTGGCGCTGACTCAGGAACCTTTGACTACTTTACTGAAGCTGTGAACGGTAAATCTAAAGTAATTCGTAAGGACTATCAGCCCAGCGAAGATGACAACATTACTGTGAAGGGTGTCCAAGGCGGTAAAGGTGCGGTTGGATTCTTTGGAGTTTCTTACTTTGAAGAAAATGCTAAGAAGCTAAATGCTGTTGAAATCGATGGTGGTAAGGGTTGTGTATCTCCAACTGCTGAAAATATTAACTCTGGTAAGTATAATCCACTGTCTCGTCCACTGTTTATTTATGTCAGCAAGAAAGCGCTCGCACGTCCTGAAGTCAAGGCTTTTATTGAGTTTTACTTGAACAAGGATGCAAAGCTTGTCAAAGAAGTAGGCTACGTTCCTCTCCCTGGTGATGCTCTAACCAAGGTAAAAGAGCGCTTCACCAAAGCTGCTGTCGGTTCAACCTTTATTGATGCTCCTGCAGGGGTTCCTGTAGCTGAATTGTTGTCTAAAGACCTGAAGTAGTCTTTTAGATAAATTAGCCCTTCTCTCTACATTCTAGGTTGGTGATTAGAAACTCTTATCTCTAACTCAGAATTTATAACTAGACGAGAGGGGCTTTAATTGTTGGTAGTCATGCTATGTAATAGTGTTGCGGGTGCGAAGCGCCCGCAACACTATTACTAAAAAAATTACTTTGCAACACTACCTAATTGTTTATTTGTATGGTTAGGAAACTTTAAATGTCAAATCCTGTGAATAATCCTGAACCAGATTCACCAGATTCATTAGATATCTATCAACGCGCAGATCGTAATATTCGCGAAAGTGCAATTGGTTATGCGTTACTTTTGTGTACTTTTATTTCTGTACTAACAACTCTAGCGATCGTTTATGTACTTGCCTCAGAAACCGTTAGTTTTTTTGGTAAAGCAAGTATTGGCGAATTTCTATTTGGTAAAACCTTAGAAAACGGTAGTTATAGCTGTAGCTGGACACCACAGTTTGCCGAGAAAAGTTTTTGTGTATGGCCAACAGTTAACGGCACATTGATTGTGGCTCTAATTGCTATGTTGGTAGCAACTCCTCTGGGACTAGCAACCGCCGTTTATCTTTCAGAATACGCCCCACCAAGATTAGGTAAGTTTTTGCGCCCAGTAATTGAGTTGCTAGCGGGTGTTCCCACTGTTGTGTATGGATACTTTGCACTGACATTTATTACCCCAATCCTTGGCAAATTAATTCCTGGGCTGCAAGGTTTTAACGCTCTTAGTGCGGGTTTAATCATGGGTGTGATGATTGTTCCTACAATCGGATCGATTAGTACTGATGCAATGATTGCAGTACCAAGGTCTTTACGTGAAGCCGCCTATGGACTTGGCTCTACCAAAAAGGAAGTCACGACCAATATTGTTTTTCCTGCTGCGTTGTCAGGTATTTGTGCTGCGATTATCTTGGGCATATCTCGTGCTGTTGGAGAAACAATGATTGTAGCGATCGCTGCAGGACAAAGACCAATTCTCACACTAGATCCTAGACAAACCGTTGGCACGATGACTGCTTACATAGCTCAAGTCGCCAAAGGCGATTCGCGAGTTGGCAGTGTGGAATATGAGGCTCTTTTTGCAGTTGGCATGACCCTATTTCTGATCACCCTCCTGCTCAACATTATCAGTAAGCAAATTAGCAAACGATTCCAAGAAACCTATGAGTAACAGCTCAGATATATTAGAAACGATTGAAGGACAGCCTATTGAGTCAAGATTTGAACCTAAGCTCAAATCAAGGCAGCTATGGGGAAAAATATTTGCCGCTTTCTGTATTTTTGCCACCTCACTTGGGCTAATTGTTCTTGCTTTTTTAATTTATAAGGTAGTGCAGGATGGCTCTAGCCGACTCAATTGGGATTTATTCCAACTATATCCATCTCGCCGCCCATCAGAGTCTGGATACAGGGCAGCCATTCTTGGCTCTATTGCGATGCTTTCCTATGTATTGCTACTAGTAGTTCCGCTTGGAGTTTGCTCCGCAATTTACTTAGAAGAATATGCAAAAAAAAATTGGTTTACAGATTTAATTGAACTAAATATTTACAACTTAGCTGGTATTCCATCAATTATCTATGGACTATTAGGCTTAGGGTTATTTGTACGCGGTATGTATGGTGGTCGGGCTGTATTAGTGACAGGGATTTTGACAATTACATTACTCATTTTACCGCCAGTCATCGTCATCTCTAGAGAAGCGATTCGCGCTGTTCCTCAATCTATTCGCCAGGCATCCTACGGAGTTGGGGCAACTAAGTGGCAGACAATTCGCCATCATGTTTTACCTGCGGCATTACCAGGCATTTTGACGGCGGTGATTATATCTACTTCTAGAGGTATCGGTGAGACTGCACCGATTGTTGTTCTTGGCGCTGGTACTGTTCTATTCGATCCTAAGGCTTCCCCCATAAACTTTGGAGCTTTGTTCAGTGGTAAGATAGGAGATGTATTTACAGATACATTATGGTCAAACGATAATTTCTTCTCAGTTCTGCCTTACCAAATCTATGAATGGGTGGGTGACCCTAAGGCAGAATTTCAGGTACTAGCTTCGGCTGGGATCGTGGTGCTTTTAATTTTGGTTTTAGGTATGAATTTGATCGCAATCTTTCTACGCAGTCGTGCAAATTAACTCAGAGTATTTAATGAAAGATAAATCTAACGAATTTGGTTTTTTACAATGAACTTAAGCAACAGCATTTCCGAAAATCAGGCAATTTTAAAGGTTGAAGACGTTAATGTTTTTTATAGTTCCAACTCACCAGCAGTAGCAGGTGTTAACTTAGAAATTGCCAAAAATCAAATTACCGCATTTATTGGACCTTCAGGATGTGGTAAGAGTACGATCCTGAGATGTTTTAATCGTCTCAATGATTTGATTGAGGGTGCAAAAGTTAGGGGGAAAATAACCTTTAATGGTCATAACCTTTACGATCCTAAAATCGATCCCGTAGCAGTTCGTCGTCATATTGGGATGGTATTCCAACGTCCTAATCCTTTTCCAAAGTCTATTTATGAAAATATTGCCTTCGGTCCTCGAATTAATGGATTTAAGGGTTCTAAGAACGATATGGCTGATTTGGTCGAAAAATCTTTGCGATCAGCCGCAATTTGGGATGAGGTAAAGGACCAACTAAATCAGAGTGGTTTAGCTCTTTCTGGTGGACAGCAGCAACGTCTATGTATTGCTAGAGCAATCGCCGTCGAGCCACAGGTAATCTTAATGGATGAGCCTTGCTCGGCTCTTGATCCAATCTCAACCCTTCGCATTGAAGAATTGATGCAAGAGCTAAAGCAGAAGTATACTCTGGTAATTGTGACTCACAACATGCAGCAAGCTTCGCGATCTGCAGATATGACTGCGTTCTTTAATACTGAACTCAGCGAAACTGGTAAGCGCACTGGTAAATTGGTGGAGATCGATCGCACATCCGTAATTTTTAGCAGTCCTAAGCAAGTTGCTACTGAAGAGTATATTAGCGGTAGGTTCGGTTAGGGTTTTGCAATTTCATAAAGATCAAATTTTTGGGTACGGCAAAGCTAAACCTAGAAAATTGATCCTCATTTAGACTCAGAAAAGGGCGCAAAGCGTCCTTTTCTTTTTGGCTTTTTAGGAAATGTTTCTGCAAAAATGTTAGTTTTTTGTAGAGCTATGTATCTTATCAGCGACAAATACCAATGGAGCCAGTTAGATCTCTGACTAAAAAAAGTAGCAGTGTTGTTACACCCTTGCTAGAACTGCGTGGGATTCATAAGAGCTTTGGACAAAACCCTATCCTTAAAGGTTTTGATCTGACAGTACATTCTGGAGAGGCGATCGCGATTATTGGTCCTTCTGGTACAGGTAAATCAACAATTTTGCGGGTAATTTGTGGCTTGTTGACTGCTGATTCAGGTGAAGTATATGTCAATGGCAACCTTGTGGAGTCTGAAGAAGATATTCAAGAAGGTAGCTATGGTCTCAACATTGGCATGGTATTTCAAAGTGCAGCGTTATTTGACTCACTGACAGTGGCTGAAAATGTGGGCTTTTCCCTATTTGAGCATTCACGATTATCCCGCCGTGAAATTTATCGACTGGTTGAACAAAAATTAGCTTTAGTGGGACTAGAAAATATTAGCAATCGCTACCCTAGTCAGCTATCAGGTGGGATGCGTAAGCGAGTCAGCTTTGCCCGAGCCATAATGGATGACCCCACGACAAAAACGCAAGCTAAAAAAATCCTACTCTATGACGAACCAACTGCAGGGCTTGATCCTATCGCTTCGACAATCATCGAGGACTTAATGCGATCGCTTAGGGATCAACAGGTCTGTGATAGCTATATTGTGGTGACTCACCAAGACAGTACAATCCGTCGTACCGCTGATCGCCTGATGGTTTTATATCGCGGATCGGTGCGCTATGCAGGAAACGTGAGTACAATTGATACGGCAGACAACCCGTATGTTAGACAATTCTTTAGTGGCAGTACTGAAGGACCAATTCAACTTTTGACTAAGGAGGTATAAGACTCGTGCAGCGAAAAACATTACGAGACGGTGCGCTTGGCTTATTTATCATCGGTGGAGTGGTTGCTCTTGGCGGTGCATTGTTATGGTTGCGCGGGCAGCAACTGAATAGTTCTAAGTTTACATTTACGATCAAATTACCTGATGCTAGTGGGTTAAATACTGGCTCCGTCGTGAGGTTTCGTGGTGTCGAAATCGGTCGAGTTACCGCCTTGACTGCTCAAACCGATAGTGTTGATATACTGGTGACCGTGGAAAATTCCAAATTAATTATTCCAAAACTGTCTGTCGCTGAGACTAATCAGAGTGGTTTTTTAGGCAATACCAATATTGACATTTTTCCACCGAAGGATAAGGTGACACTGGATCCAAACCTCAATCCCTTAGCCAAGGAATGCAACAATGATCTGATTGTTTGTCAGGGTGGACAGATTGAAGGATCTAGGGGCGTGAGTTTTACCTTACTTCTCAAGGATATGAGTGCGACCCTTCGCAAAATCAATGACCAAGGTCTAATCGATAACCTCAATGACACGTTAAATTCGGCAAAAGTGACGGCAAAAAGTATCCAAAAATTAACTGATTCAGCTAACCGTGTTGTTGGAACATTTGAAAACCAGATTGTGAAGTTTGGAGATACGGCTGATGCGATTAGTGGTGCGGCGAATAAGGTGGGTAGTGTCGCCAACAGTGCTCAAGATTTAATTGAGGTCAATCGCGAGAAATTAGCGCAAACTCTAGATGGAATTGCGGCAGCTTCACGAGAAGCGCGATCACTCTTGGCTAGTGCGAAACCTCTTCTCAATGACGGTAAACTGATTGCAAATTTGCAAAAACTTGCAGACAATGCGGCAGAAACATCGGCAAACCTACGAAAGGTTACAGGAGAATTGAGCGATCCAGCAACCATTGCTTCCCTGCGAGAAACTCTCGACTCAGCGAGGGCAACCTTTGCCAATGCAAAGAAGATTACGGCAGATTTAGATGAACTCACAGGCGATCCCCAACTGCGGAACAATATTCGTAATTTGATTAATGGATTAGGTGGTTTGCTATCGACGGCTCCTAATCTGGATAATTTGCCGACACCAAGCAATTCGCGTCCTAGTGAAACTGCAACGGAGAAATTACCAACTAACATCGAAGTTGCGCGTAGTAAGTTGATTAAGCCAGCTATCGATGATCGGGAAAGGCGCGAAAAGTCTTTAGAGCAGGAAAAGGTCAAAATCAATAGCCCTACCCCCATGACAACCATTAGTAAAACGACTAAATCAGAATCTAGCACATCTACAGAAGCTTCTAGTTTTATTAATAGCTCAAGCGATCAATGAACTTAACACCTATTCAAATCTGGCTAATTATTGGCATGTCTCTATGTGCGATCGAGTTGCTAGTGCCATTGCCAACTTTTTTGATTGCTGGAGCGATGGGAGTGGCTGCTTTATGCGTGGCAGTTATTGCATTAATTCTTCCCCTGCCTGCTCTACAAATATTCGCATGGATGGTGATCTCAGGGCTATTAGTGATGTTGTCACGACGCTTTATTCCTAGGGATTCTCATCAACTACAAGAGGCACGAGAAGGTATTACGCTTACAGCAATTCCTGCAGGGGAAACTGGACGAGTCCGATATGAGGGAGTGTCATGGAAAGCGAGGTGTGATGATTCCAGAATTGAGATCACTGCCCAGCAAAAAGTAATTGTTTTACGCAGAGAAGGTACAACACTAGTTGTTGTACCTGAAAATTGGCTGCAATAGCCTAGAAATAGTCAGAAAATGTCTTTAAAAACTATATGGTTATATTCAGATAAAAGATCACAAATATTAAAAAAAAATAACTTTAAATAATTTTAAAATTCCTAAATCACAAGTTTTCCACAGGGTTTTCCACAGATATTGAGGCTTTTTCCACAGATTACTAGGGGTTTTCCACAGGTGATTTTATTGACGGTGATGTCTTTGCCTTGCTGGTTAAGGATTCATTAATAAGGGAATGAAATCACTTGGGAAAACTTTTTGAAACTTGAGTCAAATGAAGAAATGTAAATAAATACAGGTTAAAGTACTGATCCTTTCAAATTTGATTCGTTTGTTTGTCATTAGTATTGCTCTCTTCGTTACGTTGACAAGATCTGCTAGTTGAACGCACAATTAAGTCCCGACCTCTAAAAAATGGTTGCATCATTTCTATAGAACTTGTTTAAAAGTTGAGGTTTCAGCATGAATACAACTGTCAGCATCCTTGCCGAAATTCCTGAAGAACTGCACGAAACTCTCAAAAATTATCTAGAATCCCACCCTGATTGGGATCAGGATCGCGTATTTGCTGCTGCTTTGTCATTGTTCCTACTGCAAAATGGAGGTAGCGATCGCCTTAGTGGTTCATCCCATAGCTATCGCAGCACCGCCAAAGTCTATTTGAATGCCTTATTTCATTACTCAGTTTAGTTCAATCTCCTCCACTATGACTTCTGCCCAAACCACCGAAGTTAATCAATCCTTAGATGTTCTTGTCGTTGGGGCAGGAATTTCTGGTTTAGCGATCGCCCATGAACTCGCGATTGCCAAAAATTACCGTGTTTTAGTTGCAGAAGCTCAAGATCGCGTGGGTGGCGCAATCACCAGTAACCGTAATGATGAAGGCTATCTCTGGGAAGAGGGACCCAATAGCTTTCAGCCATCACCAGAGTTATTGCGTCTAGCCGTACAGGTAGGGCTCAAGGAAGAATTGGTACTTGCTGACGGTAAGTTGCCGCGATTTATATTTCTCAATGGCAAGTTAAATGCACTGCCGATGAGTCCACCTAGCGCGATCGCCTCCAAAATCCTTACTTGGGGCGGCAAGATTCGACTAGCTCTGGGTGCATTAGGTTTTGCGCGTCCTGCCATGAGTGGAGAAGAATCTGTTGACCAGTTTTTTTCGCGACTCTTAGGTAAGCAAGCAGTGGAGCGCTTAGTTGCACCTTTTATCTCTGGAGTCTATGCGGGTGATCCCAAACGTCTCAGTGCTAGAGCCGCTTTTTCTAAAATTTTCCGTCTTGAGAATGACTATGGTGGTTTGATCGCAGGAGCTATCCTGACGGCAAAAGATCGCAAATCCCAAAAGCTGAACGATCTGAATATTCCCAAGGTGAAGTCTGGCGAACTAGGTTCATTCCGCCAAGGCATTAAAATGCTGCCCGAAGCGATCGCAACCAGACTCAGAGATCAAGGTACGGCTGTCAAACAACAATGGACTTTGCGATCGATAGAAAAGCAATGCGAAATCTATGTTTCTCAGTTTGATACGCCTACGGGTACAGAAACAATCACATCGCGATCTGTAGTTTTGACTACTCCTGCCTATGTGAGCGCCAAGTTATTGCAGAGCTATTTACCTGCTGCAAGCCAAGCAATGAGCGAGATTTTCTATCCGACCGTGGCATGTGCCGTACTTGCCTATCCCAAAAGTGAATTTGCTTATGACATGAGGGGATTCGGTAATCTCATCCCCCGCACGCAAGGTGTAAGAACTCTTGGAACAATTTGGTCATCCAGTCTATTTGCAGGGCGGGCTCCTGAGGGTTGGCAATTATTGCTGAACTTTATTGGTGGTACTCTTGATCCAGATTTAGCAAATCTTTCGGAAGCGAAGATCGTTCAAGCAGTACATCAAGATCTCAAAAAAACCCTGCTACGTCCTGATAGCAAAGTCGAACCCAAGGTGATCGCTGTACATGTGTGGGACAAAGCAATTCCTCAATATGAAATCGGACATTTAGAGCGTCTTGCCACTATCGAAACTGAATTGCAAAAGTCGCAGGGTTTGTATGTCAGCGCGAATTTTATTGGTGGTGTTGCGCTTGGTGATTGCATTAAGCGTAGCCTCCAAGAAGCAAATAAAATCACAGCATTTTTGAAGTAAATGGGAATTGCTTAAAACCTGCTTTATCCATTTTAGGACTTACGCATTGGGTAGATGTTGTGCGGGCTTTGCCCGCACAACATCTACCTCAAGCCTAATAAATTCGTTCGGTTTGCGTAAGTCCTACATTTAAATTAAGGTTGTTCCAAAAAGTTAATAGACTTGCTACAAGTTAGCAAGTCTATTTAAAGTGAGTTCGGGATAATTTGAAACGGGCTTTGAGAGAGGATTTGCATAGCAAACCCTCTCTCAAAGCCCAAAAGTAAAAGCCTTGCTTAGCAAGGCTTTTACTTTTGGGCTTTTAAAATTTGCCAGCTTAACCCGAACTGACGTTAGTTTAGGCTGTTACTACGCGAATTACTCTTTCAGATCGCACGAGGTCACTTTCGCCTGCAAATATTGAGCGTCCTTGACTATTGGGCAACTCTAGGGGAATAGCACCTAATGGCATTTGCACGGTGCGTAAGCCAAGGTCATGATCTTGACCGATCAGGAATGTTACGGGTAAATCTAATCGTGGATTGGCGATCGCTGCCATACTGACTAATTTATCGGTACGCGAAGGAAATTTGAAACATTGAGCACCAATCGCTCCGCGCACGGCAGCCCTGATATTGGTGGCGGCAATACGCTTAGCGAAACCTTCGGCAGTGATGAGGATAAGTTCTGAACTTGGATATTTAGTAAGATCTAATATAGATACACCGATCTGGGTTTCTGTACTGCCTAAACGTAAAGCGATATTGCCTGCGGCGGCGCGTCCGACCGTGGGAATTTGGGTTTCATCGGCTTTGAATCGGAGGATGCGACCTGCGGAAGTGGCGATCGCTAATTCCTGATCTAAACTCACCACATCAGCCCAGAATAGAGCATCATCTTCTTTAAATTTGACGGCAATTAAACCACGAGCAGTCATATCAGCAAATTCCGCAAGAGGCGATCGCTTGATTTTGCCTTGACTGGATAGGAGAACCAGCCCTTCTGTTGATTCAGGATTTTTTTCCCAGACAAATTGCGAAACAAGACTCTCGCTGCTATCTGGTAACAGCGTAATTAGTGGTGTGCCTCTGCCTTTACCTTTGACGGTGGGAACGTTGGCTAGAGCTAGGGGGAAGGCTTTGCCCGAATTGGTTAATACCACCATTTCGCGATCGCTACGAGTGTCATAGGAAGCGATCGTTACATCATCGTGCAAATCCAGCAATTGAGGAGCTTTGCCATTTTCAAAACTCTTGATATAGCCCTTATATGTAAGTTGCACCGTGATATCTTGTGGCTCGGCAATAGGAATATTTAGCTCCGTAGATAGGGAGATAAGCGGAACTTCAATGGGTTGAGATTGTTTGGTATTAGTGGCACGATATTTTTTCTCTGGAGCTTTCTCGATAACTCGTCCAACTTGTTCAGTCTCTATGGTTTGCTGAATAGAGCGATCACCTTTTTTGCCTTTGGGCTTAGGCGGTTCACTAATTTCAGCAGTAACCTCAATATCAACAGCATTTTGCGTCGCATTTTGATGATTTTCTAATAGTTGCCATGCTAAATGGGTTCTGCGCGGATCGCTATGGCGTTTTTTATGATCGCGTAATTCTTTTTTGAGGAATTTCATTAACTCACGGCGATCACTGAGCAATTTTTCTAACTTGGCAATCTGTTGTTGCAATGCATCTAAGTCTTCGCGGATCTTTTGTTGCTCAATGGCAGTGATACGGCGCAAAGGCATCGAGAGAATTGCTTCTGCTTGGGTTTCAGAAAGGGTAAATTCCGTTTGCAGATCGGTTTTGGCAAGGTTGCTATTATTGGCAAATCGGAGAATTCTAATTAGTCGATCAAGATCTTGCAGAACTAGTACTAACCCTTCCAGTAAATGGGATTTTTCCTGCGCCTTCTTGAGTTCATAACGGAAGCGCTTCGATAAAGTCTCTTCGCGAAATCCCAGAAACTCTTGCAATAACTCCCGCAAAGTCATCTGCTTGGGTTGAGAACCTTTCAACGCCAGCAAAATGACACCAAAATTAGATTGCAAGGCAGTTTGGCGATAAAGTTGATCGATAACTACGGCGGGAACAACATCCTTTTTCAGTTCAATGACAACGCGCATTCCTCGGCGATCGCTTTCATCGCGAATATCAGAAATACCCTCAATTTTATTGTTATTCACCAATTCAGCAATTTTCTCGATCCATGCCGATTTATTCACTTGGTAGGGCAACTCGGTGACGATAATCGCTTGTTTTTGGCGCTTGCCTGTGCCTTTGCCACCTAACTGTTCCACGGAAGCAACCCCGCGAATAGTCACACTTCCTTTACCTGTTAGATATGCCTCGCGCACACCCTCCACATTCATAATGATTCCACCTGTGGGAAAGTCGGGCGCAGGAATGAGTTTGAGCAAATCATCGTCAGGTAAATTGGGATTGTCGATCAGAGCGATCGCGCCATCAATAACTTCACTCAAATTATGGGGTGGAATATTTGTTGCCATGCCCACAGCGATCCCCGTAGCGCCGTTAAGCAATAGCATTGGCAATTGAGCTGGCAATACAGCAGGTTCCTGTTCGGAGCCATCAAAGTTATCGACAAAATCAACAACTTCTTCCTCAATTTCCCCTAGTAGCGCTTCGTTGCCAATTGAGGCTAGACGACATTCGGTATAACGCATCGCCGCCGCAGGGTCATTGTCCACCGAGCCGAAGTTGCCATGTCCCGCTAGCAAGGGATAACGACTAGAGAAGTCTTGCACTAAACGTACAAGGGCATCGTAAACCGATTGATCACCGTGGGGATGATATTTACCTAAGACATCTCCCACTACACGGGCACATTTCCGAAAAGGGCGATCAGGCAAGAGTCCTAACTCATGCATTGCGTAGATAATGCGACGATGCACAGGTTTGAGTCCATCACGGGCATCAGGCAAAGCGCGACCAACGATTACGCTCATGGCGTACTCAAGGTAAGATCGCTGCATTTCCGTATGTAATGAAGTCGAGATGATATTCCCCCCATCTGACTGCGACCAAAAATCTAGCTGTTGCTGCCCTTGCTTTGCCATAAAATCTACGAATGCTGTACATGAAAACCACGATAACAAAAACAATGTAACAGCAAAATCAAGCAATAGGGGTTTATAAAGGCATTAAGTAGCTAGACATAAGTAAACTAAAAACTGAGGGATTGTTGAGCCCGCTAAGCGGGCTCAACAATCCCTCGGTTTGGGTTTTAATTAAGTTGGGCTACTTAATATACTTGACATACCATGACTTCTGCCCAGTTTTTTGCAATTATTTTTTCTGTGGTTGTCAGTGTGATCGCTATAGCGATCCTCATTTATCCATTATGGGTAAAATGGCAACGCGATCGCCTTATGGCAAAGCCTGTGCCTAGACATTGGTTAAATATTATTGAGAGCAATTTGGCTATTTATCACAGTCTGGAGATTCACCAGCAAAAGCAACTCCAAGGTTATGTTCAGGTGTTTCTCAAGGAAAAGCAATTCATCGGCTGTATGGGTTTGCAAGTCACTGAGGAGATGCGCGTTACTATTGCGGCGATCGCCTGTTTGTTACTATTTGGCGATCGCAAAACCTATTTCCCTAATCTGCGTTCTATTCTGATTTATCCCCATGCCTATATTGTCAATGAGATAGTCATGAGAGATCACTATATTGTCGAAGAAAGACTTGTCGCGAGGTTGGGAGAGTCATGGACGCAGGATCAAATCATTCTCTCATGGGAACAGATTCAACAGGATTTACGTAATTGGCAAGATGGGCATAACGTCATCCTGCACGAATTTGCTCATCAACACGATCAAGAGTATGGACGTGCGGAAGGCGTGCCGATTTTGCCAAGGACACTAGATTATGCATTGTGGGCAAAGGTGATGACTACAGATTATCTGCAACTATGCGATCAAGTGGAACGTCAGCACAAGACAATAATTGATAGTTACGGCGCAACCAATCCTGCGGAGTTTTTCGCGGTCGTCACCGAAACCTTCTTTGAGAAGCCGAAACAGCTATATCAACATCATTCTTCTCTTTACGAACTCCTCCAAAGATACTATCAACTTGATCCTCGACAATGGTAATAGTCCTAACCACAGCCCCGCAATAAAGTACAAGCTGAAATCTTGGTAGTCATGCAATGTAATTGTGTTGCGGGCGCTTCGCGCCCGCAACACAATTACTGATGTTACGTGGAACAAATATCACCCTCACCCCCCTGCCCCCTCTCCCTTGTTGGGAGAGGGGGAGCTAGACTAATTTCTTGTTCCCCTCTCCCTTAATGGGAGAGGGGCTAGGGGTGAGGGTCTTAGAAACTTCCACGTAACATCAGACAATTACTAAAAAAATTACTTTGCAGCATCACCGAAATCTTAAAACCCTTTGTAACGAGTTGAACATAGAAGTTGTTTAGTCCACTTTAGCGGACTTTCGCTCTGAGCCAAGAACTTGAGTTCTTGGTTGATTTGCGTAAGCCCTAATTGTAAACTTGTGAGAGCGATCGCCACTTGTATCAAAATTCTCATCAAATTTAGCAGATTAACTAGTTAACTAGCTTGGCTCTAACGAATTCTCGACTAAAAGCGTTTTTCTTAATCATGGCTACGATTGCAACATTTGCAGCGATCACCGCCATGTATTTCGAGCAGGATGAACTGGTGTATATCAGTCTTGGCATCATTTCTGTGATCATTTTGCCAATTCTCTTACCGCCATTACTAACCACGATCGCAAATTCGCCCTTGGGAAAACATTGGGATCTAACTATATCTAGTCTCATCGGTAGTAGTGCTATGCTAATTGCTGCCCATGTCACCCAATTTGATGCCGCATTTAGTCGATGGTTTGACAGCCTCAAATGGGAAGCTTTAGGAGCTGTTGGACAAATTTTAATTGCGATTTTGGCAGTGTGGGTGGCATGGCGACAAAATCAAATCTCCGAAGAACTCACAGGTCAGCAAAATGTCATTACCCAACAGCAAACCATTGATGCATATTTTCAAGGTATTTCTGATCTAGTTCTCGACCCGCAAGGACAATTGGAGGACTGGCCGTTAGAAAGAGCGATCGCTCAAGCAAGAACAGCCGCATTACTCGGGGGTTGTGATGCTGATGGACGCGCCAAAATTGTCCGATTTCTATCTAGTGCCAACTTACTCACCCCCCTCAAACGAGATGGATTGCTAGGTCGTCCGATTCTAGATGGAACTGGTGGCTATGTAGTTGATCTAGCTAATGGGGTGCGCGTAGTCAATTTAGGGATGATGTTAGCAGGTCGTGATATTTGTAATACCGATGTACGCAATGCTGATTTAAGTGGTGCGAACTTAATCAAAACAAACTTCAATAATTGTGATCTCACAGGTGCGAACTTTGGCGGAGCTATTTTGGTGAAGGCAAATCTGCGCGGTACAGATCTCAGTCGGGTTAAGATGTTTTATGGCAAACTAGAAACGGCAACACCCCGTGATCGCCTCCATGCACCAAATTTCGAGACAGGAGAATATACAGGCGCGGTCGTAGAAGATGCCGACTTTAGCAAGGCGATTGATCTTTCCGAAGAAACTCGCCAGTATCTATGTGCTTGGTGTGGCAAAAAATCTCGTAAAACTATCCCTGGAGGATGTGAAGATGTACCAAATCGACTGGGACGTTAAAGATATTCACATTTTACGAAATCAACTGTTGCCTATCTTTCCCTTGTCTATTAGTAAGAATAACTTAGCGATCGCAACATTGATCAGTTTTCAAATCGCCACTCTCCCTTTTGCCCTTCAAGTATTTGCCGAAAATAAATTACCTTCTCAACAAGAAGATCATCCCGAAGAAGTTTTACGCGTAGAAATCTATACCGATGCGCGATCGCCAATCGATGGAAAACAACTATCTGCCGCCGAGTATACCGAACTCATGGAAAAGTTGGGATCTCTTGATAGTATTCCCCCCGAAGATCTAGTTTCACCTAAAGTCCGAGAAGTAATAGATTTATTAAGACTTCGCAAATTTCTGCGTCAATTCATTCCCTTTATTCCCTAATGATTGCCAAAAATTAAGTTGAGCTACTTAAAAGCCACATTCCGCTCGTAATGGAAGGGGAAAAACAATTACGAAACAGGCAGAGGGAGGAGATAGTAGCGTTGGCAGGCAGGAGAAAAGAAATTCAAAATGTGAAGGCGAAGAGGAGACAAATTAACAACCTGAGTAAGTCCCTGAAAATAGACTAAATGAACCGCCATAAAACATTGAAAAACCCAACGCAAAGTCGGGGAATTAGTGGGTTTACCCAATTGATTGGGAATAGTATCTTGAGCGATAGCTAAATCAAGTCTGAGTTGACGTTGGGCTAAATTATAAACGAGCAAACACAGCACCATAATCATGCCCGGCAAACTGTCAACCAATTACATCTTCGTCTTGGTGAAGCCAAGTTGCTCCACAATGTCCTAGTCCATAAAACTGGAGAGTGTAAATTAAAGTGTGTAAAGTCTGGGATATATAGAGAGATGATCAAGACACACAATTACCAACAATAAAACCGATGAATATCCGCAAAGAATTGCTAGACGAATTGCTGCAAGAATGTAAAACACCACCCGACCTATTCGGAGAAGGAGGAATCCTGAAACAACTAACCACCGCATTAGTGGAACGAGCATTAGAAGCAGAATTATCAACGCATCTAGGGTACAAGAAGCACGAATCCAGACCAGAAGGACAAAGCAACAGTCG
>Ga0209972_10000382_pt1 | contig 43087 bp, 34 predicted proteins | sample NOAtaG_7_FD_187302 | JGI IMG/M metagenome (GOLD analysis project Ga0209972, IMG submission 187302) | Freshwater lake microbial communities from Lake Erie, under a cyanobacterial bloom - NOAA_Erie_Diel1S_2200h metaG (SPAdes) (version 2) | ecosystem: Environmental > Aquatic > Freshwater > Lake ...
CCGGCCCCGCTGCCGATCTCCCGCAAGCCCCGCCGCCCCCGCCCGATCGCCACCCCGATCTGCACGACGCCCTCACCCATCGCGACTACTTCCGCCTCAGCGTTGCCCCACAGCACGACGCCCAACACGACGCACAGCACGACACCCAACACAACGCCCCCGATACCCCGCCCATCGGCGCCTGCCTCTGGGTCTTCCGCCATTCCGCCTCCGGCCGCTGGTTCGTGCACGGCCTCTGGGCCTGAACGCTCCACCTCCACCCCTCCCGCCCTCCACCCCCTCACTCCGCGTGCCCCATGCCCGAGCACCCCTTCCCCAAGCCCCGCCCGCATCCGTACAAGTTCGGCGACACCTCAAACAAACGCCGCGCCGACGGTCTCCCCTCCCTCGCCGCTGCCGAACCTGTCACCACCACCTCCGCACACACCACCGCCACACCCACCACCGCCACACCCGCCCCCGCCGACCCGCCCCCGCCCTGGGCTGAACTGGCCGTCACCTCCAACTACACCTTCCTCACCGGCGCCAGCCACCCTGATGAACTCGTCCACGCCGCCGCCGCCCTCGGCTATCGCGCCATCGCCATCACCGATCTGCACTCCCTCGCCGGTGTCGTTCGCGCCCACGTCGCCGCCAAAGAGGCCGGCATCCAACTCATCGTCGGCGCCCGCGTGAACGTCCCCCTCCCGCCCGACGCCGCCGAGCCGTGTCCCCCCGGCAGCACACTCGGCCTGCTGCTCTACCCCACCTGCGTCCGCTCCTACGCCGCCCTCTGCCAACTGCTCACCCTGGGCAAGTCCCGCGCCCCCAAGGGCCAGTGCCACCTCACCCTGCACGACGTCCTCCACGCCGCCAACACCGACGACGGCCGCAACCTTGAGTTCGTCCTCTGCCCCCCGCTCTGGCCGGCTGACACCCCGCCCGGCCAATGGCTCCCCGACCTCCTCCGCGACCTCCTGCACGCCCTCGGCGGCAGCACCGCTGACCGCCTCTCTCTGGCCGTCGCCCGCCACTACCACGCCGGCGAACGCGCCCGCCTCCGCCAACTCGCCGACCTCTCCGCCGACTCCGGCGTCCCCCTGCTCGCCGTTGGCGATGTGCTCTACCACACGCCCGAACGCCGCGCCCTGCAAGATGTTCTCACCGCCATCCGGCACGGTCTGACCCTCCAGCAGTGCGGCACGCTCCTGCACGCCAGCGCTGAGCGTCACCTCAAGCCCCCCGCCGAACTGCACCGCCTCTTCGCCCACGCCCCCGCCGCCATCGCCCGCGCCCTGGCCCTCGCCCAGCGCTGCGCCGGCTTCTCCATGGACATGCTCCGCTACCAGTACCCCGCCGAGGTCGTCCCCCTCGGACGCACCGCCATGGCCCACCTCACCGACCTCACCTGGGCCGGCGCCGCCCAGCGTTACCCCGCCGGCGTCAGCGACAAACTCCGCCGCCAACTCACCCACGAACTCACACTCATCGACCAGCTCAACTACGCCCACTACTTCCTCACCGTGCACGACATCGTCACCTTCGCACGCTCCAAAGGCATCCTCTGCCAGGGCCGCGGCGCCGCCGCCAACTCCGCCGTCTGCTTCTGCCTGGGCGTCACCGCCGTGGACCCCGAACGCATCGACGTGCTCTTTGAACGCTTCATCAGCCGCGAACGCAACGAGCCCCCCGACATCGACATCGACTTCGAGCACGAGCGCCGCGAAGAGGTCATCCAGTACCTCTACGCCAAGTACGGCCGCGACCGCGCCGCCCTCACCGCCGAGGTCATCACCTACCGGGGCCGCTCCGCCGCCCGCGAGGTCGGCAAGGCCCTGGGCCTCAGCGTCGACGCCGTCGACGCCATCGCCAAGAACATCGACTGGTGGGAGCCCGGCGTCCCCCAGCACCACCGCCTGCGCGAAGTCGGCCTGAACCCCGACGACCCGGTCATCCGCCGCCTGCTCGCCCTGGTCCCCCAGATCCTCGGCTTCCCCCGCCACCTCTCCCAGCACGTCGGCGGCTTTGTCATCACCCAGCGCCCCCTCAGCGAGCTCGTCCCTATTGAGCCCGCCGCCATGCCCGACCGCACCGTCATCCAGTGGGACAAGGACGACATCGACGCCATGGGCATGCTCAAGGTCGATGTCCTCGGCCTGGGCATGCTCACCGTCATCGCCAAGGCCATGCACACCGTCTCACGCCAGACCCAGCCCGCCGACGCGCCGCCCCTCACGCTGGCCACCATCCCCCCCGAAGACCCCGCCGTCTACGACATGATCTGCGCCGCCGACACCGTCGGCGTCTTCCAGATCGAGTCCCGCGCCCAGATGGCCATGCTCCCGCGCCTGCGGCCCCGCTGCTTCTACGACCTGGTCATCGAAGTCGCCATCGTCCGCCCCGGCCCCATCCAGGGCGACATGGTCCACCCCTACCTCCGCCGCCGCGACGGCCTGGAGCCCGTCAGTTTCCCCGACGACAAAGTCCGCGCCGTCCTCGGCAAGACCCTCGGCGTCCCCCTCTTCCAGGAACAGGCCATGGCCCTGGCCATCGTCGCCGCCGGCTTCACCCCCGACGAGGCCGACCAGCTCCGCCGCGCCATCGCCGCCTGGAAGACCCGCCAGAAGGTCATCTACCACTTCGGCCGCAAGATCATCACCGGCATGACCCAGCGCGGCTACCCGCTCGAGTTCGCCCAGCGCTGCTTCGAGCAGATCAAGGGCTTCAGCGAGTACGGCTTCCCCGAAAGCCACGCCGCCAGCTTCGCCCTGCTGGTCTACGCCTCCGCCTGGATCAAACGCCACCACCCCGCCCACTTCGCCGCCGCGCTCATCAACAGCCAGCCCATGGGCTTCTACGCCCCGGCCCAGATCCTCCGCGACGCCGCCGATCACGGCGTCGTTGTACTGCCTATTGACGCCAACTGCTCGCAGTTCGACTGCACCGTCGATGCCCACGGCCGCCTCCGCCTGGGCCTGCGGCTCATCGCCGGCCTGCCCGAGGCCCACGTCCGCGCCCTGTGCGCCGCCCGCCCCCAGGGCGGATACCCCTCGGTCACCGCCCTCTGGCGAAGTTCCCGCCTGCCCGTCTCCGCCCTGCGCCAACTCGCCCAGGCCGACGCCTTCGGCTCCCTCGGCCTGGATCGCCAGCGCGCCCTCTGGGCGGTGGACGAACTGCACGACGAACCCCTGCCCCTGTTCGCCCACTTGGATACGGCGCTGCCCGACAGCACGCCACCACCCGCACCCACAGCAACTCCGGCATCCACCCCCGCGCTCCCCCGCCTCAGCCCCGCCGAGCAGGTCGTCCGCGATTATCGCGCCACCGGCCTCTCCCTCAAAGACCACCCCGTCGCCTTCATGCGTCCCGCCCTGCTCGGTGCCGGCGCCCGCCCCTGCTCGTTCTTGCGCGATCCCGCCTGCACACACGGCACACACCTCGCCGTCGCCGGCCTGGTCCTCCTCCGCCAGCGTCCCTCCACCGCCAAGGGCGTCATGTTCATCACCCTTGAAGACGAGAGCGGCGTCGCCAACCTCATCGTGCACCACCATGTCTACCTCCGCCACCGCGCCGCAGCGCGCCACGCCGGCGTGCTGCTGGCCCGAGGCGTGGTGCAGCGACAGGGCCAGATCGTCCACCTGCTGGTGCGCTCGCTTCGCGAGATGCGCGCCCCGCTCGCCGTGCCCAGCCGAGACTTCCGCTGAGTTCACGTGTCCTGCAGTGAAAAAAAAAGTTTTTTTCGCACATCATGCCGCCGCGCCGCACAACCCGTGCGCAAAGCGCATTCATCGCCCGATCACCGGCTGCAAGCCGTTACAAACCGCACAACCCGCACCCACCGCGAAAGTCATTTCACACGACGCATAGCACACAGCCTGCACAACCGGCATCCGGACCGCTGCTTACCTCGTACCGGCGCAAGACCGCCGCCCGAGGCAACCGATAGCCAGCCGACGAAACGGAGTTCAGGCATGGCCACGTCCGACAAGACCTTCAATCAAGTCAAGGCGATCCTCGGCAAGCTCGACCAGCGCATCGACTCGCTCCGCGAGCGACGCGTCAGCCCGCCGCCACCCGCCGCACCCCACCCCAGCCTCCAGCAGACCGTGGGCCAGGCCGAAGCGCCCAAGCCCGCGCCGCAGCCCGGCGTCATCCCCAACGGCCCCGGCCCGGTTATCGGCGCACCCGCCGCACCCGCCGCGCCCTCGACCGCCAACCCCATCGGCACCACCGTGCCGCCGCCCGGCCGAAACAACTCCTACGGACGCGCCACCCCGCTCCGAAACGTCTCCTGATCCCCCACGCTCCACGCTCGAACCCTCCATGCCACCGCCGCCCGCCTGACCGGTACCATCCGTCAGTCTCACCACTGATCAGGACCGTTCGGACACCGCGGCATGCACACCCACCCGATCTTCCGTTTCGCACCCCAGGCCGCCTCCGCAGTTCTGCTGCTGGCGGCCGTTTCGCTTTGTGCCTGCAACCGCGCCCCTGCCCCGCCCCCGCCCGCCAGTCAGGACCTCGAGCGTTCCAAGACCCGGATCATGACCGATCTGGACAAATACGCCGAGCCCGACCCGCGTGATCTGGAAGACGAACGCAAGGCCGCCGAGAAGGCCGCGCCCGAAGCCGGCAAGGACACGCCTCCCGCCTCCCCGTCCTCCCCCGCCGCGCCAGCACCAACCCCTCCTGCCGCCCCCATGCCGGGCAAGAGCTAACCCCGCCCGCCCGACTGGCCGAAGAGACAGGCAGCAGGAACGGAAATCGCCCCACGTGTTGCCCGGACACTTGGCCAGGACCGCCCACGGTGATAGAGTTGAACGTCAGACACCCGACGAAAGTCGGTCTTTGTCTGGGGATTGGTGTAACGGTAGCACGACTGACTCTGACTCAGTTAGTCTAGGTTCAAATCCTAGATCCCCAGTTTCCTCGCCCGGTTTGAACACCCGCCGTCGCTGGGCGTATCAACTGCAGGACCGCCTGCATGCTGTTGCGCTTCCTCACCATCTTCGCCTTGGCTTTCCAGCCCCTGCTGGCGGTGGCCGCCCTGCGTTGTGCCGAGGCCGGCTGTGCTTCACCGGCACACCAGCCACCCCATCTGGTGATGCATGCCGCCGCATGCTGTCCTGCAGCCGACACGCCCGCCACTCCACCCATCGACGATCAGCCCTGCGGCTGTTGCACCGACGAAGCGCCCGCCCGCAACTCCCGGCCCGACTCCCGGCCCGACTCCCGACTTGGCCCCGCCTGCCCCTGCAGCGTCGCTCCCGGCTGCGACCGTCCGGCCCCGGTTGAGCGTCCCGCACTCACCGTCGCCTCCCTGCACATCGCCGATGTGCTCCCGCCCCATGGCACGCCCGTGGTCGACATGGCCCTGGGCGGTCTGCCCCCTGGCCCCGCACCCGCTTGCCGACCTCATCCGCCCGCCGAGGGCCGACGGCCGCAAGCCCTGCTGTGCGTCTGGCGAACCTGAACCCCTCGGCCGGCAGCCGGCCTCTGCCGCTGTGCTGCCCCGGCCAATCCGCCCCGAAGATCGGCTCGCGCCCGCTGACGGCGCCGCCGACCCGGTCGCACCTCGCCCTCGGGCGTGCGATCCGGCACGGAGCGATGTCACCCCGCTGAACGTCCCCGATCGGCATCCAGTCGATCCGGCCCGCTCAGCGTCAGCACCCTGCGTGTCCTGTCCGTCTGTCCCCAGCCCGCCCGGCGCATCGTCGCGACCGGATCATCGGGCTCGGGCCTTGCAAGTCCATCCCGGCACCCAGCCCTGCGCTGCGGGCCGTGTACCGAAAGTGAGTCCTCTATGAACAGCATCGTTTCCCGTCGCTCCGTCCTGTTCGCCCTGGCCGCCTGCGCTGCCGCCGCCACCGGCTTGGCCCTGGCCGCGCCGGCCTCCACCAAGGCCGTCTCGCCCGCCTGCGGCTGCGGCTGCGGCTGCACCTGCTGCGCTGACGGCTGTTGCGCCGCCGGCACCTGCACCAAGGGCGGCAACTGCGATGGCTGCTCCTGCTGCGCCGACGCCGCCGCCAAGGCCGCCGACTGCTGCGGCACCGGCGGCTGCGGCTCCGGTGGCGGCTGTGGCTCCGGCGGGTGCGGCTCCGGCGGCTGCTGCAAGTAAGCCCTCTTGAACGCTCCGGGCGATGAACGGCCGATGCCCTCGGCCATCCGTCCACCCGGTGCGGGCACAAACAACACGGGCGTCGGAACCACGCTGGTGGCTCCGACGCCCGTTGTCATTCTGCACGTGCTGATTCGCCCGAGGCCCGATCAGCCGCCGCTGCCCGGCGCAGCCGCCGGAGCGGGAGCCGATGCCGGAGCCGATGCCGGAGTGGGCGCTGCGCCCGGGTTCAGCGGCGAGGACGGCCCCGCCGGCTGCGACACCGTGCCCGGCACCGAGCCCGCCGCCGACGGCGCCAGCGACACCACTTCCACCCGCCGAGGCGTGATCAGCGTTGCCTTGAGCGTGTCGTCAAACGCCGTGTCACCCACGATGCCCACGATCTGGCCCAGCTTGCCCACCAAGTCCAGTTCCGGGCTGGGCTTGAGGTACCCCAGCGTCCGCGACGTGCCCGGCTCGGGCGACTGAATGCGGTACAGCAGCGGCAGCCGCACACCGTCGTACACCGTGCTGGGCACCAGCCGGCCGATGATCGTGTAGATCCGCTGCCGCTCAAACTCCGCCAACTGCTTGGAGAACTCGCTCTGCCGCGTGTTGATGGCCGCACGCTGCGCCTCCGCCTGCCGCGTCGCGTCGCGAACATCCTGCCGCAGCCGCAGCAGGTCCGCCATGCGGGCCAACTGATCCGACTGCCGCTTGGCCAGCGGATCCGAAGCGAGCTGCCCGCGGACCGATTCGATCGCCGCGATCGCCTGCTCAAACTCCGCCTCCTCCAGCGGCTGCTGCCGCACGCGGTCATACATCGAGATCACCTGGTTGATCGCGTTGCGATCCGGACCGGCCGGACGCACCGGAACCGGCGCCGGAGCCGGAGCGGGCGTGACCACCGGCGCGGGCGTGCTCGCCGGGGCCGGGGTCGTGTTCGGATCCGGCAGAGCCTCCGCCGGCGGCGTGGGCGCTGCCGGGGCGGTGGGGGCAGTCGGCGTGCCCGTCGCCGGCTTCACCGGATCGGGCGCCACCGGCGGCGGCGTCAGCGTGCCCATGCTCGGGGCGCCCTCGTTGGCGGGTGTGGTCGGCGCGGGCGTGGTCGGGGCGGGTGTGGTCGGGGCGGGTGTGGTCGGAGCCGGCGTCGTCGGAGTCGTCGGCGTCGCAGCCGGAGCCGCCGTCACACCCATCGCTGCGTTGTACTGCGCCGTCTCCGCAGCGGTCGACCGCCGCACCGCCGAACGGCCGATGAACCCGCGCGAGCCGGCCGGGGCCGCCACCGCGTAGAACGCCGCACGCCCGCCCTCGTTCACCGCCTCCAGCACGCTCAGTTCCGTGCCCGCCGGCAGCGCATCAGCCAGCAGCGGGTTCCAACTGCTCCGCGCCCCGCCATTGAGGTTGGCCGCCAGCAGCCGCGAGGGCCGCACCAGCTTGGCCACCTTGCCGGCGGTGTCCACCGACACCTCGTCGGCCTTGACAAACGCCCGCAGCCCGGCCGGATACGCGACGCGGAAAAAGCCGTTGCTCTCCCCGTCGGTCTTCAGCAGCGTGCCAGGCTTCAGCTGCCCCACCCCGTAGTAGATGCTCGCGTCGCCGCTCCGCAGCAGCGCGTTCTCCGTGCTCACCGCCAAAACGGTCGGATCGCCCTCCGCGGCCGCCGCCGCGTTCTGGGCCATCGCCGCTGTGCTCAGCAGGGCCGGAACCGCCCATGCCGCCGCCAGACCGGCCGCCAGCATCAGCGTCGCCGCTCCCCGGCCCAGGCCGGTGCGGGTCAAGGTGCGAGAAGGTGAGAAAACCGTGGACCGCCAATGGGCGTTCATGATCGTGGCCTCCGTGCCGGATCGCTCGACAAATGGTCCGGTGTTGTGACGGGAATTTGTAGGCTTTCCGCATGGTTCAGACCGCCCATAACCCGTCATATGTTCGGATTCGCTTCCACACCCGGTCCTTCCGGGGTGCCCCGCCCGACCCCGCCGCCGACTGGGCAGGCCGGGCTTTGTCGTCCTAGCCTCACGCCACCTGATGTCACCCGGACACCTCACGAACACCGCACCCCAGCTTGGCACGCCGCCCGTCCCCGCTGCTGCCCGTCTTCTGACCGTCGTCGGTCGCGCTGCGGCGTTGGTCGTCCTGGCCGCCATGCCCCTGGCCGCCGGCTGCGGCTCGCCCCTCTACGCCGACCCGGACAAAGAGCTGCGCCGCTCCTTGGTCACCGCCGCCCAGCGCGAGCTGCGTGAGGCCCAGGCCGGCTATCAGGTGCTGGTCACCCAGCGTGAGGACAAAGTCGCCGCGCTGGGCATCCGCGCCGACATCCTCAGCCAACTGGAGGCCACCAGCGGCCCCGGCTCGTACATCGGCCAGCCCATCCGCCTGAGCGCCTCGCTGATGGGCGCCGAGCAGAAGACCGTCGCGGTCAACCTCCAGCGGTGCATCCTCACCGCCGTGGACAACAACCTCGCCGTCCAGTTCGCCCGCCTCGCCCCCGCCGTCGAGGAGGCCCGCACCCAGGCCGCCGAGGCCGCCTTCGACTGGGCCTTCTTCGCCAACTCGCAGTACTCCAACCTCGACCGCGAGGCCCCCGCCCAGTTCTCCCGCTCGCTTGATCAGCGTCAGGAGGTCACCGGCACCTTCGGCCTCCGCCGCCGCCTCACCAGCGGAGCCCAGTTCGCCGTGCAGCAGACCATCGGCTACGCCGACAGCAAAGTGACCACCGGCCGCATCATCCCCGACCCCGCCGGCACCGCCGAGCTGGCCATGCAGCTTGATCAGCCCCTGCTGCGCAACTTCGGAGCCGACGCCAACCTCGCCGAAGTCCGCATCGCCTCCAACGCCGAACGCGATCAGGTCCAGCAGCTCAAGACCCGCCTGCTCGCCACCGTCACCGACACCGAAGAGGCCTATTGGAACCTCGTCGCCGCCTGGGGCCAGTTGCAGATCGCCCAGCGCCTCGCCGAACGCGGCGTCCGGGTCCGCGAGGTCATCCGCACCCGCGTGCAGGTCGCCGGCGACGCCAACCAGAGCCAGCTCGCCGACACCGTCGCCCAGGTCGCCAGCCGAGAGGCCGACGTCGTCCGCGCCGAAAACGCCGTCCGCAACGCCTCAGATCGCCTCAAGTCCCTGATCAACGACCGCGACCTGCCCGTCGGCTCCGATGCCCTGCTCATCCCCGCCGACCTCCCGGTCGACCAGCCCGTCGCCTACTCGCTGGCCGACGCGCTCTTCACCGCCATCGCCAGCCGCCCAGAGGTCCAGCGCGGCCTGATCGGCGTCGATGACGCCGCCATCCGCCAGCAGGTCGCCGACAACCAGCGGCTCCCCCAGCTTGATCTCCGCGCCCAGGTCCGCTTCGCCGGGCTGGACAACGGCAACGACCGCGCCTTCAACCGCATGATCAACGGCGGGTTCGTCGACTACGTCGTCGGCCTGGTCTTCGAGCAGCCCATCGGCAACCGCGCCGGCGAGGCCGGCTTCCGCCAGCGCCGCCTGGAACGCGCTCAGGCCGCCATCGCCTACCGCGACGTCGTGCAGCGCGTCGTCGCCGACGTCGTCGGCACCCTCCGCGCCGTGGTCACCAGCTACACCCTCATCGAGCAGACCCGCGCCGCCCGCCTGGCCGCCGCCGAGAACCTCCGCGCTCTGGAAGTCCTTGAGACCACCATCCAGGGCCTCACCCCCGAGTTCCTCGACCTCAAACTCCGCCGCCAGGCCGCCCTGGCCAGTTCCGAACTGCAGGAACTCCAGGCCCTCACCGAGTACAACACCTCCATCGCTCGCCTGCACGCCGCCATGGGCACCGCCCTGCAGCGCAACCGCATCAAGTTCCAGGTCCCCGCCAGCCTGCCCAACTCCGCCATCACCCCGCAGGACGCCCAGCCCCTCCTGGAACGCCCGCTGGTGGATGCGACGCTTGATCCGGCCTCGCGCCCGGCACCCGCCCAACCGGCGGGTCTGGCCCCCATCGAGCCTTCGCCCGGCGCCGCCGCCGCGCCCGAGCCCACTGCCGAGCCGTCCGCCCCGCCCACCGCTGACCCGCCACGCTGACCCGCCACGCTGACCCCCCCGGTCCTGCGCCATGCCCCGTCCGCTCCCGCCATTCCCGCCCACCGAGCACGGCCAGATGCTCGAGCGCGCCGCCGCACGCATCCACGCCGGCGGGTTGGTCGCCTTCCCGACTGAAACCGTCTACGGCCTGGGCGCCGACGCCACCAGCCCGCAGGCCGTCGCCGCCGTCTTCGCCCTCAAAGGCCGCCCCTCGCACAACCCGCTGATCATCCACGTCACCGGCGAGGACATGGCCCAGCGCTACGCCGCCCGCTGGCCCGCCCGCGCCCGCGCCCTCGCCCGCGCCTTCTGGCCCGGCCCGCTCTCGATCATCGTCCCCCGGGGCCCGCTCATCCCCGATGCAGTCGCCGCCGGCGGGCCCACCATCGCCGTTCGCGCCCCCGATCACCCCCTCGCCCTCGCCCTGCTGTTCGCCGTCGGCCGACCCCTGGTCGGCCCCAGCGCCAACCCCTCCGGCGGCGTCTCCCCCACCACCGCCGCCCACGTCACCGGCCACTGGAGCGACCAGCAGGTCATGGTCCTCGACGGCGGAGCCTGCGCCACCGGCATCGAGAGCACCGTCGTCTTCGCCGCCGCCGACGACCAGCCCGTCCGCATCCTCCGCCCCGGCGTCATCGGCCCCGCCGCCCTCTCCGCTGCGCTCGGTGAACCCGTCCGCCTGCCGGCACACGCGCCCGCCGCCAACGCGCCCGAGCCCCTGGCCAGCCCCGGCCTGCTCGCCTCGCACTACGCCCCCGCCGCCCCCGCGCTGCTGTTCACCGACGCCACCTGGCCCGACGTCCTCGCCCGCGCCCAGGCCGGCGGCGCATCCTCACCCGCCGTGCTGCTCACCCACCGCCCCCGCACCGCACCCGGCCTGCGCATCCTCACCCTGCCGGCCGACGCACCCGCCTACGCCGCCGCCCTCTACAGCGCCCTGCGCCAGGCCGACGCCGCCCGCCCCGCCTTCATCGCCATCGACACCCCGCCCGACCCCGCCGACGCCAGCCTCTCCCCCGAGCACGCCGCCATCTGGCTGGCCGTCGCCGACCGCCTGGCCCGCGCCACCGCCCCGCGCTGAAGACCGCCAGAACCCACACAAAATCCAAATATAACAGACCAGCCTGCCCAATGATCGATATCTCAGCTCAATATCGATCAAATGGACGGACTATTCTGATCGATATCCTGCCGCACTATCGATCATGCCTTGGAATTGGCAACAACCTGACTGGTCGAACTTCCGGTGGAACGCCGCGCGGCTCGCCAAGGCCGAGCAGCGATTCCTGCTCCAGGCCGGCGTCTTTCTCGGCACCGTCAAGCACCTCACCGCCGAGAGCCAGGACCAGCTCGCCATCGACGCGATGTGCAGCGAGGCGGTCACCACCTCCGAGATCGAGGGCGAGATCGTCCGTCGCGACAGCGTCCAGTCATCCATCCGCCGCCAACTCGGCCTGCAAGCCGATCCACGCCGCATTCAACCCTCCGAACAAGGCATCGGCGAGCTGGTGGTGGACCTCTTTCGCCACTACGCCCAACCGCTCGACGAGGCGAGGCTCTTCGCCTGGCACCGGATGATCGCCATGGGTCGCACCGACCTCACGGACATCGGCAGCTACCGCACGCATGCCGAGCCGATGCAGGTCGTGTCGGGGAAGATCTACGACCCGAAGGTCCACTTCCAGGCCCCGCCCTCTTATCGCGTCGCCGACGAGATGGCCGCATTCCTGGAGTGGTTCAACCGCACGGCCCCGGGTGCTGAGCAACCACTGCCGGCGCTGACACGGGCCGGCCTGTCGCACCTGTACTTCCAGAGCATCCACCCCTTCGAGGATGGCAACGGCCGGATCGGCCGGGCCATCGCCGAACAGGTGCTCGCCCAAAGCCTCGGGCAGCCCTCACTCACGGCCATCGCAGCCACCATCCTCGTGAACCGCAAAGCCTACTACCACGCGCTGGAAGCGGCGAACAAGCACAACGAGGTCACCGACTGGCTCGCGTGGTTTGCGGGCATCGGGCTTGAGGCCCAGATGCGCACGCTCCATCACGTGGAATTCCTCATCGACAAAACCAAGCTGCTCGACCGCTGCCGCGGCACGCTGAATCCGCGCCAGGAACGGGCACTGCTCCGCATGCTCAGCGAGGGGCCGGACGGATTCAAAGGCGGCCTGAGCGCCAACAATTACCTCGCCATCACCAAGACCTCCACCGCCACCGCCAGCCGCGATCTGGCGGATCTCGTCGAACGCGGCATCCTCACCCGCACCGGCGAGAAACGCGGCACGCGCTACCAACTGCCCTTCCCGCTGCGACCCGTGCCCCGAGTCACCATTGACAACACCGGCGAGATCGTCTGCGCCCCCTCGCCACGCTGATGCAGCACCGCCCCAGGCACACGCGAAGCCGGCCCACACCGACACACGCCCCGCTTCACGCCTTCCCCAACCCCAGCGCCCGCCGCAGCATCGCGATCTGCCCCGCGTGCCACCCCTCGTGCCACGCCGCCTTCTCAATCGCCGCCAGCCGATCCGACACAAAGCCCCCGGTGTCCACCGCCGGCGGGGCCGCCAGTTCCGCATCCGTCAGCCGGTTGGCCCCCAGCACCATCGCCGCAAACGCCTTGTCGGCGTAGCTGCGCACCTCCGCCATCGCCGGATACTTCAGCGGATCAGCGACAGGCACCGAGCCATAGCCAAACAGCCCGTCGTACGAATCCGGCAACGCCGGCATGGCCAGCCCCGCCGCGCCGCCGAACCACAAATACCCCGTCGCCAGGTGCCCGACCGTCCACAACGCGTGGTTGGGCGCACCAGGCAACTGCGCCGTGTAGCGGTCGGCCGGAAAATCGGCCAGCATCTCCAGCAGGTTCTCGTGGGCGAACTCCAGGTTGGCAATCGCCCTCGCCTTGACTGAAAACAGCATCGCCTCAACCTCCGTTGCAGCCGCGCTGCCGCCGATCCGACGCTCACATGCCGGCGCTCGTCGCGTATTGGTCATGGTACCGACACCCTCCCGCAAAGCCTGAAAAACGAATGTGAAGTTGCTACGCTTGTCCCCCTTGAAGCCGGGGTGATCTCACCCCGCCCACCTGACGCGTCCCGCACCGTTCTCGTCCGCTGCGGATGCGGCCCGACGGTCCCGGCACGCCTCAGGCCCCGCGAGTCCCGCCCATGACCACCAGCGCCACCGTCAAGTCCACCCGCATCGCCCTGGCCCCCGGCGACGGCATCGGCCCGGAGATCATGAACGCGACGCTCGACCTGTTCAAGGCCGCAGGCGTGCACGACCACCTCGAGTTTCACCCCGTTGAGATGGGCGCCTCCATCTTCGCCAAGGGCAACTCCCGAGGCATGACCGAAGAGGCCATCAAGATCACCGAAGAGGCCGGCGTGCTCTTCAAGGGCCCTATGGAAACCCCCAAAGGCGGCGGCGGCAAATCCATCAACGTCACCGCCCGCAAGATGTGGAACGCCTTCGCCAACCTGCGCACCTTCCGCACCCTCCCCGGCGTCTCCACCCCCTACTCCAAGGCCGGCATCAACCTCAACTTCTCCATCGTCCGCGAGAACATCGAGGACACCTACGGCGGCGTCGAGCACCGGCTCTCCAACGACATGATCCAGTGCAAGCGGCTCATCTCCGCCCCCGGCTGCGATGAGGTCCACCGCTTCGCCTTCCAGACCGCCCGCCGCCAGGGCGTCAAGAAGGTCCACTGCGGCCACAAGGCCAACATCATGAAGATGACCGACGGCCTGTTCCTCGAGCGCTTCAAGGCCGCTGCCAAGGACTTCCCGGAGATCGAGACCGGCGACGTCATCGTCGACGCGCTGTGCATGAACATGGTCGTCAAGCCCCAGCAGTACCAGATGGTCGTGCTGCCCAACCTCCAGGGCGACATCGTCTCGGATCTGGCCGCCGGTCTGGTCGGCGGACTGGGCTTCGCCCCCTCGGCCAACATCGGCAAGCACATCTCCATCTTCGAGGCCGTGCACGGCACCGCCCCCGACATCGCCGGCCAGAACAAGGCCAACCCCACCGCCCTGATCCTCTCCGGCCTGATGATGCTCCGCCACCTCGGCCTCGCCCGCCACGCTTCGATCATCGAGAACGCCCTGCTCAAGGCCCTGGAAGAGGGCGTCCGCACCGGCGACTTTGGCGACCCCGCCAAGCCCGTCCTCTCCACCACCGACTTCGTCAAGCACATCAAGGACCGCCTGGGCTCCAAGCCCGCCACCGTCCCCGCTGTCGACGTGCCCGAAACCGGCGCGGGGGGTGACAAGGTCACCTGGACCAAGCCCCCACGCCCGCAGCACCAGGAGGTCATCCGCACCTTCGCCAACGTCGTCCGCCACGTCGTCGGCTGCGACATCTACCTCGACACGCCCCTCTCCCCCGTCGCCGTCGCCGAGGAGATGCAGCGCGTCTGCCAGGACACCCCCTTCAAGCTCTCCCTGGTCTCCAACCGCGGCACGCAGGTCTGGCCCACCGGCAGCAGCTTCACCGAGTGCGTGGACTACTACCGCGTCCGCTTCGAACTGCGTGAGGACCACCGCCCCGGCGACTTCGGTCAGGCCCGCTGCGTCGCCCTGATGGACAAGGTCGCCGAGAAGTTCGTCGTCTGCTCCTACGAACTGCTCCGCGTCTTCGACGGCGTCAAGGGCTACAGCCTCGCCCAGGGGCAGTAAGCCCCTCACCCCGCCCGCTCGCTCACCCGCCCCACCACGCCCGCACCACCGCTGCATACAGCGGAATGCCCAGCGAGATGTTGAACGGGAACGTGATCGCCAGCGCCATCGGCACGTACAGACTCGCGTCCGCCTTGGGGATCGCGATCCGCGCCGCCGCCGGCACCGCGATGTAGCTCGCGCTCCCCGCCAGCACCGCCAACAGCACCGCGTCCCCCTCACGCACGCCCACCAACTTGGCCAGAGCGATGCCCAGAATCGCGTTGCACACCGGCATGATCAGCCCAAAGCCCACCAGAAACGGCCCCGCCTTCTTCAGCCCCCGCAGCCGCCTGGCGCAGATGATCCCCAGATCCAGCAGAAAGAACGCCAGCACCCCGCTGAACAGGTCCGTCGACAAAGGCTTGAACGCCTGATAGCCCTGCTTGCCCGTCAGCACGCCGATCACCAGCGAGCCCATCAGCAGCAGCACCGCGCCGTTGAAGAACGCCTCGTGCAGCATCACCCCCCAGCCCCCCCAACCGCCACGCTCGCCCCGCCCGCCGCTCCGCTTGCCCGCGGCCTTGGTCGACGCAGGCTCGCCGCTGCCCGCCTGGTCCTCCTCCTTGCCCCGCCCCAGTCGCAGCAGCAGCACCGCGATCACGATCGCCGGCGACTCCATCAGCGCCATCGCCGCCACCATGTGCCCGCCGAACTCCATCCCGTGACTCGTCAGCCACTGCTGCGCCGTCACGAACGTCACCGCCGAGACCGAGCCGTAACACGCCGCGATCGCCGCCGCATCATCCCGCCCCAGCCGCCGTCGCAGAATGAAGTAGCAGTACACCGGCACCACGCACGCCAGCAGCATCGCCGCCCCCAGACCCGCCACCACGTCCGCCGTCAGCCCCGAGTCGTGCAGTTTCACGCCCCCGGTGAACCCGATCGCCCACAGCAGATACAGCGACAGCAACTTGGTCACCGCCGGCGGCATCGTCAGGTTCGAACGCACCATCGCCGCGAAAAACCCCAGTGCGAAGAACAGCACCGGCGGGCTCACCGCTCCCACCACCGAAGTGATGCCCCCCAAACCGTCGGCCAGCGTCGCCAAGGGCACGGTTCCCGGCATGCCTGACCATAGCCTTGTCGCATGGACTCCCACCCCCCGTCCTCGCTCTGCGACCTGGCCGTTCTGCTCGGCCTGATGCTCTCCCTCTGCCTGCTCACCGCGTGCGCCGGCCCGGCCGATGGTCCGACCCCCGGCCACTCCGCCGCCCTTGGACCCCCGGTCGCCGAGCAGATTCCCCACACCGTCCGCTCCCCCTTCGGCGACCGCATCGACGAGTACTACTGGATGCGCGACGACCACCCCGAGGCCAAGAACCCCCGCATCATGGCCCACCTCAAGGCCGAACAGGCCTACACCGACGCCATGACCGCCCACCTGGCCGGTCTTCGCTCCACCCTGTTCACCGAGATGAAGTCGCGCCTCAAGCCCGACGACTCCTCAGCCCCCGCCTTCGAGCGTGGCTTCTGGTACTCCCGCCGCTACGCCCCCGGAGCCGAATACCCCGTCTACCTCCGCCACCGCGGCACGCCAAACGGCCCCGACCCCTCCGCGTCCGAGCAGATTCTCCTGGATGGCCCGGCCCTGGCCGCCGGTGAGGACTTCTTCAGCGTCGGCGATGTCCAGGTCAGCCCCGACGGCAACCTGGTCGCCTGGACGCAGGACACCGTCGGCCGCCGGAGCCACACCCTGCGCATCCGCGACCTTCGCACCGGCACACTGCTGCCCGACACCATCCCCGGCACGCTGGAGAGCGTGGTCTGGGCCGCCGACTCCCGCTCGCTGTTCTACCTCCGCCAGGACCCTGTCCTGCTCCAGAGCGGCCCGGTCATGCGTCACACACTTGGCGCCGACCCCGCCGCCGACACCCTGGTCTACGACGAGCCGGACAAGACCCTCTTCACCGGCATCGGCCACACCGCTTCCCGCGAGTACCTGCTGATCGCCATCACCGGCTACGACATCACCGAGGCCCGCATCGTCCCCCTGGCCTCCCCCGCCGGCGACCCCACCCCCCCCACCGTGCTCGTGCCCCGCACCCCCGGCGTGCGGACCTACGCCGACCACCTCGCCGGCCGCTGGTTCCTGCACACCAACCGCAACGCCCGCGACTTCATGCTCGCCACCGCCGATTCGCCCCAGGCCGCCGCCGATCCGGCCCGCTGGCGCCCCCTCCTCCCCCATCGCCCCGGCGTCTCGATCGAGGGCTTCGCACTCTTCCGTTCCGCCGTCGCCGTCATGCTGCGCAGTCAGGCCAACCTCACCATCGCCCTGATCGACATCCCCGCCGCCGACGCCTCCACACCGCCCGCTGAACCACGCGTCATCCCCGCACCGGGCAACCTGCAGGCCTTCAGCATGTCCCTGGGCGAGAACCGCGACAGCGACTTCGATCGCGTCCGCGTCGTCTTCACCTCCATGATCACCCCCGCCACCACGCTCGACGTGCACCTGCGCACCGGCGACGCCATCGTCCGCAAGGTCCAGCCGGTCATCGGATACGACGCCTCGCTCTACCGCACCGCCCGCGCCTGGGCCACCACCGCCGACGGCAAACGCGTGCCCATCTCCCTGGCCTGGCGGAACGGCCTGGTCCAGCAGAACGCCTCCGCACCCGTGCTCATCGATGGCTACGGCGCCTATGGCATCGCTTCCGATGCCGAGTTCCGCTCCGAGTACGTCAGCCTCCTGGACCGCGGGTTCCTTCTGGCCATCGCCCACGTCCGGGGCGGCTCAGATCTCGGCCAGGACTGGTACGAGGACGGCCGCCTGCAGCACAAGCGCAACTCCTTCGCCGACTTTGTCGCCGTCGCCGACGCCCTCGCCGACCAGCGCTGGTGCGACCCCGCCCGCCGCTTCGCCGTCGGCGGCTCCGCCGGCGGCCTGCTCATGGGCGCCGTCGCCAACATCGGCGGCGACCGCTTCGCCGGCATCGTCATGGATGTCCCCTTTGTCGACGTCGTCACCACCATGCTCGACGAGACCATCCCCCTGACCACCAACGAGTGGACCCAGTGGGGCAACCCGCTCACCGACGCCGCCGCCTACCGCACCATGCTCGCCTATTCGCCATATGACAACCTTCAGCCCAAGCCCTACCCCGCCATCCTCGTCACCACCGGCCTGTGGGACAGCCAGGTGCAGTACTTCGAGCCCGCCAAATACGTCGCCCGTCTCCGCCGCCTCAAGACCGACGCCAACCCCCTGCTGTTCAACATCAACTTCGACGCCGGGCACGGCGGCAACTCCGGCCGCTTCCGCAGCCTGGAAGAAGACGCCCTCCGCCAGGCCTTCATCCTTGATCTCGCCGGCCTCCGCCCCTGAACCCGATCTCCACCCCTCCGCCATACCAATCACAAGCCAAACTCCCGCCCCACCCCACCGCCCATCCTCGCCCCGCTCCCTTTGCCGTCCGATTCCTACAACCACCTGACCCCCCGCAGCGAATAACCCTGCGACCACGCTCGCTTCCGGAGACCCCCATGGCCCGCACCCACGCCCACTCCCGCCCCGGCCGTCACCCGGCCCTGCGCCTCGCGCTCGTCGCCATCATCGCCGGCCTGCCCTTGGCGATGACCCAATCCTCGCTGGCCCAAATCCTCCCCGCCATCAAACGCAAGGACAAGGAGCCCTCCAAGCCCCCGCAGCGTTCCGGCGATCGCAACCTCAGCCCGATGAACGTCGCCCCGCCCACCGAGCCCATCGCCGACAAGGTGATCCAGAAGATCAACACCCGCAGTTGGCTCATGAAAGTCGAAGTGCGCGTCAACGCCTTCAACGAGGTCGATGCCTCCACCGGCATGCCCGCCAACAACACCCTGAAGTTCCAGACCGCCAAGGTCGTCTTCCCCAAGGTCTTCTCCACCGCCGGTTCACGCTTCCTCGACGAGCTCCCCGACCGCTTCGCCTCCCGGCTGCGTCTGGACGGTGCCACCAAAGACGACCAGATGAAGCTCCTCAACACCGTCTACCCCTCCGGCGCCCGCCTGATGGGCTGGGAAGCGACCAATTACCAGGGCAACGGCATGACCCTCACCGTTGAGATGCCCATCGACACCTGGGGCGTGCAGTTCGACGAGCAGCTCGCCTACTCCATCCCCTGGCCCGCCTCCTGGCCCGCCGAAGCGTCCAGCACTTTCCAGCCCCAGCTCGGTGTGGACCACGCGTGCACCAACCCCCTCCCGCTCGACGAGCAGGTCAAGCAGACCAACGACCGCATCAACCTGCTCATCGCCGAGTGGACGCAGGGCAACGACCCCAAGTCCATCCCCCCCGTCCAGCTCGCCAAGTTCCTCGCCGGCCAGACCCTCCAGATGCTTCAGGAGTCCGGCGACGGTCTGGCCTTCAACCGCATCCGCCCCACCCGCACCGGAGCCGGTGTCGCCACCTTCCAGGGTTTCGATCTCAAGGGCGCTCTGAAGACCATCGAAGACGGCCGCGGCTCGGAACACGACATCGCCTGCACGCTCGCCGCCATCTACCGCAAGGCCGGCCTCCCCGCCCGCGTGGTCATCGGCTACGACCCGGGCCTGGCCGATGTGAGCAAGGCCCGCCGTTCCGGCAAAAAGGCCCTGCGCTCCTGGGTGGAGTTCGCCCTCGTCGACCCCGTGCCCAACCGCCTCTTCTGGGTCCCCGTTGACATCGTCCGCCAGCGCAACCAGAGCTCCCGCGCCCCCGACTTCAGCTCCAAGTGGGACTTCTTCGGCAACAACCACGAGCTCGAGGTCATCCTCCCCCTCAGCTTCCACTACCACCCGCCCACCACCGTCGTCGCCCACGGCTCGCCGTGCCTCTGGGGCTGGCTCACCACCCCCGCCACCCAGATGGCCGACCAGACCGTCCGCTTCGACGCCATCACCCTCCCCGCCCGCTCCGGCGACCGCGATGCCCGCGACCAGGCCGAACGCGAACGCACCAACCCCTCCAGGCAGCCCGGCACCCAGCCCCCTCCGTAACCCGCTGACCGCCGCTCGCCCCCGCCATGAGCGATCCCGCCCAAAGCTCTGGCCCCCGCGCTCAGCGTCCGTCCGCTCCCGGCAAGCGGCCCGTGGTCATTCCCACCACCGACAACCTGGCCCCCATTCCCCTGGCCGAACCCGACGCGCCGCACGCCGAACCGGCCGCCCAGCGCCGCTGCCCCGCCTGCAGCGGCGTCCTCGCCCACGACAGCCGCGTCTGCGGCCACTGCGGCTTCAACTTCGCCGTCGGCTTCGCCCCCGGCACCGGCGTCGGCGCCTCGGCCACCACCTCCGGCCGCCTCGCCTGCGGCAACTGCGGCTACAGCCTCAAGGGCCTCCGCTCCCCGGTCTGCCCCGAGTGCGGGCACCACAACCGCCGCCCCACCTGGCGTCGTGACCCCGCCGAGGCCGCCCGCCAGCAGCGCCTGCACTACCTCGTGCCGCTGGCCAAGGGCCTCGGCGGCACCGCCGTCGGCTGCGTGCTGCTCATGCTCGTCGGGCGGGCCACCGACATCCCCGCCGCCCTGACCACCGTCGGCCTGAGCATGCCATTGGGCGTGCTGCTCATCGCCCTGACCTACATCCTCTACTCCGGATGGGGCAACTCACTGCACTTGGTCGCCCTGGAGATGTTCGGCATCCACGGGCTCATGCTCCCCATCACGCTGGTGCTTGGCGTCATCGGCTCGCTGTTCCCGCTCGGCCTTGTCGTCGCCTTCGTCCTCGGGCTGATGGTCTACATCGGCATGCTCATGCAGACCCTGGAGTTGGATCGCAACGAGGCCCTGTTCGTCGGCCTGGGCGTCCACATCGCCGCCGGCATGCTCATTTCGGGGCTAGCGTGAAGGCCTCTCGCCCATGAGTCTCCCCGCCGACAACTCGCCTCCCGCGCTCCCCCACAGCGCCCCCACCCTCGCCCGCGCCCCGGTTGAACCCTGGCGGGCCACCACCGCCGGCCGCGTCGTTGCCGCCGGCGTCGCCGCCGCCTGCCTGGCCGTGCTGGTCACCGCCTCCACCCTCAGCCCCGCCGCCGAAGGGCACGGCACCCACACCCAGCTCGGCCTCCCCGCCTGCGGCTTCTACCTCGCCACCGGCCAGCCCTGCGCCACCTGCGGCATGACCACCGCCTTCGCCCACGCCGCCAACGGCTCGCTGCTCCAGTCCTTCCTCACCCAGCCCGCCGGCATGCTCATGGCCCTCGCCGCCGCCGCCACCTTCTGGATCGCCCTCCACACCGCCCTCACCGGCTCCCGCGCCGGGCTGGTCGCCAGCCGCCTGCTCAGCCCCCGCTGGCTCATCGTCGCCGGCATCATCCTCGCCGCCGCCTGGGCCTTCACCGCCTGGCGGTGGTCGCTGAGGCCCTGAACCCGCCCGCCCCTGTCCCGCCCTGTCCCGCCCTGTCCCGCCCGGTCCCGCCCTTCACCGAAACCCCGGCCCCACTCGGTACGTATCCACCAGACCCGGAATCTGTTCGGTATCGATCCATCCCGGCCCTTCACACCACCCCAAACAGGCTACTTCAACCCCACTTATCCACACACACCCCCTATAAAAGTTCATGGCAAAGCCCATTTCGACAGCACTTCACCCGACCACCACCACCTCCCGCCACTCGACTTATCCCCACACACCCCTACCCCCACGCCACATCCCGTGCCAAACCCATCGCCCGCGCTTGTCTTCCCTTCGCTTCCTTCGCTCCTTCGCCGACTATGCATTTCTTTTTCACAACCCGCCCCCGACCTCGACACCCATCACTGACCCCGACACCCCCGCCTGACCACCCCCCGCAAGTTCCGCACTTTGGCCCATCGCTCAACCCGGCCCCAGTCCTCCACCCCTCAACAATGCACCCGATGTCCGCACCACCTCGACGCACCCCGACCTCGCCCGTCCGTTGGCCATCGCTGATCGCCCTGCTCGGGCTGGCGCTCACCATGGCCCTGACCTCCGGCTGCAACATCGTCGCCGGCATCGGCGCCTTGGAAGAGGCCCGCCGCCGCAACTCCACCCAGACCATCGACCCCGTCTACACCGGGCTGCAGGGCAAGTCCTTCGCCGTCGTCGTCACCGCCGACCGCGTCATCCAGTCCGACTTCCCCGACCTGCTCCCCCGGCTGACCACCTTCATCACCGACGACCTGGTCCGCAACCAGCCTGCCATCCAGGCCGCCGGCATGGTGCCCGCCGCCGACGTGCTGCAGTACCAGTACAACAACCCCCGCTGGATCACCCTCTCCTACGGCCGCCTGGCCGAGCAGCTCGGCGTGCAGCGGCTGATCATCGTCGATCTGCTCGAGTACCGCCTCTTCGAGCCGGGCAACAAGTACCTCTGGTCCGGTCGCGCCGCCGCCACCGTCAACATCATGGAGTCCGACGGCCCCCTGCCCGACGAGGCCGCCTTCTCCAAGCAGCTCAAGGTCAAGTTCCCCGACAAGGACGGCATCGGCCCGGCCGACATGGACATCCGCATCGTCAACACCGAACTCTCCCGCCGCCTCGGCCAGCGTGCCTCCTGGTTGTTCTACGCGCACGAAGAGCCCTACTACCCCGACTTCTAATCCCCCCGCCGCCCCGTCCCCGTCCGTCGCACCAGCCGGCCAGCCCGCCCCATGCACACCTCCCGCACCCACCCCCGCCCTCATTCCCACCCCGCGCGCCGCTGCACCTCCGCCGCCCGCCTGGGCGCGCTGGCCCTGCTGGCGCTCGGCGGGCTGGTCCTGCCCGGCTGCAACATCGTCGGCCCCGCCCTGCTGCTGGTGCACGGCCCCGAGAAGGTCAAGCCCGCCTACACCCTGCCCGAGAAGCGCTCCGTCGTCGTCTTCATCGACGACCGCGAGAACCTCATGGGCACCCGCGCCGCCCGTGACGCCATGGGCAAGGCCGCCGACGACGCCCTGCTCAAGAGCAAGGCCGCCGCCGACGTCATCCAGTCCCGCATGACCCAGGTCGCCGTCCGCTCCGACCGCCGCGACAACCTCATGACCATCACCGAAGTGGGCCGCGCCGTCAAGGCCCAGGTGGTCATCTATGTCCGCGTCCGCAACTTCGGCCTCAGCCAGGACGGCCAGAGCTTCTCGCCCCTGGCCGACCTGGGCGTCCGCGTGGTCGACGCCGACGCCGACGAGCAGCTCTGGCCCCCCAAGGAGGCCGACGAGCGCGAGTACCTCCTGGCCGTCCGCCCCCGGGGCGGCGTCGCCCCGCTGCCCACCAACCGCGCTGAGGACCTCCAGTCCCGCATCTCCCTGGCCCAGTCCGCCGGGCTGGCCGTCGCCCAGTTGTTCTACGAGCACGAGGCCCGCGAGCGCCCCGGCAGCAGCCTGGAAGAGACCCGCTCCCGCGCCGGCGAAACCCGCTGATCCACCATCCGCCCGTTATGTCCAGCACCGTCCGCCTTGTTCACGTGCTTGCGCCGTCGCTGGGCCTCGGGCCGGTGCTCGCCTGCGCCGCTGCGCTTCGCCGCTGCGCCGCCCTGGCCCGCACCCGCAACCCCGCCCTCCAGCAGCACGTCTGGGTCCTGGGCAATGACGCTGCCGAACGCACCGTCGCCGACGCCGGCCTGATCACCACCGACCGCGCCCCGGCCCATCGACCCGCCGACTGGCTCTCGCCCCTGCTCGGCCTCCCGCGCCACGCCGGCCTCGCCCGCCTGCTGACCACCCGCCTGCGCCAATGGGCCGCCCAGGGCGCCGCCCGGGGCGAGGTCTTCCTCCTCCCCTGGCACGCCGACCTCGCGCCCGAACTGCACCGCCTGGCCGCCCCGCTCGGCGGCCTCGTCCGCGACCCGCTCGCCCTCGCCCAGTTGGCCGCCATCTCCTCGCCCGCCGCCGCTCTGCCCCCCGTCGCCCCGCTCGACCGCACCGACCGCGACGCCGTCCGCACCGCCATCGGCATCGCCCCCGGCCAGTGCGCCGTCGCCGTCCTGGCCGATCCGCCCAGCGAAACCGATCAGTGGAACGGCACCCTCGCCGTCGGTCTGGCCGCGTACGGCGGTGCCCGCTCGCTCATCACCGTCGTGCCCCGTCCGCCCGGCGGCAGCATCGAACGCATCGCCCGCCTGAACCGCAACCACGGCCACCGCTGGGAGAGCCTCGCCGTTGACGGCTCCCCGCAACGCCTGTTCACCGGCGCCGATGTGCTCCTCTGGCCCAGACCCACGCCCGCCGCCCTGCCCCTGGCCCTCGCCTGCGCCGCCTCCGGTCTGCCGGTCATCACCCCCGACGGCCCCGAAGCACGCACCCTGCTCGGCGATGATCCGGCCCTTGTCGAAACCTGCCTCGCTCAGGACGCCGGCTCGCCCCGCCTCGGCGGGCTGCTGCTGCGACTGGCCACCGATCCGGTCCGCCTGCGCAATACATCCGCCGCGCTCGTCGCCCGCTTGGCCCCCCGCCTGCGCGAGTCCGTGCACCTCACCGCCAACGCGCTGGCCGACCTCGCCGCCCCCGCCCAATCGCTCCAACCCGCAGGGGCCGCCTCATGACCGCCGCCCTGCACTCACTCACCCGCCGCGATCTGCCCCCGCTCCCGCCCGGCCCCACCCGGGTGCTCATGGTCTGCCTGGGCAACATCTGCCGCTCACCGCTCGCCCGCCTGCTGCTGCAAGAAACCGTCACCCAGCGCGGCCTGCAAGCACGCATTTCCGTCGACTCCTGCGGCACCGGACCCTGGCACATCGGCAAGCCCGCCGACCCGCGTTCGGTGGCCGCCGCCCGCCGTCACGGCCTGGTGCTCACCCACCGCGCCCGCCAGCTTGATGCCACCGGCGACTTGGACCGCTTCCCGCTGCTGATCGCCATGGATGCCGACAACGCTCGCACCCTGGTCTCGCGCGGGGCCGATGCTGACCGCATCCGCCTGCTCCGTGCCTTCGACCCGGCGCTGGCCGACGTGCATGACCACCAAACCCTCGCCGTGCCCGATCCGTACCACGAGGCCGACGAAGCCTTCGACGAGGTCTTCCGAATGATCCGCGCCGCCGGCCATGGGCTGGTGGACGCCATCCTCGCCGCTCAGGAGTCCGCATGACCGTGCGTTGCCATCCCGTTCCCCGCGCGGGCTTCACGCTCATCGAACTGCTGGTGGTCATCGCCATCATCGCCCTGCTGGTGGGCATCCTGCTGCCGGCCCTCGGTTCGGCCCGCCAGGCCGCCCGCGCCGTCGCCTGCTCCGCCCGGCTGCAGCAGCTCGGCGTCGCCCTCTCGCTGTATCTTGACGACCACCGCAACGCCCTGCCCCAACTGCGCATCTCCATGGGCACCGGCACCGCCAACATCGGCGCCCTGTTCGGCGGCAAGAAGGGCACGCTCCCGGCCTTCGGCATCAACCAGTTCGGAGCCGAACGTCGCCCCCTCAACCGCTACCTGGACATCGGCGCCGTGCAGCCCGACAGCGACCCGGGCATCTCCGAGGTCGAGGCGTATCGCTCACCCGCCGACGCCGGCGGCAACATCCCCGGCATCGGCCCCGTCCGCAGCATGTACGACCTGCTCGGCTCCAGCTACACCCTCAACGACCACAGCCCCCGGGGCGATCAGTTCGCCACCCTCGTGCCCGTCGCCGGCGGCCCCATGCCGTTGATCGTCACGCCCACCCGCACCTGGCTGCTGGGCAGCCACCCGATCTACGGCCACCAGGAAGGCGGCGACCGGGGCATGCGCTGGTACGGCAAACGCGAGACGGCCGCCAACCTGCTCTTCGCCGACTTCCACGTCGGCGGCCCCTTCAACGTCCCCGCCTCCCCGACCGACACCACCCCCGATTACACCTATCTGCCCCGGCCCGACTGGTTCGGGCCCAATCCGGGCTGAGAACCCCCGCCAAGTTGAGAACCCCCGCCAGGCTGAAAACGCCGGTCGGGGCCGCCCAAACGGGCCCGCCCGCCGCCTGATAAACAAACCTGATCGAACTCCCAATCTGCATCGATTGGATGAATGATCTGTGAACGCTATGTTTCACTCAGCCGGGACTCGCGCCAAACACCAGACCGACCCGCCCGGCGACCAAGGAGCCTCCGCATGACCGCCAAGCACGACCCGTTCAACTCCAAGGCCACGCTCAGCGTCGCCGGCAAGACGTACACCTACTACGCCCTTGAGGCCCTGCAGCGCAAGGGCGTGGGCACCATCTCCAAGCTCCCGTACTCCATCCGCGTGATCCTCGAGTCCATGCTCCGCTCGGTCGACGGCTTCACCGTCACCGCCGACGACGTCACCGGCCTGGCCGGCTACAACGCCAAGAGCCCCGCCAAGGAGGAGATCCCCTTCATGGTCGGCCGCGTGGTGCTGCAGGACTTCACCGGCGTGCCCTGCGTGGTGGACCTGGCCGCCATGCGTGACGCCATGAAGGCCCTGGGCGGCAACCCCGCCGCCATCAACCCGCTGGTGCCCTGCGACCTGGTCATCGACCACTCCGTGCAGGTCGACGCCTTCGCCTCCTCCACCGCCCTGACCATCAACAACCAGAAGGAGTTCGAGCGCAACAACGAGCGTTACGAGTTCCTCAAGTGGGGCCAGCAGAGCCTCCGCAACTTCCGCTGCGTGCCCCCGGCCACCGGCATCGTCCACCAGGTCAACCTCGAGTACCTCTCCCCCGGCGTGCTCACCAAGCAGGTTGGTAACGAGACGGTCGCCTACCCCGACTCCTGCGTCGGCACCGACAGCCACACCACCATGATCAACGGCCTGGGCGTCGTCGGCTGGGGCGTCGGCGGCATCGAGGCCGAGGCCGTCATGCTCGGCCAGCCCTACTACATGCTCCCGCCCGAGGTCATCGGCTTCAAGCTCGTCGGCAAGCTGCCCGAGGGCGCCACCGCCACCGACCTGGTCCTCACCGTCACCCAGATGCTCCGCAAGAAGGGCGTGGTCGACAAGTTCGTCGAGTTCTTCGGCCCCGGCATCGCCGCCCTCTCCGTGCCCGACCGCGCCACCATCGCCAACATGGCCCCCGAGTACGGCGCCACCATGGGCTTCTTCCCCGTCGACCAGACCACCATCGACTACCTCAACTTCACCGGCCGGGCCGAGGCCGCCGCCCTCACCGCCGCCTACGCCAAGGCCAACCACCTCTGGTGGGAGCCCACCTCGCCCGACCCCGTCTTCACCGACGTGCTCGAGCTGGACCTGTCCACCGTGCAGCCCTCGCTGGCCGGCCCCAAGCGCCCGCAGGACCGCGTGGAACTCAAGAACGTCAAGGCCGAGTTCCTCAAGAGCCTGGGCGCCCCGCTGGGCAACACCGCCTTCGGCCTGGGTCAGGAGAAGATCTTCGGCGCCTTCGGCACCTACAAGAACCCCACCGACTCCTCCGCCCACAAGCTCACCCACGGCGCCGTGGTCATCGCCGCCATCACCTCCTGCACCAACACCTCCAACCCCGATGTGCTCATCGCCGCCGGCCTGGTCGCCCGCAAGGCCCACGCCCTGGGCCTCACCCGCAAGCCCTGGGTCAAGACCTCCCTGGCCCCCGGCTCCCGCGTCGTCACCGACTACCTCGACAAGGCCAAGCTCACCACCGACCTGGAAGCCCTGGGCTTCCACACCGTCGGCTACGGATGCACCACCTGCATCGGCAACTCCGGCCCGCTGCCCGAGGAGGTCGAGGCCTTCATCAAGGAGGGCGATCTGGTCGCCGCCTCCGTCCTCTCCGGCAACCGCAACTTCGAGGGCCGCGTGCACCCGGCCGTCAAGGCCAACTACCTCGCCTCCCCGCCCCTGGTCGTCGCGTACGCCATCGCCGGCTCGGTCGCCATCGACCTGGCCACCGAACCGCTGGGCACCAGCCGCGACGGCAAGCCGGTCTTCCTCAAAGACATCTGGCCCACCCACGCTGAGGTCCAGGCCCTCAAGGCCCAGTGCGTCACGCCCGAGCAGTTCAAGACCCAGTACGCCAAGGTCTTCACCGCCAACGACACCTGGAACGCCGTGCCGGTCTCCAAGAGCGACCTCTACGCCTGGAACGACAAGAGCACCTACATCCAGCTCCCGCCCTACTTCCAGGGCATGGGCCCCAAGCCCGCCGAGGGCGCCATGCCCCCCATCAAGTCCGCCCGCGTGCTGGTCAGCGTCGCCGACTCGGTGACCACCGACCACATCTCCCCCGCCGGCGACATCGCCGAGAAGTCCCCCGCCGGCGAGTACCTCAAGTCCCTGGGCGTGCCCCGCAGCCAGTTCAACTCCTACGGCTCCCGCCGCGGCAACGACCGCGTCATGACCCGGGGCACCTTCGCCAACGTCCGCGTGAAGAACAAGCTCACCGGCGTCAGCACCGACGGCCAGCCCGCGACGGTCAAGGAAGGCTGGTGGACGCGTGACTTCACCCAGCCGAACGCGCCCGTCGCCACCATCTTCGATGCCAGCGCCAACTACCGCAAGGCCGGCACCCCGCTGATCGTCCTGGCCGGCAAGGACTACGGCATGGGCTCCAGCCGCGACTGGGCCGCCAAGGGCACCATGCTCCTGGGCGTCAAGGCCGTCATCGCCGAGTCCTTCGAACGCATCCACCGCGGCAACCTGGTGGGCATGGGCGTGCTCCCGCTGACCTTCAAGCCCGGCCAGACCGCCGACAGCCTCGGCATCTGCCCGACCGACACCTTCGACATCCACCTGCCCGCCGAGTTCACCCCGCGCGGGGAGATCAAGGTCACCGCGACGGCGACCCAGGGCGCCAAGAAGGGCCAGAAGGTCGAGTTCAGCGTCATCTGCCGCCTGGACACCGCCGTCGAGATCACCTACTTCCGCAACGGCGGCATCCTGCAGACGGTGCTCCGCAAGCTGCTGAGCGAGAGCCGCCAGCCCGCCATGGCCGGCGTCTGATCGCTCGTCGCACCGCGATTGCCCAGTCGGCCCACCGGCCGGCGCGAACCGTCAAGCGAGCTTTGACGAAACACTCATGCGGCCCGAACCCTCGCCGGTTCGGGCCGCTTTGCTGCGCCGCCGCACCCCCAACGCCCGGCCCCGTGCCCATTTTCACCGATTTGCGGGACGCACTTTCCAGCCCCGTCCGCCCCGCCCCCCCTTGCAGACCGCTCGCCAATCTGGTAGGCTCCAAGACATGGCCCCCGTCATGCAACCGCACCACCACGACGCGATCCGCAACCACCCGAGCGCCGGCCCCGTCAGCGCCGCCGCCGCTGCGGAGCATCCCGACGTGGTGACCTTCAAGTACCACGGTGTGGACGCTCAGGGCAAGCAGTCCACCACGTTCCGGCGTCGCGGCCGGATCGACGAGCACGCCCTCACCCTCGGCAAGCAGCAGTACCCGCTGACCAACCTGCACTCGGCCAAGTGTGTGCACAGCCGCGTCGCCATCGGCCTGGAAAGCCTGACGCACCCCGGACAAGCGACGGTGGTGGTGATCCAGACGTCACCGAAATCCGCCCGCCAAGTGGTGCGGGCGTTGAACCGGTCGGTCTCGCTTCAGGTGATCGCCGCCGCACGGCGGCAACTGACCGCCGAAGGCCGGCTCGGGCTGCTGCGCTCCTGCCTGTGCCCGGGCTGCGGGTGCACCATCGATCTGTCCGGCCGCCGCGCCAGCCCCGAGGTGTACTGCCCGTACTGCGACAGCGTGTGGAGCCTGCAGGACACCGGCGATCGCCGCCGCGACGAGGAGGCCCGGCAGCGTCACTGCGACGGCTGCGGGCTGTACGGCCGCCCGGACACGATCACCTGCGGCTACATCATCTTCCTGCTCGTCGCGGTGATCTACCGCTACCAGATCCGGGAGCTGTGCACCACGTGCATGCGTCGTGAGTCGTGGAAGATGGTGGGCACCAACCTCGTCGGCCTGATCGGCGAGGTGCACGCGGTGCCGCAACTGGTGCGGTCGTACGTTCGCGCCCGCCCCGCAGGCCGACACTTCGCCGGGCTGGAGGCCGCCAACGCGCTGGCCACCGGTCGCCGTCCGGAGCGGGCCGAGGACTCGTACCGCCAGATCATCGCGCGGCTCGGCCACTGCGCCGGCGTGCGATACAACGCGGGCAACGCCTGCGTGCGTGCCGGACGTCTGGCCGAGGCCGTCGAGCACTTCGCCCACGCGCTGGGCGACTGCTCCAACTACAAGCCCTCAGTTGACGCGCTGGCCGCGTGCTACCGCCGGCTGGGCATGCACGAGCAACTCGAAGCGCTCAAGGCCCACTGGCGGCTCGATCCGTCGAGCGGGGCGGACGCACCGCCGGCCCAGCCGCCAACGCCCCGCACCAACCGTCCGCCGCGGCTCTGAACGCCTGCACACCACAGGGTGATCTCCGCTGCTTGGCTTGGCCGTTTACCACCCCCGCCCGGCCCGCACGTGCTGGCTTCAAACCGCCCAGTTGCCGCCCAAACAACAACGCCCGCACGGGCGGGCGCTGCTGGTCAGACTCGGGTTGGAACCACACGCGATCGCGGCCGATCAGCGCGTCATCTGCGGCTGGTTCAGCAGCAGCGGCGGCTTGAGGGTCGCGATCACCTGCTCGCCGATGGCGTAGCGGTCCAGACGCACATTGGACGTGACGCGGAAGATCAGCATCAGCTTCTGGTCCGTCCGCGTGCGCGACATGCTGGGCAGCTGGTCCTTGCTGGTGATCGGCGCGCCGGGCGTGAAGCGGATGTGGATGATGCCCTGATCCTCGTAGACAAAGCCGATGCAGTCGTAGCTCTGGTTGTTGGTGTCGATGAGCATCGGCTTGCCGGAGGCGTTGTCGCTCACCGAGGAGAACCAGCTCAGCTGGTTGGTCTCGCCCGGGGTCACGTCCACCTGCACGATCACCGTGCCGTCGCCGGCCTGGAAGTTCTCCACGATCAGCGAGCGGTCGGTCTGCCGGCCGCCCAGTTCCGCGGGCGAGAACTTCGAGTCGCCGCCGGCGACTTCCTTCTCATTGTCCGTCAGGATCAGGTCGCGCTTCTGGCCCTTGTCCAGCCGGCGCCCGAAGGGCAACTGGTGCGTCGCCTTGATGGGCGCCGTCTGCAGGTTCTCCTGGCGGGCCAGATCGATGGTCACGGCACCGTCGGTCTTGAGGTTGCCGATCGGGCTGCCCCCGCCGCCGCCGCCCAGGGCCAGCATGGCGGTCACGTTGCCCATGGCGGTGTCACGCTCGGCAACGGTCGCGAAGGCGGTGGCCTTCTTGGGGGTCAGGTCGCCGGCCTCGGGATCGACGATGTTGAACCGCTGGCCCTTGATGTACAGAGCGATGGGCACCCAGCGGGGCTCCACGCGGGGGACGAGGAACTCGAAGGCCATCACGCGGGTGGAGGCGGCGCCCGGCGTGGTCATGTAGACGTCCCGCCCGTCGAACCGCCAGCGGCCCACGCGCGGGGTCTCGGCGTTGCGGCCCTGCGACCAGATGGCCAGCGGCTGCACGCTCATGGTGAAGCCGTCGTCCGCCGAGCGGAGCACCAGCGTGGCATGGCCGGGGCCGACGAGCACCTGGCCGAACTTCTCCACCGCAGCGGGCTCAAAGCGGACGACATAGCCCTCGATGTAGGACTTGGCCGTGACCGAGTCGCCGTTGAAGTCCTTGAAGCCCTTGTTGTCGCCGACCAGCGTGTTGGCCGCCTCGCCGTTCTGCTCAGCCACCGTGTACCGCCCCACCAGCGAGGCCGCGTTGGGGGCCATGCCGAAGTTCAGCAGCAGGTCATCCGGGCCGGTGCGCAGCAGGTGGCCCTCGTCGACCAGATGGGGCCGCCAGTGGGCCATCGGGGTGCTGGTCCGCAGCGTGGTCTCCGAGAGGAAGGCGTACATCGAACCGACCAGCCGGTCGAACGGGACCATCAGGCTGTCGCCCCGGACGATCGACCCGCTGGTGTCGGTCTCCACAGCGGTGTAACCCATGAATGAGAGCGGGGTGCGCATCTTCGACACGCCGATGGCCATCACGCCGGCGACCACCGTGCCGGCGATCAGCCCGCAGACGGCGCCGCCGACCCAGTCGGAGACGCTGTCAACCTTCACGTTGGCCCGCACCACGGCGTTGACGATCGCCGAGAGGATGGCGGCCGAGAGGGCGAACGGCAGCAGCAGGCCCAGGCCCCAGGCGATGTCCTTCACCCAGGCCGGGTCGGGCACCTTCTCCAGCAGCAGGCCGGTCACCGGCTCCCACACGCCAAAGGCGACGGCGCCGGAGGCCAGCACGATGGCCATGTTCAGCAGCGAGGAGAAAAAGCCCCGCGACGCCCAGACGTAGGCAACGAGGAGACAGATGCCGATGGTGAGCAGCGAGAAGATCATGGTTCGCTCAGGGTTCCTGAACGGCGGGCCCAGTTGTCGGGAGGATCTGGCTGGGCCGCCGGGGTGGTTCGTGGTCGGGGAATCAGCAGGACGGTGAAGGCTCAGGCCTTCTTGGCCGGGGCGGGGGCTGCGGCTGCGGCCTGTGCCGGTGCGGCGGCCGGCGCAGCGGCGGCGGTCAGCACCCGCTGCACTTCTTCAACTGAGGTGACGCCGGTGAGGGCCTTGCGGAAGGCGGCGGTCTGCAGAGTGGGGATGCCCCGCTTGCGGATGTTGGCCTTGACACCGGCGAGGTTGCCCTGGGCGATCAGGTCGCGGTCCTCGCCGTCCAGGCGGATGACCTCGAAGATGCCCTCCTGCCCGAAGAAGCCCACGCCGCTGCACATGGGGCAGACCTCGGGCTTGTTCTTGATCAGCACCTGGCCGCCCTTCTTGGCCAGTTGGGTGGTCTTGCCATCCCCGCCGAGCTTCTTGACCATGTCGGGCGTCGCGGGGTAGGTCACCTTGCAGTTGGTGCACAGCTTGCGGATCAGCCGGAAGGCCACCACGCCCCGCAGGTGCTTGGCGGCCAGGGCGTTGTCGCCCACAAGCTTGAGGTACGCGTCGACGGCGGCCATGGGGTCATCGGCCCGCAGGGTCAGGTACATCCGCGTCCGCTCGCCGTCGCCCTTGGCGACTTCCTTGGCGGTATCGGCGTCCTTGCACTCGGCGATGCCCAGCACGTCCGGGTCGCGACGCAGCATGGACCGCACCGTCGTCGCGTAGGTGGCGCCCTCGGCCTGCGGGTCGAAGGCCTGGTGGCGGATGCCCTCCAGGTTGGCCTGCGGCTCCTCTTCCACCGTCTGGATGCTGTTGGCGTACGCGTCGTGCATCGAGAGGATGGTGTACAGCGTGGTGGTCCGGCCGCCGTCGAGCTGGCCGGCCAGCAGCACCACGCCCCGCTTGTCATCAGCGATCAGCGCCTTGAGTTCGTCCATCTGCTGGTCCATCAGGCCCAGCTCGTTGGGCTTGCGGAGCACGGCGGCGGTGGGATCGAACAGCATGCTCAGCCGCATGCCACCCTGCACGCCCATGGCCGTCATGCGGACGGTCCGCCGGCCAGCGGGCTGCTCCACGGTGATCTCGGTCTGCTGACGCTTGCGGCGGTCGGCGACATCCATCCCGCCGGCGACCTTCCAGAAGTCGATGACCTTGATGCCGGTGGCCGCCGGCAGGCTGTCGCCCATCGTCCGCACGCCGTCAACCAGCATGGCCGCGGCGTACGAGCCGTCCTTGCCGGCCGGGCCGAAGTCCAACTGGGCGGCGCGGCTCTCCATCGCCTTGAGATAGATGCCCTCGGCGACGGTGCGAAGCTCGTACTCGGGGGTTTCGGCGTTGGGGGCGGCCAGCACACTCTTGTCGGGCTTGCGGATGGTGAGCTTGACGGTGCCCTTGCTCTTCTCAGCCTTCTTGGCGTCGCGGGCCTTGGCCATCTTGTCAAAGACCGACAGCAGATTCACCCGCTGGCTCGCCGGCACCCGCTCGTCCTTGTTGGCGATCATCGGGTAGATCGCGAGATCGGCCGCCAGGATGACGATCATCACCGCCAGCCCCACCCAGAACGCGGCCTCGCCCGGCAGCGGAATCGCCAGGGCGGCGATCACCGACAGCCCGCCCAGCGACAGATGCAGCACGTTCCACTTCTCGCGGGGCAGCCGGAAACGCTCGGCGTGCTTGTCGTACACCCGGCTGATGATCAGCGCCCAGCACACCAGCACGATCACCAGGATCAGCGGCTTCCAGAACGACACCAGGAACATCGCTTCGCCGAGGGTCAGGCTCGAGAGGCCGGCGGGCGACAGGAAGGCGGGGGCGAGAGTCGATGCGGGCATGCAGGCTCCGGGCTCTGGCGACTGAAGACCAAGGACCAACCGGGGCGACCGAGCGGCCTCCCCACCCCCCTCTGACCCCCCTCTGACCCCCCTCTGCCCCCCCCCATCACCCCCGCCCCCTTCACCACCAGAAGCGCCCCAGCCAACCCCGCTGCGGGGCACACACGGCGGGGGCGACCGGCCCACGCACGGTTACCCGAGGGTGGCCGGCCGGGCGGATGAACACCCCCGGGCGGGAGTGAAGGGCAAAGCATACCCGGGGCGTTTCGCCGCCGGGCAGGCGGACAGCAGGAACGACCGAAGGCCGGGCCCCACGGGCCGTCCGGCGGGGCACGCGCGGGCAGCCCAACCGGGGGCGGGCACCCCCACAATCGGGGCATGCCGGGCCGAGCGGGTCAGCGGTTGGCGCCGCCCATCTTCTTCAGACGCATGCGGAACTCGTCAATGTTCGGCGTCGCCTCTTCGGCGACCCGCAGCGAGATCATCTCCCGCTCGACCAAGTCCACCAGCGAGCCGTTGAAGTCGATCATGCCGCTCTGGCGGGCTTCGATGCTCTTGAGGAACTCGCGCAGCTCGCCCTCGCGCCCCTCCAGCACGGCCTTGCGGACCACGCCGTTGTTGACCAGGATCTCCAGGCCGGGGATACGCGGGATGTGGGCGTGCAGGGTGGGCAGCAGCTTCTGGTACACGAACGCCCGCATCTGGTAGGCCAGAATGCGGCGGACCTGCTCGACCTCTTCCTGCTCGAACAGACCGTAAATACGGCTGAACGTCTGCGTGGTGCTGGAGGCGTGGATGGTGCCGAAGACCAGGTGGCCGGTCTCGGCGGCGTGCAGGGCGGCCTCGAAGGTCTCGTTGTCGCGCATTTCGCCGACCAGCACGACGTCGGGGTTCTCACGCACCAGGGCGCGAAGGGCGATCTTGAAGTCCAGGCAGTCGATGCCGATCTCGCGCTGGTTGATGATCGCCTTCTTGTCGGTGAAGATGTACTCGATCGGGTCCTCGATGGTGATGATGTGCACGGGCTTGCGCTCGTTCACATAATCAAGCATCGCGGCGATGGTGGTGCTCTTGCCCGAGCCAGTCACACCGCTGAGCAGCACGATGCCCTGGGGCTGCATGGCGATGTCGGCCATGATCTGCGGCAGGTACAGCTCTTCGAACTTGCGGATGTTGCTGGTGATCAGACGGGCGGCGACCGAGAGCTTGCCGCGGGCCTGGAAGAGGTTCACGCGGAAGCGGTTGGACTCGTCATAGTCGTACGCGAAGTCCACCGAGCCGTACTTGTGCAGGTCGGCCATCTGCTCTTCATCAAGGATGTGCTTGGTGATCGAGACGAACTCTTCCATCGTCACCGGGGGCGTGTCGAGCACCTTGAGCGCGCCGCGCAGGCGAACCGTCGGCGGCTTGCCCGTCTTCATGATCAGGTCCGACGCGCCGAACTTGATGGCGGCCTTGAGGAAGTCGCCGAACCGCGTCGCGTGCGGGTCGTGCTTGACGTCCGGGTCGAGATGCACGTGGCCGGCGGTGTTGGCCGGGACTTCGGGGGCTTTGCCGTGGCTCATGGAACCGTTTCCGTTGGGGCTGGACAGGGCAGGGGCCGGGGCCGAACGGTCGGCCTCGGTGGTGGCATTCACCGGTGATGGACTGGTCATGCTAGCGTCGCTGGGTTGGGGTTCATGGAGAAGTGGCGTGAAGGATGCGTCGGGCGGGGCCGGCCGCACCCAGGACCGGCAGCGGCAGGCCGTTGCCTGCCGGACACCGGCCCGGACCGGGGCGGAATATGCAGCAGGCGAACGGAGGTTCCTCCACACTCGCCGGGGTCCGCAGGGCCGGGTCGGTTCGCAGCAGTGCGCCGACGGGTTCCGCCCGGGCGACGGTTCGACCAACACATCAGGGGGCGAGATCACGTGGGTGGCTCCGCAGTGGGGGATTCGCCCGCCGGGCCGGGGCCTGCGTCGGCCCGGGGGGCAGGCTCTCCGATAACCCCTTGCATGCTGGCGACGGTCGAAGAACTCGTGCTTGCCAAGGTGCATCAGCGGCTGCGGTCCGCCGGGCTGCTTTCAGACTCTGGCGATGCTCCGCCCGCCCCGCCGGGCCCGGTGCTGCTGTTCGGGGGTGGGCGGCACACCTGGTGGCTGGCCCGCGCCTGCGAGGCTTTCGCCCGCAGGCAGGTGCCGATTGCCGCGGTGATCGATGATCAGGTGCGGGGCATGGTCGGGCATTGGCCGTGCGTGTCGCCCCAAGAGGCCGTGCAACGCTTCGGCCGCCCGTCGCTGGTGATCCTCTCCACCGATACCCATCAGGCGGCCTTCGCCGCCCGCGTCGCCGAGCACTTCGGGCCCGAGACGCCCATCCTTGATCTGTACGACGGCCTGCCCGCCGGGCCGTATCTGCGGGCCGAGCCGGTCGCCAGCCCCCAGCCCGGCCGGCCCATCACCCAGCCCACCGCCCTGACGCTCTCCCGCTGCGGGCACCGCCTGGCCGACTGGCTGGCCCGCCACCACCCCGGGCCGGTGCTGCTGATCGGCCAGCCCTGGCAACGCGACGCGGTGGCGGCCGGACTGGCCGAAGCGGCGCAAGCCGCCCGCCGACCCGCGCACCAGATCACCACCGAGCCGGCGAGTGCCGCCGCGGCCGTGCTGTGCGCTGCGGAACTGGAGCCCAGCGACGGGCACGATGCCGCTGCGCTGCGGGTGCCCGGGCTGGCCGGCCCGGTGCTGACGCTGCGCACCGGCCCGCGCCCGTGGTTCGATCGCACCGGCCAGCCGCCGACCCCCGACCAACTGAGCCAGGAACGCCTGCGGATCGTCATCCGGCATGACCACAACCTGGGTGACGTGATTCTCTCGCAGGGGCTGCTGCCCGAGCGGATCAAGCGTGAGGTGTACCCCAACGCCCACATCACGTTTGTCACCAGCCGCAGCAACCGGCGCCGCCCCGGCAGCGACAGCACCGGCTGGAGCCTGGATGTCCTCAAGCACAACCCGTGGATCGACCAGATCGCCGACGCTGACAGCTTCGGCCAGAACAGTTGGATGACCGGCTTTGATCGCGCGTACCGCATCGACGGCTCGGGCGATGTGACCGAGCACGTGGCCGACTTCCATGCCATGCACGTGGAACTGCCGCCGGGCCGGACGGACTTCCGGCTGTACCTGAGCGACGCGGACCGCGAACTGGCCCGGCGGGTGGTGGACCAGATTGCCGCAGGCCGCAAAGGCCCACTGCTGGCCGTGAACATGGCCCTGGCGGCCGACCGCGCCCGGGGCTGGGGGGCCGACAAGACGCTGGACCTGTGCCGCCGGCTGGAGGCGGAACTGGGGGCCACCGTGGTGTGGATGGGGTGGACGGACTTCGGCCCCTACACGCGGCTGATGACCCCGAACGGGACCAAGCACGCGGACGCACCGCGGCCATTGTCGGTCCGCGAGCAGGCGGCGGTGATGGCGGCGTGCGACCTGCACATCACCTGCCAGGGGGGCGGGGCGAACATGTCGGCCGGGGTGGGCTGCCAGACCATCGCCCTCACCGGGCTGCACCCGGCACGACGCGAGGGCGTGGCCTTCATGTGCAACCGCAGCATCACTGACCCCTCACGCCGGCACGTGGAGATGTACCGCTACAACGGCGAACTGCGGGTGCTGAACTACATGAGCCTGCAACCGGGGGAGGAGCCGGAGTGGGCGCTGCTGCCCGAGAAGCCCAACGGCGGCGGTGCGGCCCCACCGTCTCGCTCGCTGCTGCGGCGGTACATGGACGAACTGTGGGCCATGACCACCCCGGTGGACAAGTTGCCCGCGGAGGAACGCTTCTGGTGGCGCGTGCGCGAGTTGAGCGTGGAGGATGTGTTCAGCGTGACGGCGGAAACGCTGGCGGCGCGGCAGCGGGGGACGGCGGTGCCGGGGGTGTGAGGAACCCACCGGCTGAGGGACACCACGCACCAGGCTCACGCACAGGCGCCCACGGGCTGTCACGGCGATTCGCCGCCGTGGCGCACAAAGCCCGCTTTGGCCTGTCGATCGACTGTCGCAGCCAACCTCTTGAGGCTCCGCCTGGCTTGGAACACGCTCCGACCGAGCGGGAGGACGCTCCGGGCTTGTCGGACAGCGCTCCGAGCCGTCTGGAGCATGCTCCAAGTCGCCCGGAGCGTGCTCCGGTTGATCTGGAGCACTCTTCGACTCAACCGGAGCGTGCTCCGAGCCGATTGGAGATCTGTCCAACTGACCCGGAACCAAGCGGCGCTGCTCGCCACCGGGGCGGAAGGTGACGTCGACACGGAATGGTTGACACCCGGAGGCTTGCCCATGCCACGCGGAGGCAGCAACTACATCCCTCGGCCCGACGGCCACTTTGCCGCGTGGGCCAACCAGTACTTTGACGCGGTCACGGCCTTCTACAAGGCGCAGGGCCTTGACGAAGAACTCCTCACGCCGCTGCAAAAGGCTCTGGACACGTGGAACGGGCTGTACCCGGCGCACGTCAAGGCCCAGGCCGCCGCCGAAGGCGCAAGGCAGTCCAAGGATGCGGCCCGCGCGGCGCTGGAGAGGCAAGTCCGGCCCGTGACCAACTTTGTGCAGGGGTACCCCAAGACGACCAACGCCGACCGCGCCGAAATCGGGATCACCGTGCGGGACACGTCGCCGAGCCCCGCCCCCGCGCCGTCGTCGCGCCCGCTCGCGCTGGTGGAGAGCGGGCAGAGATTGACGCACCAACTGCGGCTGGTGGACGAGTCCACGCCGACCCGCCGCGCCCGGCCCGCGGGCGTTCAGCGCGCCGAGGTCTTCGTCGCGCTCACGCCGCCGGGCCAGCCCGCGCCCGCGAACCCTGGCGACTACCGCTACATCGGCAGCGTCACGCGCGGCGAGACCACGCTGAGTTTCGAGTCCGACAAAGGCGGCATGCAGGCCCACTACCTCTCGCGCTGGGTGAGCACGAGCGGGGCGACCGGGCCGTGGAGCGACACGGCCAGCGCGACGGTGGCAGCGTGATGTCCTCAGCGAATTTGCCCGCGTTGCTCGGGTGACAGGTCGTTGGGATTGACTGTCCGCCACTGCTTGCCAGGCGGAGGTGAGTCGTTCTCACCCACCCATCGGTAGCCCTCGGACGGTCCGGGATTGAACTGCGGCTTGCCGTCCGGTCCCGGGAGGATCGGGCCGTTGTCGAACTGCTCGACCAGCCGGGTGCGGCCCCAGTTCCGAGAGCATTGCGTCACGAATGCAGCGGCGAAAGCGACGACCAGCACCATGAACACAACGAGCAATCGGCGTTGGACCCTAAGCGTCATCGTGCGATCTTATCACGCGGCCGACGCACCCGCGCCGACCGACCCCGCCGCGCTCACGTTCCTGACCATGACCACCAAGCCGAGTTTCCGCGCGGAGTACGCGAAGGCGGCGGGGGGGAAAACCGCCGTCTACATGGCCCGCTGGGTCAACACCCGCGGCGAAAAGGGGCCGTGGTCGGAGATTGCAACCGCCGCAGTCGCAGCTTGAGGAGCGACGGAGGCGGCGGTGGCGGCGGCGAGACACGGCTTCCCTTGCCACATCCGATCGTACCATCGCCGCATGGACCTGTGGACCATCGACGAACACGACTACCCGAGCGGCGGCACGCCCGAGGCGCAGCTCCGGTTCCTCGTCCGCTACGCGATCCTCGCGCCGTCGGGGCATAACACACAGCCGTGGCTGTTCAGGGTGCGTGGCGACCGGCTCGAACTCTTCGCCGACCGCACTCGGGCGCTGCCCGTGGTGGACCCGGTTGATCGGGCGATGGTGATCAGTTGCGGGGCGGCGCTGGCCAACCTGATGGTCGCCGCAGAGCGGTTCGGGATGGACGCAACCGCCACGCTCCTGCCTGATGCGCGCGAGCCTGACCTGCTCGCCGCCGTGCGGAGTACCGGGGCACGCCGGGCGACTTCGGACCCCGCGCTGTTCAGCGCTATCACCAAACGGCGGACCACACGACGCGCCTTTGAGCCCACGCCCGTGCCCGAGGCCGTGTTGGATTCGGCGAGTGCGCAGGCCGCATCCTGCGGCGCGGGGTTGCACTGGATCATCGAACCCGAACGCAAGCACCGAGCGGCGGAGTTGATCGCCGAGGGCGATCGCCTTCAGTGTGCCGACCCGAGTTTCCGGCGCGAGCTGGCGTCGTGGGTGCGTTCCCGCCGCGCCGCCGGGCGCGACGGGATGTCGGGGTACGCATTCGGCATGCCCGACCTGCTCTCGCCCGTGGGGGCGCTCATCATCCGCACCTTCGACATGGGGACGGTGCAGGCGGCCAAGGACCAGGCGCTGGCCGAGGGATCGCCGGCGATTGGCGTCTTCACCACACGCGGCGACGGCGCCGCCGACTGGCTCGCCGCGGGGCAGGCGATGCAGCGGGCGCTGCTGTCGATCACGGCGGCGGGGCTGACCTCATCGTACTTGAACCAGCCCATCGAGGTTCCCGCGCTGCGGCCACGTCTGGCCATGCTCCTGGGGACGGGCGAGTCTCCGCAGATACTCATCCGCGTGGGTCGTGGGCCGGAACTGCTCCCGGCAGTGCGCCGAGCGGTTGAGGACGTGATGCTGTCGGCATAGGCCGTGCTTGTGAAGTCAATGCGCCGGGCGGCGCGGCCCGGCCGGCCGGCGGGGGCGATCTGGCACGAAGTCTGGCTTGCGCTCACGGCAATCCCCCCGCCTGCGCTGACCGATCCCGCCGCGCTGTCGTTCCTGACCATGACCACCCACCCACGTTTCCGCGGCAAGTTCAAGGGGGGCGAGGGCGGCAAAACCGCCGTCTACATGGCCCGCTGGGTCAACACCCGCGGCGAAAAGGGGCCGTGGTCGGACGTCACGACGGCGACGGTGGCGGCGTAAGACTCCGCTGCGCGGGGAAGATCAAAGCCGATGGTCCTCGTCTTCGCCCCAACGGGGCGATGGGATGTAGCCACGGGTGAAGCCCGCGCTTCGCGGGCGCAACCCGTGGAAAGCGTCTCCCCCGCGCGCGAGTGCCCCGGAGGGGCAGAGGAGGCGGTCCCCGAAAGTCCCAGTGGGGACGTGCTGTCACGGCTTGCCGAGAAAACACTCGAACAGCGGCAGCAGCAGAAAACAACGAACTACCGATTGTCAAGATAGTTGCTGCTCTTCGTCGGCTTGTAGTCCTTCGCGGCTTCCGCTGCCGCGTACTCCATCTCGTGGCGGAGGAAGTCCCGGTACCGGAAGAAGAACAGCACCGACAGGGCTGCGGCGACAAGGCCGACGACGATGCAGAGCCCGCGATCGAGCGTGAGACCAAAGGCCGAGATGGGATGCGACCAGATCGCCGCCGCCAGCGTCGCCACGGCCAGAAGTCCAAAGGCCATCGACGAGCCGCGAAAGAAGCCCTGGCGGGCGATGAAAATCTCCCGGTCGTCGAACTTCAACTTGAGGGCATCGAGTGCCGCGAACCGAGCTTCGTTGCCCTCAACCTTCAAGTCGTGGTGAGCCAGTGCCCGAGTCAGCACTTCGGACATGGCGGCCTTGCACTTGCGGGCGACTTGGTCCCGAAGCATCGAACGGCGGAAGACGTGTACGCTCAGGCCCTGCGTCGCGTGGCCGAGAAAGTATGCCGTGATGACGGCCACGAACCACTGCCCGCCGTCGGTGAGGGCCGGGACGCTCCACGCGGCGTTCACGGCCGACAGGCCCAACGCTGCCGCAAGGAGAGCGATGAGGCCGGGCAAGAGGTAGCCAACGACGTCGTAGAAGGTAAAGCGTGAGAGGTATTCGCCCATGTGCTAGAAGTCCCAGTACTTGCCGCCGTCGGTGTCTGTGCGATAGACGGCCTGCTTGGTGTGGCTACGGTACCTTTGCATGGCGGTCGCGCCGGGAACATTGGGGTACACGCCCGCTTCCGTGCTCACCATCGTGTAGTTGGCATTGGCCCCCTTGACGAAGTCCAAGTCCGCGTTGTTGTCGCTGCCGTGGTGACTGCAACGCAGTACGCCGTTGCAGTAGTTCGTGGTGTTCTTGGCGAGCTTGTTCAGGCTCGAATCAGAGGCGTCGCCACACACCAGAAACTTCTGAGACCCCGCCGTGACATGCACAACCAAGCAAGCATCGTGAATCTCTCGCGTGTCGCTTTGGGCGAGATCCTTGAAAGGGGCGAGGATGCGGAAGGAGATGCCGTCAATATCCCAGAAGGTCTTTGATACGTCATCCTGTCTGTACGGCGTCCAGGTCTTCGTGCCTTTGTTAACAAAGTGGTCGCGGAGTCGCTCGAAGTCCTTCCACTCGTCGTACGTCACGCTGTTGTCGTTGTACCGGCGCTCGTATGGAGAATAGATCAAGCAGTCGATCGAGTATCCATTGTTCTTTAGGTATTCCATGCCCGCGAAGTGGTCCGTGTGCTGGTGCGTGATGAACACCCCGCGCAGCGACTTGGACGCCGGAAGCAGGCTGGCGTGCTTCTCAATCCCGTAACAGTCAATGAGAAACGTGTGGGAGGCCCCTTGAATGACCGTGCAGTCCCCGCACCCGACTTTGCAGAAGTGGATTCGTCCCATTAGGAGCCATTGTACCAACGTGAACGCCGACGCCGGGGCTGTCGCCCTTATTCCCGCACGTGCGGCGGCCACCACCCCCGCTCCAGGCACTCGGAATGCACGACGATCGCGGCGGGCGGCTGTTTTCTTGGCCGGGAGAGGTGCGGAGAGGGCGGCACGCCCTCTCTGCATCAGCGCGATAGCCGCACAAGTGAGTCGGAACCCGCCTTCGCCCGCGCCAACGGCCCCCGCCGCGCTGTCGTTCCTCACGATGGCCACCAAACCCAAGATACGACCCGACTTCGGCGCGGGCGACGGCGGCAAAACCGCCGTCTACATGGCCCGCTGGGTCAACACACGCGGCGAAAAGGGGCCGTGGTCGGAGATCACGACCGCGACGGTGGCGGCGTAAGGACGTTGGAAGGCGCTCCAACGACGCCGTATTGACAAGTGCGACCTCGATCTCCCAATCTCCCAGATTGCCCACATTGACACTCATCTTGGCCTGTGGTACGCTTCCTGACCGGTCCGCCCCGTACCTTGCCAAGGAGTATCCGCTATGCACCGTGTCCATCGGGTATTCATCGTCCTTCTCATGCTCATGGCCGCGGTGACGGCGAGAGCCCAAGTCGTCGCGACCGGGTGGGACGGGGCCGATCCCGTAAACAAGGCTGAGTTGCGGATCTACCTCGCGACCGCCTAT
>Ga0209972_10000383_pt1 | contig 43037 bp, 29 predicted proteins | sample NOAtaG_7_FD_187302 | JGI IMG/M metagenome (GOLD analysis project Ga0209972, IMG submission 187302) | Freshwater lake microbial communities from Lake Erie, under a cyanobacterial bloom - NOAA_Erie_Diel1S_2200h metaG (SPAdes) (version 2) | ecosystem: Environmental > Aquatic > Freshwater > Lake ...
ACTGGTTAGGTAGCTTATGTTTGATCCAGATACTACTCTTCCTTGAGCATCTGTGGTTACATTGTTGTATGTTCCTGCTGTTCCTGTGTTTGTTAGGCTGTAAGAGACAGTGTTTGAGACTGCACTTACATTTGCTGTAATTCCTTGACCTCCGCTGAAAATAACACTTCCGCCTGGTGTAGCAATAGATCTGGAATTTGTACCATCTGTAATACTAAAATCTGCTCTTAAATCAAAGGTTGCACCGCTGGAAAGTGTTAAAATTCCTGAATTTAAACCGTAATTAACCACTACACCGTCAATTCCACAACCCCATTCTGTTCCATTGAAAACCAAAATTTGATTAGCTAAACAATCTTCTCTAATACCTAATTTATATGGATCAGTTTCTGTTCCGCTTCCTTCCCTTCTTAAACCTCCACCAAAAATTGCGTCGGTAACTTCATTTCCAACCGTTTCATCATCTTCGGCAGTCAGATATGTAATATTACTTCCAACCGTTACTCTTCCCAAAGCATCTACGGTTAAATTATTATATGTTCCAGGGGTTACACCACTTGTGGTTAAACTAAAAGTTGTTCCCACTAGCTGTAAACCACTTCCTGAGGCGGAATAAGTGGTGTTATTATCGGTAGAACATTCCCAATTTGAAGTTCCAGCATTCCATTTTAAAAGCTGCCCTGAAGCACAACCACCAAGCAGTCTTAAACCATTTCCTGTAAGTTCAAGACCAGAATTTGATGCTGTTGTAGAAGTATTTGAACTATTAGTTAAGGAAATACCAACTGTATATGGGTCTAGATCTGTTCCAGTTCCGTTTCTTGTTAAACCTGAATTGGCGTCAACATCCAAAATTTCATTTCCAATTACTGAATCAACTTCAACAGGAAGGGATGCACAAGTCCAAACGGTTCCGTTGAAAACCAGATAATCATTAGCACTTGCACATGTTGCTAATTTACCTAAAGTAACCGAACCATCGGCTAAATCTGCAGTTGATACTGTTCCATCAGCAATTTTTGCAGAATTTACAGAATTGTTGGCAAGATTTGTATTTCCAACTGTTCCAGAGGCAATTTTAGCTGAAGTTACAGAGCCATCAGCAAGTTTGGCAGTGGTTACCCCGCCATCTTGAATTCCTACCAAATAAGGGCTAATTAAAGTTCCAGCTCCAATTCTTTCAAGTCCTGAAGAAGCTATCACATTGGCAATTTCATTTCCTATAACTCCATCTACTTCTGTGCTAGTAAAACATTCCCATACGCTTCCATTAAAACGCAAAGTTTGATCACTAAGGGAACAAGCAGCCAATTTCCCCAAACCAACCGAGCCATCAGCGATGGCATTAGAAGTTACAGAATTGTTGGCAAGCATGCTTGAAGTTACACCGCTTCCTTCAATACCTATGGTAAATGGATCTAAATCTGTACCGCTACCAGAACGAACTAAACCACCACCTAAAGTAGCATTTAAAATTTCATTTCCAATCACGCCATCAACCTCCACAAGACCAGCAGCAACATTACAGTTCCACCCAGCATCTAAAGGACCAGGACCATCAGGGTCGGTTAAGTAAAACTGAATAAACTGACCATCTAAATTACAATTTTCCAACTTATTTATATTAATAGAAGCATCAGCAATATTTACATTACTTACAGAATTACTTGCTAAATCTTGATTTTGAATACTGCCATCGGCAATTTTATTGGAATTTACGCTATTGTCTGCTAAATCTTGATTTTCTACAGAACCGTTAACAATTTGGTTGCTACCAATTAACAAAGATAGTGAGGACAGATCGATACTATTTCCCCTAGAAATAAGCAAAACATTCCCATTTAATTCTAATCTTTGGTTATCTTGGCCTATTACCTGAGTAATGTTGGTAATCTCGTTTGTGGTAACAGCTGGAGTAGAATTTGCGTTTCCAGTGCTTGGTAAAGTGGTTGTTATAGGTAAATCTACTGAATTTCCTTCTGTAATAGATAATTTACTTCCATTAATAGATAGTGTTTGAGGTTTTGAACTAATATAATTATTATAGGTAGAATTAAAAATATTATTATTTAGCAGCTCGCCTGAATTTGTTGGAAATGGAATTGGTGTGGCACTAACTGCAGTATAAATTCCTGGGTCAATAACTTCAGTACAGTTTACATCGAAATTTAAGTTGGCTTCAGGCCTGAACAAACTGTTAAACCTGGCCACAACGCCGTTTTCTACATACTCTCTTTGGCAGGAAGTAGGGCTTTGGTTGTTGGAAGTTGTACAATTTTCAGAATTAATTGTTGAATTTTCTAACACACATACTTCGGAATAAGCATTTAGCGGCTTATCAAAAAGGCTGGTTTTATAACCAGTTGCAAATTTTCCATCAACGATCTCCACATTTTTAATTTCCTCTTGTTTTAACAAATTTCCTTGGTATGGTTTATCATAAAAGCTTAAAAGAATACTATAATTACCGTTAGGCAAAGCTTTATTAGGAATGTTTCCATCAAGTTGTACAGCAGTTTGTTGCGAAAAAACAGAAACAGCAGCCCCTACAGTGAAGAGTCCTGAAAACAATAAAGCCTTTCCCAAAAAGTTTTCAAACAACCAGCTAAAAATTTGATTTTTCATTTTTTATATTTGTTTTTCCCACAGCACTATTTGGTACTTTCCTAGTATATTACCTAATTTGCTTTCTATCAAGTACCCTGTCATCCTGAATTTATTTCAGGATCCAAAACTGTAAAAAACAACAACATCAAAAACTTGCCATTATTATCATACCAAATTTGGAGACTGGAAGTCTCAGCTACGATGTCATTCTAGGGTTGGAGACTGGGAGTCTCCGCTATGGTTGCTGAACTTGTTTCAGAATCCAAAACTTAATAGTATATACAATAAAGTACAAAGAAGAGCTACATTTAAGTGCAGTTTACGCCCCGAAGAGACAATCCCCATTTGCTTGTCATATACAATATTAACTAGCTAAGCAATACACTTGACAGACATTCTAAAATAAACTTTTTCAAAAACGATTTTCTTCTGGTGACAAAGAATGAAAATCTAAATAACCAGCATATGTCTAAAAAAATATTATTATCAACCACAGTAGTGGCTTTATTAGGTTTATCATTAACCTCATTCGTAGCTCCTACAACCTTAGCAATCGGCAAGGATATTTTGCCTTTACCTGAATGCAAAATTGTACTTCTACAACCAGATATTACCGGAGATGGAATAGCAGATCCAACAGGAAACTGGAGAGGTGTTTGGGGATACTGGAATAGGAATGCCGAAACTATTGACAACACAATTCAGCCTGGAATTCAAGCAGGAGGTAACAAAAACTACTTCAATGTTGGCCACAACAACAGCACTTACAACCCAGATCAAGCTGTAGCTAACCAAGGACAGCCTTCCAGCTTCCTACCAGGAAGATACTTTTCAGTATTTGCAACAGACTATCCAGCTAACACTGCATTAGGATGGTATGTAACTTACCCTCTTGCCAAAGCTGCATGGGTTAACAGTTTAACAGCCGGCTGCAACGCAGCAAAAACCAGGTTATTCATTCCTTCAGCAGAATGGTACCTATACGGAGTTTAATTATTAATAATGTAGCGGCGACCCCTGGTCGCCAAGGGTAAAATGGGGAAGTGTAGCGGCGATCGCGGATCGCCAAAATAGCCAAAACCAAAATATCAATCAGAAATAACATCAGAGGGCCTTCGGGCCTTCTTTTGGCTGAAAAAATACAACGTAGGGGCGATGTTTACCATCGCCTGATTATACGTTAGCAAAACTAAAAATTCCCCTCTTGAGGGGTGGATCCGAAGGAGACAGGGTGTTTCCCGCAACCAAGCACAGCCTCACAACAACTCTGTTACCCTTTCCACCTAACACCATACTCAAATTCAGACTGACCAGGAAAAACTTTTTGTTTTCTTAAAAATTCTGAAAGACGATAAAAACTACAAATAAATTTTAGGTTGAAAAGGGTAACTGGAAGCGGCAATTTCAATAAAGATAAAAACTGAAAACCATTTTCCTTCATTAATTTAAGCACAATTGGGTTACGGCTGGTTGTATAAGCATTTTTGTTTCGTGTTTTAATGTCCTCCAAAGCTATATTAAACAGAGATTTACCGAGACCATTTCCTCTAAATTTTTCTAAAACCAGTAAAACAGCCAGCTCTTCCCATTCTTTAGAAATTGAAATATTAACAGCCACCCCTGCAAGTTCAGAGTTTACTTCAGCCACAAAAATACTACCAAATTTCTCCCACTCTTTTTTAGCGTATCCCGTAATGTTTGGTGTTCGTTTAATAGCATTGATAACAAGATCAATTTCATGGGATGTTAACTGGCGATTTTTTATTAAAAAGTTTGACATTAGATAGAAATCTTAATTTAGAGAGTAATTCTTCCCCCTACACCACCACATTCACAATCTTCCCTGGAATATATATGAACTTTGTAATTTCCTTGCCTTCAACCCATTTTTGCACTGCAGGGTTTTCCATAACTTTGGCTTTTACTTCGGCTTCACCTTCATCAATATTAATTTCTATTTCTCCGCGAACTTTTCCATTAACTTGAACACCAACTACAACGCTATTTTTAACCAAATATTCTGGTTTAATTTCAGGCCATGTTTGGGAATGAACACTATTTTTTACCTCAAATTTAGTGTAATTGTGAAGACTTTGCCACATTTGTTCAGTAATGAAAGGGCAAAATGGTGAAAATATTATCAAGAACCTTTGCAACTGCGAAACCGAGATAATTCCTTTAGATTCTACCAAATTCATAAACTCCATGAATTTAGCTACGCTGGTATTAAACTTAAAATCTGGAACATCGCTGGCCACTTTTTCAATTAATTGATTTAGATTTACCTCTACTTCCTTCCAACCATCTGTTTCTTCCATCAAACTTGAATCTGGTTGAACAATATTTTCCAGTTTCCAAACCCTATCTAGGAATCTTTTAACACCTTTAATGGTGTCTTTATTCCATGGTTTAGGCTGATCGAAAGGTGCCATAAACATTAAATACAAACGAAGTGTATCTGCGCCCAATTCTTCCACAACATCTGTCGGATTAACCCCATTCCCCCAACGCTTACTCATTTTTCTGCTGTCGTCGCCAAGTACCAAACCTGGGTGGCGCATATTCAAAAATGGTTCGTCGAAGTTAATCAAACCTGCATCAAAAGCCACTTTGGTAAAGAATCTAGCATACAAAAGATGAAGAACGGTGTGTTCTGTTCCAATAACATATGTATCAACCGGAGCCCAATTATTCATGTTTTCGGTGGCAGCAAATTTTTCAGAATTTAATGGATCGGTGAAACGAAGGAAATACCAACTAGAACACACAAAAGTGTCTAAAGTATCACTCTCCCTTCTTGTTCCAACACCATATTCAAGTTCAGCCGAGGCGTGAAAACCTAAGTGATCAACCAATGGAGATTGACCTGTTGGCTTAAATTCTACATCTTCTGGTAACAAAATTGGGTATTTAGTTTCATCAACCAATTCCTCTTTTAACGAATACAAATTAAAAATTTCTGGACTATTTGTTTTATCCAGCCCCAAAGCTATGGCTAGCGAAACTCCACGTTTCATACCTTCAACATAATGTAAACGAGTAGTTTCTGAAGTTGAATCTGCTTCCAGCTGAGAAATAATTTCGTCAGCATCACCCCATAAAGTTTCAAAATTTTCATGTGCCTCGCGAGCAGAACTGCCATCTTCGGAATTCAAAATTATTAGGAAAGGATAAGCAGTAGCCACTCTGTTTAAATTTTTTCCAGAATGATAGTAATGAACATTCATTTTTTCGCCTAGTGGATAGACCGATTTAATATCCGAAAGACCTAATTCTTCAGCAGTTTCTCTTGCCGCAACTTCTGCCAAATCTTCACCATCATCAGCACCACCGCCTGCTAGACCAATTTTTCCATCACTCAAGTTTTTGTAATAAGCATATTTCCCAGTTTTCGGGTTAAATACCACAGCCATGCTTCCATTTCTGTAAATTGCATTTTCAAGTGGTGTTCCAAAACTTAACTCTTCCAAAACCGATTCGCTAGGGACAGGTTTGTAAACAATAGGTATTGGTGAACCCCAATATCGTTGTCTTGAAACCAGCCAATCACGCAAACGGTAAGTTGTTTTTGCCTTAGCCCAACCCTCTTTTTCACCAAATGCAATGATTGCTGGTTTGGCCTGGCTAGAGTGCAGACCATCAAATTGGCCTGAATTATATAGAATTCCTTCACCAGAATAACATTCAAACAAACTTTTTACAGCTTCGTCATTCCCAAGCGGAGAGGTTATGCTTGTATTTAGTGGAATACCATATTTTTTGGCTAGTTCGAAATCTCTTTCGTCATGAGCATCAGCAAAAACTGCCCCTGTTCCATAATTTCCTAAAACAAAATCAGATATCCAAATTGGCATTTTAAAACCATTAGCCGGGTTTATAGCAAAACTTCCAGTGAAAGCGCCTGCCTTGTCTTTATTTAAATCAGTTCTTTGTAAATCGGATTTTTGTTTGGTTTTTTCTTGGTATTCGGTAATTTCAGCAAACTGAGCAGGTGTTGTTAGAGAGGATATTAATGGATGTTCTGGAGCTAAAATAAGGAAAGTTCCACTAAATATTGTATCAATTCTGGTTGTAAATACTGTTATTTTGTGGGATGAATCTGCAACTTTAAAATCTACTTCCGCCCCAATGCTTTTTCCAATCCAGTGCTTCTGCATTTGTTTAGTGCTTTCTGGCCAATCAAGCTTATCTAAATCTTCAAGTAGCCTGTCGGCGTAGTCTGTAATTTTAAAAAACCACTGGGAAAGTAAGCGTTGTTCAACTTTTGCTCCACTTCTTTCGGCGGTACCATCAGCTAAAACTTGTTCATTCGCTAAAACCGTTTGATCTATAGGATCCCAATTTACCAAGGCTTCTTTTTTATAGGCCAAACCTTGCTTATACAAAAAGGCAAACCACCACTGGGTAAACTGATAATATTCTGGTGTATGAGTGGCAATTTCCTTGCTCCAATCTGTACTTAAACCAATTAGTTTTAGCTGTTTTTGAAAGGCATGAATAGCCTCTTCAGTACTTTCTTTAGGATGAACCCCATTTTTGATTGCATAATTTTCAGCAGGAAGACCGAAGGAATCCCATCCAATTGGGTACAAAACCTGGTAACCTGACAAGCGGTTGAATCTAGCCACAATGTCTGTAGCCGCATAACCTAAAGCATGTCCTGCATGCAGACCAGAACTGGATGGATAGGCAAAAGCATCAAGGATATATTTCTTACCAGAAACAGGATTCTGTTTTGAGGAAGTTTTTAAACTTTCAGCGTTCCAATTATAAATACCCAATTCTTCCCATAATTTAATATATTTGGGTTCAATTTCTTTTGGATTATACTTTTCAGAAGATTTTTCAACAGACATAAAGGTACTATTTTGTATGACAATTTAATAAATTATTTAGGGGAAATGCGCAAGTAGTAGGGGCGAATTTTAATTCGCCCGAAGGCCTAAAAGGATCTTTTCTCCAATTCAAAGGATTATTAAAAATATACTCTCGAACACGATTAAGATCTTTCTCATTCCGAATAATATGATCATAATAAGACTTCTGCCAAATTGTGCTGTAATTATAAATCAAATAATCCAAATCATTGTTATAATTTTGCGTAGGGGCGAATTTTAATTCGCCCGGGTGTGGTGACAATCCTCCCAGTGGTGAAGACACTCCGCCTTGTGGCGCCACCTGGCTTGGAATAGGAGAAACAAGTTTCTCCCCTACGGCGGCTTTTATTTTTAATGTCGATTTCGCTTTAAAATATTTAATTATTTTAGATAAATCTGTTGCTTTCCTTGTCGATTTGGAGATAGGAGTGTCATAAAAAGTAATAATTCCGTGAAAATGATTAGGCATAACAACATAATCTTCAATAAAAATATTATCAAAAATACAAGGCAAATTGATCCAAACATCCTCAACAATACAACCAACCCCCGTAGGGGCGAATTTTAATTCGCCCGGGTGTGGTGACAATTCGCCATGTCGTTGTCGTGACAATCCTCCCAGTGGTGAAGACACTCTGCCTTGAGGCGCCACCTGGCTTGGAATAGGAGAAACAAGTTTCTCCCCTACGAAATCCCCCAAAATACACTTTTTATCTTGAACACAAATTGTTATAAAAAATGAATTGTTATTGGAGTATAATTTATTATCTGGTAACCTAAGTGTTTTTCTATTGTTTCCGCTCACCTTTTAAACCCAACAGAAATTTTCAATCTAAACAAAATAAAATTCAGACCATAGATTGGACATAGAAATCATAATTTTTTAGAAACTTACATTTAGCGATCCAGAAACTGGCAAGTGGTTAATTTATTTAGAATTAGAGAATCAACAAAAGATAATTAATTTTGGAAGTATTCCGTCCAATAAAAAAAAGTCGATCTTATCGACTAAATATGAATTTCATCTGTTAATAATTTCTATTGAAATCATAAGTTGTTTTACAAACTTATAGGAGTTATTTGGTTTTGCCTTAGAAGCACGGCTAGTCATTATTGAATCTGAAATTCCTAATTGATCTTCAAGGGTTTTTCTAATCTGATGTAAACTATTATGAATTGATCCACTTCCTACTTTAAGTTCGTAAACTAAATCTACAAATTCGCCATCCTTATTTTGAAGAGCTTCAATTATTTTAAGAGGTATTGTTACATCATCAAACTTCCATTCAAAGCGTGCACATCTTGTTCTAAATATAACAAGTGTATATGTTGAATATTGTTTTTGCAAATTATTATCCTGAATAAATTTCTGACCTAATTAAGTGGGCTTTTAAGCAGAAAGTCAAATTCTATATTAAAACCCAAAAATCCCCTGCGGGAAACAGGGGAAATTCGTAGGGGAACGCTCGCCGTTCCTATTTTAACGATATACTACAAAACCTACAACCCGCCTTCATCAACAGAAAGAGCTAATTTTTCGTCTAATCTTGCTCTGTCTCCGTATACTTCTTCAGCTTCAGTTACTGCGGCGTTAACTTTAACACCAAGTGCGGTTAATTCGTTTGCTAAAACAATGAAAGAACCTGGTAAATTAGGGCTTAAAATTGGTTTACCTCTAATAATTGCTTCAAAAGCGGCTTCTCTACCTAAACTGTCATCCGATTTAATGGTTAACATTTCTTGCAAAGCATAGGCTGCTCCATAAGCTTCCAAGGCCCAAACTTCCATTTCTCCGAATCTCTGTCCTCCTGCGTTGGCTCTTCCTCCTAAGGGCTGTTGAGTGATTAAAGAGTAAGAACCGGTGGAACGAGTGTGAACTTTGTCATCTACCAAATGGTAAAGTTTGTTGAAGTAAACATAGCCAACAACTACAGGTCTTTCGTATTTAATACCTGTTTGACCATCCCACAAATCCATTTTTCCATCTTCTCTGAAACCAGCTTCAACTAATTCGTTCTTAATAGTATCAAGTGGAATTTCGTTCAAAGGCTGAGTAACTGCATGAATACCCTTTTCATGACAAACCAAACCTAAGTGAGCTTCAAGTAATTGCCCAAGGTTCATACGCGCCACAACACCAAGAGGGTTAAGAACCATATCTACAGGTTGTCCATCTGCAGTGTAAGGCATATCTTCAACTGGAAGCACAATAGATACAACACCTTTGTTTCCGTGACGACCAGCCATTTTGTCTCCTGGTTTAATTTTTCTTGTTGTAGCAAGCCAAATATGTACTCGTTTTAAAACATCGGAAGGTAATTGGTAACCATCTTCACGGCTGAAAACACGAATTGAAACTACTTTTCCTTGCAAACCATGTTCCAAATATAAGGAACTATCTTTAACTTCTTTAGAATATTCACCAAATAATACACGAATTAACTTATCTTCAGGGGAAAGATCAACCTCACCTTTAGGGCTAATTTTTCCTACCAAAATGTCTCCACTTTGAACGAAGGCACCTAAGTGAACTATTCCTTCTTTGTCTAACTTTCGAAGTTTATCGATAGGTACATTTGGAATATCACGGGTAAATTCTTCAGTTCCAAGCCTTGTTTCGTGTAAATCGCAGGTAAGTTCGTGAATGTGGGTAGAACTAAATTTGTCTCTTTGAATCAATCTTTCCGACAATACAATAGCATCTTCAAAGTTATATCCCTTGAACGGCATATATGCAACGCGAACATTCTGACCGATGGCAAATTCTCCTTCGTGAATACCAAAACCTTCAATTAAGTAGTCACCTTTAGAAACTTTTTGACCTGGTTTAACTACAACTCTTTGGTTAATTGAAGTGTGATTATTGGAAGGAAGGTATTTTAAGGCTTTGTAAGTATATTTTTCCTTGGTCTTAGAATCTTGAACAGTTACTCCGCTTCCGTCGGCTTGAATTACTTCTCCGTCACATTCAGCGACAGTTAAGTAACCAGAATCTCTTGCGGCTACTGTTTCAAAACCAGTTCCAACCAATGGTCTTTCAGGGCGAATTAAAGGCAAAGATTGGCCTTGCATGTTTGTTCCCATCAATAAACGGTATCCATCAGTCTGGGATACGAATGGAATCATACAAGATGACAAACTTAAAATTTGGTTACTTGCTACATCCATATATTGAACTTCGCTTACATTAATTTGAACAGGATCGCCTAGTTTTCTAGCTGCAACGATATCAACTAGAATATTTCCCATTTCATCAATTTGGTTAATATGTTCTGAAATTACTACACTTAAATCCATTTGTGAATCAAGCCAAGCAACTTCTTTAGAAACATGCTTTCTTACCTTAACTTCGATATTTTTATCAATTTCAATAAGTTCTTGAATTACATCGGAAGTTAATAATTGACCTGTTTTTAATACTCTCTTTCCTTTTACTTCAACATCTGCTAAAGCAATTCTGGAAAGTAAGGATGGATCAGTAACTTTCAAAGTATCCTTAACAATTAAGTAAGGAGTTTCCATGAATCCCATTTTGTTAATTCTGGAATAAATAGCCAAATGAACATTCAAACCGAACGCAGGGCCTTCAGGAGTGTTAATAGGACATAATCTACCATAGTGACTTGGGTGAACGTCACGGATATCGAATCCAGCTCTTTCACGGGTTACACCACCAGGACCAGTACAGGTTAAGAATTGCCTGTCATCCATTTCAGATAAAATGTTGGTTTGGTCTAATAACCTTGATAGCTGTGATGTACTGAAGAAATCTTCAATCATAGCTGCAAGCGGCCTCATGTTTACCAATTGTGCTGGTGTGAAATTAGCATCTTCATTGGTTGTCATTTTATCTTTTGAATTTCTTACAACACGTGATAAACCAGCTTTAAATGTATTTTGTAACCATTCACCAACAGCTCTAATTCTTCTGTTACTTAATGAATCAATGCTATCAGAACTTTCTCTAGCAACTGCCATTCTTACCAATTCTTGCAAAGTAGCAATAATTTCAGCAGAACCAATATTTTTCTTATAGTCATAACCTTCAGTTGATTTGGCTTTAAAGTTAAGTCTTGAATTAAACTTATATCTTCCTACATCTCCAAAATCATACTTGGTTAAATCTTCGAAAAGTGAGATTAAATACTTCTTTCCTTGTTCAATAGAAACAATGTCTCCTGGTCTAATTTTTTTGTAGATGGAATTTACTGCATCTTCAATACCAAAAGCCTGGTCTTTTTCCAAAGTAGTTTCAATAATACTGAATCTTGGGTCGTTATCAAAATCTTTAAAAATATCTTTAATTTCTTGTTCTTTAGTAATTCCGAAAAGTTTAAGTAATTGTGTAGCTGGGAATTTCTTCTTTCTATCAATTCTTGTGTAAATAACGTTATCGGCGCCTAAAATAAAGTCAATCCAGATACCTCTTGCTGGAATAATTCTAGCTGTATAGGTATAACCACCTTTTTCAAGTTCGCGGCTGAACAAAACACCTGGTGATTTAACAAGCTGACCTACAACAATTTTTTGGTTAGCATTAACAATAAAGTTTCCTTTCTTGGTCATTAGTGGAACTTTTCCAACAAAAACCCTCTGAGTTTTCTTTTCTTTAGTTACCAAGTTTTCAACAGTTACATTAATATATAACAACCCGGCAAAACTTGTGCCTTTAAGTAAGGCTGTATATTCATCGTTATTTGGGTCTTGTTCTAAGAAAAAGTCTGGTCCTAAAATAACTTTCCATCTTCCACCGATGGTATCTTCAATCGGAGAAAACTCTGCTAGTATCTTGGTTAAATCTTCTTTCCAGAATTGCTGGTAAGATTCAGTTTGTAATAAGTTCAAATTTGGAACTGGAAATTCATGTTGGCGAACTCCAAAGCTGGAGCGAGGATATTGTAGGACGGCCATAATACGATTTACGTGCTATATGTGATAATGAACTAATTGTATAGGTCTTGTCAAGCTTTTACCATAATAAAGTTTTACTAGATAAGTACATCTTAAAAACTACACTAAATCTGAAGCACAAAATTAATTAAAGTATAAAGATTATAGATTATCCACATTTCCACATCAAATTATGACCAAAAACTCTTCCAAAACTTATTTAGCTTATTGATCAAACTATCTTGGTTTTTCTTAACGCTTTCCTGTTTTGTTTCTGCATTAAAGTCTGGATTTTTAGGTGTATTTTCCAAAATATCTCTTTGCAATGTAATCATCTCATTCACGTTTGTCGAAACATCTCGAAGCATAGTTGGTTTTACTACTGTTACCTTTTCTTCATAAGTATTAGCAAAAGTAGGGCCGGTTGTTGTTTCAATACTGGCGTTTTTATCATCGATATTTAGCTTTAGTGAATTAAATTTTTCTAATAATGCTTGAATTGAATTTTTATTGTTTTGTTTAAACAGATCAGTTTTAATTGTGTCTTTATTGTTAACTCTAAACCAACCAATTTTATTTGCTATAGTCTGAAAATCATTCTCATTTAATGTTGCAAGATAGGTGCACAATTTATTAAATTCTAAAACTTGCGCTATGGAAATATTTCTAGAATTCTCAACAATTTCAACTGCATAACCAACTCTGTTCAGCAAGTGAAGCTTTTGATCAATTTGATGTTCAAGAAGTCTCTGCCTATTTCTATCAGATTTTGATATTTCTAAATAGTCTACTCCTTTCGTAGAGCTTTTTGGATAATAAGTCTCTGTTTTATTTAAAGTTTCTAATGTGCTAGTCATACTTAATTTTAATTCTTTTTGGAATTGTACATTGGTTTAATATCTAGTAGCACAGATAGTTTTAATAGTAAAATAAATTTGATAAATAAAAGTAAAAGAAAGTGACATTTCAGAATTTACAATTCATAATAAGCAAGATAATTACTAGCAGATGGAAATTTTAATTGTAATAAAAAACAAAATAGTGAAAGTGTTCTGTAACCTATTCCAAAATAATACAGGAAACAACGACCAATTAAGTAAGAAATCTTTTTATTATTTTACTCAGGGATTGCTAAATTATACCCTGCCCAGCCAAGCTGAATTGGATAGCATGGAAAAGAATTTTAATGGAACGTTTGGAGATTCAAAATCTTTAAAGTATCACTTTATTGTTTTCAAAGCCTTTATTGGACTATATTTTCTTGGTTTTATGTTTCTAATTTTAAAAACCATAGCTGAGATGGAAATTAATTTTAACAATATAATTCAAGGCATTAGTGCTATTTTTTCTGTAACAATAATTTACTTCGGACTGGCATATTATATATGGACATTTGTAAAAGCTTCAATGCCAACCCAAAATTTAGACTTGCAAGTAAAACAAACAACTTTCGAACTTATTCGCCAAAATTATAAATTGGAAAAATTAATTTATTTACCACCAAATATGGTAAAGCAAGTGATTGAACTGGATTTAATTAAAGATATTTTTAAAAATAATGCCGATGGTAAAGTTGAAATTTCAGAAGTTATATGTTGCAAAATTGATGATGATAACAGACCCTTTCTTCTGGCTGATGTAAAATTTACCAGCAATGATAGTTTAAAAACAGTCAGACATTTTCTGGTATTTCTAAGTAAAAACCCAGACCAACATTTTGGGAACACTGCCAGCTTTTCAAATGCATTTTGGAAGATGAAATTTGGCCACAAAGTTGAAACAGAAAGCATAGATTTTGATAAAAAATTTAAAACTATTTCAGAAAATCAAGTGGAAGCAAGGTTGGCTTTGAAAACCAATGTAATGGCAGATATGATTAACTTAGAAAACTTTGCACCAAGAAAAAACCTTTTCTATTTTCACCACGAAGCCTTTATTATTTGCATAGAAAAAGAAGTTGATCCGTTTGAAATTTATGGCTATCTTAGATTTAACGATATCAGATCTTCAGCAAGAAATATTTATAAAGACTTGAACATTGGAATAAACATTTTCCAAGAATTCTGGCTAAACCGAAAAAGCTGGAAACTTTAAAACTATTCTCCCTTGTAAAGGGAGGTGCCCAAAGGGTGGAGGATTATTGGCAAAACGAGGAAGTATCGGCCAAGTTTACGAGCCACACCAACCCACCTTTTGACATTCCACCTATTCCAAATAAAATTAAAACTATGAACTTGTTAGAATTAAAACTTCGGCTTGAAACACTTTTACCTGATTGGAAATGGACACTTCCGCCATCCCCAGATTTAGGTATTTTATCTAGTCCGAAAGCTTTTGAAGTTGCTAGAATGCAAGGTAAAAGCCCTGTGGAAGTTGCTGCAACCTTAATCCAAGAAGTGGAGAACGCCCTCCGAACAGAAAATATTGCAGCCGAAGCAAAGCTTGCTGGCCCATATATTAATATTTTTCCACACGACAAGTTTTTGAGTGAACTGGCTCAAAATTCGAGTGATAATTTTAAAATAAACCTGTCAGATAAGCATTTACTTTTGGAATATGTAAGCCCTAATATTGCCAAACCTTTGCACGCTGGGCATTTGGTTAATGCTGTAATTGGAGAGAATTTAAAAAGAGTTCTTTCCTTAAAATATTCAAATTTAGAAACCGAAATTTATTGGGGCGACTGGGGAATTCAATTCGGGATTATTTTATGGACAATCAGGCAAATTCAAAACAACACAGTTAGTTTAGAGATTAATGGTGAGCTTGTTTCTTTAAATATAGATGAATACGATGAGGATCCGATTCAAACCTTGGTGAGAATTTATGTGTGGGGGAATCAGCAAAAAGATTTAATTCCAGACTTTGATAATCAAATTAGAGAGGAAGTTATTAAGCTTGAAAATGGAGATAAAAATTCTGTAGATTTGTGGCTAAAATTTGCTAAGGATTCCAAAAAGGTTATTCTAGAACAATTAAATATTTTAGGAGTTTCAAACTTCGATCACGAATTTGGCGAAAGTTATTATCAAGAAAGAATGACAAGACTTACCAAGTTTATGGACAAGTATGGTTTGTGGGAAGTTGAAGGAAAAGGAAGATTTATAGATTTAGATAAAATGAGTGCACAGTGGGAGCAACAAGTACCCCTGGTAAGGGGTCAGAGCGAAGCTCTGGGGGTAGCCAGGGGTGAAACCGAAGGTTTCGGGGTAGTTGCAAACCCAATTCCATTCGATAAAATTGCAACTTACGGCCGATGTTATTTAATTCAAAGTAAAGATGGTTACACAACCTATCCTTTCCGTGATATTGCTGCAAGGTGGCACTGGGCCGAAGATTTACAAGCCGATATAATGATAACCCTAACCGATCATACCCAAAGCCATAATTTTCACCAAGCCTTTAGCATTGTAAGCTATTTAGCAAGCAAAAAAGAATTTTTAGAGTTATCCGACGATGAAGTTTCTAACCGACTTGAATTAGAAAATTTAGTTCACATTCCATATGGATTCTTAAAACTTCCAGAAGGAAAAATGAGCACAAGAAAAGGTAATTTTGTAACCGCTACAGATATTTTAGAGCAAATTCAAGCAGAGGCCAAACTTAATTTACAAGAACGCTATCCCGATTTGGAGAAAAGCGAGTTGGATTACCGAAGCCTGAAACTTAGTTTAGCAGCCATTAAATGGACTATTTTAAGCAAGGACATAATTAAAGATACGGTTCTTAATATTCCACAAATTCTTACTTTTGAAGGGAATACTGGGGTTTATCAGCTTTACACTTTTGCCCGATTAAATAGCATTTTAAGGAAAAATGAATGTGATTTAAATTCTAATTTAAGTTTTGACCTCAGCCTTCTTAATAATGAAGAGAAAACCATTTTGAATTTCGCTTACCAACTTCCAATTATTTTAGAAGACATTGCCCAAAATTATAAGCCACATCTACTTTCTGGATATTTATTTACCCTTTCCACAATGGTTAATAAATGGTATGGAATTGTTTCAGTAAGCAATGAAACCGACCAAGGGAGGAAGGAAACTTTGTTATTTTTCTGTCAGCATCTAGCCTTACTAATTCAACAAACCTTAGGTCTGATGGGAATTGAAACTTTAGATAATTTATAATATATATCGAGTAGTAGAGTGCGTGGGATGAGGTAAATAGCCAAAGACTTGGAATGATGACAAAATGTGGTAGTTAGTATATAATAATAAAAAACCGCTTTTTTCATAACACAAAGTTTGGAAATTGCAAACAAAAACACAAACAAAATGTTCAGAAAATTTCCTAAATTCTTACCTGCCCTTTTAGCCTTTCTAATTATTTTGGGGGCAATGACATATTTTGGTGTTAAACTTTATCAAGATAGGAATTCAGCTTCAGCAGAAAACATTACTGCAACAACACTTGTTTACGGTAACAGTCTTGGAAAGCTTGTTTTGTCACCCGATAATAACTTTGTTTATGCCGCCACTTTTGATAACTTTGTTAACTTACTAAGAACAGTTACAAAGTATGACGCAGCTACAAATACAGAGTTAGCCAGCTTACCAATGCCAAATACTGGAATTGTTATCAATGCAACTGGATCAAAATTATATGTTTTTACTTCAAATAATCAAATTACTGTTATAGATACAGCTAGTTTTACTGTTACAGGCAGCATACCAATTAACATGACTCTTGCAGTGAGTGGTAAAGCTTTTTTGAATCCTGGCGGAAATAAACTATATGTTTTAAACAATATAAACGAAGTTAGTGTAATTGATACAGCAACTGATACTGTTATTAGCACATTCAATACAACAGTAAATACTCCATCTGGCCCAGGTAATCCAGCATATATAACCAATGCCGATTTACTTGGAACCTATGTTTTTTCCCAAGATGGAAGTAGATTATACTTATCCGGAAGTTCTAGGGCGGCGGTTATTGATACAAGCACAGATACTTTTCTAAACTTCATTCCAACTCAAAGAGATTTAACCTTATCTGAAGATGGAACCAAACTTTATTCCCCAGATTTCAACGGTTTTAGAGTTTTTAATTTAACTACAAATAAACTTGAAAGAAGTATAGTTGGAGATAATATTCACACAATAATAGCTAAGAATAATAAAATTTACACTGTCCAAACTTCTGGTTTAATTAGAATATTTGATAACAGAACCTTTATTCAAACAGCTACTGCCCAAGTGCCTAATGGATGCTCTGGTGGGCAATGTTTTGCCAAAATAACCGAGGATGGAAGTAAGATTTATATTAGTTATACAAATAATACAACCTATTATGCCACAGTTTTTGATACAAATAGTTTAACTTTTGCCACCATTAACCCGGGCGTAGGGCCAAACCCAACCTTAACTACTTTTTCAGCAGATGGAAAAACAGCCTATATTATTGATGTTGGAAGCTATAAAACGGTGGAAACAAGCTTAATTACAAGCTCGGATATCACTTCTTTTGATTGTACTTCCCCAACTGGTTTGGTTGCTTCAACTGTTACTTGTACTGTAAATGCATCAAGCGCCGTAAGAGGTCTTGCTAAATTTGAAGTGGGCTTAGAAAGTTGTACAGCATATTTTGCTCCCGGTGGCGCTAGCAGTGCTTCTTGTACCTACCCTGCAAACAATATTCAAACAGCAGCCATAGTTATTAAACCTTCTTTCGGGGCTACCCAAACTGGCGGGAATTTAGCCATTACTGGTACTGGAACCACCATGACAGGCACCAATGTATTTGATGACGATTGTACTAGTGGCATGAGTACACCTTTAAAAGTTGGAGTTATTTTAGATTGTAATTTCACACTTACTGGAAGCGTTAACAACACCTATATTTTGCCATCTGCTGGTATTCAAATGGGTATTAACTCTACTGTGGCCCTTTCAGATTTCTGCACTTTAATTAATAATGGCACACCAAATGTAAGATTAAACTGTAAAAATATTCCAACCCTTGGTGGTAACCTAACCGATAATTTTGGAACTGGTGGTGGTAACTTTTTCAAACCAAGCATAAATGGTGTAACTAATGTACTAGGCAGTACTTTCTATCTATTTAGTGGCTTCAAGGTAAATACCAATTTAGACACTCTGGACACTGCAGTAGGAGACGGATTTTGTTTAGACTCAAACGGTTTATGCTCCGTTAGGGCTGCAGTAATGGAATCTAATGCTGACTATAAGCTTGATAATGTTTACTTAGCCAACGATACTTACACTTTAACAATTGCCCCAACTACGGAAAGCGTGGGTGCAATAGACGGTGATTTAGATATTAATACAGACATTGATTTTACAGGTTACGGTGAAATAAGCTCTATAATTCAGGCAGGAACAAATAACACAAACGGAATTGATAGAGTTTTCCATATTTACAACGCCAATGTTAGATTTAACTACATGACAATTAGAAACGGAAGGGCTTTAGATTCGACTGGTACAGGTTTTTACTATGTAAGTGGCGATTATCCAACTAAAAATGCCCCCGGTTCGCCATTAATTTCTAAACCAGGAAATGGAGGTGGAATTTATTTTCAAAAGTATTATGATTTTGATGTTTATCCTGAAACTCCTATTTACATTGATGGATATAACTATGATAGTACAAAATATTTTGGAAGTAATACAAGGTTTATTCCTACAGTCTTTCAACTTAATAATGTTAAAGTTTCAGATAATTATGCCCAAAATGGAGGTGGAGGTGTGTATGATGCATCTGGCTGGTCTAATTATTCAAGGGCAGACATTACAGGAAATACTTCAGGAAAGTATGGAGGCGGAGTTGCCAGAACCAGTATTCAAGATAGAGTTACTAAAGTTTTAGTTGAACCCTATTTTGCTGATGAACAAACATATTTAATCCTTAATTTTAGTAATGTTTCTGGAAATAATTCTATTGATGGAGCAGGTATTTATCACGACAGAGGAAATCAGCTTACACTTGATGAAAACACTACAATTACTGGAAATATTGCTAGCGGAAAGGGAGGAGGTATATTCAACACTGAATGTAGTTTTATTTTTTCTGGAGGTACAGTATCCATTTACGGTGCAAGTATCAATTCTAATAGCGCCGTGGACGGAGGCGGAATTTACAATGAATGTGGTCATGTTGAAGCATTTCAGGGTAATGTAACATCTAGTATTAACACTAGGATAAATAATAACATAGCTTCTGGAAAAGGTTCGGCCTGGTATGGAAGAGGGAATACTTTAAATGATCTTGAAAGAACTACTGTAGCTGAAAATAATACAGCAAACCCTGGTTTAACTTATCCAACCGGGCAACTTACCAGCGTAATTTGGATGGAAAGCACTGCTAGATTAAATATACTTACTTCAACTCTTGAAAATAACTGGGGAAGAGCGGTTGAGTTTATAGAAAACGCCAGGATAAATATTAATTCCACAACAATCAGTGGAAATAGTGGAAGAGGTGTAAGCTATACAACCCCGCCTACAAATTTAACTAACTCTGAACTTACGATGGTAAATTCTACCATTGCTTCAAATGACTCTTCGGGAATTACTTTCAGATCAAGCCAAATTAATTTCCAAGCTTCTCATCTTACTGTAGTTGGAAACGCCTATGGACTAATTATTGACCCTAATACTGAAATTGACATTGATAATTCCATAATTGGTGGCAACATTAACATAAACTGTGGAGATTTAAATGACGCCTTATTTACAAGCCCTATTGCCGGAAGTAGCAGAGGAACAAATTTAAGCGATAATAATGATTGTGACAACATTATCGGTTTTACTCAGAATCCAAATATTATTACATTGCTAGGTGGTCTTAGCTATAATGGAGGTTTTAACAATACTATGCCATTGTTGCTTGGAAATCCTGCTATTGACGGTGGAAGTGGAAGCCCAACTTATGATGGATACCCTTCTTCACCTACAACCGACCAAAGAGGCTTCGCCAGGCCAACTGGTTCCACTTATGATATAGGAGCTTACGAAGCACAAGTTCTTTTACCCATAGCCAACGATGATAATATTGGCACAGATCCTAATACCACAGTTTATGTTGATGTTCTAGCAAACGACACTCAAGGCACTGATCCAATAGATACCAATTCCGTAGTTGTGGTTGATTATCCAACTAAAGGAACGCTAAACGATCTTGGGAATGGTAACTTTGAATACATTCCAGATCCATTGCAATACCCTGTTTCAGGAACTGACTTCTTTACATATTACTTTTTTGATACGAATAGTGTGCAATCCAACACAGCCACTGTAAATATAAATGTTGTGGTTGTAGCACCTATAGCCAACGATGACAATATTAGTACAGACCCAGACACCTCTGTAAATGTTGATGTTCTAGCAAACGACACCCCCGGTAATGATCCAATAGATACCAATTCCGTAGTTGTGGTTGATTCTCCTACAAAGGGTACATTGAATGATCTTGGGAATGGTATTTTTGAATATATTCCAGATCCATTGCAATACCCTGTTTCAGGAACTGACTTCTTTACTTATTACTTTTTTGATACTAATGGAGTACAATCAAATACAGCTACTGTAAATATAAATGTTGTGGTTGATAGTATCATCACCGGTGCTTCTTGTACCCCAAGATCTGGTTATCTTACTGTTAGCCCAACTTGTGTTGCCAATTTTACACCAGGAAGAACAGGTACAATTACATTCACCACCTCGGCTGGAAGTTGTACTACTGCTAATATAAATATTAACGATACTTCGGCTTCTTGCTCATTTACAATTAGCACCCCAAGTGTTGATACTTATGCAGTAAACTTAACCGCCACCGACGGTGATTTTAGAAATGGTTTCGATAATATTTTTGTAAGTCCTCTGCCAAGCTTAATTTCACTAAACCCAGCTAGCGGAACTGTTTTGGGCGGAACAACCTCTGTAGCCAATTTTAGTGTTTTAGGAGGTAATGATAGATTGTATGGAGTTGTTAAAGATAGTTTGGATAATATTTATGTTGTTGGGCAGTCAAACGGATCAGTTCAATTTGGCTCTACTGCCATAAATGGCTTTGGCTCAAGCGATATTTTTATTGCAAAATATGATTCAGCAGGAAACCCTATTTGGGCAAAAACTGCAGGAGGAACAGGTGACGATTTAGCCACTGGAATAGTTATAGATTCAAATAATAATATTTATGTAGCAGGATATTTTCAAAGTTTAGGTAATTTTGGTGGGACAAATATTTTCAGCAACGGGCAAAGCGATGTATTTATTTCCAAGCTCGATTCGAATGGTAATTTTATATGGACAAATACAGCTGGCAGCACGGAAACCGATGAAATCCAAGGCATTGATATTGACTCTACAAACAATATTTATGTAGCCGGACATTTTTATAATTCAATCAACTTGGGGGCAAACACCTTAACTTCCAGCGGCTTAAACGATGTTTTCATAGCAAAACTTGATTCAAATGGAAATTATATATGGGCAAATCGTGCTGGGACAACAAGTTTTGATCTTACTGGAGATATTGCAGTTAATCCAATAGATAATTCTGTTTATGTTTCAGGTCATTACAATAATATTTCTGTGTTTGGTTCAACTAACCTAATCTTAGATATGGGCAGATCAGGGTATGATAGCTTCCTTGCTAAAACTGACCCTTCCGGAAACTGGGTTTGGGCTAAAGATATTGGAAATACAGGAGTAGATACATATGCAAATGATTTTGGTTTTAGTAACAAAGTATATACGGACACTAGCGGAAATGCCTATATTATGGGAGGTTTCTATAAAAATTTTGTCGATTTTGGACCGGCCGGACAAATTACAAACACAGCACAAGGAGGAGCGCCTCAGCATTATATAGCCAAAGCTGATTCAAACGGAGACTTTATTTGGGCTACAAAATTAGGCGAGACAGGCTATTACCTTTCTTCAGCTTTCAATGTAAACGATGGTATAAGCGGTTACCTATCTACCACAATTTTCGCTTCCCCTAGCATAATTTTGGGCGGAACAACCTTGAATAAAACCAATTCTAGTTTAACTGCCATTGTAGCTGAAATTAATTTAAGTAATGGAATTTTATCAAACGCAGTTCAATCAACGGGAACCGGTATTACAGAAGTAATTAGAGATATTGATGTAGATAGTAACGGCAACTTGATTCTTGTAGGAAATAGCAGCGGTGCTTCAGCCTACGGTAGCCAAAACTATACCAGCTCTGTATTAAACGACCAAATTATTGTTAAACTAAATACAACTTCCAATACATTTAACTCTCTGCAAGGAAGAGGTGGTGTAATTCCATTCTTTGTAAACTTTATTCCTGCCCAGAATTCATTAACCTTAGACAGCATTTTAGCTCCAATCAGTGCAATTAATTCCCCTATTAGGGCTACAATTACTACACCTGCCCACGCTCCTGGTTTTGTTAATGCTCTTGCAACCAACAGTATTTCATTAACTTCATCTTTGAATAATGCTTATGAATACTTAAACAACCCACCAGTTGCTAATCCAGATTCTGCCACAACCTTATTGACCAGCCCAGTTAATATCAATGTACCATCAAACGATACAGATACCGATGTAAGCCTAGATTTAACTACTGTGACCATTGTTACAGGACCAATTAAAGGAGGCGTAGCTGTTAATCCTACAACAGGAGTTGTAACTTATACCCCAAACCCTAGCTTGTTCCCAACCGCTTCTACTGATACATTCACCTACACAATCCGTGATAATTTCGGCGCTATTTCAAATAATGCTACTGTTACCATTAATGTAACTTTACCACCTCAGCCACAAGCTAACCCAGATACAATTTCTACCCCTGAATCTACTTTGGTAAACATTCCAGTTTTAACTAACGATTTAAATTCAACCAACATTTGTACAAATTCCCTATCAATTTCACCAAGTTCGGTAGGAAATGGAACTGTTTCAATTGTAACCATTGCCAATATAAACCAAGTACAGTTTACCCCTACTCTTGGTTTTTATGGAACTTTCAGTTTCAGCTATACTGCCTGTAGTACCGTTGTTGGAACCTCTCCTTCAGCCCCTGCTTTAGTTACTGTTACTGTAAACCAAGTAAATCCTGTTGCAGTAAATGACACGGCTACAACTAACCAAAGTGACCCGATAACAATTAATGTTCTAGCTAACGATTCAGATCCTTCCTTGCAAACTTTGACCATCTGCACACCACTTAACTCTGTTTCTAATGGAACAATTAGTGTAACTACAATCTTAGGAGTAGAACAAATTATATTTACTCCAACCTTTGGCTTTTCAGGCTCTACCAGCTTCACTTATGCAGCCTGCGACCCTGCTGGTAATTCAAGTAATACTGCAACCGTTAATGTTACTGTAATTCCTAACACTGCCCCAGTTGCAAACCCAGATTCTGCCAATACCATTTCTAACAACCCTGTTCAAATAAATCTTCCAGCCAACGATACCGACAGCGACGGCAGCTTAGATTTAACAAGTGTAACTATAGTTTCGGGTGGTACCAAAGGAAATATTCAAATAAATCCTACCACCGGAGTTGTAACTTACACCCCTATTACATCTTTATTCAGTACTAACGAAAACGATACTTTCACCTATAGAATTAAAGACAATGATGGCGATTTTTCCAATACAGCCACTGTTACCATTGCCGTTACCGTAAACCCTGTGGCAGTTAATGACTTTGCCTCTACTTTGGTTTCAAGCCAAATTTCCGTAAATGTTTTAACAAACGATACAGCAACTTCTGCCCCACTAGACCCTACAAGCGTGGTTGTTACAACATTGCCTACTAAAGGCACATTTTCCATTACAAACGCCGGTGTTGTAATTTACACCCCAAACCCTGCCTTGAACACTGTTTCAGGAACTGATACCTTCGCCTATACAGTTCAAGATACTGAAAATCATACATCTAACCCAGCCACTGTTACTGTAAATATTACTGTACCACCTGCTAATCAGCCACCTGTCGCAAACAACGATACTGCCAGCGGAGATAAAAATACTTCAATAATAGTTAATGTTCTAGCTAATGACACAGATGCTGATGGCACAATTAACCCTGCCAGTGTTACCATTTCAGTTCAGCCAACTAAGGGTAGCTTAACAATAAACACTACCACAGGAGCAGTTACCTACATTCCAAATGTTACATTATTCCCAACCACCGGAACAGATAATTTCAGCTACTTCTTCAGTGATGATGACGGTACCAATTCCAATGTTGCTACTGTAAATATTACTGTAACTTCAGTTGTTCAAAATGTTCAGTTAACCCTGTATAAATCTAAGCAAGATGCTGATATTATTATTAATCAACCCTTACAAATTCAAGCAGATATTACCAACCCAAATAACTTTGTAGTTCCAAAAATTCAAACTATAATTAACATTGATACTACTAAATTAAACTTTGTGGGTAATTCAGCAAGGCAAGGAAGTATTGTTGGAAATAAATATTTAAGCTGGATTGATGAAAGCCTGAAACTATTTTCATTGAATGTTAATGCTCAAAACAATAATGCCACTTCAGTTAGTTTCCAAGTACTATCAGACTCTCAACTTCAGGTTACCGTATTAAATGCCCAGCCTAACCAAACTATTCCTATTGTTTTTGATGTGCTGCCAAAAGCCACCTTACAAAATAGTATCAGCGGAACAGCTAATGTTGTTGATGTTCAAACCAATCAAACCCTTGCTTCCGCAAATGCCGAGGTAAGAATTTCACCTACAGCGCCACCTCAAAATGTACTTGTAAGAACCGGAGGTGAGTGGTTGTATTCAATAGGAGGCATAATGGGATTATTAATTATTGGTTATTTATACAAGCTTTCCAGAGCAAAGAAAATTAAAACCGACTTAAAAAGTTAGTTTTTAGAATTTGGTGTTGGCTAAAATCCAATTTTAACTATTTCCCCACATCCTTTTTTCTTCAAAGTTTCGTACCTTTTGTTTTCGCTTCTGGAAAAATCGTAATCAATTTCAAACGACTTTCCTTCTTCTTTTAGTTTAGGGATAATATCTGTGTAAATACTTAATAAATTTTCTTCTGAAAAAGGCATAATTCCAACTTTTTCTAATTCATTAAATTTTTCAGGCCACAAATTCCAGCTGTCTAAAAATTCTGAAAAAGGCACATCACCAGGTGCTAAACCAACTGCTCCAGCTTTTTTACCATATAAATCTAATAAATTATCAAATCTTCCACCGCCAAATAAAGACCTGTTGTTTTCGGGATTGGTATCAAAGGCTTCAAAAATTAAACCAGTATAATAAGCTTGTCCGCGGATAATTGTGGCCGTAAATTCTAAATCTACATCAGGCTGAATTTTAGGCAAAGTTTCTAACATCAACTTCATTTCTGACTGATTCAAAGCAATTTCAAGATATTCCTGCCAAGCCAAGCCTTCCTTTTTAGCAGTTTGAATAATTTTTTCAGCGTCTGCTGCCGAGACAACCTCAGATAATTGGGCCAAACTTTCTTGCTCGGTTTGTTTGTACCAGCTATCCAATGTTTTATAAATTTGAGTACGAGCTGAAGTCCAGCCATTTTTTTCTGTCCATTCATCAAGTACCAAACGGCTATTGTACAAAATTTTATATTGCTCTTTTTTTGCCCCAAAAGTTTTAAAAAGCTCGGCCGATAAGTTCAGTATTTCCAAATCTACAGGGCCTCTCTCTGCCCCAGCTATATTAATTTCTAATTGATAAAATTCACGAGTTCTTCCTTTTTGGGGTCTTTCGTATCTAAAACAATTAGCTATACTAAACCAGCGAACCGGGAACCTTAACTGATCAAATTTATCTGCAACCAGCCTGGCAAAACTTAAGGTAAGTTCAGGGCGAAGGGCAATTTTTCTGTCGCCTTTATCGGTAAATGAATATAATTGATTTCCACCTAACTCTTCCCCAGACTTTGCAATAAAAGCCTCGGCGTTTTCAATAATGCTGGAATCGTATTCAGAAAAACCATTGGCAACCATAGCCTTTCGCCAAGTATCAAAAATATATTTTCGCTTCAACAATTCATCAGGATACAAATCACGAGTTCCTTTATAAGGTGAAGTAGAAAAAATTTGAGACATATAAATTCAAAATTAAACAGCAACCCAAAAATTGGCAAATCGGCGGAGGCCGTAGGGGCTGAATATGTATAGTTTAGATTAATAACACAAAAGTGTCATCGAAATTATTAACATATACAGCGGCGAGCCTGTCTCGCCATAAGCAAAATATGGTGTATCGGTGAAGTTTACAATCCACCAAAACCAATTTGACCATACAATTTTTATGTGGAATATAAGTTATGCAGAGTTAGGTAACAATTTGTGAAAACTTTCGATTGTGTTTCAAGCGGGGTTAATTTAAAATTAAAAATGCACGGTCTAACAGAAGTCCAAGCAGCAATGATTGTTAAAAAAATTATAGAGGATAATTCTAAATTAAAATTTAAGTTGGATGCTGAGAATCACTTCCCAGAAGACGATAAGCATGAATATGAAATTTCTAAATCGGCCAAAGTTTTAAGCGTTAACGCTATTCCGCTGATTGTCGACTTATTGACCCAAGAAGGTTTTACTCATTACAAGCTTTTCATTTAGTCATTTAGCTCGAGCTCTACGCCTGGTTGTTCTATTTTCGTGAACACACCAGGCTATATTTTTGCTTAAAATTTTAAACACCGTAGCGGCGATCGCGGATCGCCATGGTCAAAACGCGGATATTTACCACACACTTTACCCTAAAACCCTCTCTTCTTGGCCCTCCAGGTTTCAAAAGCCCAGGTTATCCAATACCTCCAGGATAGTATAAAATCTTGGGCTGGAATCAATTTCATGTCGTTTCCGCCAAAACCGCGTTTGAATCTTCCTATAGAATACCAAGGGTGATTTGGTCTATCTTCAGGTGAAACTCCCCAAAAATCATAGGTTTCGCAGCCCATTTCTTTGGCTAATTTTATTCCCGTCCACTGGCACAAATATGAAGCAGGAACATTTTTATCTAACAAATTCGCCCCTTGATGATAAAAAGCCCTTTTACCTGAAAATAGATACATCCCCCAAGAAAGAACCTTTCCTTCGTGCCTTACTGCCATTAATTTAGCATCGGCAAATTCTTTAAAAGAATCATATTCGGCCTGTAAATATTCTTTGCTAAATGGTACAAACTGCCCACGCAAAGCTGTATCTTTGTAAACTTCGTGCAATTCATCCGAAATTTCTTCCACAAACTCGGTTTTAACCTCGCCAGATTGAACCATATTTTCTGCCTTTTTAATCATCTGACGCATGGTTTTTCTCATTCTACCAAGTATAGTTTCAACATCTGAAGTTACATCCACCACCGTAGTTAATTCGTGGTGCATATGAATTGGAGCTTTTCGGAAACCGAGACTTGGAAAGAGTTCGGCTATTTCTGACATGTCTTCGAAAATTGGTGAAAACCTTATAAAACTAGCATCTTCGTTTTTTCCCAAATGCGATAAATACTCGGTGAAGGCAAACAGTTCAGCTTGAATTTCTTTAATTAAATGTTGCGAAGCAGCTTGGCCTTCCTTAACTTGGTCTAAATAATCTGCATAAGCTGCGGTTTGAGGCCCGTGGGGACAGAATAAAAATGTTCCTCTTTTAGCTTGTATTTTAAGAATTAAAGCAACTCCAACCAGTTCAGTATGATTATAAAGGCCTAATTGCCAGGTTTTATGTCCGAAATTATTATTGAAATCCACCCAAGCTTCAGAATGCAAAAAGGTATTAAGATTAAGTTGATTAACAAAATCTGACCATTCATTGTCGTCGGTTATAATTTTAACTTTATAGTTTTTTAAGGCGGATTCAGGCATTAGTTTGAAATATTATATTTTGGTACTTTGTAAAACCCAGATTTTTCGGCTGGCAAAACTCGGTAAAATTCTCTTCCAAGAATATCTTTCTTTTCAATTGGTCCAAAAGATCTGCTATCCGCGCTACCTCCACGGTTATCACCCAAAACATAATACTGATTTTTCCCTAACAAAACTTCTTCATATCTCTGCCCGCCTGAATTTAAGTTTTTATAAGTTGTAGCAGTAGGGGCCAAATAACTAGATTCATTTAACTGAACTCCGTTGGTGTAATCAGCATTATATATGAAAACACTGCCGTTTTCAAAAACAACTTTTTCTCCTGGCAAACCAATCACCCTTTTAATGAACAAGTCTCTTTTACCTGAAATATCTGGAGGAGATTTTAAAACTACCACCTCTCCACGCAGAAAAATGCCAAACTTTGGGGTTAACTGATCAATGTAAATAACATCAGCCGTGTTATAGGTTGGATACATTGACTTTCCAGAAATACCAATAACATCGAATATAGTCCATCTAATTACTACATAAATTACAGCAACCGATACGAAAACGCGTAGAAAATAAAGAAAATATTCTACTAACTCCTGTCTTAGGGTGGGGTTGATTCGCTTCTGAATTTCAGAAGGACCAGCTATTTTTTGAAAAATTATTCCGCTATTAGACACAGTTTTGTTTAATGTTATTCATTTGTACAAACAAAACCAAATTAATTGAACTATTGATTTAAAATTTGTTTAACCAATTCAATTTGCTGCTGCACTTTAATTTGATTTATACGGCAAGTTTCAATTTTTTGGCAACCATGCAAAATGGTTGAATGGTCTTTACCACCAAGCACCTTACCAATGGCAGGGAAAGAAAGGTTCAATTCATACTTCATAAACCACATGGCAATTTGCCTGGCCATGGCCACATCTTGTAACCTGCTTTTACCCATTATTTCAGCCTTTGGAACACCCATTACTCTGGAAACTGCCAATATAATACTTTCAGGATTTTGATATTTAACATTCAAGTTCAAATTTACAGCAGCCGAAGTTAAACCAGATAAAGTTTTATCCAATTCTTGCTGACCAATTTCAGTTCTTCCAGACAAATTGTAAATTGCTTTAACTCTATTTAAAACACCTTCCATTTCTCTTACATTGGTTTCAACTTTGCTGGCTATTTGCAAAATTTGCTTATCGTCCAAAGGAAGACCAAACCTTAGGGCTTTATCTTTAATAATTGCAATTCTATCTTCCAAAGAAGGAGGGTGAATATCTACTACCATTCCCCATTCAAATCTTGAAATTAAGCGTTCTTCAATTGCAGCTTGTTGTTTAGGTGGCCTATCTGAAGTAATAATAATCTGTTTGTTTTGCTGATGAAGTTCATTAAAAGTATAGAAAAAGGCTTCTTGGGTTGCTTCTTTTCCAGAAATAAACTGAATGTCATCGATTAATAATAAATCTACTGTTCTGTAATATTCTCTAAATTGAGTAGTTTCCCTTTTCTGAACTGCTAAAATATATTGGTTAGCAAAAGTTTCTGCAGGAATGTATTTAATATTAATACTTGGCCTTTCTTCCAACATTTTTTGACCAATAGCTTGCAGTAAATGGGTTTTCCCAAGTCCAACTTTTCCATACAAGAAGACAGGATTATACAAAGTTCCAGGCTGGCGAATAACGCTGTGGGCTACATTAACTGCTAATTCATTATTTCTGGTTACAACAAAATTTTCAAAAGTATATTTTGGATTTAAATTGTTTAAAGTTTTCTTTGGTAAATAGCTGCTTAATAAAGTTGGCTGGGTTACTTCCTGAAAATTAATTGGCGCAGTTTTTTCCTGCTCTTCAATATTGTCTAAAAGCTGTTGAGATGGAGATGGAATTGGTAAAGCTTCCTGATCTTGATGAATTTCATATTCAACATGAATTACGGAAGGATAGTAAGCCTGAATAGAGTTTTTAAAGTCTTGTTTGTATTTTTTTTCAATAAAATTGCGGTTAAAAGCCGATGGAACAGCCAAAACTATTTTTCGACCTTGGTTGGAAGTGGAAACAAATTCTACACGGCTAAAAAAAGCTTTAAAAGTACTAGAAGAAACCTTCTCTTTGAGGTTCTCTAGAACTAGTGGCCAATAGTTGTGTGTAACTGACATGATGAATTTAAAATTTCCACAACACAATTTTTTTATTTTTATTTGCTACAAGCACTTTTTATCTATTTGGTGAGGCTAAACTGGATATTGTAAGACTGATTAAGTGACTATTCTTTGTCAACGCACAATATTTGGTGCAATATTAGAACATAATTATCTTTATTTAGTCGAGCCGATTTTTCTAAACCCAGTGATTCAAGCAATTTGTCTATTCTATCCACTTCCCAGCCGATATTTCTTAGATTATTCAATATTGTTTTACTTGGCAAACCAAATAAGTTTTTTAATAAAAATAAAGCTTCGTTTCTATTCTGAACTGTGTTTAAAAATGCCAGCTCTTCCTTTGGATATGCAGAAACTAAGGCCGAAACAATTTTAGGTTGCGGCATAAAATAATGCCTAGGGAAAATCATCACTTTCTTAAAATCCCATAATAAATTTAACCACGCCCCAAAAAAAGTAAAACTTCTGTCTAAATTACATAGTTTATTAACCACTTCTTCCTGTAGCAAAACCAAAAAAGAAACATCAGGCCTTGCAACTGCCAAATCTACCAAAATTCTTGAACCTAAATTATATGGTAAATTAGCCACCATAGCCCAATCTTCTTTCAAATAATAATCAATAAAACTCGGCGGAACTACATTTGGAGTAAGAAATTCGGAGTTATTCGAGTCCCTGCCCGCTCCAGCTTTGTTGTTCACCAGATTAAGTGACTGGATATCAATTGAGTTAATATCGAGTGAGTTGTTTTTTAAATCTTTCTCATCACCTTGCCCGATAATTTCTTTCTGCCATTGATAAAAGTCTCCTAGGTAAAGTTTGGCTTTGAATTCTTTTTCAAAAATATCCTTGGTTTTTTCAACCATTTCAGGATCAATTTCCACAGCAGTAACCTTAAGATATTTGCTTGTAATAGCGGTTAAATCACCCAGACCAGGACCAATTTCCAAAATTGAAGTGGCACCCACTTTTTGCAAAAAGTTTTGAATCACAATTTCCATTCTATCCTTTGCTTGCTGATTAACCAGAAAATTCTGTCCAAACTTCTTTTTAGCTATTACATCCATATTTTAAGAAAAATTTAGATAGCCAGTTTTGACAACCAGTTTTTAAAGAATAAGGGTAGAGGCATTATGGACAACATCGTTCAGACTTCGTATAAAGATAGTAAAATTGTTGTAGATTTAAATGGCGGGCTTTTATTAAGTTGGGAAATTAAGGACGAAGAAATTTTCTACCAGGGTTCTACCAAAAGGCGTTCTGGAGTTCCAATTTTATTTCCTTTTGCAAATCCATTAGAGAGTGGAATTTTTAATATTTCAGGCAAACAAATTCCGCAGCATGGCTTTGGCCGAGATTCCACCTGGAAATTAAAAGAAGTTTCAGAATCAAGCATAACTATAAACTTAACAAACAATGATATTTCTGAAGAAATGCAAGCCGCCTACCCTTTTCAATTTGAAGTTACAATTAAAGTGGATATGAACGAAGCGGACAACTTGAAATATACCATGGAAGTTATAAATTTAGGAGAACAAAACTTGCCAATCGCCCCAGGCCTTCACCCTTATTTCCCTATCCAGCACGAGCATAAAAAAGATTTAAAAATTATTTCGCCAACCAACGAGTCGACTAATAATGAGTTGAGTGATGTTGAGGAGGATATTTTATTTGATGGTAAAGCTATAGACTGGGATAAAAACACCAACGGATATTTTAACAAATTCCAAAATCAGGCTGAAATTATTTTTCAAAATAATAAAAAGATTACGATTACCGAGCTTGGCGAAAAATCTGAGTTTCAAAATCTTGTAGTTTGGTCGCAAAACTTAGAGGAAAAAGATTACAATTTTGTGTGTATCGAGCCATTTACAAGGGGCACCAACGCCATTAATGACCATCCAATTTTAGTTCAGCCAGGCAAGACTTGGGCAACAACACTCCAGTTTTCTATAAAAAATCAAACCCCAGATTTCTGAAAATACGATTAAAAACTCAGGGTTTCCAATTTGTGAAAAGTAGGGTATAATAAAGATGTGGCATCGTATCAAATTCCGCAGTTTTTAGATTCTGGAGACAAAATTATTTTTGGCATGAACTTAAGGCAGTTCGGCTATGCGCTTGGTTTCGGGCTTTTTGCGGTTTTGGTTTACAGTTTAATTAATCAAGCTTCTCCTGGTGCTGGGCCTTATGCCGCTATTCCCTGTATTCCAATTGTAGGTATTGGCGGATATTTAGCTTTGGGAAGATTTAATGGAAGAGACAGCGAAATTTATGTTTTAAAATATTTTTTGTATAACACCAAACCAAAGGAAATGGTTTACACCAGACAACCGGTGGTGGATGATTTAAACGATCAGTTGGCTTTACTAAATTACAACGCAACATTGAAAAAATGGAATGGTAGAATTGCTGATCAGAAGGCCAAAGAAGCCAATGTATTTATAGATTTTGAAGAACAGGGAAATGTTGAAAAAATTAGACAGATTCAATCATTAAAGAAAATTGTAGATGAAAACCCATTGAATGCCATTCAAAATGTTATGGCTAAAGAACAAGAACTGGCCCAGGCTAATAGTTTATTAAATAAAGCTTTACAGGCTAAAAGAAATACCCCTTTTAGAAATAATCCTATTTTACAACCAAGCCAGCCATTTAACCCCTACCCGGTTCAAGAAGCAAATCAAGATTTAATAGCCAAACCAGATTACGGTTCAGATGTTAATTATTTCGATAAAAAAGAACCTAGCGTCTAATCAGACTAAAAGAGAGATTCTGAAACTGTTAAACTTCAAACTAAACCTTCATTAAATCGGCTTTTTTGTCTTGGCACAAAGCTTCAATTTCTTTGTTCAGCATATCCACTTCTTTTTGGATTGCAACTTCCTGCCTTTTTAATTCGTCTTCACTAATTTCTCCGGCATCTTTGGAAGCTTTTAACTGCTTTAAAATATCCTGTCTTTCAGAACGAACAGTAATTTTGGTTTCTTCTTCATGTACATTTACATCTTTAGCTCTTTTCATTCTTGCCTCTTCAGTTAGCGGTGGAAACATTAAGCGAATTCCAGCTCCGTCGTTAATTGGACTGGCCCCGATGTTGGCATCAAAAATTGCTTTTTCAATAGCCTGGTTCAAACTTTTATCAAATGGGGTGATAAGTAGTTGTCCAGATTCTGGAACATTAACTGTTGCGATTGATTGAATAGGCATTTTATCGCCGTAAGCTGTTACTAAAATATTATCTAAAACGGTGGCGTTTACTCTTCCTGTTCTGATTGAAACTAATCTTTTCTTTAAATGTTCAATAATTTTATCTGCTGGAAGGAATTTATAGCTGCTCATAATAATTCAGCCAAGTTTTTATTCCAGAATATGTCAACGATAACTTATTGCCTCGATCCTATATTTAAAGCACTTTGAACAGGGCGTAATTTCTCGCGAAGGGCTTCAACAGACTGACGAAGGGCTGGAAACCTTTCCACAAAATCACTTAAGTTCTCCTTGTAACCATTGTATTCTGTATAAACAACATAGCTACTTGTAATAAAATCTCCTGTTCTGGCAAATTCAACTGAAGAAGTTAATAAATCTAGTTTACTTTGTTTTAAATAGTCCACAAGTTGTTGACGGGTATTAATTACAACCTTGGCAGCCTGTTTAAACACTCTGCTTTTCTGAATACTTCTAGTGAAAGTGCCTTCTTTTTCCAAGCCTGAAGCAATATTAGACTGAGTTGGTAACTGACCAAAACTATCTGGAGTAGTAGGATTAGAACTTGGCATTTCTAAATTAGGCGGAGTGTAAAACTCGTTTGGGTTCATATTATTAGGATATTCAATTTAGAAAATTTTGACAAACAACTTAATATTATATTTTTCAAGTTAGCCGGTTGTAATAAAAAGGAGCAAATAGTGTTAAATTTCTATAACAGTTTGTTTTCGCCATTATTTTGGCAAACAGTATTAGATTGCAGATCTAAGTCTGAGTCTCTGCTAGAGGTTGATTTAAAATTTTTTCAAAAAGGATTAGAAATAAACCTAGGTGGAATCGAGTTAATGATGGACAGTGAGGCAGATTTAAGAGTAACAATTACTCATTTTAATCGTTACCAAAAAATCTTTGTACAGGGAGTAAAATTTGAGCCTCACGATAATACTCATATTATTCACATATCAAAGTATCCCATAACTTTGAACATCAACTTAGTTCAGTTTAAAGTTGAATATTTAACCCAGTAGCAAACCAATGCTACTTTTTTTATGCCTTAATTCCTATTCCTTTTTTCAGCAGATACAAATTTCCTGCAGACAAAGCTACTGCTACGAATATTAATAAACTGGCACTGTACCAAACTTGAAAATCGGATACTCCGAAAAAGCCAGCCCTGAAACCATCCACCATGTAAACAATTGGGTTGAACATTGCAATTTGCTTCCAAATACCTGGCAGACTATTAATCGAGTAAAACACTCCACCTAAATAAGTTAATGGGGTTAAAATGAAAGTTGGGATAATAGATAAATCGTCGAACTTTTGGGCGAAAATTGCATTCATAAAACCTGCCAAAGAAAACACGATAGCCGTAAGAACGGAAAAGAAAATAACCAAAAGTGGGTTACTAACAGTTGGGGCTGTAAATAAAAAAGAAACGACAAAAACAACGATACCGACAATTATTCCTCGTAGTACTCCGCCGCCAACATAACCGAACATCATTACCCAATTTGGGGTTGGCGAAACCAAAACTTCCTCAATAAATTTTTGCAGTTTAGCTCCGAAAAACGAGCTTAAAACATTGGAATAACTATTGGTAATAATAGCCATCATAATAATTCCTGGAACTACAAATTGCATGTAAGTTAAACCATTAATTCTGCTAATTTGCGATCCGATAATAGTTCCAAAGATTAAGAAATATAAGCTTTGGGTAATAGCTGGTGGTAAAATTGTTTGCCCCCAAATCCTTATAAAACGGACTACTTCTTTACGAACTATGGTTGTAAAAGCCACCATGGAAACTGATAATTTTGTTGATTGATTGTTCATATATTTATTTTCAATTATTTATTTACGCTTAAGAAAAGTTCTTCCAGCCTATTGCCTTTTGGCCTTATTCCAGCAATTTCAATTTTTTGAGCACTGAATAAATTTAACAAGTCGTTTAAACTATTTTGCTTATCAATAACAATTTCTAAACCAGTGCTGGCTTTGGTTACCTCGTAACTTTTTAGATCAACTTTTTGTGTAGGATTTACAAGCTCTACTGAATATATTTCTGAATCTAGGGTTTTTAATAAATTTGGAACTGAATCGTTTAAAATAATCTCTCCCTTCTTCATTATAGCTGCAGTTTGGCAATTCTCTTCCACTTCTTCAAGATAGTGGGTAGTGAGCAAAATTGTAACCCCTTCTTCCTTGTTTAATTGCCTTAAATATTTCCACATACCAACCCTTAATTCAACATCAACCCCGGCAGTTGGTTCATCTAAAAATAGCAATCTTGGTCTGTGCATTAAAGCCCTGGCAATTAGCAACCTTCTTTTCATACCACCCGATAAATTTCTGGAATATTCATCTTTTTTCTCCCATAAGCCAAGATAAGTTAAAACTTCTTCAGCCCTTGGTAAAGCTTCATGTCTTGGAATGCCAAAATAGCCAGCCTGCCAAACCACAATATCTATTACTTTTTCAAAAATACTGAAATTAAATTCTTGTGGAACAAGCCCAACCATGCTTTTAGCTTTGTTAGGATCAATATCTATATTATGCCCAAATATAGATACTTCGCCTGAAGTTTTCTTTTGTAAGGAAGATGCAATACTAATTAAAGTGGTTTTGCCTGCCCCATTTGCCCCAAGTAAAGCGTAAAACGAGCCTTCTGGAATTATTAAATCAACGCCTTTTAAGGCCTTTACTCCGTTACTATATTCTTTAAAAACATTTTTGGCTGAAAGTGCATCCATATTAAACTAAAGTTGTGACTGATAGTTTGTATTGTCAAAAATTACTAAATTTTACTATTTTGGTTTTATGCCGTATAATATAGGAAAATAAAAATTAAAATATGTTTAAAAATAAAAAAGCGATGTATGGGTTGGCGGGTTTCCTTTCAGTTTTAGCAATTTTAAGCTTTGCATTCAACAATCTATCTAACGACAACCAAATAGCTTTTGCACGCCAAGCCGATGTAATTTTAACAGCACCTGCCGCAGTTCCTTTTAACAGCACAACACCAGTTACAGTATATTTTAGCTATGGTAACCCAAATGGCGATTTAGACATTGTTAATGCCATTGCTACATTAAGTTTAAGTAATAGCAATTTTACCATTGTACCTTCGTCAATTCAAGATTTGTATTTTGGTAGCCCATTAAGAAGTGATGCTCAGAACCCTCCAGCTCAGCCTACTTGTAATTCAAGTTACACCGGCCCTGTTTACGCACTTTCTTCATCTTTAGCTACTACATCTAGTATGACTTATGGTTTACAGTCAGCAAGAAATTCCTCAGGGGCTTCAGGAACCGCAACGGCAGGGCCATTACCAGGTGGAGCAAATGGACTTCGTGAAAAAGCCACAGGTTGTATTAAAGTAGATTTTTTGGTAGCACAAAACCTTGCAACCGATTCCACAACTGTAGTAACTTTTGATGAAGATTCAACTTTATCTACTTCTTACCAAGAAAATAGAAGACCAGGAAGACAGATTGTTACCCTAAGCGGTCTTGCAGGTATAGTTTCAACAGCTAACACTACATCTACAGCAGGAACAGCAACCTCCACAACTACTGCAGGAACAGCTACAAGTACAGCAACTTCTGGGACTGCAACTTCTACTGCAACCAGTGGAACTGCTACTGCTACCTCTGGGACTGCAACAAGTACAGCAGGAACCGCCACTTCAACTGCAACTTCTGGTACAGCTACTAGCACTGCTACTTCTACAGCTGGAACTGCAACCGCCACTGCAACTTCAGGAACTGCAACAAGTACAGCTACTGCTGGAACAGCTACAAGCACAGCGACTTCTGGGACTGCTACAAGCACTTCAACAACAACTTCTGGGACTGCAACCTCTACTTCTACAAGCGGAACTGCTACTTCAACAGCCACAACTGGTGCAACTACCGGGGCAACCACTTCAGCCACTACTGCTACTTCTTCTGGCACTGGAACTACTACAACCCCGAGAACAGGAGGTAATTCCATTGTTCTATCTATCTTAGGAATTTCAGCCGCCATGATTTCCGGAATAGCCTTCTATTATTCAAGAAAATCAAAATTGAGCAAAAAAATTAACATCAGTAAATAACATATGTTCAATCAAAAAAATTGGTTGGAATTAATTAGTAAAGCACTTAAATCAATCTCTTCTATAGATCCAAGGTCGCTTGCCCTTTTTAGAATTGGAATATCCATCGCCTTAATTCTAGATTTAATCCAAAGAATACCATTTATTCAAGCTTTCTACACCGATCAAGGTGTTTTACCAAGATTCGCGGTGCTAATGAATTACGCTAACCCAGCCAGAATTTCAATTCATGCGGCCAGTGGCGAGCTTTGGTTTCAAGTAATTCTATTCATAATTGCCTTTGTTTTCGCCATATTTTTGCTGGTTGGATATAGAACAAAGTTATCCAGCATAGTTTCCTGGATCTTGTTATTTTCCCTTCACAACAGAAATGAATTGGTATTACAAGGTGGAGACAATCTTTTCCACATAGTGCTTTTCTGGAGCATGTTTCTGCCATTATCTGAAGTATGGAGCTTGGATTCAATTTGGTTTGAAACAAAGAAAGCCAGTAAAAAAGCCATTTCCTCGGTTGCAAGCCTTGCCTTTTTAGTTCAAATAGCCAGTGCTTTATTCTTCGCAGCCTTACTTAAAACCGGAAACGAATGGACTACAGATTTAACAGCTTCAGGCATAGCTTTAAGAGTAAATTATTTAAGTACAGGGTTTGGAAGGTTCTTGTTACAATTTCCAGAACTGCTTAAAACTTCAACAGCCGCATTATATTACATAGAATTTTTCGCCCCAATTTTACTTTTCATTCCTTACAAAAACTGGATTTTTAGAAGCATCGCCCTACCCTTTGTATTCTTAATGTTATTTAGCTTTGGCCTAGGTTTACACATCTATTTATTCCCATGGATTTTTATAGTTTCATATTTTGCCTTTATTCCTTCTGAATTTTGGAATTGGCTTGAAAAGAAAACAGTTCCAACCGAAAAATTAACCTTTTATTACGATGAAGAATGCAGTTTTTGCACCAGTGCAGCCTGCGCCCTTGATCACAAAATGCACACTGTAAGTGGACAATCTAAAGCAGATACTAAAAAACTAATGCATGAACAAGATTCATTTATTATTGAAGATGAAATGGGTAAAAGATATTTAAAGTTCGATGCAATTTTGAAAGTTGGAGCAACTTGGCCCTTAACCAAATGGCTTGTACCATATTTTTCAAAAGGGTTTTTATATAATTTAGGAACTGCTTTTTACGAAATTATTGCTAAAAACCGACACAAAATTTCCAATTTAATTGATTGGCTAAAAAAACCAACAGGATTTAAAATTCCTGAATATATCACCCAAGCAATTGCTGCTTTCTTGCTGGTTTACATAATAATTTGGAATGTTGGCGAAAGATTACCAGATTATAAAATTCCTGAACCTTTGGATAAAATTGCTTGGACACTAGGGTTAAATCAAAGATGGGATATGTTTGCCCCTCACCCAATGTCGGTTTCTGGATGGTTTGTAATTCCTGGGGAACTTGGCGATGGAACAAAGGTTGATGTGTTTAACAAACAAGTTGGCACCCCAAACGAGGACCAAACCTATAATTTACCTGCCGATATGGACAGCCAAAGTTGGAGGAAATATTTTACTGACTTCCTTCCAGATGGAAACAGCAAAGTACAAGAATATTTTGCCGGCTACATGTGCCGAAGATGGAACAACGATGTAAGCGATAAAACCCCAGAAAAAAGACTACACACCTTCGAAATCTTCCAAATAAAAAGAACCGCCACCGCAGAAGCCTACAGCGAACCAACCAAGGTTTCATTGTGGAGCCATAGGTGTTATTAATTCCAAGATATTTATGACCGAACATCATTCCGCAAAACAATTATTGGAATTATCAAGAGACCATCAAAATAAACTCAAAGAAAAATTTCAAGAAAAAAATACACTTTCAAGAGTTGAAATACCTATTGCATTAGAAAGTAAGAATATTGTTGGTCAAACACAAATCATAGATTCAAACGGTAAGAATATTAATGTATTTATAGAGAGAGTAGAATTTTTGAGTAATTATATGCATAAAGAAGCCGGCAATAATAGAGAAATATCGGATTTTTCTTTTGTAATGCTAACAGATACAGGAGAATCAGTTGGAAGTCTATCACTTAGCATTGTAGCTGATCCTAAAAATGATGATGTATACAAAGCTGATCCTAGGTCTGAAGAAGAAAAAACAAAGTTGCATACTCTAGAGCTTGACTTGATAGACACATTAGACGGAAAAAAATACTTTGGGGACAAGCAAAAAGGCCTTGGATCAGAGCTATACCAGGTCGCAATGGAAATTTCTTTTTTACAAGGTAAACATGGTGGACTATCTTTGAGAAGTATAAGAAGTGCCGCAGGCTTTCACTATTTACAAGGCACTAGACCTTTTCCTTCAGATCAATATATACCTGTGGCAAGCAGCGTAGGAAAAAAAGAAAGAAAGAAAAACCCAAACGAAGTAATATCAGAAGATAACAGTGATTCTATTTATAGGAAAAAAATAGATGCAAATGGTGGTGTTATAAGCAGAGAAGATTTGTTTCAATCTAAAGTAACTGAAGCAATAATAATCGACAAAATTGCGAACAATAGACAATGGAGTGATTCAAATCATCAAGGTCCCGGTGCAGAAGTTCCAATGCGAATGTCAGAATATCCGTTAATTACAAAGGGAGAATATAAAACTCCTCCAAAAAATAATTATGATGATGATTTGGAAGACATCGAAATTGCTCAAAAGGAATTTGAGGATTGGGTAGAAAAACATGATAAATTATTAAAAAGTAAGGCATATTGGATTCTTTAAATACAAAAAAAGCCAATTTTGGATGAAATGGCCAGCAAGCTAAAAAAGGGTGAAATAGTGTTGGATTAAATTGTAAATTTAACCTAGAGGTGGCGATCACGGCGCCATGGTAACACAACTTCACTTTTTGCCCACGCTTCTAACCCTCCGCCCTGCGGGTGCCTTCCTTTACAAGGGAGAATTGGCGTAGAGGCCATCGAGGATGGCCATATTACAAGGCGCAGAGGCGGCGACCACGCCGGCATTGTAAATGTAATGGAAAAGGAAACAACATCCTAATATACACTTTTATTGCCACTGTGACCGCCAATATCGTAAACTTCTAAAACTTTTATTTCTTCGTTTTCCTCATCAAAATCCCAGATAATTCTAATATCGCCTGTTACTGAACTTGAATATTTAACACCAAATAATTTAGACCTAACTTTATGGGTTTTCAATGATAAATCGAATGGATTATTTTTTAGCTTAATAAGGCAACTAGCAAGCCTTTCTTGAATTTCAGCATTGTTTTTTATTAATTTTTCCACCTTTTTCTTTGCGTAATCTAAAAACCTTATGGAGAACATATATTTACACTATAAAAACTTGAGAAGGTTTGGCAAATGTATTATTCAGCAATCAAAGCGGATGTAAACTTTTGAATATCTTCGTCTGTGTTTAATGTAGTAAACTTGTCTTTTGAAGCCATAGCATTAGCTAAACTTTCATCCTCGGCTTTAGTAAGTTTTGGGATAGAGCTGTTTTCTTGAACTTTAAATAACTGTATTACAGCCAGCTTAGTTATTTCAGCTTTAGATAACCCAGGAAAATGGACATTTTCTAATTGGGAAAAAATATAATCTAAATCTAAATTTTTACTATAATCAATAATTATCCTTTTTAAAGAAGCCTGAGGGGTTGAAATTGTTTTAGTAGTCATATGTATAAGAAAGTACAGTTAATATACTAGTATAGTAGTTAAGTATATATTTTCTGTCAAAATAATTGCGTACCGCCGTAGAGGAGGCGACCACGCCGCCATAATTATGATTAACAAAGATACATTCACCACCGTAGGGACGAACCCTGTTCACCCTACAAGATTAGGTTTTGAGGGTTATTGGGGTTCATTACGGGCCAGACTTAGGAATTTTGGAGCATAGTTTTTTTTCTACCGAACAATCAGCTGGATTCAAAAAATTTTACAGTCAAATACAACCAAGCTTTTTTCTACCGAACAATCAGCTGGATTCAAAAAATACATAGATGATCTAGCCAAGGCCTTTTTTCTACCGAACAATCAGCTGGATTCAAAAAATGCAGATAGTATGGAAGAAGCCACTTTTTTCTACCGAACAATCAGCTGGATTCAAAAAATGTTATAGCTCAAGAAGAAGAACCTTTTTTCTACCGAACAATCAGCTGGATTCAAAAAATACATAGATGATCTAGCCAAGGCCTTTTTTCTACCGAACAATCAGCTGGATTCAAAAAATCAAGCAATAATGGCTAACCCAGCTTTTTTCTACCGAACAATCAGCTGGATTCAAAAAATTTCAATAGTTTTTAATCCGTCACTTTTTTCTACCGAACAATCAGCTGGATTCAAAAAATCAGGGTTGAACTGGATCTTGGTCTTTTTTCTACCGAACAATCAGCTGGATTCAAAAAATAAAAAGAGGTAAAAGTAAAAGCCTTTTTTCTACCGAACAATCAGCTGGATTCAAAAAATATTCAAGTAAATAGTCTTTTACCTTTTTTCTACCGAACAATCAGCTGGATTCAAAAAATTTCTCTTACCACTAAATCAGCACTTTTTTCTACCGAACAATCAGCTGGATTCAAAAAATCCTATGGGTTATTTGCATGTTCCTTTTTTCTACCGAACAATCAGCTGGATTCAAAAAATGTTGTAAACTGCTTAATTACACCTTTTTTCTACCGAACAATCAGCTGGATTCAAAAAATTCTTATATAGACGAGGACGGCACTTTTTTCTACCGAACAATCAGCTGGATTCAAAAAATACTTTTAGAAGTTCATAATCAACTTTTTTCTACCGAACAATCAGCTGGATTCAAAAAATTAGTTAGAGAAGTTGAATTGTTCTTTTTTCTACCGAACAATCAGCTGGATTCAAAAAATCCTGCCGATAATTTACGCAGTTCTTTTTTCTACCGAACAATCAGCTGGATTCAAAAAATACACTGTAGATATTATCGCAAACTTTTTTCTACCGAACAATCAGCTGGATTCAAAAAATCCATTTTTTCCTCTTAGTTTTTCTTTTTTCTACCGAACAATCAGCTGGATTCAAAAAATAAAAGTAGTTGAGGTCAGATCACTTTTTTCTACCGAACAATCAGCTGGATTCAAAAAATGCTATGGGTTATTTGCATGTTCCTTTTTTCTACCGAACAATCAGCTGGATTCAAAAAATGTTGTAAACTGCTTAATTACACCTTTTTTCTACCGAACAATCAGCTGGATTCAAAAAATACTTTTAGAAGTTCATAATCAACTTTTTTCTACCGAACAATCAGCTGGATTCAAAAAATTAGTTAGAGAAGTTGAATTGTTCTTTTTTCT
>Ga0209972_10000387_pt1 | contig 42863 bp, 59 predicted proteins | sample NOAtaG_7_FD_187302 | JGI IMG/M metagenome (GOLD analysis project Ga0209972, IMG submission 187302) | Freshwater lake microbial communities from Lake Erie, under a cyanobacterial bloom - NOAA_Erie_Diel1S_2200h metaG (SPAdes) (version 2) | ecosystem: Environmental > Aquatic > Freshwater > Lake ...
CCATACCTGTAGTGGGATGGCGATCAATATTTTGAGTCCAAAACTCTTTTGGTAAGTAAAAATACAAGAGATTGTTTTCACAAGGGTTATACACTACACATCGTAAAGCCCCTAATTTCACAACTCCTGCGCTGGTTTGCACTCCTGAAATTTCACCTTTGTGAGAAGCAGTTCCAGGCTTGTTGGGTTCTCTCCGGATGCTTGCAGTCTTGCAATCACTGCCATCAGAAAAATCTTGATGGCAGCCCCTGGATAAATCATAAGGGCCACAAGCTGCAAGGCATTCTTCCACTAGCATTTCCACATTGAAAATTTCAGGACGCAGTAACCCCAGCTCTTGTAGCTGCGTGCTTTCCTTGAACTGGGGATGGAATTTTACAATAATCTGCTCCATCAGCAATGTTTCTTTGTTCATGCTGCATCTTCCATTGCTGATGCATATGGATATGCTGTGTTAACTAGATCAAAACGAATGTAGTGGTTGCGTTCGAACATCATGTCGCATGCTAGATTACGCATGGTGCGAAGTTGTACATTCAGCACTGGGTCATACGCATTATGGCGTAGTTGTGCTTTCAAAGCTCGAATGGACTTGACAACTACAGAGTATTGACGGCGCCACTGATCCCTACGAGCAACTGCCCGAGAGTTTTCACGTCGCTGAGACAAAGAAACTCGAGTATTCATTTTACTTGCTCCTTACATGAGTGTTCCTACATTTCAAAACTTAACACATCTTGTTGCTCAGTCAACTTTCCCAAACAAGACAAAACCAAATCAAATCATCTTGATTTGTAAACCACCACTGATAACGACTTCTGTCGTGACATCTTACAGTCCATAATTGGTCTTTGTTGCCAAAATTATCTGCGCACCAACTGATCCGATAGCTGGCTTCTTGAATACTCAAGCGGATACATCTTGTGGAATAAGATAAGTTGTGGCTCATGCAAGTATATCAAACTTAACTCGTAACACCAACAGTTGTCAAGGAAAAACCCGGAACATGTTCCGGGTTTTTGTTAGGAAGTCTCTGTTAGGTTATTTTAACCGGCAAAATTGCCCTTACCTGTGCACATGAAATAGTCATATGCCTCAGGTGCATTGTCCTTGTACTCCGCTCGGAAGTAGTTGGCTAGATCAGTGTTGCTGGTCCAGCGAAGATTTAGGTCGCTGTTGTGTGTATTCACGTCTTTGAAAATGGCGCGGAGTAGTGTCATCATCTTTCTTTTCCTCTTGCTCTATGTTGCACTGCAATATTTACAAAGAATCTTGTTAATCAGCAAGCAGGTTTGAAGTGACGCTGGTATGCGCCAAACGCAGGATCACTTGCTCAGCCGTTTCACTGTCTGCCAGTTTTGATACGCTTCTTCTACATCTGAACTCTCATGCTCTAGGTTTTTGATCCAGCTGAGTTCCTGCCACTTTTCTGTACGTGACTTCAGTGCAATTCGCCATGCTGCTGGCAGCCAGTCTCGCCAGTGTGTGAGACTGTTGTTACTGGCATATTCCAGCAAGCAGAGGCTTTCTGCCAGCGGACGCAGATTTTGAATCAAATAATCATCGTCTTCCAGCTTGCTCCAGTCAGTTTGTTTCAGCATAGTTTCAGGAATAGTCAGTCGCCAACTGTGTCGCTGGCTCATGTCAAAGTCATCCTCAGGTCCATCGCTGAGATACATGCTCTCCCACCATTCCCCCTCGCTCATAGACTGACTCTCACTTTGCTCAAAACTTGTGCCATGTCAGGATTTACCTTTTTAGCAGCTTCATTCCAGCTCACAACTTGAAAAGAATCCAGTTCAGGAATAGATCGTCCACGTTTGTCCGTAAAGTAGCTGATGCACTCAAGTGAATCCGGATCAGGCATGCTGTCAACCCGCCACAGATACAGCGCCAAATCTTTTTTGGGTTTGTAAGTAAATATTCCCAGAGGTGAAAGAACTGCGCCATCTACCTCTATCCCAGTTTCTTCTCTTAGCTCACGAACCGCAGCTTGTAGAAAACTTTCTCCAGAGTTAACTCCACCTTTGGGTAGGTCCCACCATTTGCCTTTGGTTACATGACCCAAAAGAACATTGTTTCCGTCGGTTATGACAACTCCACAGCTTGTTGATTTTTTCAAGAGCTTTTCTCCAATTTGCACTAGTTTACGCAAGATACTTAACCAGTCAACCCATTCTTAATTATTGTTTTCTTGTGATTTTTTTGGTATTATGGCAGATGACTGTTGACATCTATTGTCTTAGCTTTCGGAATCTCAGTAAGGCAGAACGTATGCGACAGAGATTTGCATCTGTGGGTTTACACTTACAAATTGTAGAGTCCATATCAGCTACTCATCCCACATTAGCACCTGACATTTATGATAAGCAAGAAGCTAAAAAGATTGGTCGTTGGAGTGACCTGGCATGGAGTTGTATGCAAGGACACTTGCGGATTTTGAAACAATTTTTGCGCAGTGAAGCAGAGGTCTGCATCGTGGTAGAGGATGATGTGATGATCCGCCGAGACTTTGCCCAGGAGCTGCCTTGTGTGTTGGCTAATTTCCACAAGTGGGATTTGGACCTATTGATGCTGGGCTATCTACGTCCAGAAACTATAGCCACTACACAAAGCACTATGCCTCTCATTGGCACTGCCTACACCTACCACAGCTACGAGTTCAATGTCTATGGCACACAAATGTATATGATACGTCGCAGGCATGCCCAGTGGGCCGTAGACACATTCCAGGATCCGGTGCATCGCTGGAAATACTTGGTAGATCCTTTATATGGGACTGCCAACCATGCTGACTGGACCATCACCAAGCATGGTCGCCGAGCTCTCATCTATCCCATGCTGGCCATTGAGGAGAAAGGTGGCGGGAAAGGCTATCGAGACGATAGCCAAACCCACTGGCATGACCTATGCCACCACAGCAACTACAACCCTGACGTTCACATTTGAAACAGTGGTTCCTTCACCAGCGAGTCACACCTGATTCCACCGGTGATGCTGGTTCGGAGATAGGCAGCACAGGCATCAGCCTCAATTTTGGTGAGGAATCGGAGTGCCTCCATTCGATGAGGCGTCCAAAACCCCTTTTTGGTGTCTCCCACATATTGACCATTGGGATGCTTCAAAATCCAAGTGCCTAGTGGGTCTGCCCGATAGTTGACAGGACGCTCAGTACTCATCATACACCAGCTCATCAAGTTCCAGCAGTGTGGCCTCGGCATCAGCCTCTGGCTCAGTTTTGCTTTTCAGAGGGATACGAGCACCCTTATCAAGTACCGCAGTGTAACGCCGAGTTTTTGGATCCCAATCCAGATACAGAACTCGCATGTGCTTCTCCTACTCTCTCATCAGTGCTCGATGAACTGCCTCACTATGAGCCAGTTCTTGAATCCCAGTCCACTGCTCTTTGGTGATCAATTCCAGACCTACAGCTCGCATGGCTGCGTGCCGAAAACTCACGTCAAAATGCTTGCTGAGCTCGTGCAGCACCAAAGTAATGCGGTTTAGGGTATCCTCATCACATCCTTCAAGGGGCAGCCCGCTCATGCCACCACCTTCCGGGGCCGGCCACGCTTGCGCGGTGTGCCAGGGTCCACCACCTTCTCTGGCTTTGCTGCCTTGCCCTCGGTTGGGGTTTCACGCTTGCCCATTACTCGAGTCATGCGTGCACGTCGCTTGCGTCGTGGAGTGCTGTCCCGCGGGGTCAAGCTCTCGGGCATGTCTCGCTTGCCCAGCATCACCTGAGCTGCCTCCCGAACCAGCTGCTGATCTTCCGCAGGAAAGTCGCGCAGCTGAGTTGAAAACAAACTGTCCAGTTCGGTCAGTGCCTGTCCCACTCGTGCCCATTGGTTGAACATCACATCATCCTTGAAGTTGGGTGCAGCCTGCATCATATACTGACCCAGCCGCACCAGTGCTCGCGTGTTGCTCATCAACTTGTCCCTTCTCGTTGTGTGGCGAATATAGCAGATTAGAGTTGATTGTCAACCTTTTGTGTTCAGCAAACCAAGGGTGTCTGCACGTTCAAGGCATAGCTTCACTGTTTGATTCCCCAAGGTTTGGCCAACAAAAACACAGTACCGGACTCAAACTCACTTGTGATCTTGCCTGACTACGGGAGTGAGTATGGATGCGGGGTTTGCAACACAAACCCCCTATATTTTGCAAGAAAAAGACTCCATGATCGCGCCTTTTTGGCTGGCGGCATCTTGTTATGGGGCACCGATCGCATAAGCTTTCGCACCAAAAATGCAGGGGTCCATCCAGCTTCAATGTCTATCTTGCCAGCAGCCCAATCTTCAACACATGTGTCTTCCCAAAGGCCCATTTGTGATTGAAGATAGCCCGCGGACGGTGAGGGAAAATTCTGCACGAGATAGGAGAGAAAATCTTCAAACGCAGACACCATCCCATCAGGATCCAAAACAACTGTTGGCGCATCAGCAGGATGTTCCATGCATGCGTGCATCCTGCTTACTGTGTGTTGAAAACGTGATAGAACTTCCATGCGCAGAGCCTGATCCATACGTGTTTCTCCTGTTTAACCACTACAAAGTAGCATACTTTGAGAAAGTGTCAACCAAAAAGCACAACATCCAAAACTTTGTCACTCCATACCATCATGAACAAGGTGTAGCCTTCCGGTGTGTGAAACTTGAATATTGATTTAACTGAATCGTAGCCCTTTATTTCCCATGGATGCTCTCCAACAGCCCTATTGCCCAGCGTGTGTTCGCACCACTGTTTTATTGTAGGCAGTTGATCATTAGGCAGCCATAACCAAAATTCTTTGTGAAATCCCATAACTCAATACCAAGTGAGCGTGTACAGAATCCAGTCTTCTTCTCGCTCGAACCAGATCCTAATCCCGCCCTCGTAGAATCGTCCCCCAGCGGTGGTTTTGAGCCACTCCATAAGAGCCCGTCGCGCAGAACCCCTATGAGGTTGAGCTGCACTGTGCCACCCCGGTAATAGGGCATAGTCACGATTTGGCCATTCCTCATCAATATCCTTCATCTATCTTGCCTCAGCACCAAGTGAGCTTGAACAGAATCAAGTCTTCTTCTCGCTCGAACCAAATGTTGCCACTTCGAGTCCAATAGTAGCGTTCGCCCGGTGCAACGTCAAGCCACGTTAACATTGACACGCCTCTGCCCCCACGGAAATCCACTTGAACATGGTGCCAACGGTCCAGCATGCTCCAATCGGGTCGTTGGTTATGGCATTTGGTGAGATAGTCGTCATCAATGTCGTGCATAGCTCCAACCCCAAGTGAGTTGAAAGAGAATCATGTCCTCTTCTCGTTCAAAATATATATTCCAAGCACCATTCCAATAATAGCCACCATCAGTTGTGTCAAGCCATTTCTGCAGAGCTATTTTATCTGTAACCCCGCGATGGCTATAGCGGTGCCAGTCCAGTAACATGTCGAGAGAGAAGTTATCTCCCTGATCTTCAATGTCCGTCATGCTGACTCAACACCAAGTGAGTTGAAAGAGAATCATGTCCTCTTCTCGTTCAAAAAACACTTTCGGCACACTCCACCAATAGTAGCCACCTGGTGTCTCGTCCAACCATTTGATCATATTTGCCCATCGAGTGTGGTGAACTTGATAAGGGCACTGGTGAAAATCTGTCACAACCACTGGCCGAGCTGGATGCGGGGCTGTGTCTACATTGATCACTTCAACACCAGCTGAGCGCAAACATAGTCATGTCTTCCTCATTTTGAAACCAAGCCCACATCTCTCCTTGATCATTGGCTCCGTGTTCGTATTGACAGGCCCAAAGTGAGTCTTTGTGCAAGCGACTGGGCGCTCCCCAACGCTGTTTGGCCCAACTGCATATTTCGGTATAGCGAGCGAACGTGGGTACTGGAGATACCCTCACAAAATAGGGAAACCTCTTGCGAGGAACAGCCGTTTCTGAAGTGTAGCGTCTCACTCGGTTATCCCTTGAACACCGCCGCCAAACGCCTCCAAAAGCCAGGCCGTTTGGGCACAGTTTCACCGGTGACATCTGGACCCAGTGGCGCTGTACCATGCCGGTTTTTGCTGTTCATCTCTTTGAGATAACCATCCACCCGGCTGTCCCACCATTTCAAACCATTGGGGCCCCCATGTATTTTCACACGCAGGTCCAGCCCACTGTTCAAGGTCTTTTCTCGGGTGCGCAGGTGAATGACCTCAATCTTCAGCCCTGCACTTTGAGCATCCTTCCAGATCATTTCCATGAAGCTGTGCTGCCAGCGTGCTGAAATCTTAAGTGTGACATCCATGTGGTGAGTGTAGCGGGGCTCGCGGTAAACCACACGCTCACGCACCACCTCGCGAGTCTGTGGCTGGACAGGTGCCCCCAGCAGTTTTTCCAAGCTGTTGGCCCCAGCCATGCGACGTGCTGCACGGAAAGCCGAGTCCCACTCGCCCTCGTGGGTGCTGGGATGCAGTGCTCGTTCAAGGATCTTGCGAAACTTTTCGTCCATTGCTCAACTCAACATGATTAGAGTGAAGAGAGTGAAGAGAGAAAAGGCCAACAGAAACCAATCCAGCAATGACCAAAAGGCCAGGAAGCTGAAAAAGCCACACAAGAGTGCCAAAGGACGAGCTTGCCTAAACTCATCACGCATCTCCCACATCTGATACCCAGTGTACCAGAATCCTGCACAGATCACCAACAGGGCAAGGTCAAGAATCATGGCACGTCGTAAGTGATGCTGAACTGATTGGTGAGGCTTTTCAGCATCAAGTTGGCACGATTGACTCCAAAATCAATCTCCAGCTGGCGATACAGTCGGCTCGCTGCCACACATGTGCTGGTGATGATGGCCGCAATGAACTCCTCATCAAGCAGCGCAGCATCACTAACGTTGATTTGCATGCCAGCAGAGATTTCGGCGGCTAGATCGCCTGAAAAATGGTGTTGGCTCACCAGCTGATGATACACTCGCTTCATCACCTGGTAATTGGCCACCTTGCTGAAGTCCACAGTAAGCAAAAGTTCGGTTTGCTCCATCATCTGCTTGCGAAGGTAACTCATGTGTGTGGCTCCCTGTTTGTGCATGAAATATAGCGCCAATCTGCCCGTTGTCAAGCCTTAAATATTCTCATGAACATGTTTGAGAGCTTTTCTGGGCTGTGCCACCACCTGCTGTTGGAATACAGCACAACTATTGACATATTGAAAAATCCTGATGGCAGTTGGCATATAGGTGCTGAGGAACTGATAGACTATCTGATGGACCACATCATGAACCAGCGTATGATCAAGCATAATGTGCAGTGGGAGCCAATTGATCCAGCTAAAATCACGTGGTGGGGTAAAAAAGTAAGTAAAGGTGCAATCTTGGTGTTGTTTGAGAGAGGCACAGCATTGTTGGAAGGCGAAAAAAACTGGTGGAGTGCGTACATAAGCGATGCCTTGCAAATGCAGCGTCATAGCAAGGCAACACGCTACGGGGACATGGAGATCAATTTTCCCATTGAAACGCTGATGAAAGACATAGGTTCCAAACTTGGTGCACCAGTAAAAAGCTACATTACAGATGATTTAGGTATCAAATCCGTAGAGAAGTTGCGTAAGAAGCGGAAAGCAGTATTGCCCAAGCGAATAAATTATGAACAAATACTCATGCGATTTAAACCATTATGGGAAAAAACATTGATCCAAGCCATGGCTGATGTCAAGGGTTGGTATAGTCAATTGATCAAAAACGATGCCTACGCCAAAGCTGAAAAAAAGATGCAGCAACTACGAGACTTACGACTCATGCTTGACCATCTTGAAAGCAGCAACACAAATGAATTGAAGAAAAATTTATTGGTTTACCTAACCACCGCTGTGCACATGGCTGCTGCTCACCACTATCCCACACCAACTGGCAACTGGGGAGAAGCGTGGAGCGAAACAGCAGGCAGGTATGTGCGGCGCTACAAGGCTCCAGGAATAGTTGAAAAATTCCTAGCAGACATTGAAAACGGTGACATGAACAAGTTGGGCAGTGTGTTGGGCTATCTCAAACAAGAATTGGTGAAAGGACACTGATATGAGAGCAACTCAACTCCTCCTGGAGGCTGATCTCGGCAATAAAATCAAAAGTGACCCAAAAACTTTGAAACTGTTGAATTTGGCATGGCGGCACGATTCCACTGTGCCAAGAAAAATTCGAACACAGCTGGGACCAAATCCCAGTCCCGAAACAGTGGCAGACTTTTGGGGGACCGAAGTGGATAGGTTGCTGGCAGGCAGTGATGACAACTGGACTAGTGACTTGAGCAGAGAAGGCAAGTTTGACGGTTGGCTTATCCGTCTCTACATCTCAGGTGCAATAGATTGGGAAGATCTCACAGGCGAGGCTGTCGATCGCTTGAACAAGTACAATGTGTTACGCAACCGAAACATTTTGCAGCCAATGGAAACTGACTTGAACAGGTTCCGAGATCTCACTCACTTGAACAGAACTTTGGACAAATATGGCCGAGAGATTGAAAAGCTGATCACAGCCGCAAGAGTTGAGAAGGCCAAAAGAAACGCCCAAAGCCTTACACTGATAGACAACGATCGATACCATGTGAGCGTGCCATTAAATTATGGCGCTTGTTATGTGTTCAATCATCAAACAGGTCACCAAAGCACCTTTTGCACGGGCAGCTCAACTGGCATGGAGTGGTTTGGGGAATATAGCAACGATGGCCCCCTCATCAATGTGTTGGACAAGAAACGTGCACATACTGTGAATGGCAAATGGCAAATCCATGCGCCATCAAAACAGATCAACAACAGTGACCAGACCATCAACAGCGACAACAAATTCTCTGGAATATTCCCAGGATTGATGAGTGAGATTCAAAAGGCATTGCTGGCACACGCAAGAGAACTGAATGCTGGGAGCCAGGATATCGTCAAAGGTGGATGGAACATCAGCCGTGCTATAGAACAGCTCAAACGAGCTTTTCCCAAGAGCACAGCCAGTGTTCCCAGAGATCAACAGCCGGAAACTCCGGCTGCCACTTAGCGATAGCGATCCAGAACCGTTTGCAGCTCAGAGACCAACTGATCAACGCCAGTTTCTCGTTTGACGCCAGTGGTGATTGTGCCATAGTGCATCTCCAGTGCCTCAAGCAGTAGGTCCTTGATCCTCTTCTCATCTGGTTGGTCTCTCAGGGTGCTCCGTGCCACTGTGATTTCGAGACTTTTTTCTTTTTCCGCGAACCATTCCTCAAATTGAGACAAGGTCCATTCACCTCGGCGGATGCTCTTGAGAATTTCGCTGTTTCTCTCAAGGTCAAGATCATGCTCAGTGAGAATCTGTTCACATTGAAGAAGTAGACGAACACACTGATATGCAAATTTGGTATCAAATCCGTTTTTTTCAATGTCAGCAGCTCGTTTGGGATTACTGCTGTTGGTTTTGTTGCGTATCTTGCTTGCTTGAGAAAAAGCATAAGCTCTGCACTTCTTCATAGCACGCTTGCTCAAAAACAATCCACGATGCTCTCGCACATGCTCAGCAATCTTGGTGCTGTGCAAGATACAGCGTCTAGGAAGATATAAAATATCTAGTATATTAGGATTGTTTTCAAAAGCAAGATGGAAAAAGTCCACCAGATTATATACACTAAAATCATAAGATCTACCTTCATCTGGTAGCTGAACATGATGTTCGCTCCACACTCGAAAACGCTCGCCTTGATCCCCAAAACCGTAGATTCGCCCGCCATCAGAAAAAGGGAACACAATCTCACGAGGCGGGATCACAAAGCCAAAACAATCCATGTCCGAGGTGTCACCGCTTACACCATAGGCAGCACTGCCAGCATAGCCCAGGAATTGAGTGTTGTCGGGCAGCCACTTGGGTGGGTGAATTTGGTTGCGTTCAACCAGTTTGTGCAAGAGCATTGGTGAGTCTCCTTTGGACTCACAGAGCATAGTATGGGAAAAAGATTGTGTCAGCCCTTTTGTTCTGCACGCTGCATATCTAAATGCTTTTTGATCTTCTCCCGCCAGTGTGGAGGCCAAATCCCCCTCTTGATCAACAGGTCCACTAGTTTTGGATCCGCCTGTAGCAAATTCACAGCATTTATTTTTTGCACACCGGTGATTTCAAAACACTCGGGATCAAGCACAATATAACTTTTGCTACGCGGACTTTCCACCCTGTTGAAATACCAAAGATGGCTTATCTTATGCTGAGAGAACATTTTGGGTAATTCGCTGCGCAGAACGTACTCGTCATGTTGAACCTCCAACAGATGTTCAACATCCTTGGGCATTTTTCGCCTATTGTAGAACAGATGATCCATAGGATCACCAAAATCAGGATCATCCAAAACTTGGATGCCTTTGTGACATTGGCTCATGTCAACTTGATACATAAACACATTTGGTGTATCGCCAGTGTTCAACATGTCGGCATAGAAGTCTTTGCTCAATGCACGCTCAGCCGCCGCGTTCCATGTGCCCAAATGGGTTAAAAACCGAAACTTGGTGATGTCAGGTGTATAACTGGCATGCCAAACAACTCTTTGGCTGATCTCATCAATTCTCATCGCAATATTTAAGTGTTGTTTTCATCTCGCAATGCACGGAACGTTTTGGCACTCCGGCTGCCACGCAAAACCACAGTGTTTTTGTTCAAATTCCAGTTGTTTGCCAACCATTCAATAAGGACACCGCATCCAACTATGGGCCAAAACAGGGTCATAGCCACAACTAAAAACAACAACAGGCCAAGATCACGTAAGGTGATGTCTTCTCCAGTTTGCCATGTGTGGAAACTTGCTGTCACCGCCAGTGCAACCCCAATAGCCATACCAAAAACAAAGTAGGCCAAAAACCAAAAAATTGGATCCATCGGTTTAATCCCATTCCTCTGTTAGTGCTCGAAAAGTTTTGGCGCTTTGGCTGCCGCGCAAAAGCACTCGCTCGTTGTCTGCACATTCGTAGATGCTGTCTTTTTGACAGAGGCCTGGGTAGGAAATTTCCACCTCACCAGTTCGGCTCATTACCCAAACAAACAAGGGCAAGAACACACCCATAATAGAAATCATCGCACAAGCGAATACCAACCTACCCAATTCTTGATAGGTGAGATCATTGCCCTTGTGATACTCTTGCCAAACTACCCAACACAAAAAAACAAGGCTGATGGCAAAACAAACGAGTTGACTCGCAATAAACCATGTCCAAATGATTTCAAACCAACTCATTTTTCCACTTCCTGCACATTACACAACAAATACACTATCCAACAGGTTGTGTCACTCCACTGTCCAAAATTTTTTCTCAATCAGCATAGTGTTACTGGAAAGAGTTCCCTTACAATAGTGGAAAGGCAGTGTTGATATGGCGGTAAATGGGTTCCGCTGGCGGAAGGGATGGTATTCCATCAGGAACGCAAACAAATCGGTGACCTCTGCTCACCGGACCGGGAAGCACCGCTGTCTGTTATGCAAAGAAACTCTCCAGTGCGAACCCGGAATAACAAGCCCAGTCACAGAATAGGCTCAAATCATCTTCGCAGTGTGAGGCACTGTGCGTCAAATGGATCGCTCTGTCTGTGCATTGACAACGATCAGGAAAACCGGAGGTTGATTGGGTCTCCTCCGGTTTTTTGCCGCTACTGAACAATTTTTGTTCGAGATAGGATGTGGATCCCCAGGGATCAAGAAGTACCGAGTAACCACTTCTGTAGAACTACAGCATCAAAACCCAGTCTCTGCACACTGCCGGGAAAGCTTTTTATCTCCCTGAAGATTCCAGGGAGAGTATGTTCTCCGCTCCAACCAGGAAATGCCCTACTGTATAATCAGGTGCTTATAAACTATCCACAAACTCTATTCGATCACTGAATGCATTGTTGAAATAGAGTGCATCATCAAAATAGATTGCCAATATGAAACTCACATTGGGATAGACCCCTCTGTAATACAAACTCCAGTTATCCTCGTTGCTGTTCAACAGCAACCACACGTAGAGATCTGGCCAATGTGAGTGAAAGAATTCCATTCTGTCAGTTTCATTACTCCGCACTTGCTGAGATTCTTGCAAATCTAGATTGGCTGAGAGACTGTAGAAAAACCCATTGGCGTAACGTTTGAAAGCCTGGATGGGATCAAGCTGCCTCATCACTGAAACCCCAAGCAAGCTGAAAGCTTAAGTGAGCACTTTCCTCCAAAAGTAATTCGAAGGTCCAGTTGTCTTGTACAATAGTCCCTGTGTTCCAGTCCAATGTGTGCTCATAAGGTTCTAGTGAGAAACTGATCCAAGCCCAAAGATCAGGAAACTCCTTTTGAAACAGCTGATATGCACTGTGAATATTGCGCGTGAGTTGGATTTTTTCAGTAGTGGTGAGGTGGTCGGCCAAGCGATAAGAAAACACGCCTCTACCTGTTGAATACCAAGGGATAGGATTAAACCGTCTCATCTATAGAGTCTTTCCATGCACTTTCAAAGATCGACGCAGTTGATTTGTCCAACAACAAGTCAACAGTGAAGAGGGGCCTTCGGCTATAGCCTACCTCCCAATGATCCCAGCTGGCATTGAGCTGTAGCCAACACCACAATTCAGGAAAGTGGTGTGCAACCCACTCTCGCCTACCTCCATACACCCATGCCATCTCTCTAATGTCCTGGATGGTGATTTCATCACACAAGGGATATCGAGTGGCTCCACCATCATCAATAGGCTGCCACTTTTCAAACTTTCTCATCTCCGCCCATCAAATCCTTAAGCATAAGTTTGAAGGTTTCAGCCTGCTCAAGCGAATCTGCAAGAGCGTTGTGTGTGTGAGGCAACTTGCTGAACCAGCGCCTTGGCCAATTGCGTTTCACACTTTCCCGATAGGGCAACCGCAGCATGCACATCGCCATGGTCTTCATGTCTAACACACTGAAACTGAACACACTTTTTCCTGTAAACCGCATGAGATAGTAGTAGACCCAGGTGAAGTCAAAACCGCTGGGCATGCACACGGCCACTGGACTACCAGGAAAAGAGGCGACCCACTCTGAGAAGTGAGGCATACTCTCCTCCGGGCTTTGGCACCATACTCGAGTTTGGTCATAATACTTTTGGTGCTGCGCCCAAAACTCCATAGTCTTGGGATCCTGTGTTGCTTCAGGCAGGAGATCCAGGTTCACATAGTAGGTGTCAAGGTTCTCTCCGTGCTCATCAAAGGCAACACAGCCCAAACTCAGCATGCTGTTCAAGCCAGGGCAAGGCCCGTCTGTTTCTACGTCAATACTGAAGTAGGTAGTGATTTTTTTGCTCATGAGGCCAATATAACATTTTGGCCACTTGTGTCAAGGGAAAATTGGTGAATTCCCAGTGAATTTGATCACCAACAGAGTTGAACTCTATGGTGAGTTCGATGTTGTGTTTATTGGTGCGTTCCTGGAATCGCACATTGTCATAAGTGTTTTCAATTTGAGTCTGCAACACTGCAATGCGAAGCGGCGTCATACCACTGTCTCTGGGAAACTTCAAACAAACACTTGAGGGTTGAGTCACAACCCTATTTAAGTTCAATCGTTCTTTATGAACATTTGGCAAAACTGGTGACTGTAATCTTCAATGTTCTCTCGAAGATGATCAATACCTTTTGGTGTATGTAACGCCGTTGTGCGGAAAAGTGTGTTGACAACCACTGTGGGCAATTGATTTTCAATCATCTCCACAATCTTCTCCCGTTTACTGGGCTCAAGATCCTTGCTGGCCACATACAGCATTTCACTGACTCGGCTTACTATGCCCACAGCCAGTTCTTCAAGTTGGGTTCCAATGTTGGTGCTCATACCCAAGTGTGCCAAGCACCAACATTGGATGTCAATTTACTTGATTACGCAGCCTCGCCAGTTTCAATCACACCCTCATCTTTCTCGTATCGCACCCAGGTGCCGAAGGGTGGAACGATGTTTTTGTTCCAAGGATTGTTCACAAGCCAAAGCGTGGGGCAGAAGTTGGGATCACCAAACTCGTGACTCTCAAGATCTGTGAAAATGATCAAGAGCTTGGGCTCAACGTTCATCTCCTTTAGAGTGCGCTGAACCACAGAAATGTCAGTTCCGCCCCCGCCCATGGGCTCGTAGTCGTAAATTTCCTCAATGTTCTCTGGAGTGAACTCCTGGCGGTTGTAGAGCCGTGTGTCGAAGGTGCTGACAGCCAGCCGGAAATTGTCATATTGGCTGGTAATTCCCATCACTTCACTGAGAAAGTCGCGTGCCATATCAGCTGAGATACTGCCGCTTTGGTCAATACTCACTTCCACATCCACAGTTTCCTCACGCTCGAGGCTGGCAAACACCACATCACCACCATGATGGCGACGATTGGGGCGACGATATGTGTAGTCGCTTGTGAGCTGGCTTTGGATAGTCTCGCGAATGAAATCCCTCCAGTTGATCTTGGGCTCAACCAGGTGGTCCACAAGACGTGCAATGCTGGCTGGAAGATTTCCAGCTGAGGCATTGGCAGCTTGCAGCACCTTGTCCTTGAGCTCGTCTCGAATCTTCTTCAGAGACTCTTCATCCACCTCAATGGGAATGCCTGCGTTGCTTTTTTGCCCATCTGAGTTTTGGGCATCCTTGCCCATCTCAATGTGCACGTCCAGTGTGAGCTGCTTCTTGACCTTCCGCTTCACGAGATCATCGTAGATCTTCTCGCTGGGCCAGCCCAGATACTTGCTGTCGTAGAGGCCCACACGCTGGGTTGACTTTCCGTCAGCGTCCTTCACATCTACTTTCTTTTCTGGCATTTTGCCAATCTTGTCCTGCACCAGCAGGCCATTGATGGCGAAATCATTAGCCATGTTCCAGAAACCAGGTTCTCTGTGCGAACGCCTACCAAAATGGTCGAACACCACGTGGTAGACTTCATGGGCAAACACAAAAACCATCTCATCTACTGAGAGGTCATTCACAAAATTTCGGTTGTAGTAGATATATCGACCATCGACCGCACATGTGGGGCACCAATTTTGGTCAGTAGCGTCCTTCACCGGCAGATTCATAATCAGTGTACCGAAAAAAGGATTGGTAAAAAGGAGTTTAAGCCTCGCTTTGCGGATTTTGGTCATAGCTGGGTCGTCATTTGCGATGGACATGTGGTGCCTCCTTGGGAAATACACTTACTATGATGAATATATTGCAGAAAACCGGTATGTCAACACATAAATATATGTGAGGATCGCGACCTGGCAGGGTCCACCCTCTCTATTGCACATGAAAGGAACGCAACAGCTATGACTACTTATACTGCATCAAATACACATCGCAAAATCTATGAGCAACATTTCGGTCCGATACCCAAAGACCAAGATGGAAGGACTTATGACGTCCACCATATAGATGGGAACCATTTCAACAATGATCCAGCAAATTTGAAGGCCGTGTCAATCGAAGAACACTACCAAATTCACTTTTCTCAGGGTGACTGGGCAGCATGTCAGGCAATGGCCATCCGGATGTCTACACCACCTCACACCATATCCGAATTGGCACGACGTGCAACTTTAGCCAAGGTAGAAGCCGGAACGCATCCTTGGTTAGGAGGAGAAGTTTCTCGGCGGGTAAATCAGGAACGTATCGAAGCTGGCACACACAATTTCATCACAATGACGAAAGAAGAAAGAAGTGCAAAAGCAAAACAGCAAGTAATTGATGGTAGGCATCCGTTTGTTGGGGATAGAAACCCAACATATAAAAGATTAGCTGATGGTACTCATCATTTTTTGGGTGGTGAAGTTGGAGGCAAAGCAAGTAGAGAACGAGTTAAGAACGGAACTCACAACATGCTTGGTGGAGATATACAACGCCGTGCAGCAATGAAGCTCCTTGCTGAAGGTAACCATCCAAGTCAACACTTAACCACTTGTATCTATTGCAGAAAAACAGGGGCTCATTGTTCTCTGAAGCCTTACCACTTCGATAAGTGCAAAAAGCGCCCACCCCTACTCTGCACATAAAAAGAACCAAGGCGCAGTGCTCCACAACACTGCGCCCCGGCCCTTGGTAGTTCAAATCAGGTCAGGCATTCATCGAGGGGATCAAGCTCGAATACTGCTTCACAAACACCTTCCAGCTCGACAGCATATTTGGCTTGATGGGATGATCTCGTGTTGTAGCCATGAAAGACCTAGCCCCCATCACCACCATCTCCGGTTCAAAGTTGTCCATCATGAACTGGAAGAACCGATCAGCTGACTTGTACATCTCATCGTGTGAGTTCTTGTCACCGTTTTGACGAGCAGCCTCGGCCCGTTTCACATCGTCAGTGAGCTCATACACCAGGGCAGTTGTGAGCGCATAGCAAATGTCCATCTGCTTCACGTTCAGCTTGGTGACAGTGCCATCCAGGATGTCGCGTGCACGAGGCAGGTTGGATGCCTGCTTGCGATAACTGAGAAACTTCAGGGCAGGACCCTCACCCACTGTGCCTTTGATGAGGTCACCCAGAACATCAGCTGGCAGATCCGTCTCACGATAGCTGCCATCCTCTTGAGGCTCATACAGCAGTTCGCTTACAAAGCTCCAAGAGCGCGGAGTGGCAAACGCATAGCTTTCGCGACGAGGATCAAAGTCAAACAGGTCATTGGGCTGATAGCTGAGGTAGCCCACCACATGCTCGTGGATGCGATTCATGATGGCCCATTCCTGCCAGTCATCAAAGTCCACAGCCAGCGTCGCGTGAATGAAGCGGTTGGCCAGCGGAGTTGGCATGTTGTAGGCAACACCCTTGTCCTTCACTCGGTTGCCCGCAGCAATCATCACCACGTTGTCAGGCAGCTGGTAGCTACCAATGCGCCGGTTCAGGATGATCTGATACGTTGCAGCCTGCACTGAGGGTGGTGCTGCGCTCATCTCATCAAAAAACACCAGTGCGCGGCTGTTGGGATCAGTGGGCAGATCAGTTGGATTGCTCCACTTGAAAATTTTCTCAGTTAGTGGAACGTTTTGCTCGTTCTTCACTACGTTGCCCTCGGCATCCCGGATAGTCACCTCTGCAAGGTGCGGAATGCCGCGAATGTCAGTGGCCTCAAGCAGTGGGAGTCGAATGTCGATAAGTGGACGCTTCTGGCTGCGGGCCACCTCAGCAACAATGTCACTCTTGCCAATGCCTGGCGGACCTGCGATGAAGAGAGGGCGCTTCCTGTTGATGACGTGATTGATCATCACCTTCAGCTTGCTGGGGTTGACTGTGGTGATGGTTTGAATTTTCTCTTGAGCTGCGCGAGCCATATCAGGGTGTCCTTTGTTGTGGATTACCAGCTGAATATATGGCAGGTATTTTTTACGTCAACACAAAAAGATTATCCAAACATTTCAGTCCATGAAATTATATTGCCACCTGCCATTTCCAATTCCATTGCCCGTTCGGAATGAAATACAAAGAACTTTTTTTGAGTATAGTGGTAGGGACTCTGAACATTCCTATACAAGTGAATATGCACTTTGGGAATATTGAATGTGTTAAAAGGCTGATTGCTTATATCAAATTCCCAGTACTGATACATCTTGCTTAAGATCAAAAATCCTGTGGATGTCAATCGGAAACTTGGAGTTGCTGTGGTCCAATTCACAAACACTATCTTGCAGAAGCCTTCAAAACCACCTTCTACCAAGCCATTGCCTGGCTCAAGGTCAGTTGCGCTCCCTGTTTTTTGGAGGAAATCATCCCAAATTGTTTGATGCAGTCCGGTCACTTACACCTTGGGTGGTCTAGATATCTTAACACCTTGAGAAAACTCAAAAACTTCAAACTTTGTTGTTTTAAACATTTTGTTAAGCTTATCAGCAAGGTTAAATGCATGTCCAGGACTTTCTGGAAACGTAACTCTACGATATTTGGGGTTGGAATCGTCGTGCAAGGTGTGTATGCTTTTGAGATTGATGGGCGTGCCATCATAAAATACAGCATAGATTGCCTTGGCTGCAATAATCTGTTCGCTCTGAAATGTCTTGGGATCAGTGTAGCTCAACAAAACTTTGGGCTTGGGACGACTCATAACAGTTGCCTTGAATTAAGTGTGCAATATTTATAAGTAGTCCTTTTTGATCTAGTCCATCTCACTAAGAACACGTTTGAACACATCAAATCGTGTTTCGGGAGACATTTTGGCCAGATGGCGATTTAAGATGCTGAAGAGAAAGCTGATGAAGCGCTCTTCCACGAATCCAGTTTGTTGGTTTTGGCAATAGTGGTAAATCTCTGGATTCAGAGTTTTCATCTCAGAGACAAGAAAGTGTTCTGAGTTTACGATGTTGTTTTGATACCACTTGCCTCCCATACACAGCCACATCCAAAATGTGATGAAACTGTTCCTAGTAAACAGCAGTGTGCCAGCAGCCACAACTGGCACTGGTCCGCCTGGGGTAGGCAAATTTTCCACCAACACGCTCTCTCCCAAATTGCTGGCTATGCGCAAGGATTCCAAATCAGCTGAGTAAAACCTCAATACTGGTTGTCCCATACCAGGCTCCCATCATTTATTTGTTGCACAGCAGCGAGCAATGTTTCCTTGCTGCTTTCAAAGCCATAGAGATGATATTTCAATGTTCTCAGTGCAAGATTACGAGTGTTGCTTAGATCTTTCATTAGCAGAGTTTGAGAGAGGCTGCCCTCCTCTGCCTCAGGTGAGGCCACAATGGTGTGGCCATCGGTGGCAAATTCACAGTTGTGAAAATCAAAGGTGTCCCAAACCCCTTGTACGTTGTTGGCGAATCTGCACTTGATCATCTGCAGAGTAACTCCTGCAAGTGGTGGAATGCCCGGCATACAGTAGGTGATGGCATTTTCGCTTTCATGCTTCACATAGAATTTGTCTTGAGGTTTACTACGGTTAAATGGCGTGTCACACCAAACCTCAACAATTTCATTGTACTTTTGAGATGTCAACTGTTTTGAGTAGTGATCTTCAACCTGCACAGTCAGCCTGCTACAAAACTCTGCCTGCCACTGGCGAAACTGCGCCCAATCTTTGAAAAACACATCCACATCTCCTGTGATCCAAGGTTTGTGTTCCCAGAGCTTGCGTGCTGCTCCCCCAGCAATCCAAGGACCTTCAGAGAAGGAAAGCGGGGGAAGCATACTAGCTAAGCTCAAGAACAAGTTGCATGTTACAGGCTTTGCATTCATCGGAAACCACCACCATTCAAGTCTAGATTTTTGGGCACCGCTTGGAGTTGACTCACCAGTTTGTCTTGTAGATCCATGACTTTTTGGGCTAGCGTGAGGTCTCTAGCCAACAGCCCTGTTAAGCTAAGAGCCAAAGCTTCCGCATCTTCACGGCTCATCCGTATTTCCTTGCTGTTGTAATCTCTCGCAGTGTTCACTAACTTCACAAACTGATTGATAGGGTCACTGGCAAAACTGTGGCTCATAGCTGTTTCCCATCTTCTTTTTGTTTCTTGTTCAGCACTGTATTGAGTTCCAGCTTGCTGGAGAAAGGACCCACAGTTGGTGCATTTTGCACAGTTTCCAGCCGGGGACAAAAACTGGGACTCCATCCGTGGCTGTAGTGAATACCCCAATACCCTGCTGCAAATCTGCTTTTGCTGTGAGCTGTCTTGGAATAGGTCACAAAAGGCTGCTCTTGGATGTTTTGAGGATTGTTGTGTTTGACGGGCCAAACTCCAATTTTGTCCAACGTTTCTTCCCTGGCTTCTACCTGCTCAAACAGGATTTTCCAACCCAATGTTTGTTCCAAAAGCTCAACGCTGGAGAATTGTTGGGTTTTTTGGCTGCTCAGTAAGGTAAAAGAACCTTTGTTGCTGCTGAGAACACCAACTCTATTTCCCCACTCTGTCAGCATCCAGCTCTGAGCACTTATGGGTTTGGCTGAGATCTTTTTCATTGTCAACTACTTTGAACCTTGCCCTGCGGGCCTTTGCTTGTGTGTCTGTTTGCCAGTTGCACATCAAGTGTGCAACATGAAGCAGATTTGTCAACTCATCAGGGGCTAGTATGTCTGGATTAGATTCATGGAATTTAAGCAATTGTTTTCTTAAGAGGTTTCCTTGCTGATTAAATGAATTTTCAAATGGTTGGATGTTGTAGTCAAAAACGCCATCAAGAACTTTCAAACGAATATCAATGCCATCTCTACACCAAATACTGGCAGCATTTTTGATAGGGGTTTTTTGCCAATCAAAGCTTTCACTGGTAATACACACTAGGTTTGTATGATTTTTAACAATCCTACACCAAATCTTGTAAACATCAGGTTCGCCAACCAAAGGCACGCAGGTTTTCAACCACCAGCCCTTACCAGGATGACTTTTTTGTTGAAAGTGCGTGATTTCAGGAGGTTGACAACGAGCTAGGATGTTCCAAATGTTTTGAAAATCCAACTCCATGTGAGTATTTACTGTTTCAGTGAGCCAGAGTATTCACTGCTGAAGCACATGCTGTAATCTGCCGCAGTTTTTTCAATACGAACCAAGCCCCATTGTGCGGCAAATTTCAGCAATGCAATGCCCACTTGGGACTTTTTGGGCTGATTTACAGCAGATTGAATAGCTGTGTCCCAGGATTGGATCAGCTCAGGCGGCTGGGCTGTGAGATCCACAAGGATTCGATTTCGTTCATACGCATCACGAACTCTGATTTCATCACCATTATGATCTGTCCAGGTACTGAGCATGAGGTTGTTCCAAGAGTATCCTTGAGACTCACGATTTTCAAATGCTTCTTGCATTCGCTTTTTACGAACACCTGGAAATGCACTCATGACATTGTCACTGGCATCGCCCCGGATACACTTTTCAAACAGCAGCCAATTGGGATTAGGCTTTGGCAACTCTTCACCCTTTTTGTTGAAGGCAAGATTGCCATCTTTGTCGTAAATTCCATCTATGGTATAGAGCAATGCACTGATGCCGTCATAGATTTTCACATTTGGGGCCAACAGTTGTTGAAAGTCACTGTCAGTGCTGACAATCACATGGTTACTGGTTGGATGCAATTGAATCCAGCGTGCAATCAAGTCATCTGCTTCAGCATGGGGAGCTTTCAAAACAGTTGCATTTGTGCGATCTTGGGCAAACTGTATGAAATCATCAAGAGCTTCAAAAAAAGTTTTGTCTTCTTCCATTTCATCCACAGTGCGCTGACCAGCTGCTACTCTGCGGTGCGCTTTGTAAGGTGGGTAAAAATCCCTGCGCCAACTGCGGCTTTCCAAACACACTACCAAATGTGAGCCTTTTTGGTCGTTCCACACCTTTTTGATACTGGTGAAGATAGTATGCATTGCCAAGCCCACTTGCGCATTGAAGTCAGGAGCTCTTACACCATAACGAACACGCATGGCTAGATTTTGTAGATCTACAATTACATAAGTGCTCACAGGCAGTTCTCCACTATATTGCACAACTCTAGCCTCCCTTGAGATTGTGTCAACTGTATTCAGTTTTCTGCTTGTTGGGCCGACGTGCTCGCCTATTTGTGGGCACAGCAGTGGCAACAAATGTGTTGTCTTGTTCACCAAGATCACTTGCCACACTTCTGCATACATCTGTCAACCATTTTTCAACAATTTCCTGTTCACTGGCACCTTCATAGCCATTATCTCTGAGAAATTCAACAAAATAACTGTTGTAATCCAATTCAAAAAAGCTTTTGCTGGGATCAGAGGGGTCCCAGCTTATGTTGGGCATGGCCACCCAAGGCTCTTTCCGGGCTTCAGCAACTTGTTTTTCATGCTCAGTTTTATCCAGCTTGTGATGCTTGAGCTCCACATCCAAAAGTGCTACAGCTTTTTCTGTAGTACCTTCTTGTGTTGTTAAGTTCACCATTTCTTTGTCGAAGTCATAATCAGAAATATCTTTGTGCTTTTTTCTGGCTTGCAGCTTTTGGATTTCCTGAGTGAGCGGATCGCTCTCATTTATTTCAACCAGTCTTAAGTCCAGGTCCAGGCCGCTGAGAGCGTATTCTGCCTCTGCGATCTGTCTAGTACGCCCTCGCAAGCCCCAGCTTCCGGGCCAAAGACCAAAGGGGATTTTTGGCTTTTTGCTCATGTTTTTTCCTTGAATAGGTTATCGAATGTGAAGTCAGACACAAGCACAGATCTCTAGTTTGCAAGTTGAGGTTTATGAATGATTTCGATACTAGCACCTGTGTGATGGTCAAATACTGTTATATGCATACCTGTATAATCATTCTGTATGAGTTGCATAACATAAGCTGCAACATGATTGCTCAGATTGTTGGCTCTGGTATCAAAATCTTCAGATAATCTCGCATTTGTGCATGATATTGCACGTATAGTCACATGAGAGTTTTGAGATGTTGCTACCAGAGGGTTAAACGGGATGATACCAGAAGCCACTTGCTCAATTTGATTGAGTATTTCTTCGCGCAAAATTTGTTGCAGCTTATGATCAGCATCATCCAACCCCTTGTTACCTTCGAGTTTCGCGGTCATGTTTTGTCCTTGAATCTGTTTGGTAACACGTATGAGAGATCACTTAGATCAAACACATAGTCTGGTGCTGAAAGTTGCACTGCATATCTCACATGAGGATGGATGTATTTTTGATGCTCGGAGATTGGGCATTCAGCTACACGCTTGGCCAGCGTGGAGAGATTGGTGGGATCCTGTCCATAGCTGATGGTGAAGAATCCTCGATTCTCCACCAATAGTTCTCCACTCTCTGAATACCAATTGAATCTTACTGGGATGCTCACTGTTAAGCCAAACTTGCATAGAGGTGGATTTGGAGATTGAGTATCATGCCATGTGTAGCACAATAACGTGCAGCATATTCATGATTGGCTTGATTGGCTGTCATATTCAACAGCCCCTCTTGCCAAAAACTGATTACCTCATCAACAGTGCTCCGCTCATCCATAGATATTTGATTTTTTTCTGCGCGAAGTTGTTTGCTCTTTTGGGGAAGATCGTTGTAGACATTCATGGGACTCACAAAAACTGGCTTGCCTGTCTCCTGTTTCCATCGGTGTGCCCACTCAGGAACTGTGTTGTAGGGTGTGTCCGGGTCTGCACTCATCACAAACTTCAAACAGTCTGCTCGTGCCAGCATCTCAGGACGAGGCTCAAGATACTTCACAGCCCGACCATTTTTCTCACTGCATTTGGGACTCACCACCAATGTGGTCTCGCGCGGAATGTTTTGCACAATGGTTCCATTGCTTTCAATCTGTGTTTTGGCAAACTGTGTGTTCATGTGCTCCAAAAATGGCACAATGTTTTTTTGGAGCATGGGCTCGCCACCAGTTAACACCAGCACCATATCGCGCTTTTTCACAGGATCGCTGCCAGGTCCGCCATAAACCACATCAGCCCAAAGTGGAACGTCACCTTGAAAATGCTGAGAGATAGTTTTGGAGATCTTTGTGTCCAGTTCCGCCACTGTCATCCAGTCGCCATCGTCGAAAAAAGTGTCGCAAAAGCTGCAAGCAAGATTGCATTTGGCCAAACGCACAAACATGGCAGGCTCACCACGATAAGGACCTTCGCCTTGAAGTGTCACACCAAATATGCTAGTAACAAATATTTTGTCTACAGCATCTTTGAAATACTTTTCGCCTACGATTTCATTCTTCCCAAACAATATAATTCTCCTGATAACTACAATAATTTTGTAGTATGTGTAATGATGCGTCAATAACCATATTCCCTAGCTTACCCTTGTTGATATGTGTTTAAGAAACATAGGGCTAGGAGCGGTGTGCATGGATAATGTCCTTGCTATAAAAGTCTAAAGTTGAAAATTGAGTCTCTGGCAAAATAAATGAGGTGTATTTTTGTCTATTATCTGTTAGAGATTGAGGAAAGTAATCATCTACTACAACTGTTTCAAAATGCTGCCCTGGACCTTCATGCGAACTTTTGGAAACAATGAATTTGAAAATGTCAAAGTTTTCAATTATTTCAGGCACGTTTGCCTCAGTATGAGCAAAACTTTGTAGTTTTAAAATTCCATGAGTGTTGTCGCCCAAGGAACTCCAATGCCATCCTCCGTGGGCAATGAAGCGTGTGCTTGCAGGCAAAGGGGTCCACGGAAAGGTGAAAGACCTTTCCGTTTGTGGATCAGTAAAAATTTGTGCTTTTGTTACGATAATATTTGGTCCGGCAATCCAAGGCATTGCTAGATTGTTTGCTATCCGCATATAATTAAATTTATAAAGATACATTGGGCAGAATAAAATCCAGCGTGCGTTAGATGTATCTTTTTGGCAATCTTGCACACAAGTCGGTCGTGGAATCTCATCAACATCGCTAGTAATAATGAGATCATTGGGCTGCATATCCCAAAGACCTCGCATCAGGCTCTGGCGTTGATGGTGCTCACGTTCCCATGCATTGTTTCTGGTAAGCCCGCTAGGCATGTCAGAAACAACAATGTGTCTAATTTTTGTTGCGAATTTTGAGAAAAGATGCTGATTTTCATAAAAATATAAGGGTTTGTGTTGTCCACTATGAGTAAAGGGTGACTCTGCAATTACAAAAAAATCCACCTTATCCCACAATGTTTCGAGCCTTAACTCTAGGAGCATAAGTTCATTGTAAAAAGTAAAGCAATCATAAATTTTCATAAAAACAATTTCCTTATGCTGAAGCGTTATTATCTTCTAGCAATAATACCATCAACTTTAATAAATTCCACAGTGTAACCTGTTTGCCGAAAGATTTCTGCCAGCTGGTTCCTCTTTGCATTGATAACATCTTCCCAAGATTTATGGGCAGTAGCTACAGCATGAACTTCCACGAACCATGTATAAACCTTATCTTTTACAGCGTTAACTTTTGAAAATGTAAGTGCATCTATCTCACCGCCTTCAATGTCACATTTTACCAAGTCAACCCGATCCCAAGCTGATTGCTCAATCAAGGTAGGTAAATCTACCGCAGGTACTACAATTTTTTGGTCTGTTTTGTACATAAAGCCATTCATCTGTGTATTTTGTTGGTTTACATAAAACTCGGCGTTGCCACAAGTGTAGCCCAATGCAAGAGGTAGGCATTGAATATTGGAGTAAGGGGCTGTTAATTTTTGTAATACAGAAAAAGTATCTGGACTGGGTTCTAGAGCTATAATTTTTTCTGCATGTGAGTGCATATATAAGGCAAAAAGGCCAATATTGGCACCAATGTCTAAAACACGCATTTTTGCGTGCGTAGACAATAGTTGATCGTAAAATCTTACATTATTTATTTCATTTAATGTGTGATCTGTATAATTGGCGCCATTTTGCCAAAAGTGCTGCAATTCAGGATCAAGTTCTATCCGAACTTCTGTTCGATCGCTGGCAATCAAACTTATAACAGGCATCATATTATTATTATCCTTTTGTAATTGAATTTTTTGTTGTTTATCTACAATAGTAGAAATTATTGCAACCCTATGATCAAGATCCAATCCTGGTAAATGTAACAGCCAGTCGCCATCTTCCCAACTCCCTACACTATTCAATTTATCTACAGGTTTATGAACATATGGATACAGTTGGTAGTTGTAGCTGTTCATATGCTTTTGGGGAACAATAGTGATTGTGTTATACCACCACGGAGGAACAATCAAATTCTCACCTGTAGGATAACTGGAACTGCCAGTATCGGGCCAACTACATAAATGGTTTATTGCCCATTGATCTGAATCCCACTTGCCTTGGGATGCAAATTCTAAGGCCAGAATAGCATGGAGAAACCTGCGAGTGTCTTCACTATTTTTTAGTAAAATACTTCCTGTATTAACACCATTTGAATCAGTTGAAAGTATTACATTTGAGGATTGGATTATTCTATCTTCAATTTTGACATCAAAATTTGTTATTACTGAGTCACAATCAGTGTACCATAGCCACATTATCTCAGGATTTGAGTCCAAAATAGATAAGGCATATTTGAATCTATCAAAATTGGACGAATAATCGTCGAACAAAAATGCCTTATAATTATGGGCTTCAGCGTACAACTTTTTGTTTTTATCCCATGTCAAGTAGCTTAAGTCTTTAAGACTGGAGTTTATGACTGAAAAAATTGCATACATCTCTGGTTATCCTACTAAAAATATTTGCCATTTGCTCTTGGAAACCAACAGTCGCCCCCTGCGCTATTTGGCGTCGGAGTAGCAGTCTGTTCATTTTGTTCACAGAGATAAGGTTTTCCTAAACCAATAGCAATAGCAAGGGCACTGCTTTGATTGCCAATAAATAGTTCACAGCCTTGAATTACTCTACACAACTCCAATAAGTTTGCTGTAGGGAAAAAATCAATTTGTGTTTTGAATACGCTTTCAAAGCTCTCATGTTCAGAGGCAGACCCCACAAATACTGCCTGCTCACACAAGTTGTTCTGAAGTAGTTCAAACCATTTGGGATGTGCCTCTGCTTGCAGATATCGAGAAGTCCTATTAACAACTAGTGATTTGCCTGGTATTATTATGGGATCTACTGGCGTTAACCAAGGTTCATGCAATAGCTTGTGATTTATAATAGGATCTGCTATGTTCCATCCCAAACTTAAGCCATAGACCTGAGTTTGATTACCTTGCCATCCATGTGGTAAAATCCATTGCCAATTTTTTGAAGCCAAATCAATGTCAATTACTTCTGATTGCCACAGTTCTACACTGTGCAGGTAATCTTGGGCTTTTAACAACGGATGTATTTGCTGGAAATCATCAAGTGTAAGCCTATTTGGATGTGGGTTGCCTCTCCACCCCAATACTTTCGTACAAAACTCATCAAGATAATTCAATCGCACATAAAGATTACCACCACCAAGCATTTTTATAATGCATAAACTATAGATAGTGTCGCCAAATGTTGTGTAATTTAAAAAATTCAAAGGCATTTTTATGCTTTTTTGTGTAACACTATCTCAATAGCAGATTCGCTAACCGGATTAAGTGTTTGATCAATATCTGTTTTGGCATAATCGAAATGGGAATCTAACAGCTCCAGCTTCAAGATTGATAGTTCAGGAAAATTCCTGAAAAAATCCGTGCAGTTGATGCTCACAGGACACCAGCTATGTGTTTTTTGAATGGTCCAGGAGGTTTTGTGATCACCATTGTAGCGACTGGGCCAATTTTTTTGTTCATAAATGTCTTCATCAGGAACAGTGATAATCATATGCCCTTTGGGTTTCAATATTCTAATCCAATTTTGCATTGCTATGTAAGGATCTACAATATGTTCCAAACAGTGGCTACTGATAATAAAATCATAAGATTCATTAGGAACGTTTTGCATATATTGCGCATCACCATCACCCCAATCCCAAGCCCTTACGTGTGAAATTTTTGGAAAAAAAGTAGTGTAATTCAGCAGACTATCTGATCCTGCACCAATATCTATACCATTCCCTACAAAATATCGGGTAATAAATCGGCTGTCAGATAGTCTTCGAATTATAGATTTGCTAGTTTCGTGTGTCATTTTGGTTCTCCAAACTGTTGTTTAACGCCTGCCAAGTAAGCTTTCCTTCTCTGTGCTCAATCTCTATTTCCAAGGCTGCAATCAATTGCTCTTGCGTCATGCTCCGGGCCAACCTCAAGCACTTTTCAACTCCTCGAAGATAGCTTCGAGCTATGGCCACTTTCCCAGCAGAGGAGATGTCAATGCAGTTTTGCAGACTTTGGACCAAGCGAGATGCACCCTCATTGGGTTTGTTCAAGTGCCACTTCACCTCACCTTGCACGCTGATGCTGAAGATGGTTTCGCCAAAGTCATTGTTGATTTGGAGTGCAGTAGTTGGTTGGTGTATACGTATAGCTAAATTGCTACCAACAGTGTATCCAGCTCCTGGGTTACCTAAAGAAACACTGGTGATTGCTCCATTACTGACTCCAGTGACTTTGAAAGTGGTATTGCTCATGAGATAGAGCTTTTCAAAAAAATTAGGAACTTATCAAAATCCTCTTGACTCCAAAACAGAAACCGCCAGGTTTGATAGTTTAACTTTTCGGCAGAGAAAATCTGCTTCACGTTTTCCTCGCACCATGCTTGCAGAAACTCAGCTGATGGCTCTGTGCGCTGTGCTGTGGGAGTGTACATCTGTTCAAATGTCAACTCACATAGATGATGCAGCATAACTGACTTTACATCAGTTGGTAACGAGCCCCACTCGCGATAACGAGGAATGCTAATCTGCATCTCAGCTCATCCTGGAGATGATGTTGAAAAACTCCTGCTTGATGTGCGGGTGATCTCTGAGCACACCGCGCATCACCGAAGTTGTCATATCAGACGAGTGTTCCCTAACACCTCTGTTGGTCATACAACCATGTTCGGCTTGAAGCAGCACTGCTACACCTTGTGCCTCAGTTACTCGCTCAATCTCATCAGCAATTTGAACGGTTAGCTCTTCTTGAATAGTGGGACGGCTGCTGATCCAGTCAACAATGCGATTGAACTTGCTGAGACCAATTACATTTGTTCCCGGAAACACTCCAATATAGCAGCGACCCTTGATGGGCTGAAAGTGATGTGCACAAGTGCTTCGCACTGTAATGGGACCAGTTACATACAGCTCATCATAAGTTTGGCTATTGGGAAATGTTGTGATCTTTGGCGGGGGGCAGAAGCGTCCACTGAAAATCTCAGTAACAAACATTTTGGCCACTCGTTGTGCTGTTTCCTGTGTGTTGTGGTCATTGTCCACATCAATCACCAGGCTGCGAAGCACAGCTTCCATATTGCCTGCCACCTCGTTGATCAGCAGCTCAACTTCACCTTCGCTCACAAACTTGGAGATGTTGTCATTGCTGAAATAGCGTTGCCCTGCCTTCTGTAGACGCTGTGTGATCTGTTGTGAAATGCTGCACTCGCAGCCTGTGCTGCTGCCATCATCGATGTTGAATTTGCGGCTCATGTATAGTTCCTTGTTTCTTATAGTGAGTATGATCAGAGAGTTTGCCAAAGTCTATCAGATAAGGTGAGATTCACTCAAACTCATCAAAGTCCATAACGATATTGTTGTCGGCATTCATGCCTGTGATTTTAGCCAACATAGCTGCATGCTTATCAATCAGTTGCATGGGCTTTTCACTGGTTAAGATTTCTTCACAAAGTCCGCCAGCAAATTCAATCAAGTCTTCGCTGATGTGATGTTTCCTTTCCTCCTGTGGTAAGTCTTGCATTGCACATGCATGTTGAATGGCATCAATGTGAAGTTCAACGTTGTGGCTCATGCCCAGCACATAGCTGAGGCCATCCATGCTGCTGGGCCATTTGACTTGATATTTCTCATGTTCCTGGAACTCTTTCTTGCCCCAATCGAACATGCCACTGCCATGCTCCTTGTGCTCATGCATAAGATAGTGCTTGTATTCGTCACTGTAGCGAAACTTTTCACCGTGAACAGCTTCCAAACTCTGCTTGTAGATTTCACTTTCCAGTTCTTTTTGAGTGAAGGCTTGCTTTTTGAAAACAAGATCTTCATAGCCTTTGACACAGATATCACCAATTGTGACCCTTTTGCCAATAGAGCTTTCACGAACAGCATGCTTGTGGTTGTGACGATTGATCCAGTCCTGAAACAATTCAGTACTACCTTTGAGTTCTTTCTTGTCAGGCAAGGCGTTGTTTTTATAGGCAATGCTTTGTGGACTCACTTCCCAACTATAGTAGATGTTTCCTTTAGCAACGTTAACAAAGGGGCTTGCAGCATCATAACTCAAGGTAGCCCTACTGTTGATGTGCTTTCTCCACACTCGTTGGAGAGTTGTAAGAGCACAACCTGCCTTGATTTTGCCGTTACCTAGATAATGGATCCAGTCTCGATTATCCAAATACTTGCCATCTCGCATGATGATAATTCGTCGAAGATTGATGGCAAAATTGCTGGCTTGCACATTACTGAATGCCCAAGTTTCAAAAGGAAGATCCTTCACAACGTCCCACCAAATATCACCCTCTTCTTGATTGCGACCCTGCAAAACGTTCAAAAATTGAGTATCGCCCTCACGCCTATTCCTAATGAAAAACTCGTGGTTTTCCATGCTGCTTTCAAGACAGTCGCGAAAGTTTTTAACTCCAGGATGTAAGTTTTCGCCTGTAATGGGATCATTACCAAACTTCAACAAACTGCCTGTGGGAACATCCAATACCATGCTGTAATCGCAACTGTGTTCCAGCCACCTCAGGATTTTCATCCTAATGGCGTCTTTGTCTTTCATCCAGTCTTGGCTTGTTTGATTGTCTTTCTTTTGCCAAGGCCATTTGAGAACACCAGTGGCAATCTGATAACCGCCACTGTCTCCTACAATCACTGTTGCATTTTTGTCTCTCTTTTGCACCATGGCTTCTTGGATATCACTTTGAGCTGGATCCCAATAGCTGTGCCCACTGCTGTATAGTGCAGTGGGGTAATAAAATAGATTGGTGTTGGGTTGCAGGAAATCCAAATCTTTCAACCCATTTGGCAACCCACTGGGCACACGATCACCAAGTTGGCTCACTAGTCTCACATAGATCGCACTGATACTCGGTAAGAATACAGCATAGTCCTGGTTGGTGGTCCACATGTCTCTACCCGAAACTGGTTTCATGTTTTGGTAGATTTTGTGTAAATGTGGGTTGGGGCTGGAAAGTTTTGTCATACTCTTATCTTACTTTACCTGAGTTGATCGTGCAACTGCATTGATGATGTTTTCAAACATTACATCAGCTGACAGATATCGTTGCAACAGAACTTTCTTTTGCTTTTCCAATTGTCTGCTGAACTTTTTGGGATGATTTAGCCTATGCTGAATAAATTCCAGCAACTGTTGCTTGTGTGTTTGATAGTTGTCCCAACTTTGTGTCCACTGGCTGGGATAGAGAAAATCAGGATGATACATCTCGCTGTAACTGCAACGATTGGGCAGCACTGGAATCACATCAGCAAGCACAGCTTCCATCACACTGATGCCCAAATTTTCATGCAAGCTACAGGAAAAGATCACTTGACTTTCTGCCAGCTTTTTATAATAGCTGCCTTTGTCAAGGTTCATCTTTTGTGTAATGCACCAAGGATGTTTCATGCTGTTGGAGAGGTCTTCAGCAATTTCAGGCTGCTTATCTGGATTGTATCTGTGAGGCCAGATGACGCCTTGCTTGCGTTCTCTACTCTCTTGCATGATGTTATGCATGTGTTCAACAACAAGGTTGTGTGGTTGCCCGCTTGTTTTCGCCTTGCTGTGATACTCACTGCTGATGCCCAAGTTTTTCAAAAACATTTGTTTGTGAAAATCAGTTGCATACCAATTTTCATCGCAAGCATGAAACAGTGCTTGCTCAGCAAGCCAAGGCCACGGTTTGCTCATTTTATATCCAAGGATATCAGTGGGATCGTAACTTCCAGCATGCCAGATAGCTTGTAGATTCCAATTATATCCCATGAGATCATTCATATACTTGACTTGCAGAATCACTGGATTCCAAGCATCAGTGAACAAATGCACATCGTTTGGAGTTGTTTCTCCAGCATCATGTTTGTTGAGAAACTCAACCAGTTGAGTGCTTTTCCATCTGTTGGTGTCACTAAAATTCAAAAATGCACCTGATGACGTGCTAGTAGTGTTTTGAACACCATCCAGTTGAATAACTGTGGCCTTATTTCCCACCATTTCTTGGAGCCGCAGGGGAATCTCCTTATACCATTGTTCTGAATAACGGCTGTCTAATGGCTCAATAGGCCATACAAATACATTGGGCAATTTTGTTGTGTCCTTCAAATATTGTCTTGTAGAGATAGTGTACAAAACACAGAAATTTTTGGCAAGCTTTGTATTGAAAAATGTAACGGCTTATCACTAATACAAGATAATTGAGCCAGCACAATCCTAGCCTGATCTCCTGGCGCTCAACTCCCTTGTATTGGCAATCCTTGGTAGTTATGCAGCGTCCCAGGCTAGCACAGCCCCATTTTCACCATCTTCACTAACGTCAATGCTCACTGCACGACCGGGATAGCGAGCAGAGATTTGGGCGTAGAGGTCTTCGGCGATCATCTCGCAGCTTTTGAAATCCAGTTGAATAACGCCGTCACCATAGAGACTTTCCAGCCAACGCTTGAAAATGATAAATTCAATGTCTCGGTCCAGGTGATTGACTCCAATTCCAACCTTGAAATGAAACATATGACGATGTTCAAAGCCCAAAAATCTCACCGACTCTAGGGCTGGATCAGTAAGTGCTGCTGGATACTTGTGAATACCTTCTCGCTGAAAAGTCACGTAGATTTTTCTTGTAGTTGGTTCTGTCATTATTTCTCTCTTTGTTATGTGTTTAGATTATATGCTGTAGTCAGCTAAATCAACCGCTACACTAATTGATTCTTGGTGCAATACTCCAAGCCACATTGCGCGCTGCAAAACTCAACTCGAGTATTTTCAATGTCACGAAAATATTCAGGCCAAGGATCTGTGTGGGCATGAACAATTGTGCCATCGTTGTTACAAATATATTTTTTGTAAGGCTCGCAAGAGTTCTTGCATACAATGCATTCAAGTGTGGGAAAGTTATGCGGTTCTTGTTTGCGTTTCATAGGCCCATGGTTTTCATAAGTTTCAATACTTTTTGTGGGTTGCCAAGATTTTTGTTGTTGAACCGCTTGTCACCAGCATCAACCCATTTTCCCACATAGGGCTTTAGGAAGCTGTGTGGTTCAGGAGTTTGAGTTTCAAACTCGGGCATCTCCACCTCAGCCATACAAAAATAAGTGGAACCAGTTTTGGGCACACGGAAGAAATCCACGTCCCAAGTATTCAAACCATCTTGCCATTTGACTCTTGTTTTGTGGATAATGGGCTTGGCTATCAAAAACAGTTTTTGAAAATCATGGATGGAAACCTCACATTCAATCTCCACCGTGGATCCCAATACCTTGCTTTTGTGAGTGAAGATGAATTTTTCATGTCCTGCTGCATGTGGCACAACATGCCTGATTCTTGCACTTCCATTTATATAACCCTGTGTAATATCAAACACTTGCACATTGGGTTGTGACTTCAACGCTGTCAGCAGCACACTTGGGTCAGAAACACACAAAACCAGTTTTCGTTCATTTTCAATAGGCACAAGAATCTCCATTCAAAAAAAGGGGCACTTGTTGTGCCCATTTTAGTTTCCAACTATCAGCGCAGCTTTGCTGGCAGCACATATTTGTATGTGGTGATACCAGTGTTGAGCTTGAGCTGAATAGCCCCTTTGACACTGAAACTCATTTCTGCATCAGCTCCATCAACCAGCTTCAATAGTGCACTCACCAACCCAATGGGCCACTTGTGTGAACTTTCAAATTGCCCAGTGACACCGGTGGCAAACACCACACCGCCTCGCTGAGTAGCTGCGCCTTCGTCCCCAATGAAGAACTTGAGGTTACCGTCTACAGTCTTGGGAATGAAATATTGTTCATAGCTGCCAAGTGATCCAGCAGCCCAGTTGAACTGTTGAATGTTGCTCTTGCTGGGCTTGATCTTCACGTCCCAGCCAGGCTCCATATACTTGGGTTGATCAGGGACCATGTTTTTAGCCAGGAACCTATAGTTTATGAAACTGTTGCTTTTGTTTGTGTAGTGCATTTCAGTGGGCACATCCACACCCTCGCGCTCAGTATACACCAGTTCCAGCTTACTGTCCTTGTGTGCAAATTCTGGGTCATTCACAATGCTGTTGAGCAAGCCAAGATTGGCAAGTCCAAATTCACCACTCCAGCCGTCTACTGGGTTCAAGGTTTCTGCCTTGAGAATAACTTGCTTGTCCTTGTCAATAGCCTCAATGGTGCTGGTTTTGGCTCCACCAGATACCTTGATCTTTTCATAAAAACCAGTGCTGATCACATTCTTTGCAAGATCAGAGATTGCATCCTTAATAGCTGTTGCTGTCATTTTCAATAAGCTCCTTTATTACCCATTTTGCGTTGTATTGTTTCTTCGTCAACCAATGCTGCGTTTTGTTTCAAATCTTCGTCAGTCCAACCCAACATGTTTTTAAGCACATACCTCCTGCTAAGCCAAGGTGGCGCACTGTTCAATGCTTCAAATAACGTTTTCAATTCACTGGGTTCATATAGGCGTTTTTGGGTTTTCATAATTTTTCCAAAATTGGTTTTAGAGGTCAAACATAACCTTTGTAATATAGTGAGCAATAGTTGCAGGTATGTCAACAACAAAGGGACACCATAATCTCATTTCATGACCTTTTTGGAACAGAGTAGCAACACTATCCAAATCACTGCGCCCTTTGTAAGCAACATAAGCAGTGTGTTCAGGCACATGTTCCCCAATGAAAATTTGACTGCCTTGATTGTCAAACTTCCGCAGCACACCAGCTGAATACCACCTGCCTACCTTCGTTCCAGTGTTTTGTTCATCTTGATACAGTTGATCAGTAGGTATTTTCAAGAGTATATTGCTGTTTGTGAATATGAGATTGCCACATCCTCTCTTGTTTTTATGACCCAAAAGAGAAGCTTGCCTTCGTAGTGCAAATGGCAAGCCATCATATTGCTCTACAACAGATCCTGCTTGTGAAAACAACAGATCTTCTGCTTCACAAATGCTGTCAACTTCGTGAAAGTCTTGAGTTATAGTGTTCAGGCACAAATACCCAGTTAAGAATACCAAAGTGCTGGCGGTTGTGGGATGAGAATTGCTCCATGTGCTTGCTGATGCCAACGGATAGGGCTTGTAACGCAAGAGTTGAGCCCTCTCTTCTTTTGAGATTCCAAAGAGGGGGCTCTGCATTGTTTGCTCTTAGTTGTTTTTCTTTTTGTTTGACACTTTGGGCTCTTTCACAGCCTTGGTTTCCTTAGGCTGCTTAGCTGCTTTTGGAGTCTTGGATGCCTTGGATGTTTTCGAATCTTTTGCAGGTTTGGATTCCATAACAGATGGTGCATCTTTAGCTGGTTCTAGAACAGGGGAGATTGGTGGTAATGGCACTACTGGGTTGCCAGCTGGTGTTACAACTACAGGTTGAATAGGCTCAGGGGCTGGTGGGGCTGGTGGGGCTGGCACTGGTGTAGAAGGCTGCACAGGAGGCTTGGTTCCAAACACACGTCTTATGCTTTCGCAAATAGCAGAAAAAATATTCATAAATTGGTCCTTAAGGTTGACTTTCCCAAATCTACTTGACTTGGCGTTGAGTTGTCAACCTTTCAAAAGCTGAACATACTGTCAAAAGTTTCGTTGTTTTTGGCATCCTCTAGATTCCAGTGTAGCACACCCAATAAGTTTTCCAATTTTTTGTCCAAAATTGTTGCTTCCATCAAAGCGTCGTCAAAGGGCAAGGATTTGAACCAGTCAGGTAAGTAGAGTTGATCTACTGGATATGCAACAGAAGTCATGCCCAATGGGTTGGATCGCAGTTTACACACAATGACTTTTTGGCCATCTTGAATACGCATTGAACCATAGTCGTTGTAAATGTCACACAACAAGTTCCAATTTAACGAGGCCAAAACATGCCCAGGAATGGTTTTTCTTTTAACTGGGTCCTTTTTGAGATCAACACTTTCTTGTGCTTTTTTGATCATACCATACTGTGTTAAGTTGTTGACCCTTTTGGGGCTGCCTTTGGCCCAACTGGGCCATTTACTGAACTCAGTTCGGAACTCTTTGATGCGATTGAAAATTGAGTCTTTGTCAACCTCAGTCAAAACCAACGTCAAAATCTCGCTCAAAAACTCTTGAACTGGCTTGGGTGTGTCACTTCTCTTTAAGTCCAAGCCCATTGCTTTGATTTCACCAGGCTTGCCGTCAACATCCTTTCTCTTGCCTTCTTTGTCATAAATCATCACAGCATATCTCTTCTTGGTAATGAACAAGCCATGGCTTGCAACCAGTTCACGACCAGCTTTGATAACGCTACGAGATTCAGGAACATTGAATGCCTGTTTCATAAATCCAGGAAAGCTTTGGTTAGTGATGTCTGCAACTTGATCATACAGTTGTACCACTGCTTCACGACTCCAATCAAAGCTTTTGAAGTCTTCAAGCTGGCTCATTACAGGGTATGCGCTAAAATAAATGCTGTCGGTGTCGCCATATATGACAGCATCACCTTTGTAGTGATATTTCCCTGATATTACCTCATTGATCTTACTACCCATGTGTTTGACGATACATCTACCTGTTAAAGTAGTACTTTGTGCAATACGGTTGTCAAACCACGATGAGCTAGAATTTCCGATAGCTCCATAAAGTGAATTTAGCAAAATTTTCTTAATCAACTGCCTTCTGTCATAAAAATCAGCTTTTTCTTGATACTCACTCTTCTTAGAGGGATCAGGTTCTTCATCAGCTTTTTTGAAACATGCTTTGGCTTCTGCCTGCAACTCCTTTCTCTCACCATACCAGCGAGCCAGCAAGCCTGGTACCACACCCTCCTTGTTGAGATCAAAAATGGTGCCATTGGCACTGAGAGTCATTTGCTTTTTGGGATTTTCAAAAATCCATTGATACAGTTCGTCAGCACTGAGTTCCACAGTGGTGCCGTCTTCAAAGTCCACAGTCAGCATAACCATTTCCCGATTCATCACTTGGTTATACTCAATAATGCCAAACATCTCGTTCCAACTGTCAGCAAAAGTGCGCTTTTCCTTTTGCATCCTGTGTTGAATCAAACGATCATTACCCACAGGGCGGATTTGCCCTACTACTGTTTCCTTGCTCATGTTCAAGCTACGAATAGCACTGGGATATAGACTGTTGATGTCTACGCCGCCAATCCACTTGTGCATGCCTTCAACTGGGTCAGCCACATATGCACCAGCAATACCAGTGGGCTCAATGTCTTCGCCGTCACTGTCCTTCTGAACTTCTGCCTCACGACGCCGAATGGGTATGCAGAGACCAAGATCATGTGCTTCATTGGTAATGGCATTGTCAATAAGTTGCACTGAGCCCAATGTTGTTTGAATCAATACACCGTTGGTGTGTGCAAGATCATTGGAAAGATCAATAAATTTCAATTTGCGATCAATCTTCACCAGCAGCATAACGTCTTGCCTGTTGTAGGCAATGAACTTTTCAAAGTCTTCGTTATAGAGCTTGTCCAAGCTGCCTTCGTAAGCTATCTTTTTGTCGCCCACTTCATACTCGCCCACAAAGTCCAGTCGATAACTGTGCATCTCGTGATAGGTATGCTTGCGGTATAGTTGCAGATAGTCAAGATGGACTCTGCCCACTAGATCAAAAGTAATAGTGGGCTTGCCATAGCTTTCATACTCCCTTTTCTTGGGAAATTTATTCCAGAGACACAGTCGTTTAGTGTGCTCCTTACTCAAAATTTGAATGATACGATTGTGCAAATAGGGAATATCATACCCCTCTGAATTCCAACCTGTGAGAACATCTGCATCCTCAATCAGTGTGAGAAACACATCCAAGAGTTCAGCTTCACTGCTGCATAGCACAGTGTCTTCAAATTTGTCCACAATATCAGAGGCTTGGTCAACTGTGAGTGTTTTGGGCTTGAGAACCAAGGTGAAGTTTTTGTCCAGCCAACTTAGATACACCGAAATAGCTGTTACGGGATTGAATGCTTCATCAGCTGAGCTGAATCCACGGTCTGGATCATAATCTACTTCAATATCAAAAAATCCCACATGCAATTGTGGACTTGCTGCATTTTTGTAATGTTCATAAAAACACCGGAAAATGGGATTCATGTCACTTTCATATTGCTGTGTTTTTGGAACTTGTCTGCACTCTCTTTGAAACTCTTCCCATCGGGTGGTTTCAAATTTGTCCAATCGTTCACCATAGATGCTGGTATATTTGCCACGCTCGCTGGGAAAATACATCACATACTTGCTGGGATATGTGTTGAACACTCTTTTGTGATTCACACGCTCCACCACATGAATACAGTTTTTGTCTTTTTCCAAAATAGCGTCAACGTATGTCATCCAAAACTCCATAATCCATATAAATTCAAACCTGTGTAAAACAACATCAGGAGGGTCAGTAACTGATTTTTACGCAATATGCTGCTGATGGTCAAGGACACACTGCCAAACAACCAAAACAAATACAAAATGTTCAAAGGCATTGCTTGGAATGCCAATAAGGCGGCAGCCAGCATACTGCTGGCTGTTCCTCCAATTTCAAAAGCCAAGATAATCTTGGATCCTTGAGGCTTAACCAGCCCTGAAAACGCAAGCCAGAGAGCATGTGACTCTCTAGGAAACACCTGCTGCTTTTAGCACTTCTTCCACGCTGTCCAGCTGTGTTTGAAGATCATTGAGAGTGTCTTGATTTTGTTGGCTCATTTTGTATGCGGTGCGGATAGCCATGTTTAGGATCTTTTTGTCAATATCAAGTTCCTCGCTCACTGCGCCCACCTGGTCTTTTAAGCCTTCCTTGAGAGTGGCAATCTCTCTCATAACGTCAATACCTGAATTCACAAGTGCCATGATCTTGGATCGATCATTTGGACCAAGAGTGCCGATACCCATTTGTTTTGCTCCACGTTTGTTGGTATGCACTGATTGTGTGGCAAGACTTGCATGTGTCAAACAACAATAAAGCTAGTGGCTTGAACTCCATTGTTGTAACCTTCTAGAGAAAAAAGATCACTACTAGAGGGTTGCCAATTGGTTTTGAATCCTGTATACTGATTCATCATTCCACCCACGCTGAAGTAAAATGATTCTGTCTGGGTAATGGGGTTTTGAAAGTTAGCTGCGTCCTGGAATCTGTAACCTTCCTGAGTTTGACTTTTCCAGTTCAAACTGTTATCAGTAAACCAAATTGTACCACCAGTTAAGGCCACTGTTGCTTGTTTGCCAGTGGTTGATCGATACAAAATCCGAGAGATGGGTTTGTTTTTGCCTTGATCACTTAGCTGATCAAACAATGTCCATTGTGTATTGTTTTGTTGAAAATTTGGTGTGTAAGCTATCCACCCTTTGCCGCCCAACCAAACTTTCAAAGTCAAACCCTGACTGGCTTCAACACTGTATATTCCTGTTGGCAAGATGCTGGGAAGAGTAACTCTAGTCCAAGTGTCAGTATTGTCTGTGCTCAGCAACACCACAGGTGTTGATAAGTTGTTGGTGCTGCCCACTGCTATCCAATTTCCAGCTCCATAATGTTTGATGTCAAACAAAGTCATGGGCTCTTGATAACTTACATATTTTCTGGTCCAGGTGGCTGGACCACCATTGCCGCTCACAGCAATAAAACCAGTTTCACTCAAGTTATTGAAATTTTTTTCATGACCAACAACACAAAATATGCCTTGGCCCCATGTAATTTTGTTCACCAGCCAACTTTTGTTTTCAGGGGTGTAGGAAAACCAGTTTACTAGATTACTGCTAACAGTGAAATCGCCAAAATTGGTTGCCCCAACCCAAATGTTGTTGCCGTAAGCCATGGATTGTAGGCTGCCCAATCCTTGTACTGGATTGTTCCCAGTTATCCAACTGGTTTCATTTTGGGAATAAGCCCACAATCCCCTGCTATACCACCTGGTGGGATCCATGCCAAAACTGTATAAATTTGTCATTGCCCTTTATTTAACAGGCTTGAACTTTCCATTTGTTTGGATCTGAGGCGGTACACCATCAGGTGTTGTGATGTTACCAAATTTTCTTGCTTGCTTTTGAACTTCTCTGGGCCCCACGTCAGAGGTTGTGTTTACCCCTTTGACAACACGCCCTACACCGCCCTCTTCCGATAGTTTAGGCTGCTGGACTAGGAAGCCTTTTTCAATTTTGGGATTGATGTTATAGGGCATATCTTGAGGATCAGTGGACACCTGCCATCCCAAGTTTTTGGCTAAAAGTTGACTCAGCTTGGAATATAGTTTTTGTCGGCTGCTTCCTTGTGCGGTGAAAAATATTCCTTTGATGGGAACTGTTTTTTGTTGTTGAATAGCGTATTTGATCAATTGCTCAATGGCACTAAAAACCCGGAATGCAGACCCTGTGCCACTTACATCCAAGCCATGTTCCTTGTGAGCAAATATGACTTCATATATGCCCCGTTTTTGTGGCTCGGGTCGATACATCAGCTCAAGTGTGTATTCATTATCATCAATCTGGAAGTCAAAAGTAATGTGGCTTTCTCCCTGCCCCACAACCTTCCACTTGCTTTGCGGTAGTTGATAGTCAAACGCCTCCAGTAAGCTCTTTTTGAAAATTGTGAAATAGTTGCGGGTTTGCAGTGCTTGGCCTCCAATTTCATTTGCAAGCCTCTGAGCCATAGCCCAATACAAACGATTTCTACTTCCTGGATCTCCAGAGAATGTCACATAGTCCCATTGGTGTGCCGTCAAATACCCACGTAAGATTCGGACTATTTTGCCCAAGAGCTGTACACCTTTTTCTCCAAACTCCATGGTTATGCCAATGCTGTCATCCACTGAAAAGGTGATGTTGTAACCGGTCCAATCGTCGGGTATAGTGATGTTATGATGTTTGGCCACATACGGACCATAATCAAAAAAACTGCCATCAACTGGCTCTAATCCAATGTCTACCTCATGTCCAGCATACTCAAATTTGGTTTGCACGATATTGTCGTCTTTGTTCCACATCCATCGAACATGCTCTGGTTCTCCGCGAAACACTTCCCCCAATTGGCTCTCATCACAGTCCTGCATGTTCAAGAACCAGTTGGCTTGTGCCTTGTCATGTGGAGTAGCAGTTTTTCTTGATTTCAGTTTTTTGGCTTTGGCGCAGGTGACATCTCCGCCATAATGGCGTGTGATTTTGGCTTTTAAGGTTCCGGGCGCACCTTTGGTTGTGGTGCGAGTGGTGCTTTCATTGGTGGCCCCGGCTGTGGTGAAAAATACGCCGCCCATGGGCAAAGTTTGGCCTTGAGGAATGAGACTGTTGTTCAGTCGCTTGATCCACTGGGGCGTGATGTGGCGTCGCCGCACTCCGCCGGAGAAAAACAAATGCGTTTCAACCGGAGCGTCACCCTCTGTTTCCATCACTGCATACATGCGGTTACGGCCCTCGTGACCCACAACCCGGGCAGGCATTTCGAGGTCACCAGTTTCCCACTCTGGCGGCACAGAGATCACCAACCAAGGAGAGGCAATACTTCCGCCCTGTTCTAGATGCTTTTGGATATAGTCCGCACTCTGCGCCTGTTCACGTGGGAGACTGTGAGCCAAACGTAGGAAAACACTGGGCCGCATCTCTACACGCAAGCCGAGATAGTCTACGTTTTGGTTGTCAGGAACTTCCCCTAGCCCTTTGACGTTGTCAATTTTCACTGCTTCAAAAAGATCTACCAATCTCATCCGTACACCATACTGTCTATTCTTCGATATTTGATGTTGAAACTGTTCATCAACAACTCAACTTCACGTAGGCACTCATTTCTGCCGCCGCCGACTATATAACTTCCACTGAAACGCTTGAGTTGGGCTACACTGGTCCAGTTCACTGTGATACCATCACTCAGCATCCAGCGTTCAAATTCTGGACCAATGAACTGTTCGAAATTCAAAGCATAGTCATCACTGAGTTCTCCACCAAACAACTCTCTGCTGTCATTTACTTTGTTTTGATACATCAAGCGGATGGTTTTGATGATTGTTCGGTCACTTATGCCTTGGTCCATCCAACTTCTGAAATATCCATACCCCTTATCTACAATTTGAAATCTGCTCCAGTCGATTGGATGAGGATTTTCTTCAGGATCTACTTCATCGCCTCTTATAGTATCCTCCCAGTAGATTATGATGTCTTGAACTGTGTCTCCGGTCATGCCTTGATCTTCAGCATTTACAAACATCAAAACTGGTCCAGTTTGATTGTTAACAAATTTAATAATTTGTTCAAAAACTGGATTTTCATCACCGTCATACATACCGCTGTATTCTGGTTGCACATCCACCACAATGACGCTGGTGCCTCTACCTTCATCCAGAGATTGTTTTTGGTATGCAGGATTGTAGAGCCGGAAGTAGCTAGCAGGATCATCCGGATACTTGATTACTTCTCTTCTCCAACCCAGCGTATCTGCTAACTTTTGGCTCAGCACATTGTAGAGTTTCTGCCTGCTGGGCTCACTGGCCCCAAATCTCAAAAGTGCAACAGGTTTGTGTTGGATAAACATGCTCACTGCTCGAGCCACACCCCAAAATACTTTTGTTGCGTTGCCAGCTCCTGTTATGCTCATTCTGCCCTCAGGGTCTTTGAACTTTAGATCATAAGTGTCTCTATCAACTTCTGTGAACTGGCAGAGGTATTTTCTACCTCCTACTCTAAACTGGTAAATGGTTTTGTCTGTGACATCTGATACCATCTCTGGAGGTGTTACTCCTTCGGGCACTCGGTTCAAGTCAAACAACTCCATCAAGCTGTGTGTTTCAGTAGCTCTCGCTTTCTCTTCTCGGGTCACAGTCCACCGCACATAGTCTTCCTCATGTTTTTTCCCAGTATGCCATCCCAAATGCTGGGCCAAGCGGTTGCTGAATATATGATAGAGCTTGTGACGACTGGGTTCATTATCAAAAGATATAAAGACTATTGTTTTTACTATTGAATTATTTTTCAGATAGTCATCTAAACCTTTGGCAACTGCCCAAAACACTTTGGTAGCATTTCCTGCGCCTGTTATGTCAGCAGCTCCGGTTGCATCACTAAATGTTACTTCCACCTCGTCGTCGTCTGGATGGAATGCAAGATCATATTTTTTATTATCGATTGCAAACTTGTAAACGGTCATATATGGGCTGTCGGATATCAACTTGGGACCTGACACGCCGTGGGGCACTCGGTTCAAATCAAACAACTCCATCAGTGCGGATTCTGTGACAGAGGTTTTCTCAATTTTGGATAACTTCTTGTAGTAGTCAAGATCCTCGCCCAAATGGTCCAGTGCTATTTCTCGTGCCACTTGAGGGTCTTTGGTGTGTTCCATCTCCACTTGAATGCCACGCTGAAGTTCAGCTTGCA
>Ga0209972_10000390_pt1 | contig 42515 bp, 62 predicted proteins | sample NOAtaG_7_FD_187302 | JGI IMG/M metagenome (GOLD analysis project Ga0209972, IMG submission 187302) | Freshwater lake microbial communities from Lake Erie, under a cyanobacterial bloom - NOAA_Erie_Diel1S_2200h metaG (SPAdes) (version 2) | ecosystem: Environmental > Aquatic > Freshwater > Lake ...
TCAGCCAGGGGAGCATCTAGCACATCATCTCCAGCTATATTCAGCGCCACTCGAACTTTCTCTACTAGTTCGTGACGCTCACCTGGTGATACCAGGGATATTAGTCTGTTCTGTTCCACTATGTAATTGGAACTTCTGTATCAATAGTCTGTAGTTGAACCGTAACTATTCCACCAAATCCCGACGCAAAAGAGGGAGGTGAAGTTTGCTCGAACTGTAAAGCGCGGATAGTACAGAGTCTTTCTTCTCCTGAAGAAAAGTCCTGGAAGAGTACCGCGCCTCCATTTTGTTCAATACGTTCCAAATAGTTAATGCGTTCCCATGGGTTGGATACTCTTGTGACTCCATTTGAATCGCGCTCCTCTTCGAAACATAGTAACGGAACTGTAATTGTACGAGAACGAAGTGGTGCTGGTAGCGCACGACACTGCCATTCTTCTACCATCGGACCAACTGTTGCATCACTTGTACTTCTAGTTAAAGTCAGTTGAATCTCGAAGTGGTCAGCTGGTTGAAGACCAGCAGATAACTGGAATTCTGTTGAGCCATTAAGCGGGATAGCATCAATCAATGTTGAGTTGAGCTCTTGGTCGTAAACAGAAAAACCTACTCGACCACCACCCTCGCAACGTACTGCAATAGATACTGGTTGTTTATTTTCTGCAGTACCCCAACGAATCCATCCTGATTTAATAACTCCAGAGGTGGCAAGGTTTGTTGCATGCTCGGTCCATATTCCAGACGCACCAACCATAAACTTCCTGGCTGATACCCCTAGAAAACAAACACCAATAACATTAGACGAATCTGTTTCTAAGTCTGAAGCATAGGCATAGCCATTATCTATAGGTTGACCAAGGTCAATCTTCCATAGACCTTTTTTGTTATTAATGGCAAGCGACCTGGTTGCATATACAAACCTTCCTGTAAATGCAATGTCTTGTACATCTCCAGTAATGTTTAATGGTCCGTATGTAAACGAAGCTCCATCTGTCGATTGGTTTCCTATGCGTACACCAGCTGTTGTAGCCATAACAACAAATTCGTTTAGGTATGTACGAATCTGATGTATCGTTTCACCTCGTGGTAATTCAGCAATAACAATAGGGTCATTGATTGCAGCCAATGGAGATGTATCATTTATAGTAAATGACAATACTCGTGAAATTGCACCAAGTGTATAGCCAACTATAATTGCACTATTGAGTTCGCCAACAGTATTCCATACCAGAGCTGGGTCTTTGTACGTATAACGCTCTTCAGTATTACCGATAGTTGATGGTGCTGAAGAGGGGAATCTTGATATTTCATACACCACACACTGGGTGTTGTTTTCTAATACACCAATAACTATTCTGTCTTTAACAAAACCAATAGCTTGAACGGTCCAAGTGGTAGCAGTATTTGGTTTGTTCCAAATTTTGGTTACAACCATTGATGTGCTTACTGTATAAATTGCATCCGTTCCGCCAACAATTGCGTTGTTACCATCACTTGTTAAAACATGTGCTGTTACAGATGTTGCTAACGATGTTGATGTCGCAGTATTAGTGCTAGCGTTATAGTAATAAACATTACCACCTTGAATATAAAAAGCTCCATCAGTTACTGTAGCTGGCTTAGCTGTGATAGCTGTTGTAGAAAACTGGGTAGTTGCTGGAAGTAAAGAAATAGAGCCAGTATCACTAAACACATCTATGTTGTTTGATTCATAGAATCTATAAAGGTCTGATGCGTCAGCGTCATAGTAACGCTCTCCAGCACCATGATGCCAGGATGTTGCAGACCTAAGCCACCAGTTAGACAAGGAGTTTTCACCAGCAGTCGAGCCTTGGTCAATACGTTCTTTCTGGTATGTCGTAGTGATACGACTAATGCGGTTCTGGTCAGATGCAGCAGAAAGCCAAGGAGTACTACCAATTGCATAACTAGCAGCAAAGTCTTCTCGCTGGTATTTAACCAGCGCTGTAGGAATAGACTGGCTAAGAATTACAGGTAAATCACCAACAAGTTTTTTGTTGTCTGTTGCCACGGTTTATCCTTTACTTCTTAGGGCAGTGCTGACAGCACTTAGATGTGTCTTCCTTTATTACTTTTTTATCTGGCAATGGTTTGATTACAGCCTTGACTTGATTAATAAGTTTAGGTTGATTCATCCACCAGAACCAAGGACTAGTATCGTCACCATGACCATCGTTAATAGAAATGTGTAGATGTTTTGTGTGCGGGTTGCTACCAGTATAAGCGCGATTTCCAAGACGAGCCTTGTCTTTCGACCAAATCTTCTTGTTGAAAATAAGGTATTTAACTCGCTTATCTTCTTTAAGTTTTTCGAATATGTCACTACAATCGACCCCGCTATCAGGGTCATGGGTGAGGTCGACTGCTAGCCCAGTATTGTGGTCCGAAGTCGGACTCGCCTTGAGGTGAGCAGCACTGGGCAGGAGCCCATCGCTTGCCTTCTTGCGTTTCGGTGCTAACGCCGTCGCTTGACGGAGCACAGCAACAGCAGCAGGTGTGGCTTTCTTGGCTACAGTTTTCATTCATTTCCTTACTCTACTCATAATCAAATCGCTTTTATCTCTTAGTTCTATTCCAGTTTTTTTTATCCACTGTAGGTATAAGTCATAATCGCCTATGCCATATATACCAAGGGTTGTATCACCAGTCATAATTTTAGCTAAACGTTCATATGATTGATAGTTAAGCAGATACCAGTTCGGGTCATCCTCCCAATGCAACTTACGTTTAGGAGTGCTTTCATTCCAAGATGCTTTATATTCGTGGAACATGAAATCAACTGGAGTATTTATTAATTTAATACCACGAGTGTAGAACCGTAATCCTAGAGATGGTTCTTCTCCATGAAAATAAAGCAATGAATCATAAGGAACTTCTTCTATTATTTCCTTGAAACAGAATAAAGAATTACCAGACACATAATAGATTTCATCTCCATAGGGATTGAAACTAGCTTCTTGAAATGATGGTCCAACCATCTTTTCAATTTCATCCCAAACAGGAACTATCTTTAATAAATTACTGCGGTAATGAAACTCATCTTGTTTATTGTCGTTTACTTTATATCCTTCTGGGTAGGTAGTAAAGACAATCTTTCCGTAATGTGCATACGATGACAGGTAAGAATTTACAATTGCCCTATCCCATCCTGCTCTAAACCTAGAATGAGAATCTGTCTGAAGAAAGAATGTTCCTTTAATATCCCTGGAACCTATTTCCCTAGCCCAACAAACTCCCTTACTTTGACTCCAATGAAACTTGTAATAAGTTAACTGTTCTTCTGGAATGAAAGATAGGTCGGGATGTTCGTCATCTTCAGCTTGAGAAACTATAGTAAAATGTAAATTATCAGGGTCTGAAGAATTATCCCAGGCGGAACGAATGCTTGGTAATAGTTCAATATCCCTATAACTTGCTATAGAAACATTGATACCAGACATCTATTCACTTTCCCGCTATGAGTTCAAATAGACTATCAACACGCTTCTCTAATCTATCGACAGAATCGCGGAGGCTTGTGCCAGAATTTGGCTTGAGTTCAGCAAGGTAGTGCTTGACCAACCAACGAACTGAGCCAGCAAAGCTGGCGACTATTGTGGTAACCGCTACCGCGATACCAGCCCATTCGTTGGTGCTCATTACTCTGTCTTACCGAACGCTGAATCAGATGTATCTAAAGCACGGAGCACGACGGGCAGCACTGCCACGACTCCTGCTGTGAAGATAGCCTTGAGTCCCGCTGCATCAAGAGTGAAGATATCCCCACCAGTAGCAGTAAAGGCAGCAAGGCAAGCACCAATAAAATGGCGGACATAGCTTTTAACAGCTGCAAAAGTTTTTTCATTCATTTATTTCTCCTATATTAGTTATCCACTGAATCCAGTTAATGTTCTGGCAGTTCCATTACCACCAGCTCCACCATCTGAATAAAAAGTACCGCTAGTATTAGTTTCGTAGCCCAAACCTCTAGCACCACCAGTAGCAGAAACTTGAGTTACGGAACCACTGCTACAAAGAATTGTTACAGAGCCAGCGCCAGAACCTCCACCACCACCAATAGAAGCACCAGTAACACCTCCGCCTTGTGAACCATTAGACGAAATTGTTCCAGTTCCAGAAAGAGTTCCTGTTACAAAAATAATTAAAGTTCCACCAGTTCCAAAGTATCCGTCAAGTGTTGAGTTTCCAGTGTATGCACTGTCCCCAGACCTACCTGACCTTCCACCTGGATTTCCAGCACCACCGCCAGAAGCATTACCACCACCTACTGAATCACTTCTTCCACCAGCACCACCGTTTGCACCACCAGATGTTGCTGTTCCTGAGTTAGCACCGCCACCGCCAGCACCACCAGAGAATGCACTACCTGATGCACCTGCACCGCCAGTTCCTGATGTTACTAAATACTTACCACCTGAGCCACCGCCACCTGTACCACCATTAGAACCATTTGAGCCGCTGTTTCCAGGACCTGAGCTGCCTGTAAATGCAGCACCTCCAGCACCACCGCCTGATGGAACTTCTGGATTGGTTACAGATGAATATGTTCCAGTGATGATACGAATAGTATTGTTTGGATTAGTTAATGAGTTTGTGCTTGCACCACGAGCCGTCATGGTAATTGTTCCATTGACGGTTAAGTTTCCCTGAACCCAAATGCAAGTGAAAAGTTTTCTTACACTGGGCTGGAAAGTAACTCCAGCATCAATAGTTAAGTTTCCATTGACAACAATAAGCGCAGCAGCGGAGTCTTCTGTATTAGTAAACCATTCTTCTGACGTGAAACTAGAAACTGTTGTGTTGCCTTGTTTAACCACATAATCGTAGTTGTTCAGACCAAGACTATTGACGGTTAATGCACCTCCAACAGTTGGAACATTTTGTCGATATCCACCATTGATAATTTGTTTCATAACATCATACATGCTTGTTTGAGATACGCTTACTCCAGTAAGCGTATTCTTTGCTAGTCCAGATTGTTTCTCTCCAGTAGAAATTGATGAAGATGAAAATATTTTATTAGCCATTGGTTATACCTACCTCTGGTTTTGTAATTGTTGTTTCGTCAACCCAAGAAACGGTATTGTCGTCCCATACCCATGGAACTGATTCATTTTCTTTTCCTTGGGGGTAAGGGACAGGTGGCTCCCATTGGTAAGTAGATTCATTTAGAATCCATGTTGAGTATAGCTTAGGTGCTATAAATGCATCTTTTGAAGAATCATAAGAATCTCCAATCCCAGCATATCTTTTTCTAAATGAACCATTGTATGAAGTTTGTTTCCAGTTAGAATATCCATGAAGGTTTGTCAAAAAATCAATGCCAGCCTGTTCGGATTCAATGCCATCAATTGTTATGACATCATTGCTAACTACGTGAACAGCTATTACAATATTGTTATCATTTAGTTTTGCAAAATGTGCCATTAGAATCTAATACTCCCATCGGCGTTAAATTGATATATGTAATTAGAACCACTTGTAGTAGCAGTTGGGGAGCCAGTTGTAATTTTTGCAGGTACTGGACTGCTTATGATTACAACACCAGAACCACCATTACCGCCAGTACCGTCGCAAGAACCCCCTCCGCCAGAACCTGTATTGGTAGTTCCATTACCACCGTTTCCAGATTCGTTGCTACCTATACCACCTCCGCCAGAGCCACCTGCGGTATATCTAGCGCCACCACCGCCACCTGCTCTGGTTACAGAAGTTCCAGTAATGCTTGATGCAGAACCGTTACCGCCAGTACCGCCTACTGCTGAATTAGCAGCACCAGCACCTCCTGCTGCACCAGCACCACCCCCGCCTCCAGCTCCATAGTATGAAGTTCCACCAGCTCCACCTCCACCATTATTTCCTTGTGTTTTGTATGAAGCAACATCGGAAGTCAAACCAGAATTACCATAAGAAGTTTGGTCCGCGCTTCCTCCAGCAGAGCCTCCACCACCACCACCACCGTTAGAACCGCTCATAGCGCCTCCGCCTCCGCCAAGGGCATATTCACCAAAAACAGTGCTTGCCGAACCAGGGTTTCCAACTGCGCTAGAACTTGATGTTCCTCCGCCACCGCCCCCGACTACCATCGTATAGGTTCTATTTCTATATATGGTTTTTGAGCCTGTTAAATAACCACCAGCGCCACCGCCACCGCCATTTCTAGCAATACCTGTTGAACCACCACCACCACCGCCTCCTGCGATTACTAAATAATCAACAGTTATGGGAATAAGGGCTGTATCTTCGGCAGCATTAGTTTCTTTTATTAGCTCCTGAGCAAAGCTAGATTTAGATAATTTAGATATAGCCATTATATTTCCTTATGTTTATAGTTCAGAACCGAAGGCTGTAAAAGTCAATGAGCTTGCTGCGGATGCGTAAGTTACAATTACATTTCCTGAAGAAAGTGTTACACCAAGAGTTAGCGCCACCGAATCATTTGCTGCAATTGACACGTCATATGCAATGTAGTGTGAGTCAGCTAATGTAGTACCAGTTGTTGGCTTAACAGCCAAACGGTATGTACGTGCAGAAGTTGAACGATTAGCTACAACAATTGTTGACACAACAGCAGATGAACCAGAAGATACTGTGTAAAGGTTCTCAGCGGTAGTGGCAGCAGCAGCAACTTGACCTAGTATTTTGTATGCCATTTATTTATGCTCCCATCAATAGAAAAGGGTCTAAGCTGGAGGCGGATACCTCCGAAGCTTTTGCTAGTGGGAACCCACCAGCTGTAGAACCATCGTGTACAACGATAGTGTCTTTGTCGGTGTCGATTGTTATCTCGCCGAGCAAACCTGTAAATGTCGAGTGTTGTGATGTTGTTCCTCGACGTAGTTGTAATGCAAATGCTGGCATTGTTATGCTCCCATCATCATAAAGATGTCGGTCAATGGGTCAGTAACAATAGTTGCCCATGACGCTGTTGAACCGTTTGTAGTCAAATATTTTCCACCATTACCAGATTGAGATGGCAGGGCATCCACAGTTCCCCAACTTGCCGTTGAACCATTGGTGGTTAGGTACTTGCCAGTATGGGTTGCTTGCGCTGGTAGTACATATACACTTGATGTATCAAGTGATACGGTAACCGCCCCGCTTCCACCACCTCCGCTTAAACCTGTACCAGCGGTAACTGCAGTGATATCACCAGAAGTTGTTACAACTTCCCACGCAGTTCCGTTATAGACATTCATATTCTTATTGGTTGAGTTCCAATAAAGAGCGCCTTCAAGAAGAGCATCTCCGTCATTGTCTAGTGTTGGAGCCGATGCTTTAGAGCCAAGATATCTGTCATCAAAGTTGTCGTAACTTGTAGCAGCAGAGCTGGCTGAAGTTGCAGCAGATGACGCACTTGTAGCAGCAGATGTTGCACTGGTTTGTGCTGATGCTGTTAGGGTTGCAATGTTTAGATAAGTACTAGTTGTTGTATCGGTGTCAGTAATAGAACCAAGGTCACGTAAGATACCTGAACCAGTAAGACCAGTTACTGCGGTAAAACTATTAGCAGCACTTGTTGCTGATGTAGCAGCACTTGCTGCACTGGTGGCAGCAGCTGTTGCAGACGCTGCAGCCGAAGTAGCTGAGGTTGCAGCAGCAGTAGCCGAGTTAGCAGCGCTGGTTGCCGAAGTTTGGATAGCAGCAACTGAGGCAGCAGCGGTTGTTGCACTAGCAGCAGCACTGGTAGCACTGGTCGCTGCAGCGGTTGCTGAAGTTGCAGCAGAAGCTGCCGATGTTGCAGCTGCCGTAGCTGAAGTGTCTGCAGAAGAAGCAGATGTTGCAGCAGCAGTGGCTGATGTAGCAGCGGATGATGCACTTGTTGCTGCTGCGGTTTGAGATGTTAATGCGCTTGCTGCAGATGTGGCTGCTGCTGTAGCGCTTGTTGCTGCCGAGCTTGCAGATGTGGCTGCTGCGCTAGCAGAACTAGCAGATGCTGTTGCTGAATTAGATGCTGATGTAGCAGAGGTTGCTGCAGATGTAGCACTGGTTGCAGCACTAGCTGCACTAGTTGAAGCAGCTGCTACTTGAGCATCAGCAAAGTCTTTACGTACTGCATCAGAAGATGATGTTGGTGTTGCAAGATTAGTAATCTTGTATCCACCAGCATCAAGAATAGAACCAAGGGTTGCCGTGGTTAGGGTCTTACCAGTAAGAGTTTGCGCTCCGCCAGTTCCAACAATATCTCCAGTTACTCCATGTGCTGAGGTTGCAGCTTCATGGCTGCGAGAATCTGAATAGTCACGACCAGAAACACCGTGTTCAACAGTAGCACCAACAGAGTGGGACTTGGCGGTTGAGCCATCAACACCGCGAGTTACCGTGTATGCGCTACCAACAAGACCAGTGACATCAATGATTTCTTCATTGGCTGTATCTTTTTCAAGGATGAGTGTGAATGGATACTGCGATGGTAAACCAGAAGCAGCAGCCAGTTGCAAGCTTGTAGAGCCTGAATCGACAGCGCTAGACAGTGTTGTCTTAGCAGCTGTCGAGCTGTAATAGCGTGTAATTGATGGCATTTATTACCTCGTATACTGGATTGTGTTTAGGAAGTTGGCTTGTTGCTTAGCAATCTCTTCTGCTAGGCGAACTGTGTAAAGTTGGAATATGTACTTAGCAGCATTGGTTGATGCTCCAGCTTGTACTGGTTGGTCAATAACATCTGCAGATACCGATGTTGCTGTTACCTTTCCTGGGTCTACTGTTGACAGTAAACGATACATAGCACCAAGACGAACTACATCTTCGCATGATGCTGGAAGCCCGCTAACCGTTAGTTCTTGGTTATCGGTGATTGTTGTTGGAAACTTTGTATATTGAACATTGACTGTGCGACCAGGCATTGGTGATTCTTTTAGAATCAATGCCTGCTTGATGGTTGAAGTAGTGGTGTCGTAATAGTTTTTATCAACACGGTAGTTCTTAATAATTTGCCATACGCCAGTTGAATCTGGAACATCCCATGAGATGCCCACAATATCTTCCATTGCATCTGGCATTAAGTATGAATAATCTGCACCGTTAAAAGTAAATGTATAGTAAGTAATGCAAGGGAAGTTCATTGCCTTGATTGTTTCAAGGATTGCTCGCTTAACTTGATTACGAGGGAAGATTGGATTGTTTCGTACAACCGAACCAGCTACGTGACTTGTTGCTGTGGTTCCACGCCAGCCACGACCAATTGGATTTCCAGCCACGCCAAGTGCTTGGATAGTACCGCTAGTCTGAATAGCTTTCTTTACATAAATTAACTCATCGTCAATTTCAACGATTCCTCTGCTGATTGCTGATGCGTCATCAACCAACATGGTTAGGTCGCCAGCAGTTGTGGCGCTAGTAATAACCGTAACTGATTCTTGGTTTTTGACGTAGGAGTTAACTTCGCCAAGGGTCTGTTCGGTCAGCTGGTTTAGTGTTGCCATTATGCTTGCGCTGCCCTTCCAATAAGGTCAGATGCTCTGACCGCTTTTTGAATGTCTTTCATTTTTGTTGAAGCAGGTTGAATTCCTAGCTTGCGAGCGTCACGATATGCGCTCAATTCTTTATCTGTGTTTTTAATATCGGCTGATACATGCTCATTGCTAATACTTAGATTAGCTGCACGAAGACAATCTCCCCAAGACTCATGGTCTTGAGTTGTACATCCACTTCTACACTTCGACAATGTATTCACCGTATCCTGCAGCAGTTAACTCTGCTGCCTCTGCGTCAGTAATTGGGTTGTCATATCCACCACGAAGCACCTTGTCATAATCAGCCAAACTGCTATCTTGTGGTGAAACTATGGTTGACCAAGTTCCATTCTTCTTAACAACTGTCTTGCCCCATGGGTAAGAAACAAACCAAAGGTCATATTGAAGACCAAGCTTGATTGTCATGGTTGGTCCACGAAATATCTTTGCCATTACCACTTCACCTTGTCTGCCCAGTATGCTGCGGACATAACACCCTTGGCTATGTTCTTAGAGTGACGAGCCTTGAATGATTGGCGACGTTGGCGGTAAGACCTTGTTTCTCCAGCCTTCTTGGGAGAGCCTGATACACCTTGCTGACCAAACCTAATTGTCTTTACTTGTGAGCCAGACTTGGCTACGACAACATGGGATTTAGTGGGATGACTGGGTGTGCGCTTGGGTTTATTAAACCCTGCTACTCCCGCCCTCTTTAGCCTTGGGTCCATTCTTCTTATACTCCCCGACTTTTCCTAGTATCGATTGAATACGTCCGTCTTTACGAAGACGAACAATCATTCCATCTTTAATCTGTATTGGGTTAAAACTATGTTTCGACTTGTACTTACCAGACGACATTACTTTTTCTTTAGCTTAGGCTTCTTTACTGCCATCTTCTTGCCAGTCTTTTTGGCTTCAGCTTTAGCCATAGCCATTCCTTTAGCAGTATATGCAAATTCTTTCTTTCCTACTTTTGGCATTATTCTTCATCCTTGTCTGTAAATTCTGGTGACTCTAATTCCCAATCGGGCAGATGACGAACCATTAGTTCCCACGCTTCGCCTTCTGTAAAACCTGCTTGTGCAAAAGAGTTATACAATTCATGTGCTTGATGTGCATACTCTTGGAGTGGCGTAAAGAAATCTAACGGTAGTTCTTCAGCCTTTTTCTTTTTAGCCATTGTTCTCCTTGCGTGAAGAGGGGTGGTTGCCCACCCCTCCCACTTTGTAAACTACGCAGTTGCGATGCTTGACTTGGTCTGGATGACGTAACGTGCTTCCTTGCGGAAGATGTTCCATCCGAGTAGACCCTTCCAACCCGCTGGGCGGAAGCGCATCAACTTATCTGTTACAGGACCGATAACTGTCTTTGGCTCGTAAGAAACAGCCTCAAGAAGAGCCTGCTTTCCGAGAAGAACAGTTGCGTATACCTTTGAAGTGCCTGAGCCAGAGATTGACTCGCAGCGTGGAGATTCGATATAACGAACTTGGTCGTAGATACCGATTTCACCATTCCAAAGGTTGGCAACGCCAGCCTCTGTGTAGGTGTGAGGCAACTGCCATACAGCAGAACCAGATGATTGAGCTTCTGAACGAAGGTCATAAGATACATCTGGGTGAATTAGTGCTGTGTAGAGTCCGCCTTCACGTGGCTGTACGTTTGCGCCACGAAGCTTGGCAACACCCTTACGTGCAAGAGCAGCGGTTAGGTATGCAGCTGTGGTGCTTGAAGATACGTTCTCACCGTTGATGGTTGATTCATCAGCAGAAGTTGTACCTGTGTAACGCATTGTTGCAAGAGATGTCAGCTTGTTCCAGACCAAAGAGTCTAGAGAGTCGCGCATGTTGAATGACAACATGTCTGCAACAGCTGGGTCAATTGCTGAAAGTGACTCAAGAGCCAAGCGCTCAGTTGTGATTACAGCATTGCCGTATTCATCTACTGTAACATTCACCTTGTTGGTGTTGTTAAGTGTTACTGCGTCTGGGTCTTGTGTCTGAGTTAGTGCAGTAGTTGCACGTGATAGGTCCTGATAGACCTGGAAGACGACGGTGTTACCTGGGTTTGTTACATCGACTGGGCGCTTGTCCGCAAACTTACGGAACATTGGCTCAGAGCGAAGGTTAAACTCAATGTACTTGTCATACGCCGTCTGAATCAAGTTCGACATCGTTGATGTCGTTGTTGACGTTGCTGGTGTAGTAGGCATGATTTCCTTCTAATTGGGGTTGATTGTGGACGTATCAGCCTTTGAGTAGATTACTTAATTCCTCTGGCGAACTTACGTTCGCAATCCGAGAAGCTAAGTCCTGACCCACGTATGGGTCAATATCTCCATTGTCAAAGTCTGACATTCGCTCATATGATTGAGCGTCAGGGGACTCAGTCCCCTCTTCAACGGCTTCGATACCGAATGCATCGCCGTATTCATTTAACCATTGTGCGACAGCATCCTCGTCCGCTTCAACTTCATCTGGGATGAATTTTGCGATTCGTGGATTGAGTCCGAAACTTTCTAGGATTTCGCCAACGGATGCTTCGTGACTTTGCGTAGTGAACTCTGCAAGGATTTCATCACGTTCTTTGACTTGCTTAGAAAGTGCGTCAATCTGTTTGCGAAGTTTCTTTACAAGGTCAGTTCCACTGCCATTGTCTTCATCTTCGTAGTCGTACTCTAGGTATTCTTCTGCCATTGTTTTCTCCCTTTATTAGTAGTTAAACCCTCATCGGGTTCTGCACCACACGTACTCCTCACCAGGGGTAGTGATTCGTAGACGTGATGACTTCCAGACTTATACACATCACCAGGGCTGGACGGTCTGGGACGGAATCTATTAAACGTCAGGTGTTCTTAAACGAGAACCTAACGATGCGCGGTCAATTGCTCCACGTTGCTGGAACTTGGCGCGTTCTTTAGAGGCAAGCTTCTTAGTCTTGATACCAACTTCAGTACCACCTGCAAGACCAAGTGCTTCACGAGTTAAGTCTTCTGTACCAGCGGTTTCGCCATACAGTGACATTAAGCGTCGGTAATCATCTTGTTCGCGGGCTGCACCTTGGAAGGCACGTTCGGCAGCATCTGCCTTACCTGCCTTGGTAATCTCTTCAGCAAAGGCTCTAGAGATACCTGTATCAAATCCTGCACGAGCAGCAGCGCCACCAACTTCAGCAGAGGTATACATCAATTTAGCTTGCTCTGTTGAATACTGGTAACGAGAGTTGATAGCATCAAATGCCTTCTCGTTATCTAGAAGATAGGCGACCAAGTCGCCAGATGATAAGCCATAGTAATCTTTAAGTGATTTAACAATTGCTTGGTCTGCCTTTTGTAGCGCATTCTGTGCAATGTTTACACGTGCTGTAAATTCACCAACGCTGATTGAGTTGGCAATAAGGTTACCTAAATCTTCTGGTTGGTCGTAGAACATTTCTGGTAATCCTGCTTCTTGCATGATTTCTCTATAGCCATCTTCGGCTGCAATGTATTCTGCAGGAGCTAGAAGTCTGTCACCAGGGCGACCCTTACCATCTGCTATACGTTTACGAATAGCCTCGTTAGCAGCAAACCGTGTCTTGTATGCATCACTGGTATAGATACTGTTAAGAACCTGTGCATCGGTAGGCATAATGTTTTCTTCATAGACCTTGTCTATGGTGTCAACTAGTGACTTAATAAATGCATCACCAAGTCCTGTGTTCTCAAACATCTTCATGACTGAGTCACGAGCACCAAAGTCCTTGTAAGATTCGATTAACTTACCAAGAGAACCATCGGACATCTGCTCGTATACTTCAACAACGCCACCAGTTTTACGAACCGTACGTGTTCCAGTAACCTTTGGCTTAGCAGCATCGGCTGCAGCAGCAGCCTGCATAGCTGCAATCTGTGCAGTTAGCGCAGCAATCTGGTCAAGAATTGCACCTGTTGCTGCTGCATCAGGACCTTTACCACCAGCACCAGTATTAGGGTCGCCACCAAAAGATGGACTAGAAGTTGGTGTGGGTGATGGAGTAGGTGTCGGGGTAGGTGTTGGGGTAGGACTAGGTGTAGGTGAGGGCGTTGGGCTAGGTGAAGGACTTGGGGTAGGACTTGGAGTAGGTGAAGGACTAGGAGTAGGTGAAGGACTAGGAGTAGGTGAAGGACTAGGAGTTGGCGAAGCAGTTGGTTTCGGTGAAGCAGTTGGTGTTGGTGAAGGGGTTACTGTTTGATTTTGATATCCAACATTTACTGTAGTTCCAGACCAAATCATGTTTCCACCCTGATACTTAGGGTTAGATTCAAACTTTGGATTTAGCTCTAAAATTTCCGCAACTGTTGTATTGTTTCTTGCAGCAATAGATGAAAGAGTGTCACCAGGTTTAACAGTTACCTTAACTGGAACTTGAGTTGTTGTTGCTTGAGAAGCAGCATTAGCAGCTTGCATTTGAGAAATACGTGCTCGCTCTGCAGCGTCGGCTGCAGCATCATTTCGTACAGCAATTACTGAATCGTAAAAATCGTCATATGCTCCCATGTTTACCCCAGGAATCCGAAGTCTTTAAGAATACGTGAAGCAATAGAAGTCTTCTCCTCTTTTGCTGTTTGGGTATCGTCCCACTTGGCGCTACGTCGTCCAAGTTTCTTTGTGTCATACAAGTTCATTGTGGTGAAGTTGCCGTCTTTATCTTGCATGTTTATAGCTCTTTGTACATAATCATCATTAAGGTCAACTTGGTCAATATCCATTTCCCAAGTATCTGCAAGGGCTTTAAGCCATGGGTCTGCAGCTTCACGAAGAGTCTGACCTTGGTCAATAAATCTAGCCAAACCAGGAGCAAATGATTTTGCTCTAGCCTGTAGGTCGTTATCGACATCTTCTGGGTTAAGGGTTCCAGCAACTAGACCTTTCATGCTTGCCTCAAACCACTTATCAAAGCTTGCATTAGATGTTGTTTGTTGGAAACCATAATCACGAGCCATGCTATACAACTTGCCAGCCATAGTTTCTAGCTTTCCAGCTAGACCAGTGTAAACAACACGACCATCAATAGAGTTTGTCTTAACAAACTTGATTGAGTCAGCCATCAATTTGTTTAGATAGTCTTGGTCAAATCTAACAACTTTACCATCTTTGATGATGGCTTGCTTCATCATGTTGTTAGCGTATTCAATTGCTTCAGAAGCACTAATAGGTAAACCCATAGAAGCAAATTGTTTTACAATATTGCTTGCATTCTTTTGTAGGTCTGCAGCAAACTGACCTGGGTTGGTTGCTTTAGCAAAATCAAATTGGCGTTGAGTATCTGTCTGGTCACGATACCAAGATGTACCCTTGACAATAGCCTCTTGTAGCGCTGGGTCAGTAATCATTGGACCGCCATCAGCACCAAGAATTTTGTTAAGAGCAGCCAATAAACTTGGGTCGTTATTAATAACTGCAGCAGTAATACCATACATCTTTTGAAGCATAGCCATTGACAATTTATCGGCTGCCATGGGTACAGCAGTAGGCGAGTTCTGCGATAAACCAAGATTATCTGTAAAAGGATTTGGAGATGATGTAGGTGTTGGGGTCGGTGAAAAAGCTGGTGTTGGAGTTGGGGTTGGGGTTAAAGCAGAACCAGAACCAGGTATTGTTACCTTAGTTCCTGCAAATATTGTATTACCGTTATTGTATTTAGGGTTTGTTGTAAGTACAGGGTTGGCTTTAAGGATTGCAGAAACCGTAGTTCCATTTGCTTTAGCAATAGAGCTAAGTGTTTGACCAGACCTAACTGTTACTTTTGTATCAGCCATTACTCAACCACCGTTCCGATAGCATTAGGGTCCTTAAGAAGACTTTCAATAATCTTCAAGAAGTTCTTTGTTGCAAAAGATTCTGCGAAGTCGGGACGACTTCTAGCAAAGTTCTGTGCATAGATAGCTGGGTCGAAACCAGTTGTTTGAGTTGCCTTAGTTGTACTGGTTCCAAGAAGTCCACCTTTGCCTGGGGCAGTAGTGGTTGACCCTTCATAGATTGCTGGTTCCTTTTTGGCAGCAGCATTAACACCTTTAAGGTAGGCATCAATTTCTTCTTTGGTAGCAGTTCTACCAATCTCAGATTCAAATGTCTTAGTTAGATAATCTGCAGCATTAGATGGGCTGTACTGTGTTGTGGTTTCAGTACGGCTTTTAGTGGTTCCATACTTCTTTGTACTACCAGTTCCACCTGTATAGCTTGCTGGATTCCATACGTTGAGGTACATCTTTGGGTCGCCAGTTGCGCCAGACCCAGGAGTTCCTACCCAGTCAACAGCATCATCCCATACGGATTGCCATTTGTTTTGTGGAATACCAGCTTTCTTAAGAATTGCAATAAAGCTTTCGTAATATTTACGAACTTCGCTACCCTTTTTAGCTGTGGCTGCACTGTACTTAAACCAAGACTTAGCCTGGACATCATTGATACCAGCCTCTGGGTTAATACCAGGAAGTTTGATAGGAGCAATGTTTAATTTCTTTGCAGCTTCGGCATCTTTGACCGCTTGTTCGTAAGCAATCTTTGCTTCGTTATACTGCCTATCGCCTATCTTACCTTTTGGGTAATCCGAACGCTTTGGTTTCTTCACTTTGTCACCACGAATTCATTGTCTAGTTCTGGCATGTTGTTTAACCATCTTGTGGCAAATGCATCAAATTCATCAGATGCTGTCTGTAGGAAGTCATAATGGAACTGTGCAAACTGTTGCTTTAGCATTAGCTTTCTTTCATCGCTATTGTTTGGTCGGTCATACTCGTCCTTAAAGTTACGAGCCTTACCTGCCCAGAAAGCAATTTCTTCCCATTTGGTATTGCCAGTCGAGTACGCATACGTTCTCCAATCAAGATTCTTGGAGATAGTTTCAACCGCTGCAATGGTTCCATTCCAGTAGTCTTTACGTTCTTCGTCGCGTTGCTCTACCCAGCCCTTGTAGTCACTCTCAATGTCATCTACCATGTCGTCAAAGACACGTTTGATGCCAGAGTATTCGTACCTAGCTTCATAGGTTGAGGCAATTCCATACTGCTTCATCATGGCGTTGCGCCAATCAACAGCCTTCTGATACTCAGCCCAACCAACACGAGCCTGTGTTGACTTCTTTAGCTCGTCTTCGTTCTTCTTCTGAGTAATAGGGTTATTAAACCCTCCAGCAAACTTCATTCTTTTATAGATAGAAGCTACTTCTGTTGAGTAATCATTTGGTCCACTACCAGTACCTGCAATATCACCATAACCAGATGACAACATTCCAGCATACTTTGTATTGGTATTACCAAGTTCTTCTAGCAACTTAGTGCTATTACGAAGAACTTTAATATCATTCATTGTTGCAGCTACGCCTGCAACGTTCTTTTGGTTAGACCCAACAAGTGCTAGGGAATCCATTCCCCACTCTTCAATCATAACCTTCTGTGCGATGTCATAATCGCCGTTAGCCATCTCGACTAAGTCTGCATAATATGAAGTAGCAGCGCGAGTTACTGGGTCAAATGTTGCTGAGATAGGTGCGTTGAATTGAACAACAGACCTAATAAATGCCATGTTACCTGCTGCCTTAGCAGCTGATTCCATTGTAGGTGGTTGACCAACACGACCGTTTGCTACCCACTCAGAGAAACCTTTACGCCATTGGGCATAAACCTCATCAGTGAATCGCTCACTCTTCTCAAGTCCGATAAGCGAAAACGCTGTGCGGATTGGATATGGCAACTTACCTGAGTCAATCAATGACTGAAGGTAGGCTGGAACCATTGTGTTCTTTACCTTCTCGGCAAGATTCTTACCTTCTACTGGATAACCACCATATAGAATCGTAGATTCATAAACATCATCACCAAGTGTTTCACGTAGAGATGTTGCTACTTGCTCGCCATAAAGTTTCCATGGACCAACACCGAATCCGTTATCAATAATTTCAGATAATGTTGCTGTGCCAAACCAGGAGATAGATGGGTCTGCAACCATAAATTCCATTTGCTTGGGGTTGAATTTAATTCCACCACCACGAGCATCTGTATATGGCTTTAGCGCAGTCTTAACCCAGTTAGGTAACTTATCTCCATATGGAAGTGGGTACTTAACAGATACTGCCACTCCAGCTGGAACATCCTTGATTGAGGAATAAGTGTTTCCATCTTGGTCTTCATAAGCTTGGTAATTATCAAATGCTTGCTGGATGCTGTTGTACCAGTAGGCATTCATTGGGTTACGAGCCAAGAGCCGTAGTGCCACAGCCTGTGAATTAACAAAAGCTAGGGGGAAGCTAAAGGCATAACGTGCCGTATACATACCATTGGTAAGGCGACGTGAAGAATAAAGAGTTTCTTCGACTCGGCTTAGCGCCTTACGATAAGCAATCTGACGAATTTCGTTATTAACTACAGCTTCTGATACATCAATACCAGACCGTTGCGCTGCGCTAATCAGGGTCTTCATTTCGTCACGTACATAAGACAAGAACAGTGGGTTACGAACTAACCGTGTTTCAGCAAGTGAAAGAACTTTCCACGCTGCGTTGGTTGCTCCACCTACGCGAGCAAGAACTTGCTCAGCGCCAGTTAAGTCAGAAAGCTTAAGGCTTGGTCCATCAATTTCTTTAAGTAGGTCTGTTCTGCCATAAAGCATTGCATCTACTTCTTGATAGGTTACTGGACGTTCTGTGATAATCTTGCGTAGGTCAGGGTCTGGATACATCGCATAGAGTTTTTCTCTTGTCTGTCCTACCCATGCCTGCATATCATCGCCAAAGCGTTCTTCGATACGAAGTCTGTATTCTTTACCAGCTGGGCTATATAGCCATTCTACGATTTCAGCGTTGGACTTTTCGCCCCTCATCATCCATCCGACTGGTAACTCAAGTTCGTTGCGAACTTGGCGATTGGCAATATGCGCCAATGCGTTCATATATTCTTCGCGGTTCTTGCGAGGAATCTTTACAAAGCGAGCACCATCGGCGCTCAGTCTTCTTGAGATTTCTGATTGCATTGATGCTGAATAGAAGTTTGTAGCGGTATCAATCTCTGACATGTATGCGCTAGCACCACGAACATTGGGGTCAGCTAATCCTTGAAGTGTATATGTCTTGCCATCAACTTCAATAATCTCAGCATCTTGACCAAGAAGTTTCTTTTGTTTCAAATCTCCTTGAGTGTTGGCAAAATCTGCCCAGTCCTTACGTTCACGTTGAATAAGTTTTGCAGTGCCGTTAATATAATCAGCAAGGCGACTCATTTCATCGAATGAATTATCTACTTTGGTTTGTAGTTCTGTTACCTTGTCCTCAAGTTCATAATACTTATTCTGAACTTCGGCATCATTGCTCTTCATTGCTTTGGCTTTAGCCTTATCACGTGCTGCAATAAGTTTTGTCAATGACTTATCTAAGTCATCATATGCAGCTTCAGCTTTTGCATGTGCTGTAATCTTGGGTTCTAGGTCTGCTCGATACTTTTCTACACGGAACTGTGCAGATTTAGCTTGCTTACGAGCATTGGCAGCAGGACTACCTGGTATCCATTTCTTAGCAGTTTCTTTAAGAAGACCAGTGTTGTAGATAACATTATCTACACCAGGAATTGCATTCTTAACAAGCTCCATCGACTCAAGAGCCATACTTGCACGAGCAAATGGGTCTACCATTGAGTTTTTTGGTATGTATGCAAGACGAAGTAGGTTCAAGTTGCTGAAGACCATGTTGGCTAAGTCAAGGAACTGACCAACATTCATAGCAGTTCTAGACGCTACAGCGCCATAGAATTGACCTTGGGTAACCTTTGCACCCTTACCCGCAACGCGACGAGCGTTGAAGATAACTTCGGTTTCAAGTCTACGGAAGTCAAGCATTGGAAGATTCTGTGCTTCGTTTGATACAGACAAGAAGTTCTGTACGTTGATTCCGCCATTTTCGTCTGGAACAAAACCATTCTTAACGGCATACTCTTTAATGCTGTCACGACTTTGGTTCATGCGGATGTGCCAATTTTTAATCTGGTCAACAGCATCTTTGACATTAGCAATATCTTGCATGCCTGTAACGCCATAGTGTTTAGCAAGACGACCCATGACGCTTTCTTCAATGCGACCAAGTGCAATAGCACGTTGGGTATCGCTTTGTGCATCAAGGAACATCTCAACCATACGACGCTTGTATTGTGCGCCTTCTACTCCCTTAAGGAACTGAAGACGGTTTAAGTCAGACAATAAATCGTTGGCTGCTTCAAACTTACGTGGGTTGGAAATATTAATATACCCTTGTGGGCGACCTGAGCCAGTCCATGCAATAAGGCGTACTGCTCTGTCATAGACACCTGTTTGGTAAACCTGAGTTTTCCAACCACCATCGGCATCTTGACCAAACATCTTAAGGTCACCGTATAAAGCCTGTGACTGTATCTTCTTCTTGGCTAAGCCAATCTGCTCTAGCGCTGCGTAACGACCTGGGCGGTAGCTTTCGATAACACCCATCTGCGCCTTCTCCATGAAGTCATCTAAAGCGCGAGCAAAGTTAGGGTCTTCTACTTTAACAGCATCAATAATCTTTTGATATCTAGATGTAAGAGCTGGGTCTAGTGCATCTAATCCGATGCTAGCAAAGTTATCAATTGGTGCTGTAGCAGTAATTCCATAGTTATCAAGGTGGTCTGCTGCAAGCGGATTACGGTCAAAGAATCTTTGGAATGCAGCAGTATCGCCACGTTCTGCAAGCAAATAATCTGCTACATCTTGGTGGTTATCTAATCTAGATAGAATTGTTGCAGTTCTATAAGGGTTAGATGTTTCAGATACAAGTGGGTTTGATGCAAGCTTAGTTAAATCTGTTTCATTAACCGCATCATCTACAAGAACTGATAAACCAGTCTTAGTCTGTTGCTCTATAGGCAAAGCCTTCTGTGCAACAATCTCATCTAGTTCGCTTCTGAATACATCCATGTCGTCTGTAGTAGCAAGACGCTTTGGACCAACAACTTTCTTTGCAGTACCACGAACGGCAAAACCAGCACCCTTAGTGCCAAGAGCAGCAAGTGCTAAATCGGTAACGCCAGAGGCTAAGATTCCAGCCCACTCGTCACGGAATGCTTTATCACGTTGACGGTCATCAAATACATCAAAGTCTTTATCAAGGAATGTAGCATTAGTTACGTCGCCAAGAACAGGAGATGTAATCTTACCAACAGCGCTAGCTGCTGCCTGTCCCATAGAAATCTTTTCAGCTTGCTTCTTCGAGAAACGATAGCTTTCAGTTAAGCCACCTTTGCCTTTAGCAATAGCTTGAGGTGTAAGTAATGCAGCAGAAACAGTTTGAGTTACTGGTTGTACGATTTTCTCGCCAACAAAACTAAGTGCTGACATGGCTGGATTAATAATCCTGCCAAGAATAGGTTTCTTTGACCCTGCTTCAATTGCTCCCATTACTTTAGGGACAATTGCTTGTTCTGCTTTTCCTACTTTAGTATTATCTTTTTTGAACTTATCGACCTTGGAAAGCTTTGGTTCCTGAGTAGGGTCTTTGACTATAGAAGGGTCATTCCACCATTCTGTTAGGGACATTAGGTGTAGCCTCCTTAGCCGTTAGTTCCTCTAATAATGAAATTCGGTCATCGTCGGATTCAAAGGGGAACTTGGCTAAATCCCAAGCAACTGGAGCCATTTCAAATCCAAGATGTTCAAGGTTCTCTTCGAACTTCTTGAGTATCTTCATTCTGCTTGACTCCGTAAATACTTAACAAAAGCTTTCATAGTTCCAGATGATTCTGGAGAATCCGCAAACTGTGCCATCAATGGCATGTATTTAGCCAGCTTTGATAAATCTTTTAATTGATTATCAATTGGGCTTTTTAATCCCAGTATTTCTCTACCAGGACCAGGACCAACGTCCACACCAGCAGTCACAGGTTCATCTGGACGCTGGGTGGGCGCTGTCAAAGGTACTACGCCTGCCATTGGATTCATCCGTGGCATTTGCGGTGTAGGTGTTTTTGCCATTGGAGCACCAGCTTGCATATCCTGAAATTCCTTTTGCTCGCCATAAGCAGCATTAGGAAGTTGTTTTGCGCCCTGGCGGTCAGTTCGCTTAGCGAACTTACCTGGACCCGAAGGTTGCATCATTGACATTTACTTACCTACTTCTTCTTTGGAATATTAACCTTTGTTCCTGACCAAATCATATTACCCTGTTTATATTTTTTATTTTTCATAATATAAGGGTTGGCTGCGCGAAGTTCTTTTGTTGACACTCCTGCAGTCTTAGCAATACCTTCAAAGGTATCACCCTTCTTTACGGTGTATCTGCTGTCAACTTTAGTTGTTGAGCCACCGCCAGTAGAAGCTACTGTTGGTCTTGTCTTAGAACCAGCCTTGTATGCTGCAGTTCCTGGTACAAGTGATGAGCCGTCCTTGCCATAACGAAGTTCTTTAGGCTTGTTCTTCTTTTCAGCCTTAGCAATAAGAGCATTAAGTTCGTCCATACGTTGACGACGAGTCTTACCTACAACACCTAAAGTTGCTAGTGATGCAAGTTGAGATACTTGCTGTTGCATTCCTTGTCGACCCGCAGTTGCCTTGCTCTTACCTTTACCAGTAATTTGAGCAAGCTTGTTTTCAAGACGATTAATTTCATCAAAGTCTTTTTTGGTTGAGCCTTTAGCTAAGCTAACTACTTCGCCAGCGACTGCGCCAATAACTCCGCCTTTAGCAGTGCCTTTGATTTTTCTAAACTTTGGCTTAGCAGCTTTAGCCTTAGCTTTAGCGCTAGCTTCCGCTTTCATCTTATCTAGGGCTTGTGCTCCAGCAGTTGGTTTAGCTGGTGCAGATGTTTTTCCATCTACGGTAATTTTAGTACGTGGCTTGGCAGCAGCATTCTTGGCTTCAACGCGCTTCTTAGCTTCTTCAAGACCTTTAGCTTCATTCTTCTTTAGGTCTGCAAGTGTTGGACGCTTTGGTGCAGTTGTCTTAGCTGTTGTTTTTGGCTCTGCTTTAGCAGCAGGCTTAGCTTCTGCACTACCTGGCTTAGTTCCCTTCCAGTTTTTGCGTTCTTCTGGTGTCATCTTTGCCCATGCAGCCTTATTAGCTGCAGACTTTTCTGCACGAGTCATTGTCTTTGAAGGCGCAGCCTTCTTAACTGGTGCTGATGCAGCTGGTTTAGCAGGTGCTTTCTTAACAGCAGCCTTTTTAACTGCAGCTTTCTTTACTGGTGCTTTCTTTTCGAGAGCAGCAGCAGGCTTTTTGACAGCAGCTTTTTTCGCTGGGGCTTTCTTAGCAGGTGCTTCCGCTTCTCCTGCTTTCTTGCCACCGTATTCGCCGAACTCATCTGCCATAGATTGACGGAACTTCTCAAGTTCCGCATTTCGTGTAGCGTTGTATTCAGCTTTGCTTAGATAAGCATTCTTGCCAAGTTCTTTCTTGGCTGTATCTGCCATATCCTTAAGCGCTAGTCTATCTTCAGCAGTAATTTTGCCTGTGATGTCTTTGCGTACAGCTTTTACTTTCCCTGGGAAAGCTCTTTTTGCTGCAGCCTTAGCGTCTTTCTTGGCTTGGCGATACTTATATGGTTTCTTCGCCATGATTATCCTTACTTAAGCTTTGTGTTGTTGCCCTTGATGCCTTTAGGTGTTGGAGCTTTTGCGACTTGACCTAGTCCTACGCCCTTGCCACCAGACTTCTTGCCTGAGTGTCCTGGGTGAACTGGAGCCTTAGCTGCCTTTCCTTGCTTTCCAAACATTTTTTCTCCTTATGCTGGTATTTGACGAGTTACTCTTGCTGCTAGATTGGGATTTCCCGAACCAGTTAGACCTGCAAGAAGTTCTTGCATTGGTGGTCTACCTTGTGGCATCTGTGGCATTCCGCCACCCATACCCATTGGTTGTTCTGGTTGCGCCATCTCTGGCGCTTGTGGTGCTTCTGGTGCTGGTTCTGGCTTGAACGCTTTGGCTACTGCTTCTTCAAGCGGTGTGCCTTTCTTACGTTCATCAATAACTGTCGCCATCTTTTCTACAATCTGCATCGGGTCTTGTCCTTGCGAAACCATTTGTGGTATCGCAGCAGCAAGTTGAGAGATAGATGCTTTCAATGAATCACGCATCTCTTCGATATCAATTGCTCGCTCTTCTTCTCCAGCGTTGAGCGAAATTGGTAAATTACGACGTAGCATTCCTCGTGAAATGAGCTTATCGCCACGTGCTTGCAGACCCCATACCAATGCTCGGTTAGGGTCTAAACCTGCCATCAATCCGTATTCAACCGTTACGCCGTAATTGCCGTTGATGTCGACTGATGGTTTGTATTTTAATTTGTATGGAACTCCATTGGCTGTTGCAGATACTTCACGAGATAGTGTTGGGAAGTATGCTTCATCAGTAGCAAATGCGATAGAGATTGCTTCGCCAATTGCTTCACCAAGGATTGATTGAATAACTTTAATCTGTGAATCGAATCCAGCCATAAGTGCCTTGACACCTTGACCAGTAACGATAGAACCTTCTGCTTGTCCTGCACGTGCTTGGGGGAAGCGGGTTCCTAGTTTCATTTCATCTGCTAGAACATTGTTCTCCGCAAAAGCGAACTGAGGTACGTCCAGATTGATACGACGAATCTTCTCAGGGGAGTTAGAACGTATAACTGAGTCAGGACCAACGGAAAGCTGAGTAACATCAGTGGGAAGAGCAAGAGGAGCTTCAACAGATTTCTGGACAGCTTCCATAGTAAGAAGCGCAAGACGCGCCTTTGCTGCATAGACTGGTAGTACGTCGTCGAATGAGCCTCGGACTTCGCCATCAAGCGAAGGACGCTGAGCAATCGCAACTGGGACTCGACCGATTTTGTTTGGTGTTTCGGCAAGAACTGCACCTCCACGACTTGGGATAAACATTACGGTGCGATTCTTGTCAGTCCATCGTACAACTTCTAGAAGTTCATTACCATCGGTACGACCGAATGCACTTGTCTGTAGAATCTTGTCTGCTAGTTCTGGAAACTTGGCTGCTAAATCGCCAGCCTTACGATAATAAGAACGGCAATAGACAGATACTTCTCCGAACCTGTCCATGTCGTAATAAGCACCCATAGAGTTTTCTACATGGATGTGCGGTCTTTTTTCCTTGAAGTTAGGTTCGACTCTGAAAATACAGAAGCCGTAAGTTCCTAACTGGTCTGCGCCACGCAGTAGCTCTGTTCCAAGACGAGATGAAGCAACATAATAATTTGCAATCTTAGTTCTCTTATCAGCCTTGGTACGCTGTGAATCATCAAGGGATGAATCTCCAGCAGCCGTTATGGTAGGTAGTACACCTGCCTGCTCAGAAACATCACGAGCAACCACGTCAATAAGGTTGGCGATGATAGGTCTAGACCATGTTCCCTCTGGGAACAAACCACGAAATACTTGGTCGGCGTTACCTGAACGGACCAAAGCAACTTCGCGCATGCGCTTATCGCGCTCAGCATTACGAGTCTTTAATTGCTCGTATGCATGTACAAGTTCTTTCATTATCACAATCTCGCTATTCGCTGTGCAGCAGCTAAATCATCTAGGTTAACAATGTACCTATCTTCAATTTGCTTCTGAGGTGTAAATTCGTTTTTCAAAAAGTTTGGCACATTTGCTGAAGTTAATAAAACATCACGGGCTACGATTTCACAGAACCAGAGCGCCATCACAGCGTCCATCTTTAATCTCTTGCCTTGAACTCCTGGTTGCCAAACAACCAATTGTTCTATTAACTTTTTAATATGTTCATTACGTGAAGCATCTGGTAACTCAATCATGTTATCGCCAGCATGCTTCAAGTTGTTATTGTTACCGTCACGTTTAATGACGGTTCCAAATAACGGAGCCAGAGAAGCTACACCAAACTCTGGGTCTTGTTTATTATTACCTGTGTAGTGTGGGCGGTAGTTAATACCGCGGGTAGACAAGAAGTTTCTAATCTCCTCGTCCTGGGTTAAGAAAAGCTGAAATGCGTTGGATTCAACGATGACAGTATGAGGCTTGTAAGCATCCGTCCATTCTCGAATCAAAGACCGAATCGCTGCAGGTGTGGGGCTGCTCATGACGTGAACGTCCATGACATAGCGCTTGTGTGTTCTGCGGTCGACTGCGTAAGCAACTGCTGCCGTGTCACCAGACATGGCTGGGTCTATACCAATAATGCGATAGAAGTTCTGTGCATTATCAGGATGACCCGCAGCGCCTGCAACTAACGCACCCGATTTTCTCATTCCGTTGACTGCGCCTCTGACGCACATCGGGTCGAAGATTGCATTCTCTGCGATATCGAGGTTCTGGTAAACCAAAGACCATTTGGAGGGACCAGCCTCATTGCGGACCGCAGTAAGACGCGGTCCAGTCCATCGGTCAAAGAATCCATTCTCATCTGGGGTATCATCCTCAGTAAGTGGTTGCTCTGACTTAGCCCAAAGGGTTTTCCAATCCTTTGGATTGTCTGCGTATTCTAATACGGCAGGCATGGACAAATATGACCACGGAACAATTCCGTCCGTGTAATGTTGAGTGTTGCGAAGTTCTTTATATAGGTCGGTTGCAGATACGCGAGTTCCGACAACAAGAAGCTGACCCCCGCCTGGTGGTAGACGAGAGGCAACTTCTTGTCGAATCCATTCTTGTTGCTTAGCCCACTCTCCAGCGTTAGAGAGAGTGACCACGTCGTCAAGTACGATTAAGTCGGCGCGAGCGCCGTATACCTGACCGCCCATACCGATAGCTTCAACGGTAGGGTCTTTAGCATCTGATTCGCGGACATCCGCGCCCAGATAAACTTTGTTAGCCGACCACATGTCGGCGGTAGCTTTGTAACCATCGGTAGGACCAAAGGCTGCTTGTAGGTCTGCATACCGAGGATGAGTCAGGCGTTGCTTAATAGCATAAAGAAACTTCTTAGCCTGCTCTTGGGTTTTGGAAATAACAATGACATTGATGTTTGGATTTTTGACTACGCGGTAGGTCACGTAGTTAATCGTGATGGTCATAGTCTTGGCATGGTTTGGTGGAACATTTACCAAGAGGCGGGATAACCCCGCCGACCCTTTTTCGTATGTCATCGCTGGATGTATCCAACGAGGTTCTTTACCTTCCAACATATCGACCACGTTAAGCATGTGGTCCCATACCTTGGCTCCCAGGTATTTCTCAGAAAACTCTGCAAAGTCAGATAGACCAGACCGAGCTTCATCAGCGAGGTCGGATGTTCTTAACCGAGCGTTATCTATATAGGCAGCGAAGCCTTCAGCTTCGCGCCTCTGGGTGTCATACCAAGAACGAGAACGACCAATAACTTTTAGGGCATCGGCAATAGTGCGCCCTTGGCGCACCAAGTTGATTAGTTCTTTCCTGGCTTCTTCGGGGGTTAGATTTCTTTCCAAGTCTTCTCCAGTAGCTGTAGGGGTCTACAGGGGTATAGACAGAAGTATCCCCACTATATGTTTTTAACCAAGTTAAAGCGGGCGTTAAGCCCGCGTTTACGGCTTCGTGGAACTCAGCCGTTACACTTATATAGGGGTCTAGAGCGTCGGCGTGTTTCAAGGGGCAAATCAAACTTTTTTTCTTGGTATAACAAAAGTCCTGGTCAGAGCTGGTTTTCTGGTGAAAATATTTTTGATGATAGTGGGGGGCGGGCGGGGGGTGGACCTAAAAAACCCTGGGGTCGTCAAGGGCGCGGGCATAAAAAAAGGGGGCAAACGCCCCCATTCTCCCCACAAAAACAGTCGCCCGCACAGGAGAAACCCCTCCCCCACCGTGTGTGAGAGAGGGGTGTCCGCTGACTATCCTATAGGGCGATTCGCTTCATTACTACGCGACAAGTAGCGGTGATGATGCTGAACTCCGCGACCCCGCGATTCTCTTCGATGTCATACACAATTCCTACGCGACCCTTACCTAGTGGAACTAGGTCACCGATTCGCGCATCCTCAAGCAAGACCAAGTCGCAATCGGGCGCATGGTCGAGAGATGGTATTCCGTAAGAATGCTTCACCTCTGCGACGTGCGCCTTCAAGTTTACGAGTAGGTCATCGTGTGTCCATGCTGTTGCTGCCATGATTGAACTCCTTGCTAATTCACCGAACCCAGCGTTCGGCGATGGAATACAGAATACACGATGAGCCCCACCCCTGTCAAATCTGGCTGTCTGGCTGAGCGTAAATACGGCGTGTCTAACGTGACCCATGGCGTTACACATGACCCGACACACATGGCACATGACATACACGCCACACCCACATCACGCGCCTGTCTACACGCATAGCGTATGTGCTATTGACAGCTCGCACGTGCATGGGCTAATCATTGCGTATACACACATCTCAAGATAGCAGAACGTAGTTCTGCTTATATATGTCGAGCCAGTCGGAAATCCCGACGGCAGAAAGGAACCACCATGAGAAAAGTAGCAACCGAAACCCTGAACGGTGTCGTGAAGAACGGCACTGTCCACATCTCCAAGGCAGACGACAAGCGCGTCTTCGCCAAGGTCCGCATCACCACACCAACCGCCAAATCTTCGAAGAAGATTGAGGCAATCCTCAAGGCGATGGGGCAATACCCAAACTTTGACAAGGTTCTCGCAGCCGTGCTCAAGGTCGAACCAAACGCATACGTAACACTGAAAGGCGGTGCTCGCTAATGAGTAACGACACAGCACTATCTATCTTGCTTGTTTGCCTATTGGCAATGACGTTCATGATTGGTGCTCTTATGGGCATGATGCGACGCGACACAGAGTGGCGCAGGCATCTCAAGATAGCAGACCAAAGGTCTGCTGATATAGACAACCACTGGGAAACGACAATTCGTGGCTAGTGAATCAACCAACCCGACGGAGGTGGTCATCAAATGCGGTGACTGCCTCCGTCCCGAATGTAAAGGATGTGAGTACTGATGGAACGCAATTGGTGGGAGATTCCCGCTGTCAAATCAATGAGCGACGTAGTCGCTGAGCAATTCGCAAATGACTGGCTATTGGTCGTTGAAAACGACCATGAAATGTGGACTCAACTAGTTGACGATGTCAAAGAGTTGGACTGCAACCAAGTAGCGGTGACCGCATACCTGCGCGAAGAGTGGGATGTACTCATCGACCAAATGGAAACGCAAGTTTCCAAGATTTCTGACGTGGCTGGATTACTGCTACGCCAGATGCTCGTGATGGGCGACCGCCCATTCGAGTTGATTGCTAATCATGTGATTAGCACTGTCAAAGAAATGGAGGCACACAATGCCTAAGTACCTGGTATGGCAAGAACGCTCGTTCAGTTTCTACCAAGAGGTAGAAGCACCGAGCCGAGGTGAAGCAATCAACATCGCCGAAGAGCGTGGCGAATGGGAGCGCGACGACTCTCAGTCCGACATCGTGTACCACTACGAGGTCGAACTCGTACCTAACCAACCTGAGGTCGATGACCTCATCAAATCAGAGGAGGAAAACAATGGGTAACAACATGTCGCAAGACCTAGCAGAGAATGTCATAGACATTCGGCAATCAATCACCATCCAGTTGCGAAGCAACCACTATCCACCAGTACCACTATCCATGGTGGAACCATGCATCGAGGCAATCTATGCGGTATCAGAAGGCGATACGCAGAGAGCAATCCAACTACCCGACGGCGTAACGTGGCGTGGCTCAGTGACAGCGCCTGCGTATGCGATAGTCGAAGGGCATCATCTTGGACCATGGTGTTCATACGATGATAGCGACCACGATGACTACTAAACACATCATGGACATGACGCAGGCTGAGCTCGCGCAGATAACCTGCTTCGGGTACGAGGGACATCCCTGTTCAAATCCAATGGATGAATATGGCTGTCGCAATTCCATGAAAGATAACGAGGCATTCTGTGCAGAATGCTGCGCCGATACTACCGATGGCATGTGCTGCGGGTAGTGCGTATCAAGATAGCACATCAAAGATGTGCTTTATATATGGCAACCAACCGAAAGGAGCAACACCATGAAACTCAAGGCACTCAACGACAACTCAATAGATATCAACGGAACCTCATTACAAGGCTACATCACGATGACCCGACGCTCACTCAACAAGGCGTTCGGTATCGTCGAGCGCAATGAGTACGCCGACAAGGTCCAGTATCAATGGCTACTTCAGTTCGAAGTATCAGGACATCCCGATGTCATCGCAGACATCTACGATTACAAGGAGTACCAAGACATTGACCTCGATGCTGTGCATCGATGGCACATCGGTGGCAACTCACCACTGGCTGTTGCCTGTGTCTACGCAGCACTCAACAATCGTGGCGCACTGACCATAGTGCCAGACGATTTCATCTCATACGACAAGGTATTTGTTACAAACAAATAACGAAAGGAGAAGCAATGCCCAAACTCAAACGGTCTAATGACCGCAAGGTAACCAACATGGCAACACCGAATGGCAAGCGGTCAGCGCTAGCCAATACGTTCGGTCTGCCTAGTGGTAAGCAGTACTCATGTCCCTACGCAACCAGCATCTGCGAGAAGATTTGCTACGCAGGTAAACTGGAAAAGATGTACACCTCGGTTCGTGAAGTGTTACTTCACAACTGGAATGCGTTACGCAACGCCGACAAGTACGACATGTGGGCAATGCTTGACACCATGATTCTCGATTTCAAATCAGACTGTGACACCAAAGGTGTCAAGAAATTGTTCCGCATCCACTGGGATGGTGACTTCTTCAATGCCGATTACATCTGGGCGTGGAAGGTAGTCATCGAGAACAACACCGACACTCAGTTCTGGGTGTACACACGCAACCCTGACGCAGCTCGTGCGTTACGTGACATTCCCAATCTCTCGCTGTATTACTCTGCAGATGCAGAGAACTGGGAATTTGCACCGCAAGGTGTGAAGATTGCATACCTTGGTGACACCTTCGGTGCTGCCAAGCAAGCAATGCTAGCCATGACAGGCAAGCCAGGTGCTTCCTGTCCCGAACAACTCAAGCGCATCCCACTCATCTCCGAAAAGGGTGGAGCCTGTGCGGTATGCCGTCTATGTATAGACGGTAAGTCCGACATCCGATTCAGTATCAGCAAACGATAGGAGCAAACATGGAACCATCATTTCGAATAGCACAAGTAGAAACTCTACTTACCTCATACACAGACGCAGTACATCGCAGTGGCATGGGCGACCTTGCCATATGGCAAAGCCTCGACTCTATCTATACACGACCAGACAACTACGAACTAGTGCTCACGTCCACACGTGAAGAAGCCTTTGACCGTATGGTCAAGGACAACTGGCACGTATATATGGGCGACCACTTCTTCGGCATCGACTATGAAACTGTCGATGAAGAAGTACTGAAGTACCTAGTCGACAACCAACTCGTCACTCGCGTAGACGAATCTTGATAGCACATCAAAGATGTGCTTTATATATAGGAAGCAAGACCCAACCAAAGGAGGCAACACAATGGAAACAATCACAGAAGCAACCGAGTCACCCAAGGTATTGGTTGACGAAATCAAGGAACAAATAGCAACACTCGAAGCACAGGTCAACACACTGCGTGACTCACTCTACCGAGAGCGAGCTCATGTACGTGACCTCTTCACTGCAATCAACGATGACATCGAGTCCAATGATTGGAACGAAGAGGACACGATTACACTCAAGGAAGTCAGCGACTACCTTGAAGCAGCGTTCTCTAGTCAACTCGTATTCACTAAAGAATACGAAGCGTTTGTTGAGTTCACTGTCAAGACCACCGTCAAGTACAGGTCAGAGAATGCAGAATCTGCACAAGAAATTGCCGACTCTATCGGGCTGGACATGGATGACAGTGATGTCAACTACGATGGCGAGGCAGAAGTCAGCGAGTTCTGGGTTGAAAGCACACGAGTCCTATCCGTAGAAGAACAATAGAAAGGAAGCACATGACAACCGACACAATCAAGTCAACACCCAAGCGAGGTGACCGTTGCGCCAATGGTGCAACCATCCTCGATATCAAGAAAACTACAGGCGATGGATGGATAGTCCTCTGCCTCTTCCCCGAATCCCAGTACCACCCATTCGTAACATGGTGGGCGTTCTGGTCTGAAACAGGCGAGCTCCGCACACTAATGGGTCATTACCATGACCAACTTTCCCAGGCAGTTGTTGACTTCGACAACCGCATATGAGATACTCTCTCCCAACCAACCAACTAACGAAAGGAAACACATGACAACAACACGCAGAATGTCAGCAAGTATTGCTGGCTCAGCAGTAACCGCAACATCCGCACAAGACGCAGCACAACAGGCTGGTCTTGACTGGCACGTATCGCTGGCTGACCTTGAAGCCCTAGCAGTAAACGATGAGGGTGTCAGCAGACTCCAAGTACCAAGCACATTCGCAACTGTACGTACCGACAAGGACGGCGGGCAGTCAGTGCTTGGCACTGTAGGTACACGATACCAAGTGTTTCAGAATGGAGATATGTTCTCTGCTCTAGATGCACTGGTTGATTCAGGTGAAGCACGATATGCAAACGCAGGTGAGCTGCGTGGTGGTGCTCAAGTCTGGATGCTTCTTGAACTTCCAAAGGAAGTCAAGATTGCAGGTGACCCACATGCTGCTTACTTACTAGCACGAACCTCACACGATGGTTCATGCTCACTCGGTGTCACGCCAGTTGTGAACCGACTCTTCTGCTCCAACCAAATCAGTGGCATCTTCCGTAAGGAATGTAAGTATTCCTTGCACCACACAACCAATGCCAAACTGCAGGTAGAGCAGATGCGTAAGATGCTTGACGTTATCTACACAGGTATCGAAACATATGAGATTGTCGCAGACAAGTTACTCAATGTATCGGTATCAGATACACAGGTGGAAGACATCTTCAAGAAGATGTGGACCATGCCAGCACTGGTCGAGAAGACACCGTACTTCAAACTCAGCACTGGTGAACGACGTACATACAACCGTATCACTGACGCTCGTAACACAGCGCTCAATATCTACCAGCACAGCAGCACACAAGAGAACATCAAAGGTACTGCGTTCGGTGCGTTCCAAGCAATCGTCGAGTACCTTGACTGGAACTCACACAAGTCGGAGGCTACTCGTGCAGAACGTGTAATCGCTGGCAAGTATGACCGACTCAAGAGCAAAGCTCTTGACCTAGTAACACAGGAGGTAGCGTGAAACAATGGAAAGAACCAAAGGAATATCCCAATCCTCTACAGAAACATCTAGACCCGCAGTATGTACAGCCACAACTCACACCAAGGGTGGCGCAGTACATACTCAAGGCACTGGATTATCTACACATCTATTCACAAAAGCATAACGAACCTGCTCTTATAGAGCAGCCATTGCACGATGATGCCGAGGGGTTCGTTACCGACGTAATCATCTACGCACCAGAGGAGAATGATGGGCAAACTAAAGAATAAAAATACGCTGGAAGTCAAAGCCTCCCGACTGAAGATTGTTCCAGTCGGGGGCTGGACTTGGTACTGTGGGTATCACGATTCCTACGGATTAGGAGATGACGAGGACGAAGTCCTCTTCATGTCTGGTGCTCACATGCATTACCATATAATCGATGGTGATGTGTGCGAGCTTTACTATAAGGAGCACAAGGAAAGGAAAGAAGCATGATACATCTAACTAGCGTCATTCTTATCTGCGGTTACTGCAATGCAGAGATAGAGCGACACACAGAAGACGAAGCACGTGAAGCGCTGGCTGTACACCAGAAGTACGTGCAGTGTATGAAGGAGTACTGATGTCACGTCCACGCCCGACGGAAATCAAGTTGGTTGCAAACCTACTTGACCCTGACAACACTAACTCCGAAAGTGCTGCGGAACTAGCGGTAGAAATCATCGAGGCTCTTGATGAATCAAGAGGTAAACGTGATGCCTATGTTCTCGTAGGACAACTAGCACGTTGGGCTCCAGTCCAGGCGTGGGGTGAGTTCAGTACCAAACTACAGGCTGAGAAGTTCGTAAAGAACTTATCGGCTGTAGATAAGAACGAACCAGGTAAGGCAGTAGTCTGTCGCTTGGAACTACCAGAAAAATTTTTGGAAAGGATTGGAGGTAAATAATGTGGACGATTGTATACATTGCCATCGCTGCGTATGTCGCTTATCGTATAGGCAAACGCAAGGGTGAGCAGGAGATGTATCAGTTATGTAAGAACGCTGACCAAGTTCAGCGTGAGTTCTTCTCACGCATCAGCTTGAACTAGAACCATCCGAAGGGGCGGGGGCTTGTGCCTCCGCCTCTTTTTCTTTACGCGCCTGAGCCTGCATACTGTTTAGCATCGTAGCCCAATACAATTTATAGAACTCTTCATCGAATGCGAATCTCTTCATATGCTTTACTGTTGCACCAGTATGTGCATGAAGTGGAATGCCAGCCTCTTTCATCTTCATAAAGAACTGGATGTCCTCACCAATGAACGTATCCTTATCAGCATTAGCCTCGTCCATCGACTCAATAAAGAATGAGATGTCACCATGGAACTCACGCATCTTGTCAGCCACTGACCTATGCATCAGAAGGAATCCAAACCCAGCGTAATCAACCTTCAACAACTGGTTGAATGGCAGAGGGTGGACGTATGACATCAGGTACTTGTCATCCTCATGCGCCATGAATACTGCAGGATATGGCTGCATGATTGAACTCTCCATCTGTTTGGAGATGAAGTAAGTTCCGCTAACAACAGGTCGCTCAACCTTGTGAGCAGACTTCCATACCAACTGCAAAGCTTCGTTCGTAAGAACGATATCGCTATCGACCCAGAGTAACCAATCAAAGTTAGTCTGCTTATGCCAGACATCGAATGCAGTCTGACGTTGTCTACCTATCTGATTACCTTGCACACGTTGTGCGCTAGTAATAGGTAGCCCAGCAGTTAACAGCGTGTACACCACGCCTTCCATAAACTTGCCATCGACTGTTCCATTGTCACACCAACAGACCATTATCTGGTCATTAGGTTCGCTGGTAACAGCTCGCTTTGCAGGGTTGCCTGACTTACCCATTGTGATTTCCTCCCCATCCAGTTCCCTTGAACTGTATACCTGGCGCTGTCCACACACGTGTCATGGTTCGATGACACTGGTCGCAGTCAGGACCAACTTCGAAATGTATATTGAATTCTTTCTTAAACGAACATTCTCTACATTCGTATTCGTATGTAGGCATTAGTATGGTGTTGCCCCTCCGAGATACTCAGTTATATCTCTTAGTCCCTTGTTGATAATCTGCTCCACTCTTTGTGGAGAGATGTCCCATTCTTTTGCAATCTCAGCAAGAGGCGCATCAGTTGAGTATTTAGTTTTTAATATCTGATGTGTTCGTAAGTCTAGCTTCTTCATTGCTCTGTCTACATCAGCTAACATAGCCAAAAGATTATTACCTTCGTTCGGTTGCTTCTTTGCTTTAACGCCATGGATATCTGGGTCCATCACTTGGTTAGTTAAGTGAGCATCATCAGAACCAATAACCTTAATAAGAGTTTCAATCATAGCCAAGCGGTAGAAGTATTCATCACCTAACTCATAACCAAGCGCACGAGCTTTCTCTTTGCGAGCGTATCGCTCGCCTGCTCTGCGTATGAATGTGCTGAATGCTTTGTATCCTTGCTTGCGTTCTATCTCATCCTCACGCATTAGGTATTCGGATACTTTATCTTTACGCTTCCATGCATATTCATTCATAGCCTGCTTAACATCTTCAAGCTCAACAAACCTGTGATATCTTTTTGCTATACCCCAAGCAATGGTGCTTGTTATGTCATTGATTGCAGACCAAATCTCATGGTCTTTATCTAGGTCAGTCAAGGGATTTCACCAAGTATTCAACAGACCTAAGCATTAATTTAATATCATCATTGAGTAAACCAAGAGCACGATTGTGATTAGAGCAAAGCAAGCCACGCACCTTGCCAGTTGCATGGTCGTGGTCTATATCAAGAGCTCTGCCTTCTGGCTTCTTGCCACAGATGTGGCAACCACCATCTTGTTCTTCAAGCATACGGTCGTAATCTTCCACGCTAATTCCATACATACGGATACGTGAGATACGTTGCTCTTCGTAAGTCTTATTCCGATTTCTTGGCATACTTAGCCCACACCCCACGCTGTACCATTAGTGCGATGATGGCGTAATTAGCCAGGTCAACAAACGAATCTTCAAGAGATTCGTTCTTAGGTTTCTCTGACTTGGGACTATAGATAAGATTCTTTAATCTCTCTAGCTTGTCCGACATACGTACCATCAGCCCATTGGTTGCGCCACCTGGTGCATGCCAGATGTTGTATGGACCGTAATCAATTTGTTTCTTTACTAGAATCGCAAGCAATTCATCGTAGATTTTTTGAGCATCCTCTTCGAATTGCAGGATGGTGGTATCTTCAGACAACGAGCTCCCTCTATTCATCCAGTGCGTTAATCAACTTAGTTAACGCTTGAGCTCCTTGGCTGACAATTATACTATTAACGTCACTATCAGGCGGTAGCGACACGCGGATGGCTTGAGGTATTGCATCAGATAAACGGCGGGCTAGTTCTTGTCCTGGGTTGGAACCATCCTCTTTGGCATCATTATCGGTGGCTATAACAACGCGCCCAATGCCGTCAAAACAACGGCTAAAGTGAGGCTTCCAAGCATTAACGCCAGCCACAGCGACAGCAGGATGACCAGCAAGGGTAGCAGATATCGCATCAATCTCTCCTTCTACAATCAATACTTCATGGACAGCATGAAGGATAGCACTGACATTATATAGGTGGTGCTTCTGACCAGTAGGAATCATATACTTTGGGTCGCCGTCATCTATACGGCGGAACTTAAATCCAACCACACCTGACTCTGTTATGTATGGGATAGATAGATGATGCTTCAACCTATCCTCATGACCAGGTGCAGGGTCAACCACATACCCAAGCTTGAATCGTTCGGCTCCATCAAGGATGCCACGCTTCTCAAGGTATGCCTCGGCTGGTGAACCAGCAAGGTTGGCATGATATGTGTTGGCTGCTTTAGTCCAAAGGTCTATGAGCTTTTGATTTGGTTTCACTTCTTCTCCTGCCTATGCACTACGAAAGGAGGAGCAGTATACACATCATTCTTCGCTGCAATCTGCAGCGCTTTCTTCCAGTTAGCACCAGATGCGAGAGCACCTATGGCATAGGAAGACCCAGAACCTAAGCCATAGATGCCATCGTCGCGTAGGAAGACTGAGTACGTATCATCTACTTCATAGATGGTTCCATTCACAGCCATTAAGAAAAGGAATTCATATTCATCTGTCTTCTCATCATGAATGAATCCGTTATCACGTAAGCATTCACGCATATTAGGAATGACGGTTGTAATCATAAAATGATATATGTCTTTTGTGTTAGCTGGTATGGCTGGTGGTTTCCATATGTGTTGGACTATGTCACATGGTTGAGTTGTGCCAGCACCAGCGATTAGAAACTTACCGCGCTTAGTAATCTTAGTTACGATTGGATGTGAGTAAGGGCGACCCTTCTCAGTTGTAGTTCTACTATCGGCTGCAATCAAGCAGCCGTCTGGTTCTTGAATACCAATGATTGTTGTCATCGAACTGACCTCAATCTAGGTGGAGTCCAACGACTACTGGACTTGCGTCCACGTGTCGGAGCTGGGCTCTTCGACTCCTTACCTATGTTCTTCTCTGCCCATTTACGAGCGTCTGAGTATGTTAAGTTTTCACGAGCCATGACAATCTGTATACCAGCGCCACGTCCGCTGCATGCATAACATACCCAGACACCCTTCTCCGAATTAACCGAAGCAGACTTATGTGAGTCATCATGTACAGGACAAAAGATGGATTTGTCCCCACCTAGCGGTAGGTCTAATCCGTAATGACGAAAGACTGCTTCAAGAAATTCGGGTTGGTTCATGACCTAATACCAATTCCTTTCCTGGTGAAACCTGTACGCTTCGCACCAAGTGTCGTATCGATGTAGCACATACTTGTGTGCTTCCTGTGTTTGTTTGAGTAATGACCACCCTGGTTTTGCCCAGAGTAATTGCCATACTCCACGTGCTCCACTCGACTTGTTGAGGGAGTCCACGTTGTATCGGCTCTCCTTGTATGCAATACGAATCGCACACTGAGCCTCGCGTTTGTTGGTTGTGACCTGTGTTAACGCCAACTCCACTCGTTCCTTTTTGTCCGTGACTACGGACAACTTCTTCTCGAATGTAAGTTCTGGTGATAACGCTTGGGCTGGTGCTGCTATCGGCAGCATCATTCCAAGTATAGTCACTAGCACTAACCGCATAGTTACCTCTTTTCATTTTGTGAAACTCTGTCACAGCTTCACTGATGTCCATTGTAACCTGCCTGTTTTAGCAGATTCACCCAGAGTTCCGCAGGCATTACTGCATACGACTCTGAGATATTAGATGTGCCACGCTTTTTTATTAGCACAACTCCTGTTTCCGCATCCGCATGAATCATCTCATCCTCAAGTTCTTTTAGATAACCAGGGATGTTGATGCGTTTTTCATTCTTGCATTCTATAACAACACCATCGATACCATCAATGTCACCCACATCATCATGGCGACCAGCACCGTAAGCTCGTTCAGCACATGGGTAGCCCATGCTGATAAGCCATTTGACTACGTCACGTTCGTACTGTGAGCCTTTGCGTTTGGATGGTGTAGTCATTAGAACTCAATCGAAATCCAAATTGGTCCGATGTCTAAATTAAATCCCCATCTGTCAATACAGATGCCAAGAGCAAACCTTCTAAAATTAAAACCAATATGGAACCAACGCTTTAATATAGTAAACTCAATCGTCTTCATACATAATCCTTTACTAGTATCTCTTGAATAATTATATTCCTACTGCGCCTAATCTTCTTGCGCTCCATTGGGGTTGTCCCGCCCCACATGCCATAAGCCTCATGTCTTATAGCCCATTCCAGACATTCATTCTTAACCACGCACTTGCCACATATCTTGCGTGAGTATGTATATATATCAGTACCACTTCCTCCTTCTTCTGGAAAGAAGAACTCAATACCAATCTCTCTACACAACCCCCTGGTCAAGTCTGGAAATTTCATCTGCACTTCCCTTTCGTAGTAACTTCATTGCGGACAATAAGTTTTCTATAGTAACCAAGTAACCTTTACTTCGGTTCGGGGGAATCTCACAAGTAATCTCGTGACCCCAGTTCTTGACTACATATCTTACGTAATCTGTCGGAACCATAATCACGCCTTCTTCTAAGACGAATGCCCAGTAATCAGCTTGCGTTACTGATAAACCAGATGGTTCCCAAGATTGGGATTTAAGATACCAGCACTCAACCTCAATGTAAACATTGTTTGTCTTGTGCCACTTGCGGTCACGCTTTACTTCAACAGTTTTACCATTGGTCAGAAGTTGTTCAACTAGTTTCTCACCTTCACGACCATATGAGAAATCTAAATCGAAACTTGATTTAGTTACTTCCATTGGCTCATCGTCCTTGCTCTAAACAATTCTGTCGATGAGTTATACAGAGTCATCTTGCTAGCTTCTGCTGCCAGTGTTATGTACTCTTCAGCATTCGGGTCAGCTTTACCGTGACGATTCTTCACGACAGCCACACGATAAACATTAGATGCGCTATCCAGCGCCACGGATAAGACGAGTTCTGGTAGGGCTGCAACCTTGCCCATCAGAGCCTTACGTGGCGCTGGGTAGTTTGGCTTAGACATCTTCTCGTTCTCCGACACATGGTGAAGAACGATGAAGGCAGTTTCATATTCACGAGCCATATAGTGGAACGCTGACATTGCATCACGCAATGCAGTCCACTCATTGTCGCTTGATGAAGCGACGTTCATTAAGTTATCAACATACACCGCCACAGGTGCAGCACCGTGCAGTTCAATCCACGCTTCGATTTCTTCCTCGATGTCTTGTAACGAGGGCGCTGGGTCGAAGGCAAACCGAACATGTCCTGCACCTTCAGCCAATGCATCTTCAAGAAGAACACTGGCTTCAGTATCCATGATTCTCTCAACGTCAGACACTTCTCTGTCCATAATGATTGCGCCTGCACGAGTCGCTATTGTTCTTGAATCAGAGTCCGCTGAGATATATAACGCTGGAACTTTGGAGGCGATGGCGTACCACAATGCAATCAGTGTCTTACCGCCACCTGGCTGTCCTGCAATCAAATGCAGTTGAGCCTGACGGAAGGCAACTTGACTTGCGGTAAGAGCAGGGAGCACCTCTGGTAATTGCTTACCAGCAGGTGACTCCACACCGACTACTTGTAGTAGTGAACGCATTGTTAGCCTTTAGTCCAGATTGTTTCTGCTTCAGCAACACCTGGCTTAAATGGCTTTGGTCCCTTGGCTGGGTCAAACCAACCAACGTAAGCCTTACCAGCTTTGGATACGCCCTTCTTCTTGGCGTACTTGCCACGTCCATCTGGTAGGTCTGGGGCATCTGGGTGTCCGTATGTCCACTCATTGCCGTACTTGTCTTTGACTACCTCAATTGATTGAGGTGATGATGACACTGGCTGAGGATTCATGCCAGCATCTTGGAGTGCTTGAATAGCTTGCTCCATGTTAGGTGCGTATGCATTACCTGTTGGTCGATTAACCAACACGGCTTGCAGGCTTTGTGCTTCATTGATTGCCTCAATAGCTGCATTCAAATTAGCTTTGAATTCGGCAACACTCATACCTCGGACGGTAAATAAGTCCTGCCCATTCAACTTGCCAGTATATGAAAACGTAGATTCAGTCATCTACTTTTTCCTTTCCTTCCCCTTTGTTGTAGGTATTTGCAGAGGGAAATCTTTTGAGCCCATTGCTGGACACTTCTCTTGGAATGAACACATCTTACAGTTTTCTCCAACCGATGGTGGGAACCAACCTTTAGACACGGAGTCATTCATTGCACCAAATACATAATCAAAGTAATCAATACTCAAATGCGATAAGTCAAACAGGTCATCGAGCTGACCTTGTCTTGTCATAAAGAATGCACCGAACTTTGGGCGAATGCCATATATCTTTTCAATACCGCTGGCATACAAGCCAGCTTGAATCATACCGAACGGTGTCCTAGCACCAGTCTTGAAGTCGACTATTACTAAGTCTTCCCCCACTTGGTAAATGACATCAATGACAAAGCGTACAGGTGTGCCTCCGAAATGCACACTTGCATCCCATTCGATGCCAGGACGACCGTCGGGCAGGGTGGCGATTTTCCACCCAGACTGAGCATACCACTTCTGGTAAGCCTCAACCTGTTTGAGTCCATCACTCTGCCAGAACGCTAGGTCTTCCCCATCTGGGCGAGCTGCGGTCTTACGACCTGCAGTCTTCCAATCAGAACTAGGAACACCTGTTTGTTCTTCGGTAACTCTAACAGATTCATTAAATACTTCAAGCCATTTTTCAGTTAAACTCATCATCATCCTTCGGAGTGTAGTCTGGGTTATCTATGGGGGTAGGGGTAGTCATCGGCGACCCACAGGTCGCACAGAAGGAATCAGTAAACCACATAACAAGCTCATAGTCTTGGAAGATGGCACGGATAATCTGGATGTTGGAGCCACAGTTGATACACTCATTGCTAGGTATCCCCCGCTGGTCAATTAGATTCTTGTTGGGTTCTGTAGAACTCATGGTTCAACCATTCCAGCATCGAGTGGACTGCTGAGCCAGCAGCCAAATAAACAGCTGGTTTCTCTGGGACCATTGCGACTTTGCTGAGGTAGTATTTCTGCGGGCAGGATTGCCAAGTAGAAAGCTGACTATAGGAACGATGTGGGGGCAGTTGATTCATATGCATAGTGTATTCTCCAAGTCGGACAAATCGGGTCCGACACGCCGTTTGTTTTTTAACCAAGTTCGTGATAAGTTTGAGGGGTGGAGGGCGGGAAAGGCTCGCCTCAGGGCGAGCCGTGAAAAGAATAAGACATGGGATGAATTCTATCCAAGGTTCAATGAACTCCACGGACACTACATAGCAAGGTTCCACAAGAAGATTGACTACGCAAAGATGGACCCCAACTCCAGAGCTTGTCTACCAGACAAGCGATACTGGGAGGGATGGAATGCAGGATTAGATTGGGCTCATCGAATAGTTGATGGGGATAAATCAGCAGATTAAAAACAAAAAGAAGGGGGAACCGTTTGGTTCCCCCTATCTCTTTGGCTCCCTACCATTCAGGCGGAGCAACTGCGAGCGCATCCAGCGTGGCTAAGTTGATGCACCCGACTGCTGGAATGGAAAGCGTATGCTGCAAACCCTTAAGCACTTCAGCCAGGGGAGCATCTAGCACATCATCTCCAGCTATATTCAGCGCCACTCGAACTTTCTCTACTAGTTCGTGACGCTCACCTGGTGATACCAGGGATATTAGTCTGTTCTGTTCCACTATGTAATCGGAACTTCTGTATCAATAGTCTGTAATTGAACCGTAACTATTCCACCGAATCCTGCTGCGAATGAGGGTGGAGAAGTCTGCTCAAATTGGATAGCACGGATTGTACAGACTCGTTCTTCTCCCGAAGAAAAGTCTTGGAATAGTACCGCGCCTCCATTTTGTTCAATGCGTTCCAGATAGTTAATGCGTTCCCATGGCGCGGATACTCTTGTAACTCCATTGGAATCGCGCTCCTCTTCATAGCATAGTAATGGGATAGTAAGTGTACGAGAACGAAGTGGTGCTGGTAGAGCACGACACTGCCATTCTTCTACAGTTGGACCAACCGTTGCACTGCTTGTGCTACGAGTTAAGGTCAATGTAATTTCAAAGTGGTCTGCTGGTTGCAAGCTTGCAGATAACTGGAAGTCGGTTGAGCCACCTAGTGGGATAGATTCAATCGCAGAGGTGTTTCCATCTTGGTCAGAAACAGAGAACCCAACAGTTCCTCCAGTGCCATCTGTTCTTATTGCAAGAGATACTGGTTGTTTATCTTCAGCAGTACCCCAGCGAATCCAACCAGAGCTGATGGTTCCAGATGTAGCAAGTTCAGTTGCATGCTCAACCCATACGCCAGATGCG
>Ga0209972_10000391_pt1 | contig 42478 bp, 62 predicted proteins | sample NOAtaG_7_FD_187302 | JGI IMG/M metagenome (GOLD analysis project Ga0209972, IMG submission 187302) | Freshwater lake microbial communities from Lake Erie, under a cyanobacterial bloom - NOAA_Erie_Diel1S_2200h metaG (SPAdes) (version 2) | ecosystem: Environmental > Aquatic > Freshwater > Lake ...
CCAAAGTAGGTGGCCAGTTTGGTGTGGCCAAAGAGCAAATAGCCGATTTTGTAAAAGCCGTTGATAGAACTACCATAGCACTTGGCGATGAGTTTGCCGGAGGCGCTGAAGAAGTAGCCGGCACCATGAGTAAGCTTCGAAATATATTTAGCGACATTAAATCAGATAATATTGGTACAGATATAGGCTTCATCTCCAACGCCATTAACGAGCTGTCGGCTGCTGGCGTTGCCACCGGCCCTGTTGTTGCTGATTTTGCTAACCGCATTGGCGGTGTAGGCATTACACTAGGCCTTACCAGTGGTGAAGTATTAGGCCTGTCGGCCACCTTACAAGAGTTGGGCGTAAACACCGAGCGTGGCGGCACGGCTGTTGTTAAAATCATTCAAAAAATGCTGACCGAAACCGAAGCATTTGCGCAAATAGCAGGTATGGGCGTGAAGGAATTTGAAAATTTGCTCAATAATGATCTGTTCGGGGCCTTTAAAAAAGTAATGGATGGCAGCAAAAATATGGGCAATAACAGCACTGCCCTGGCTGCAATCATTAAAGACCTTGAAGTACAGGGTGCAGGTGCCAGTGAGGTATTTGCCAAGCTAGGTGGAAACATGGGCATGCTCGATGAAAAAGTAAAACTAGCCAGCAGTGCACTAGGCAACATGAGTAGTATTACTGAAGAAGCTCGATTAAAAAATCAAAACTTTGCAGGTAGTGTTGAAAGGCTGAGCAAAGAATGGAATAAACTAACAGCCAACCCCGCAGTAGTTAATTTTTTCCAATGGGTAGTTGAAACTGTTGAGCTAGGTGTAGTTAGTATGAAAAAATGGGCTGACGGCATTGGCTTTGCCTATAATGTGTTAACAAAAGGCTATGCAGAAGCATCGCGCATACGGCAAGAAGCCGAAGAGGCTACCATTAAGGCAATGGTTAATGAAAAGCAAAAAGAAATACTGGCTGGCAGGTTAAACGAATACAAGCAGCACCTGCAAAAAATGGATGCTGCCGATTTACAGGCCGAAGTTGCTAGAAAACAGCTTGCGCTTAGAAATCAGGTAGAGCTGGTGCGGCAGCTTCGCCAAAATGGGGAAACTGAAAAAGCAGCGTTAGAATTTCGCAATGCTGAAAAGCTGCAAGCAGAGCTTCGCGCTGCTAATAGTATGTTGGCCGCAAAAAGCAAAAACGCTGAAACCATAGTAAGGATGACCGAAGAGGAGCGGAAAAAGCTAGAAAAAGAGCAGGAAAAATTAGCTAAAGCACGGTTGAAAGAAATAGAGAAAGAGCATCAGGCAGCATTTAAAGCAGTGATGAAGCACTACGATGATCTAATTGCCGAAGCCCGTAAACAGGCCTCCAAGGAGATGGAAATATTCTTTAAAAAAGAGCGCGATAAGTTTGAATCAATCAACGACTTTTATCAGAAAGAATTTACAGCCATATTAGACTTAGATGTAGCCCGTGCCACTACTGATGAGGAACGCTATGCTGCCGAAAAACAAAGACTAGAGCAAGTAGCCCTAGATAAGCTGAATACACTAAAAGAAGGTAGTGCGCAGTACTTATTGGTTGAACAGCAACTGCAAAATGACCTTGATGCACTGGAAAGACAACGTAACAGCGGTCGAATAAATAGATTGCAAGAATATGGTTCTTACGCTACTCAGATTACCGGACAATTACAGCAATATATGTTTGCGCAATACAATAACGATTTAATGATTTACCAGCGTAATACTAATCAGAAAAAAGCTGCACTTAAAAATCAACTTGATACCGGTAAAATTAACCAAGAGCAGTACAATGCTGAAATAGCCAAATTAGATGCGCAATCAACAGAACGTGAAAGACAAATGCGAGTTGAACAGGCGCAAATGCAGAAAAGATTCGCCATTTTTGACTCAGCATTAAAAGCAGCCATAGCATGGGTTGAGGCATATTTAAATCCTGCAAAAATACCTCAAGCATACCTAGTATCGGCACAAGCTGCATTAATAGCAGCCATGCCGGTGCCACAGTTTTACGATGGTGGTTTTATGCCCAAAAGCAGCGATGATAAACAAGCATTTCCCATCATAGCACATGCCAATGAGTATATGATTAATGCCAAAAGCATGCGCGACCCATATGTAATGAATACAGTGCAAGTGATTGAAACCGCCAAACAAAAAGGCTTATCTCCTAGCCAAGTTGCCGGTAGTGATAGTGGTGCAGGTAGCGCTGATTTATCAGCCGCGGCTGCTAAAATAGAATCAGCAGCTAGACAGATGGAGATTGCTCTTGCTAATATTCGTGCGCATATTGTATTTGATGAAGAGGAAATTCTTAATCTTGAAAAAAAAAACAGTAAACTGATAAAAGACGGTTATGATGGGTTGGGTATGTCTGCAATAAAAGAAACTACTATAATAAGCGTACAGCCAGGTAATACATCAATAAAAGTACATAGAAATACTAAAAACATGTTAAATTCTAGTCTATAGTTTTTTATATTCGTGATATGAAATACCTGTTCCTATTACTCACTATATCAACCCATTTATTTGCGCAAAAGCCAAAAGCAATGACTAAAGCAGATATTGCTAAGAAAAGGGTAAAGGAATACTTGAATGAATACTTAAACGACAATAGAAGTTATCTCCCGGCTGTGTGGGGGTCGTTAATTTCAAACTATTATGAATTTGATGATACCGAGCAAGGCACTGCATTAAATAAAAGCCTTTTTGAAGTTAAAGAAAAACAAGCTGTATACGACCGTATGATGAAAAACGGTGGTAACGATAGCGCTGAGTATGCACCTTTCAGGTGTGCAAATAAACATGTGCTAGATTCTTTACAAAAAGTATATAATACTTTAAAGAAGCAGCATAAACGGTTTCTTACCGGTTATACCCTTAGGCATAAGTTTAGAGCTAAAAATGCAATGGGTGGTTATATGGTATATGAATATATATTCTACTTTGACCGTGATCTTTTAGTTGTAGATGTTAATGTTTTGTAAGTATATTTTGCAATTATCAATCCTATTTGTACATTTGTAGTGCACAAATAAGATAGACGGATGACAACATCTGACAATTTTCAACTAAACACCCTCGGAGAACTGGTACCCAATCCGGTTAACATACTTACGCATGCCGTTTGTCTTGTTTGTGCCTCCGGGGGTTTTTATTTTTTAAAAAATGAACGCACAAACAAGACAAACGGAAACAACTCAACAGGATGTTGAGATTCCAAGTGAATCAAAACTTGAAATTATCAAGTTTAACAAAATCCATCTTCAATGTTTTATTGATCCAGATGGTTCAGTGCATGTAGCACTAAAACCAATTATTAATGCCATCGGATTACATGCTGACTCAGCGTGGCTTGGTATTAAAAACGATCCAATTTTAGGAGCAAAGCACTCTGTACGGAGGGGTTTGGATGCAAAAAACAGGCGTTTCCCGATGCAAACCCTGCCGATGCAATACGTGCATGGATGGCTGTTTCAGATAGACGTATCTAAGGTTTCAGCCAACGCAAAGCCCAAACTGCTAAAATTTAAGCAAGAGTGCTATCAGGTATTATTTGACCACTTTTTTGGTAAATACAAAGTTTATGAACACAACCTGCGCACACGACAAATTATTAACCAACGTGTTAGCGAATTAGACTTACAAATACACGAGCTACGCAGTAAGCGCAAAGCTCTTACCAACCAGCTACGTAATATTGAACTATCCGAAATATCAGGCCAGCTTCAACTTATAAGTAAAGGGGGTAATGTATGAACTCTGATAAGCTAATGAAAGTCCAGCGCACAGTCGAAAAGCACTTTACTTCGGAAAAATTACAGCGCAAATCAGACATGCTAAAAACGGCAATTGTCCATATGGCTACACACGCACCTCCTTTAAGTATGCAAAATACAGAAATAGAAATGTGTGAATATGATGATTATAGAAAAACACTACGTGCATTGCGTGAGCTATCTCTTGAACTAGAAGAGCTACAAGCTGCACAAGATGATTAGGGTGTCGCTGTCATATAAAGTAAGGGCTTGGTATATAACCAAGCCCTCTTTATTTTAAACAGGCAAGCTCGGGTAGCTAGTCATTATCTGTGTGTTTTCAAACAGGCCTAAGCTTTTCAAATAAGCCTCAAAGCTTTTATCATCTAAAAAACCTGCTTGCATGCGTATGCTTGCGCGGGTTACATTGTTTCGGTAAAGGGAAACTACACCGGTGTGTTTCCAGCTATACATGGTGTAATCTTTACTAAAAGCTAATTTGTCGAGCACGGCTAGGCGAAAACGGCTTGCCAGCTTTTTGCTTTGCATAAGTTTTTTGCCCGTTCTAAATCCGGAGCTAAAGATGTAGGTATCTTTGGGCAGCTTTCGCCATCCGGCTTCTTTTATGATTTCTTCCAGTTGTGGCGGTATGGTAATGTGCCGCTCGCGCCCATTTTTGCTTAAATATGCAGGTAGGTATATCTGATGTTTATTATACATGCCTATCCATCCTGCTTGCATGTGTGTGATTTCTTTGGTGCGCATCAGGGTGTAATACATTACTTGACAAAATCGTAACATTTCGGGGTATTTACTGCGCATATATTCAATTATGCTACGTTGCTCGTCTATGGTAAATGCGAGGTTCCTGCCTGTTCCGGCTAGTTGCTCTGGTATTCCGGTAAATGGATTTAGATCTATAAGTTCTTTATCGAGTAGTATTTTAAAGAGGTGTTTTAGCATGGCCAGGTAGTTATTGTAGGCACGTCCAGATAAATCGCGTTGTAAGCTCACGTATGTCATAAAGTTCTCAGCCATTCGCTTGGTAAATACTATTACTGGTGTGTGGCTCAATTTTTCGGCCACTAGCCACTCAGTAAACACGCGAGCTGCTATAGTGTAGTTTTTAAGGCTTTTTATTTTGTCGGCCTGCTTAATTTGCATAGCCTTATCAATGGCTTGTAGGGTTGTAAGATACTCCGAGGTAGTTTCGTTTTGTAATTTTTGTTCAGCCAATTTTACGCTATCAATATGGTAGCCTTGTATTAGCTGATCATCGATGTGTCGCATAAGCATCTTGGCGTATCGTTTACGGTCTGAAAGGTTTTCAATTTTGTTAACGGAGCGATCGCGAACGCGTACCAATTTGTTTTTATCGGCACTCCAACAGTAGTATATAATATACCATCGTTGGTCCTCAGCCTTAACAGGTGGGATGATTAGCCGGCACTTTTTATATGGTAAACTGACAGGCATATCTGGTGGCATTAATTTGGGGGCACTGCCCCCTGCACTGCCCCCTGCATTATTTTTAAATTGAAACTGCCCGACAAACTCAGTGTTTGCGGGCAGTTTTTTAAGTCGGGGTGGCAGGATTTGAACCTGTGTACTACCCACGTATTTACTACGTTTTTGCATAGATTTTTGTGAGTTTTACTGCCCCTTGCTGCCCCCTACTTGATTCTGTAGGGTTTGCTCTAATAATTCATAATATTTTTCACGCCACTTATTGGTCTCCTGTAGATTGATGTACGCTTCGGTTTTCCATTTGTCAATCTCTTTTATCGCACGGTCCAGTAGTGTATCTTCTGGTTTATACCCCGATGCTTGTTCTAGCGCTACGTTATCAAAATCCCGAAGTTTTAACTCCGGTATTTCATTGCTGAAATCGTGATGTAATAGTCGGCCTATATTATTAATGTAGTGCCAATCCATGTCTGCACGATCAAACTGACGGTACAATGTGGCTCGGCTTACGTTTATTTTTCGGGCTAAATCGGCTATCTCAAAACCTAATTTATCCACAACGGTGCGTACAATCTCACCACGATGGATTTTAAAATCCTCTGTTTTACTACGTGTTGCATTCATGTCCACAAATGAGACACGATGTGTGGAAAAAATATGCGACTTTGAGTGTATCAACTTGTCACAAATGTAACAATATTTGTCGCATTAAATACAAAATGTGTCGCAAATGATACAAAACAGACTAAAACTAATGCTATTTAACATAGCCGTGAAAGCCGAAAACCCCGAACTGGTTAAGCAATTAACTGATGAGCTAGCCTCTGTATGTGAGGTAGAAAACCTTACTGTAAGACGTTGGCTGCTTAATACCAGCCAACCAACTCAGCCCAATGTGTTGCGTATAATGACACATCTAGCTAAGTATGATGCGACACTTGGGCTTACAGATTTCTACAAACAAAATGTCGCACATGTTACACCTGTTAAACACTTAGTAAAATGATTCAAGCACTTACTGCAGATCCATTCACTGCTCTATTGTTCGTACTCATTGCCAGCATTATGGTTGGCATTAGCCATCGCTTTATTACCGAAGTGCGTACACAGCGTAGAAATAAAGCGGCCAGTAACCGCCAATCACGTGATTACTTTAAAAACTTCTGATTATGAGCGATATAGTATTTATTATCAATAACATCGATTGGGCTGCATATAAGTATATGCAACACATGGATAGAGCCATTGAGGCCGGTAAAAAACAGGATGTGTTTACATACCGCGTAAATAAGAAAATGGCTGAAAGCTGGCTGGCTAAAGCCATTGCACTTACTGTAAATCCGGATTTGAAACTCAACCACCTAATCAGCAACTTATGATCATTTGCAACTATACCGAGCTAGCTGGGGGCAGCATCCTTACGCACCTTCATATTGAAATAGGCCATGCTAAACACTGCCGTAGCGAAGTGGTGGCTTCAACTCCCATTGCACAAAACTTAATGGCAAGATGGGTTACTTCATGGTACAAAGCTGAATTAACACGTTTTACAAACCAACGCGAAAAAGCCTATACCGCTGTACAGTGCCTGCAACTGTACGCCCCTCATATTGCTATCATACGCAATCACATACTTACACAACCTAACCTGCGTGCACTGTGTAATGCCATCGTTACACACCAACAGTCACTATGGTACATGATACCGGCTGCTAATAGTCCGCAGCATTCTTGGTTCGTAATCATTGATTTTATCATACACCATGCATATAAAATTATTAACCCAAAATCAGAGCGATCGGTTTCTCGACCTGCTTAATCACCTCACACGTGAGGGCCATACCTGGAAAATACAACCATTTAATAAAACAACACATGACACCGGAAAACATTCAACTCAAAAACATGGCAAGGCTAGCCAAAATAGAAGCCGATAAGCTATGGGCACTGGCTAATGAAGCCGAAATGAACACAGAAAAAATAGCGCGCACTGCTCGCTTATTGCGCTACCATGCCAGCATTGTAGCCGATAAAGCTGAGCCCGATTACACACCCGATTTGCTAGGTACGCTTACCGATATGATTAACTAACATGGCTGTAAAACGTAAACGCGTAAACGTAACCGGCACCACCAGACTAGGACTGCACAATGCCGAACAGGCCGATAAAGCCCTTATTGCTCACCTGGTGCCTAATGTACACGAGCAAACGCTGCTAATACATAACCAGCAACTGTATGGCACACGCAAGCTGCATAGCTATGGCGTGTATGCCTGCGATGCCTGTGGCCACCTAAACCCTATTGAGCGGCACGATTGCCGCCAATGCCATGAACCCAAATTTATCAACCTTAAAAATTAACCAATATGTCAGGAAAAAAAATGAAGCTGCTGCGTAAAGCAGCTGCACAAATCGCTGTTCAACTTCCGGAACGTACTTACAAAGCACGTGTAGGTAGCTACATACACATGGGCGATATGCTACCTAAAGAATTCCGTGTAGCCACCGGCCCCATGATTCGTTATGAAATTAAAGACTATCCGCGTAACCGCATGCGTGTGGCTAAAAATGCTGTGTTGTGGGAAGTAAAACAAGGGAGGATAAAACTATGAAACTGAAACTATTTACCCCCGAAACCTGTGGCCATAGCTATACAGGTAAATGCACATTAAATGTAAACTACGGTTCAGGCGTATTTACCTTTAGTAAAACCGCTGTACAGCAGCTAAAGCTAAAGCCGGGTATGTACTGCATTATACTGCAAGATGAAGCTTCACCAAAAGATTGGTACTTGAAGTTAGATAAAAAACAAGGCTTCCAACTGCGCACTGCTAACAAAGGCGAAAGCATTGCATTGCTATTTAATAACAGCTATACAGCCCGTGAAATTGCAAAATCAATAGGCATTACCGGCAACGCAACTTACCTAATTGCTGCCGAGCCTTTGGTAGTAGATAAAGAACAGCTGTGGCCCATCATCACCAGTAGCGCTAAACAGAAAGGAGCTAAAAAATGATAAAGCACCTCATTACCTGCGACCAACTTTACGGGTGTAAAAATAAACTGGAGCAGCAAGTACAAGACTTCCTGCTCACACACGACCGCTCCATTATTTCCCATTCACAAATTGAAGAATTCAAAAAACTCATTGTAGATGAAATAATTGCTATGAATGCGAAGCACCCACGCTGCAAGCCCATCCGACCCGAATGGTGGAATAGCGACAGGCACGAAGAAACCAGCCGCCAAACGTGGATACTATCATTTAATGGCTCAAGTATATGCTACTTTAAAGCCTTAGCCGGAGAGGAGGTAGAGCTATGAGCGAATTTAAACACACACCGGAGCCGTGGGTAAGCATTGAAAATGTAAATGGCTTTAACGTATCGATTCAAGGTCAAGGTCAAAGTATAGCTGAGTGTTGGTCTCTTATGGGTAGCAGATTTATATCAGCAAACGCATCCCGCATAGTTGCCTGCGTAAATGCTTGCAAGAACGTGCCGAACGAGTGGCTGCAATCAAACGGCATTGCGGCTCTTAGCGAAGAGCGCGACCAGTTGAAGCGCATCGTCAATCAGGACATCGATGCTATGGCCGAACTGCAAGAACAACGTGACGAACTGTTTAAGGCACTCACGGAGCTAACAAATGCGGTGAAATTTAGAACAACCTCGAATCCTGCAATCATTCATGAACTAGTAAAAGCAGAGCAGGCACTTGCCAAAGTGAAAGGAGGTTCCAATGGATAAGCACGCTCCAGAGCCATGGAAATTTGCAAATTATAGAGAGCTTAATAGAGAGTGTGGATTTATAGTGAGTGGCAATTGGGAAATAACTGCTGACTCCGTGCACCCGGATAACGCAACACGCATAGTTGAATGCGTAAATGCCATGACGGGTATTGAAAGCCCGCTAAAGCTGCGCGAAACTTGGGATGCAGTAAAACACCTGGAGCTGGATGCTTACCACAAAGCTGCGGAGCGCATTGAAAAACTCGAAGCAGCCCTACGCCAAATACAAGCCGACACCAGCGAGCTGCACCCCGCCATTGCCAATATAGCTGCCAAAGCCCTAGAAGGAGGTAATGATGAAAACAGCTAAATACCGCAACGTAGGCATTAAGCACATACTCATTAATACCGATAATGATAACGAACGGGTGCAGTTTGCCGACTTACATCTGCTGGTTCAATTCGTAAAACAATTCGATATAACCATCATCAATTTGGCTCAAATGCCAGAGTATTTTCAAACCTTTTTAAAACAATAACATGGCAAAGCAAGAGCAATAGGTGTCGTTCTTTCACAAGCAACATTTAACGAGTAGTAGTTTTTCATACATAGTTTTTTGTAATCAAAACAGTGTTGCACCCCTGCCGAAGCTCTTGCCATTGCCGCCATTTAACACTTACTAATATGTACCAGTATACACCCCCCCGTAAACCCCAGCGCCCTCGCACCAAACGCGGCACATTTAAGCCCTCAATGCTTAATATTATGGCCTTTCAGGATATGATTATTTGCCTGCCACCTACTATTGTTAAGGAGGTGCGCAAGTGATGAAACTCGAATGGGGAAACCCTACGCACATAAAACTGGTGCGCAATTTTGATGAAATAATGAGCGGCACAAAACCTGTGCTACTTAGGTATGGGCCAAGTTACTGCACAGCCAAACAATCGCATCGCCCTGATGGGGTATGGTTGTTTCAACGTGTAAGCCACGTTACCAAAAATATATGGGCTGTGGCTGATTGCCCCAAGTGCAATAAATATGTTGAAGTTGTATTTAGTACCAAATACATCGACACCGATTGGCATAGTTGTAAAAAATGCGGCATCGATTTCGTACTAAAGCAGGTAAAATTAGAAGGCTATCCGTGGGAGCGTTTTGAAGTTTTCGTACAACAAGAGGGGGGCAAGGTATGAGCGAACATTTCAAACCGGATATGAGACTAGAGAAAAATCAGTTTATTGAAAAATATATTCAATTCCTGCATATAGAGCACGACAAAGTACTGGCTGAAAAATACCTTGCTGCACGCTATGAGTGGTTGCACAATCGTGCAACTTGGTGTGAAGTGTGCAATGCTTTCACCGCTATGAAGAAAGGAGTAGAAGCATGAGCGAACAGATTCAAATTCCTGAACTAAGCTATTTTGCTAAGCGCATGCAGGAGCTTGGCGTTACCGATGAAATGAATCAGGTGATGCTGGCCGAAAACGGTGGCGTAGGTAAACCGGATATATTGGTACCTACACGCATATTTCGCGAAACTGAACGCGGCATTGACATATTAGTTTACACCGTGGATGGCCTTAAAATTCGCTACGCCAAAGAGGGCAGCCGATGGAAGCACAATGAATTTTGCATCACCCGCCTGGAGCATCCGGTTAAAAGCAAAAAAGGCGATACCATAAAATACCTGTTGCCTAAGGATCAGCCAACGCAACCATTTTTTCCGCCCTTGTTGGTTGATGCGTTTCGCAGCCATACCAAACTGAAAACGCTGGTAATTACCGAAGGTTATTTCAAGGCATTTAAGGCTGCCATGCACGGTATGCCATGTGTGGGCCTCAGCTCCATCACGCACATGAAAGATAAAAACACAGGCAACTTGCACGATGATATCAAACGCCTGATTTTGACATGCGAAGTTGAAAACGTGATTTGGTTGATGGATGGCGATTGCCGCAACATCACTAGTAAAGAGTTGGAAGATGGAATTGACTTGTACAAACGTCCGCGGGGTTTCTTTCAAACCTGCAATACCTTTAAAGACCTACTGGATGAATACGATGTAAAACGCTACGCAGCCTATCAGCTAGCTGATGAGCTGCCCGATAACCCCAAAGGCATTGACGACTTGCTGGTAACTGTGCCCGGTGATGAGGTGCGTATAGTGGATGATTTGTTAAACCTGAGCCGTAAACCTACTTCCTTTTTTCGCCTCGACATTACGTTTAATATTGCCAACCTGCACCGCCATTTTTTACTTGATAACGTAGATAATTTCGTGCTGTATCACAGCGAAAAGCGCAAGGAGATACTGAGTAAGGAGTTTGTATTTAACGGCACGCGCTACAAATGGAACGAGGATAAAAATACGTGCGAGGTTGTAATACCAGGTGAGGCTAATAATTACTTCCGTGTGGGCGATCAATACCATGCTTTTGTACATATCCCTAACAAATACGGTGAGATTGAAAAAACATTTCACCGCAGGATGAAAGGCACCATAGGCGATGATCACGGCAAAAACATTTTTAAGCACATACCCAAGTACCAGGCTTTTTGCAATGTGCCCAATCACATCGATTACCAACCGGTGATAAATGGGTGTTTCAATATGTACGCTCCATTTGAACACGAGCCTGAAGAAGGCGAATGGGAAACGATTCGCAAATTTTTGGCGCACATTTTTGGCACTGCCGATATGAACTGGACTGACCCAAAAACGAAAGAAAAAAACGTATTTAATGAAATGGAACTTGGGCTTGATTACCTCACCTTGTTATACAAACGCCCTACTCAAATATTGCCGATTCTGTGTTTGGTAAGTCGCGAAAACGGTACAGGTAAAAGTACCCTAGGCAAATTGCTAAAACTCATATTTACCCAAAATGCTGCCGTAGTAGGCAATGCAGAGCTCAGCGACAACTTTAACGCCAGTTGGGCAAGCAAGCTGCTGGTAATTTGCGATGAGGCGAAGATTGATAAGCAGGTAGTGGTAGAGAAAGTAAAAGCGCTATCCACCACCGATAAAATTTTCATGAACGCAAAAGGCAAGGATCATGTGGAGATTGACTTCTTTGGCAAGTTCCTGTTCTTTACCAACAACGAAGACAATTTCATATACGCCAGCGATGATGATGTGCGCTATTGGATTCGCAAAGTACCTAAACTTACACAAGAGCACCTGGACGTAAACATGCTGCAAAAAATGCAAGATGAAATACCGGCATTTCTTCACTTCCTAAATACCCGCCAAATAAAAGTACCTAACCGCCATCGCGCTTGGTTTGATCCTGAATTGATAAAAACCGAAGCGTTGAAGAAAGTAATAGAATTCAGCAAACCAACTATTGAGAAAGAGCTGCGCCAAAAAGTACGCGCCATGTTTATGGACTTTGGTCCTGAAGAAATTTACATGAGCCTGGGCAACATCAAAGAGCAGTTTGAGTTGAAACGCTTCGAGGATAACTACATCGAAACCGTGCTGCGCGATAGGCTAAAGGTGGATACCTATCACTTCATTACTATTGGTGAAGCTGAATACAAATCGAAACAGCATGCACTTGCTATGCTTGGCCAAACGGAGTTTACCATGGAGCAGCTTCAGCAGCTGAAGAAGAAGTATAAAACCAAACGCTACAGCTACCCCACCTGGGCACGTGTGCATGTGGCCGAGGGCAAAACCGAAGTAAAACGTGTGGACGTGAGCTGCAACGGCAGGCCGTATGTATTTAAACGTACCGACTTTTTAACAGCTGAAGAAATAGCTAGCCTTGATGTAGATGCCGAAATGGCGCGGGCTAATGAAATAATGGATAACAACGAGCCGGATTTGTTTCAACCCAAACGTGATGATTTACCCTTTTAAGAAATGACAGCCGAGAAATATACCACATACATTGATGTGCGCAGGCGCAAGTGGGTAGTAATAAACCTATGGTACGCCTCGATGCACAGCGATGTAGTAGTAGCTGTAACCCTGTACCGGGTAGATAGCCACCAAGAACTGCAATACGTAGAAATAGATGCCTGGAATAAAATGCTCACCGAAAAACAAATGATTAAATTATAAGACCCGCTAACGCAAAGCTGGGCGAAGCGTACCCGTTTCGCTCAGCGACCGTTATACGCAGTTCCGTAGGTAGTGCGGTAGCTTTTGCAGGAATTGCGCTGCGCTGGGTGGCTGTTTGTAATGGTTATAAACATTTGATGTGCATTTTTCGATTGCACAATAACTAATTTTTGTTTTTGTTTGCTCATGTAAAAAAGAAACCCCTACTCACCGAGTAAGGGCTCTTTCTTCAGCTGTGTTAGCGATTTTTTAAGAAGTGGATCAATACTATCAAAAAATCTCTAACTATTGTACTAATCAGCTGGTTTCTGAAATGCCACCATCTAGGTGGCGTTTTCTTTTCCATAAGAATTAGATTTGTTCCAAATATAATGTGGCCTATTTACGTGGTTCAATACTCATTTTCCACAGTATGTATTAGTTCACATGGCAATGTGTGAATTCTATTGGCATCTTCTCTGTGTATAATACGTTTTATCAACAAAAGCTAATTGTTATAAAACTCGCAAAGTATTGACAAGCAATCTACTCGCTTACCTCAAAGTGTATGCGTATGTGATGGCTGCCATTTGCCGCTGTATATAATTGGCTGCTTACGTACCGGCTACCTGCTGGTAGTAGTGGCAGTATGCTATTGGCTGCATCGGGGTTATCGTTCAGCAACACGCGCAGCTGGTGCATATGGGCCGGGTTAGTATGGCTTATCGTTATTACGGCCTTATCGGTGGTGGCTTGTTTCAGTTTATCGCCCATTGCTTGGCAATATACTATCTTCGTACGCATGTTTAAGCGTTGGCTTATCGGCTTTATAAAATCACTCTTCGAGCATCCACTCAGGCGTGCTCACCGCAGCATGCGCAAGCGCCACTAGCTATGCCCGGGTTGCTTATTGTTACACGCTGCTAGCGGGTGCCGTAGTGCTACCCATTGCAGGCGCTCTGCTGTGCCTGTTTATTAATTAATCCGTTGCAAACTTCGCCCACGGTCTACTCATGCAAGTGTTTTCTCGGCATATCCTCATTGCTTTCCGGTATTCCAATTTGCCACTTGCATTTGTGGAGTAGCTGCGTGTGCACTAGCCCTTCGGGTGCACGGGTATAATTAATTAATAAACAGTATGAATACAGCAGATCACAACAAATGGGTACGCATTACCTACTTTACCATTCGCAAAGCAGCTCGCGAAAACACATCAATAAGCTTTGACCTTGGCAAAAAGCTAGGAATAATGGCTAACCGTTGCATGCAAACAAACGCGCCACACAGCCACCTCACACACATGATAGCCTTTATAAAAGAACTGGCCGATGCCTACAAATACGATGCTACATGCTACCAATTGAAAGAATATTGGCAAGGTGAATACCGTGATGAAATTCTTAAACAAGCTTAATCACCACCTAAACCCTGACCGTAAAACGTCAGGGTTTTTTAATTAATACCAAGCCATGCACATCAACACATACAATTACCTGAACAGATATTACCCCATGCATATTGATAATACGCACGCTCCTAGCTTTCAGCTACGCACCTTTAAAGCCGGTGTACGGCCAGCGCTTAATTTATTTTACATCCAATTGCTGGATTGGTGCTATCAGCACATTACCGATCATACGCTTATTATGGCTGTACCATCTAGCGACTGCACCCGCACTAATTCCATTACAAAAATCGCATCGGCTGTAGGTAAACGCCACCCGCTGCTACACGATGCTACACACGCCATTCGCAAAACACACAGCACAGCCAGCTTTTGCCGAAGCAATACACGCAATGCCGATGCACTTAAATGCAGCATATCTATTAATGCCGATGTGGTGGCTAACCAACACATACTACTGGTAGATGATGTTACCACTACAGGTACCACATTTACCGCCATTACGGATATGCTGCTGGATGCCGGTGCTGCTTCGGTTACTTGCTTGGCTTTGGCTAAAAGCTGCCGTTAATCGCCTCGGATTTTCCGGGGCGATTTTTTATGCTAACGCTTCGAAAAGTGGCAATAGTAGTAGTCGCAGTTTTTCAGCGCATTTTTTTGGTTTGGTAAAAATATTGGCACAAGGTGGTTTTGTGTCACATCTGTCACAAATTGACCTCAAAGCCTTGCTGCTATTGATGTGACAGATTGTGACAGTGAACAAATTTAGCCGTTTTATGTCACTTTCAGTCACATTAGTGTCACACCTTCAGTCACATTTAGTCACATTTTTATTTAATTGATAAAGAAAGAGTTAAAGTGATTTGTAACAGTGTGACTGATGTGACAGCAAAAGTTCAGTTGTATATTTTTGGGTGTTGCAGTGTGCAAAAATTGTGTCGCATGGTGTGTACTTCTGTTGCATTTTTGTATCACAAAATCGAAAAAATGAAACACCACTTCTATTCCGATCCTATACCGGTGAAGCCATGGGTAGCTAAATTTTTTGCCGAAGGCCACAAGCTAAAGCCATACCTGCTACCTGCTGTGCATGCCTTATTTAGTAAAAATGCAGGGCTCGATAAAGATGTGTGCCTGGCAGAGTACACACACAGCATTAAGCTGGAGCTGCCTGAGCGTGTGTTTCACACCAAAGGCTGGATGCTTACTAGGCAAAATACTGTAGTATTCAATTGCCTGGTAGAAGGTTATATTAAAGACCGTTTTGAAACCGAACTGGAAGCCAATATACGCAGGAGCCATCGCGAGGAACGTAAGTTTTCTTTTAAAGATATGGTACAAGATTTATCTGCGCACTATGGTTTCTCAGAAGAGGATTTGCCGTTTCAAACCATTAAAAAAGCATTGCAACGCTATTGTGTGCGTGAAAATATTGATTTACAAGGTATTAAAATTTATGCAAAAAATGTCCCGCATGATACGCCACATGTAGCCATTGCACCGGGTATGGTGCCAAGGGCTGATTTTATAAGGGCTTTGGAGATTAGCGAGCGCACATATAGCCGCATGAAGAATGTGTATCACACGATAAGCGTACAGCGCATTGGCCGATATGACTTTGTTAATATAGCTAATTCTTCTATTGCCAATATTATTAAGGCTACTACTAACTAATGCCGTACCTTTTATTTACGCACCAGGTCTGAACTTTGTGCCATGCGAAACTTTGATCGCTTTGATGGTGGCCAAAATATACCGGGCTATGTACATTTTTACTTTGTGCCGGATTCAGCTATTGATACTATACCGGCTCACAATGCCGGTGTTATTGATTTGGATAATATTGGATATACCGATGGAGATGAGTGGTATGTAGGTGCCAGCATTTTAAAAACCCTGAACCTGGGCAATGAGCAGAAGCTTACACCCGATGGGCCAACATACCCTGTGGTGATAGAAGGTAAGGCTGCTAAAAAAAGTGCATACAACCTAAGCCTGTTTCACGAAATGAGCTACAAGCGATGGATTGTGCTTATTAAAGACCTGAACGGAAATTACTTTATATGTGGTGAAGCGGGCAATGGCTTAAGCTTTAGCTTTAAAGAGGTAGATGGTGCGCTAAGTTTTGTATTTGGCGGCAGCTACCGGCAGCCGTGTTGGTTTGCCAGTGGCAATGTAAACCTTGATGGTGTGGCTGTGGGTATTGATTACATACCTGCCACTACTACTATTATAGGTATAGATGGCTTAAGTGCATACCAGGTGGCTGTAGAAAATGGTTTTGAAGGTACCGAAGCCGAATGGTTAGATAGCTTACAGGGTATTCAAGGGCCACAAGGGGCACAAGGAAACGACAGTTCAATTAGTTTTATATCGGCATTTGCCGGAATGTAATAGATAAAGAATATGGCAAAAAATACAACCCCATTCATGTTGCAAAACGATGTGTATACACGTACTACATTCGTAAACGCTGACGGAACAAATATCAAAGATATATGTGCCGCTGGTACTGACGGTAGCTATGTCTACGAAATACAGGTAAGTGGTGACATAACAACTACCAGAGATATAACCTTATTTGCCAATGACGGTACTAACGACATTCCTATTAAGTTGGCTACGGTGGCCATTACTCAAGGTACAGTCATTGCTACACCCGACCCTTTGCGTTTAATTCAACCGGCAACCGGTTTTATTGTTGGCAGATTATTGGATCGTGATCAGAATTACTACATTCCATTGCCTGTTGGTTATAAAATAAGAATGCGTGTTAACACTGCTGTAACGGCCGGTCAAACGATTACAGTGCTCACACACAGAAAAGACTTCTAATTATGCAAGAGGGTTTCCCTTTTAAGAAACAGATAACAGATAGAGGTCTGTCTATTGATTTAGGTGGCAATGGTAGGTACGTATATATCATCTGTACCATAAGTACCGTTCAAAGAGTTGTATGTTACGATTCCACGCTTCTGACTGCAGCTAATTATGCAGGTGCTGGTACGTGGACTGTTAATCCTTTTGTGTCCCAGATAAATACAACACAAGGTCCTACAACCCTTGTGTACGTGCCTACTCGTAAAGAGGTATGGGCAATTTCGCCTAGCACAGTTGAACGTATAAACGCTGACCCTTCATCAGCCTCATTCAACACGATTGTAGGTTCGTTTACCCACACATCAGGTCAGCCGCAAGTTGGTGTATGTTATGTTTCTGGTCATGATGTTGTTCTTATTGGAGCTAATAATAATCCAAGGATATTAAGTTGTAAATCTCTATCTCAAATTGGTACTTCATTCCCATTTTATCAAGGGTCAGTTGACGTAAGCGCACGTACTAATATACAATGTAATCACATTAATCAATCTGTTATGGTTGGTGGAATTGCTAATTCTATTTGTTCGGTTGCATTTTACACAACATCGGTAAATTATAGCAGTTTGTTTTCAGTTTATAGCGGTGTTGGTTTTAATGCGTTATCAATTTCTGGCGAGTACATAATTGCTCGAACATTAACCGCTTTACAAGTATGGAGAATTATTAACGGTGTATACCAAAGGTTGGCAACACTATCTGTAACGACTGCTAGTAACGTTTCAAGATATGCTAGGATTGGTAACGCCATTTACTTGCCGAATGGGAATAATCTACGCAAGATAATCCTCGAGCCCGTTATACTAGATGGTGGTAGTTTAGCATGCGGAACAAGCGGTAATAGTGCAGTTTTCCAAGCTAACAACGGTGCTATTATTATTTCGGCTATTTCTAGTGGTACTACATCGCAGATAAATGTGTTCAACCCAAGTACTGACACTTATGTAGGTTATATTACACTGCCTGGCACTTACGATTCTCTTAATAGCGTAAATAACCATTTCTCGCATTGCAAAAATCAACTTGAAATATGAGAATAAATGTAAACATTGACGGTACTATTTCAGCTATTGGCTACATGCCCTACGAACATGCCTGCCCTAAATTCATAACATTCGATAATTTTCAGCAATACCGATGTTTGAATACCGAGCGCATCATGTATGAGGATGCATGGGAGCTTATTGTACTAGATACAGGTGACCAAATCACAGCCCTTACATAATACATGTCCCCTTTGTCAATTTTCTGAACATGAACTTTGTGTTGCTTAATTATAACAACACATAGGTGTCAACTAAATCTAATCGTTATGTAACTCTCAGCTACATTTTGCGCAGCAAGTGGTTTATTAATCCGCAATATGCGGAGGCCTACTACCCTGCTGTATTTCAAATGATGGAAAATGTGCAAGCAGGTGCCTGGGATGATAATGAACCAACGGATGAAATACCTAAGGTGAGCAACGCTGCCATTTACGCCATTAGCGAATTTGGCGAAGCAGCTCCACCCGAAGCAGCTCCTGATGGGAGCATTGCCCTCATCAATATGGTGGGCGCTATTACTAAATACGATTACTGCGGTGCCGCAGGTGTTAATACCAAAACTAATTTACTAGACCGTGCCCTAGCTAACCCTAACATTAAAGGTGTAATACTTCGCATTGATAGCGGTGGTGGCGATGGCGATGCTACTGAAGTGCTGGCTAACAAAATTAATCAGGCTGCTAAACCTGTTATTGCCTATGTAGATGGTATGGCTGCCAGTGCTGCTTACAAAATTATTGCCGGTGCATCGCACATCATGCTTAGCGGCCAAAGTGCCGAGGTGGGTAGCATTGGGGCGTATGTGGGTTTTGTAAATATGCAGAAGTATTATGAGAAAATGGGCGTAGAGGTAAAACGTATTTATGCCCCCCAAAGCACGCTGAAAAATAAACCTTGGGAAGATGCCCTGAAGGGTAGCGAAGATGCCATGAAGGATTACCTGAAGGAATACGTTCAGTTTTTTATTGACGATGTAAAAGCCATGCGCGGTAACAAGCTTACTAGCGATGATCGTATATTTAAAGGCGATATGTTTTTTGCCAATGAGGCAATTAGCATAGGCCTTGCCGATAGCATAGGCACTATGGATGATGCTGTAAGCATTATCAACCAATCTTCCGCAACTAATATCACAAATAATAACATGAAAAAGTTATCAATCACAGCGGGCCTCACCGCTTTGGCCGCTTTCTTCGGACTCGAGTCCGGTAAAGACCATGAGGTAGAGCCTACTGCCGAGCAGTTGGCTACCCTTAACAGCCAGGTGGCTGAAAATGCTACGCTGAAAGCTGACATTACCCGCCTTACTAATGAGCTGCAAGCAGCCAATGATAAGGCTACTAACCTGCAAACTGAAGTAACCAACCTTACGACCCAGCTTGGCGAAAAAGATGCAGAGATTACTCGCCTTGGTAATGTAACTGCCGGTGCTAATGCTGCCGGTGGCCAAAATGCTGCTGTAACTACTGCAGCTGAAGGTGGCGCTCAGGAAGCCAATGGCTTTTTAAGCGATGTAGATAAGCAAGTAGCTGATCTACGTGCTTCTATCTACGGAAAGGAGAATTCAAAATAATGAAAACTAAAATCATAGGATTGCTGCTGTTAGGGATTATCAGCTCAATCGTTTCGCAAGCCACAGGTTTTAACCTGTTTTTAAGTACCGCCCTGGTAGGTGGTTTAGCCTATTTTTCGCAGCCGTTGCATGGCCTTACCTTAATGGGCCCTGGTAGTACAGAAATTACTGCTATTGCTAAATGGGCTGGTATGTACAGCAAGCAGTTTTTATCGCAAATGCTGAATGGATTAGACTTGCTGAAAGACATGAGTGTTGATAGGCAGGTATCGCGCCATGGCAAGTTATTACCAAAATTCAAAGCACAAGCCGGTTTACGTCCACTTGACACAAGCGTAAATGCCCGTGATGGTGGTGAACGCGAATGGAGCGGCCGTAAGTTATTTGTATACGATGCAATGAAAATTTTCTCAATCATACCTGATGATTTGATCAGCTCATTCCAATCGGATATGCTGGCTCCTGGTGCTACACAAATACCGTTTGCACAATGGGTATGGCAAAAAGAAATGGAGAAATTGAGCGCTGAAATTAACGATAACAGCTACTTGGCAGAGTATGCCGGTGATGCTGCATTGTTCAACGCAGCTAGCGTGTACACCTTCTCAGCATCGGTACCGGTGTATGTTAAGTTTGGCCCGCTTCGCGACATTTACAAGTTGTTATCTACAACAACTGCAGGCCAGTCGCCTGATACGCACCCGGCTAAATGGCAAAAAATAAATGCCTCAGCTATCGCTACAGGTATTGGTACTATCATTGCTAAAGAAATTGCCGCTTCGGCCCTTACACCTATTACAACTGGCGCTATCACCAATACAAATGCATTAACGAAAGTTGAGCAAATGTATAATGCGATGACTGTGCCACACAAAAACAAAGGTGGTGTAATACGCGTGAGCCCTGATGTATACCGCAAGTACGTTGAGCATGAGCGTAGCGTGTATGGCAATACCGTTTCTTCGCCTGAATTTGGCGATGGCAAAAAGTATGTGTATGGCACTGGCAAGAAATGGGAACTACGTGAGTGTACCTGGATGGGTGCTAGCCAGCGCATCATCATGACTCAATTTGAGAACATTGCCTTTGGTACTAACCTGGTAGATATGCCTGGCATTACCAAAACAGTTGAAACCCTGCACGGGTATGATGCTGTGGCGAAGTTCCTGGTGGGCTTTGAAATTGCTGATTTGGAAAACCTGTATGTAAACGATCAAGCATAAGGAGGAAACAAACCATGGCAAAAACTAAAAACAACACTGAAAGCGCGGCTCCAGAGACTCTGGAGCAAGCGCTTGAAATTATCGCTCAGCAAACGGAAGTAATTGCCGAGCTGAATAAGCACATCGCTTCTTTAGAAGCAAAACCTACACAGGTAAAGCCATCAGTGGCTATTGGTAAACACGTATACACCATTAACAGTGGTGCATATGTAGATGGCACAAAGTACAGCGCTGCTGAACTTGCCGAAAACAAAGAGGTGTGCGGTAAAATTTTGGAAATTGAAGGTCAAACCATTTTAACTAAAGAGGAGGAATAAACCATGCCAGTTAGCTTTGCACAAATTGATTATGCCGATGGAACTAAAACCAACCCGGGCATTAATCAATACATTTACATGGCCCCTATTAGTGATATCCTCACTATACAGAAGCCTACGGGTTCGCCTAGCAACTACGCTGATAGCGTAACTATTGCTACGGCTCACGTGATGAAAACGGGCAAGAAGTTTGAAAAAATCTATTGCATCCGTGATAAAGGCATGCTTGAATCAAAGGGCCTTGGTGGCCTTAAAATGAAGGCTAGCGAAACTGACCTTAAAATCTTTATACCCGGAACTAAAGCCGAGTTGAAAGGTTTTTATGAGTTCATCAAAAACCGTGACCTTATCATACTGGCACCGGGCCGCGATGGCGAAATTCACCAACTTGGTACTGAAGACCTGCCCTGCTCGCTGAAAGAATTTTCGTGGAAAACAGGCGAGAAAGCCGGGGATGATGTGGGTGCTGAAATAACCTTCAGCGCGAGCGGTGAGACTCCATACACGTATGCGGCAGCTGTTCCTTTAACGCCTGGTTCATAAGAAAGGAGTGCTGAAGCATGTATAAATTGAAACTAAAACCGGAAGTAGCCGAAAAGTATGAAGTAGTGGGTGACCAACTACATGCATACTGGCCGGGTTGGGGCGAAATAAACCTAACCGAAATGACACTGGATGGTGCGGCTGACCTTGTGAGCAAAGGGTTTCCGTACCTGAAAGAAAAAACAACCAAGAAGAACTCAAAAGAGTAGTTTGTTTTCATAATTGGTTACATGTTTGTTTAAAGCCCTGGCATACTGCTAGGGCTTTTTTTTTGACTGAAAAACCGCACCTTTGTATCGCTGTCATATTACTCACTCTGATTATGCTGTGCTACACACATGTCAGGGTGGCCCCGAGGTAACAAAGGGCGATATTACTTTATTGAGTAGTATGACAGCGACACCCTGACACCATATTTTTATGAGCACAAAAACTAAAACCACCCGCGAAGAGTATGCTGAATTGATACAGCTCCACTACATAGCTGTAGATGAATTGGGCGATGATGTAATCACTACGGAGGATATACAGGAACTGGCTGTAAATAGCGGTGTTGATTGGCAAAGCGTTAGCAGCATTAATTTAATGCTGTCCGATTTTGGCTATAAAAGCGTACCGATTAAAAATAACCCGGAACGTGTGTGGTTGTTTAAAGGCAAATAGCCTGTCCCCGTTAGGCAATTGCCAAATACGTACTTCGCTACATGACAATTGCCGAATGGCTGGCCGAACCTGCCGCCAATTACCATAGTGGTGTACTTCTGTATAAACGTACCAGTAATAACGGTGTGCTGCTGTCGCTATTTGAAAGTGGCGAAAACACCTTTACCCGCACCAAGCTACGCGATGAGCTAAAAAAGCTGCAAAAACCCGAACCGGTTAAGCGTAGCATTGAACTGATCATAAATGCCAGCCCTAAAATTGCCAAGCCACAAAACGAGGATGTGCTGAAACCCATCATCGAGCTGAAGAATATCAGCTTCAAAGAAATGGCTGCCATCCATGCTACGCTTGCCACCCTGCCCACCGATGAGCAACGCCTACAGGCTGCTATAAAAATTGATGAGTTGGATAAACTCATAGACCATTGCTGGTATCAGATTGATTACTACGCTGAGCATAAATGCCTACCACCCGATGAAGACATTGCCGATGTGAAAACCATAGGCGATGTAGTGAAGCTGAGCAAAAATATTCCTACTTACATCAGCAAAATAAACACCCGCCTCATGGATAGTAAAATGAGCGATGAGGCTGCAGAAAAACTGATGCTTAAAAAAGCCAAATGGCAAGTTGTACTTACCAAAATTGAAAGGATAATGAATGAGCCTGTTCAAATTTAATGATACAAATACGGCCATTGTAGGTGGTACAGCTGCTGCATTCAAATCCATTGCTGCAGCTAATGCTATTGATTTAAGTAATCTAAAAGAAATTGATGAGCTGTTGCCATCTATTGACAATAGCGCCAACGCTTTTTTTATTAGCGATAAGCGATGGAGTGCTCACCAGATGATTGCAGCCTACCTTACCCAAATGACATGGGCTGATGTATGGCTTACAACCTATGGCATTAATGAACATACCATGCGCCAAATTGCCAACCGTAAGCAAGCCGGGCAAATACGTGAGCTTTATTTTATGTTTAGCGAGCAGGTGAAGAAAATAAAGCCCCAAGAGATTCAAATAGCCATGCAGATAGCTACTGCGTACTGCGTTTATCCCAGCCATGCTAAAATTATTGTGCTTAAAAACGATACGCACCAGGTATTGATCGTAAGCAGCATGAACCTAAACCGTAACAATAAACTAGAAGCCGGTGCCATTACTACCGATGTACAAGCCGTGCAGCTTTTTATTGATTTTTTAAACGATAAAATATGTACACCGAAGAACAACTGAAGGAAATAGAGCAGTTTGCTTCCAGGGCATTTACCGTGCGTGAAATTGCCATCATCATTGGCGTGCCGGTGGATGAATTTGAAAAATGCTTTTTCAATGATGCACACCCGGTACATGTAGCATACATGCGCGGATCTTTGTCCGCACAGCTCGAAATTCGTAATGCCTTGTATAACTCCGCACTTAGTGGCTCATCCCCTGCCCAGGTTGAAATAGCCAAATCATTTAGCAATCAAATAAACTACCTAAAAATACTTAAATCAGATGCCTAACCCTACCATTATGCACATGGAGAAAACGGTTGAAACAGCTATCAAGCTGTTTGAGCGTAATGTGCCGATTGATAAATTTCCCGAAGAACTAAAACACCGCTTTGAGATGTGGCAGGTTGCCCATCAGCTGAAACTAAAGTATCAGCACAAAGGGGAAGAGTTTGTGCGCGAATTATTTAAAATTCGATTTAATGACATCAGCGATAGCACGGCCCGTTTGGAAATTCGCTCGGCTGAGATATTTTTTGGCAAAACCCAACAGAGCAACCGTAACTACGAACGCATACTGCGCATCGAGTTTTTGAAAAAAGCCAGTTACAAAGCTTTTGCCGAAGGGAAATTAAAAGAAATGGCAAGCATTGAAGGTATTCTCCAAAAATACCTAGACCCGGCACATGATCCTATCGATATGCCTGATTGGGAAGAACTGCGTAGAAGCGTTCAGGTAAATATCACATTCTCTCCCGAAATCGTTGGAGCCGAGCGCCTGCCTGATGATGAAGTACGCAGACTATGGACTGCCGTGCAAAGTAAACGCAACCTGAATATACAAGATGCCGAAATAGTTAAAGAAGATGAGTGAGCGCACCCTACATTACAACAAAATGCAGCTGCGCGCATTTTTGATAGGTGCGCCCACACTGTATTGTATTGCCGGTCGTGGTACAGGTAAAAGTACCGGTGTTATTGCACCACGTATGGCCGACTGTTGCATATCAATGCCCAGGTCAAACAATGGCCTACTTGCTAAAACATACAAGCAAATAAAAACCCGCACACTTCCAGCCACAGTTTCAGGATGGAAAAAACTAGGCTTCATTCAGGACCTACACTTCGTGATCGGGAGGCGTGCTGATAAAAAACTGAGGTTTGCCGAGCCTGATGAACCACCTGCTGATTGGGAAAATGTGATACATTGGTTCACCGGTTCAATAATTAGCATGAGCAGCCAGGACAGAAAAAACGACTCAAACGGTTTAAATCTTCAATCCCTTCATGGTGATGAAGCTAAGCTACTTGATTATGAAGACTTGCTCGAATCCATTATGCCAACCCTTCGCGGTATGCCTCAATATCGGGATATGCCACAATACAGGATGATTACCTGGACTACCGATATGCCAACTACCCCAGAAGCCAAATGGCTGCTCGATGCTGAAGAATTTAACGAACCTGAGACCAACGAGCTGATTATTCAACTTCAACTGAAACTGCAAGACTGCTATGCTGCCATGAAACGGGCAAAATCGCCCCGTACATTCACTCAACTGGAGTGGGACATGAATAGCATCAATAACAAAATAAAAGCCCTACGCAAAGGCCTTACTCACTTCCTCGAAGCTAGCAGCTTCGATAATATTGATGTGTTGGGTATTGATTACATCAAAACCCAACGCAGAAACCTGCCGGATTTTATCTTCGAAACATCCATCCTCAATAAAAGACCCGAAGCTTTGGAGCATGGCCGCAGGTTTTACCCGCAGTTAAATAAGCATCATTTTTATACCGACTTTAACTACAGTTATTTTGATAACACTAAAATAGACATACAAGTGCCTGATAGCTCCATAGGTGATTTAGACTGTAATAGCAATCAACCGCTAGATTTAGTAATTGATTGGGGAGGTAAAATTAATTCAATGCTCGTATGCCAGGAAGATAACCAACACCACCGGTACAATATCCTGAATGAGTTCTTTGCCATCCAACCCGACATTATTCATGACCTTATTGATAAGTTTGATTTATATTACGCCCATCACACCGAGCGTATTATTTACCTGTATTACGACCGCAACGGGAATACGAATGTGGCAAACAGTAAAGAAACATATGCCGAACTGGTCGAGCGACTCCTCTATGAGAAAAGATGGATTGTAAGACTAATGAGCTTCGATGAAAACCCGCAACACAGAGATAAGTATGAATTCATTAACCTGATGTTGAGCGAACAAGATGCGCGTTTGCCTAAGGTAAGAATAAATGAAGAGAACTGTCCTAACGCTAAGATAGCATTGTATAACACCCCCATTAAGTTGATAGCCGGTGAACTGAAGAAAGATAAAGGAAGTGAGAGAAGTGATATAATACCACAAGAGCAGGCTACACACGTTACTGATTGTTTCGACATTGTACTATTTTCAAAATTCCGGAAAGATATAGATGAGTCAGTCAACAGGTTTATGGGTATGGTATAATAGGCGTTCCCCTGCGGGTCGGGCTATACGCGCTACATGGTAGCTTGCTCCTATCCCTAACGCATCCAAGCTATGTGCAATAGAGCTGTCATTCATTGCGCAACGTTCCTCATTACGGTCCGCAAGCTGGCCCGATCATTCGTCACTTATTGCTCATTCACTCCAGCACAATTGCACCCCCATCATCGGCATCCTGAGCATGATAGGTATATCATGCACAGGATAGTGTAGTAGTGGTACAAGCGGTGTGCTACGCACTCAATGCACATGGCATAGCTTATTGTATATAGTGGGACAGGCGCAGCCTGTCGGGGTTGCAAGGGTGTACAGTAATTTCTACATTTTGCTGCTGCAACTGCAAATCGCCCTCAGCGCGCGGGCGGGGTTCTGCTCGAAAAGCCCTTTTATGATGTGTAAAATACAAATCATAAAAGGGTATAAGTCAGAAAAATACAAAGCTTTGTACGCTTTGTAACACATTGAAAGTCAGAGTATAAAATATTAAAAAAACAGAACAAAAAACGGCTGAAACCCTTGTATTTACTGGGCTTTTGCGTATATTGCTGTACAATTTAAAACGGGAGCGCCACCCGACCAAAACAGGCAAAAAAAAAATGTCAAAATCTGAAAAATTGCAGGTTCGCACTCTGGGAGTTGTGAACGTGCCACAAGGTAAAAGCTATGTGCCAGGTGTGCGCATAGCGGGTAAGTATCTTTTAAATCTTGGCTTCAAAGTGGGTGATGTGGTAGAGCTTACGCCCAACGCTGACGGCAGCCTAAATATTAGGAGGGTAACGCCATGCAAGTAAGAGTAAGCCAATACCGAGAAGGGAAGCGAGGCACATTTTACATTCAGTGCAAAGGACTGCACAGCGGACGCCCTATGTTGTCGCCTATCCCAAATTGCTTTAGCGTGGAAACCGACACGCCCGAACTTTATCAGATTGCATATGCGCTTTGGGTGGGTAGGTATTACGAGCCATACATTAAAGGCTCTGTCATCCCGTACATTCGTTTAAGTGATGCGCTGGTATTGCTTTTGCAAGGATGGGAGCAGCGACAGCCAAAAGCGGAAAAGCTAATCAGCACTTTACAAACGATTGACAGGCAGGTGCACCACGTAAGCCAGCAGCTAAAGCTTACAAAGGATTTAAAGGTGGCAATAGCGAGGCAGTTGTTTAAGTCGTAAAAGCGCAGTAAGTGCAACACAGCTAACGAAAAGGTGCAGAAATGCGCCTTTTCGTGTTGCCCGCGCTACTTTTCTGGTGCGCCAGAAAAGTAGCAAAAGACCGCTTGGATTATAGGTATTTTTGTATATTTGTTTTTCATTTAACCGGAGCGCCACCGGAATAATAACTGGCAGATATAATATGGTATACAAAGCTGAAAAAACCCCCGCATTTATGCTATGTAGCAATCCTGTTGCTGCAAAATCAGTGGATAGATTGTTTATTTTACACAATAGATATCCCATGCTGCTAGCCGAAGTCCATTGTTTTAATAATACTGAAGTGGCTAAAGTTCAATATATACTAAATCAGGCTTATTCTGTGGGTAGGCTTGATCATGATAAAGATATTTTCTTGTTTACTATATCTTGGATTGAACCTACAGGCGCAATGATGCCACGTGATGTGAACGATAAGGTTGATCCAGTTCTCAGGCGCATGGCCGACTGGTATAAATCCTATCTAATTTGGGAAGATTCCCAGCCAAACGAAGCCCCTTAATCGGGGCTTTTTTGTTGTCCCCTTTTTTCTTTCAGCCATCCCGAGCTTTGAGCTATGATTTTGATGCGCGATGCTCTTGCTATAATGGAACAGCGAGGCCCTGATGGCAACCTATTGCCATTCAGCTGCCAATATGTAACCTACAGCCGCCAACGCAATGAGGGAGGTAAGATTATAACGGTAGATAGCGCTGTGCTTAGCTTCGACAAAAAGCCGTTTACTGGCAAAAAATCAGAAACACCACCTACCGAGCGCATCAATACCCCATCACAACCCAACCATTTTGCCAACAAAACCCGCAACTTAAAGATAGTTGATAGCGGGGCAATTCGCAAAATGCGCATACGCATGCTCATCACTTTTAATGGCCAACAAGTAGTGTACTAATGGAAGATTTAAAAAAAGATGCAATAGGAATAAGTATAGGTCAAACTTCGGTACTGACTGCCGAAATGAAACCCAATGCTAAACCTGCCGTACCTATTGTTGAAAAAACAACCGATCAGTTTGATTATGTACGTTGGGGCGAATCCAACGACACGCCCAAGCAGGTGATTGATGCCATGAGCAAAAATGAAATACTGTACCGGGCCAACGAGTTCAATAAATCTGTACATGCCGGTGCCGGTATCACCTACTACCGTGAGGTTGTTAGCAACGGCCAGCGATATATCGAATTTTTTGAAGATGCCGAAATAGATGAGTGGATGCTTGAAAATGAAGTAAACACTTACCTGTATAAAGCATTTGTAGAGGACTACGAAACTTTGGGCAACATATTCCCCGAACATGTGCTTACTGCCAATCGCCAACGCATAGGACGCCTGTTCAGGCAAGATGCCGCCTGGTGCCGTTGGGGTAAGCAAGACAAAGCCAAGCGCGAAGTACTGAAGCTGTACATCAACAGCGACTGGGAAGCTCACAAAAAAGAGGAGGACATGGTTGTAGATGTACTCAATACTAAGTTTCCGCTGCAACACCTTCAGCAAACCAATACCGGGTACAACTTCATCCAACGCATACGCCCGGTTAGCAATGGCCGGTATTATTACGAAATGTGCAATACAGAAGTAATAATCAACAGCAAAACACTGGAAATAGCTGCCGATATCAAACGCACACTGCGCGCACTGCTTAAGAATCAGGCTAACATGGTGTGGCATATTGAAGTTACTGAAGAATACATGGAAAGCCAATACGGTAAGACCGAATGGCTGAAAATTAAGGATGACAAAGAGCGCAGAAGAGGTTGCTACAAAGAAGTACGCGATCAAATAGATAAATACCTTGCCGGAGCCGATAATGCCGGCAAAACACTGCTTACAGGTTGCTATTACGATAAAGCAGGTAATAAAATTAGCGGTGTACACATCACCCCGCTAAAAAATCAAATCGAAAAGGGTGCCTGGATTCCTGATCAGCAGCAGCTCGCTAATGAAATATTCATGGGTATGGGTGTTGACCCCTCATCCGTTGGTGGTTTTGCAAACCAAAATCGCACCATGAATAGCGGCAGCGAAAAGAAAAACTCATTCAGCATTAGCACGGCCACATTTGCCAGCGACCAAATGATAACACTAGCACCATTCGTATTCGTAGCACGCTACAATGGATGGTATAAGCGCTATCCAAATCTACGCTTTGGTGTATTGCCGCCAGCTTCAGAAGTATTACAACCTAACACATCTACCAATAATGCACCTGCTAGTTAAGAACCTTGATGATTTTAGCACTCATGTTACTGTAACCGGTGATTTCGATTTCGATATCATCAAACCATACATCACCAAGGTACAAATGGGCGATGTGCAGCGCATTTTTGGCAGTACATTTATTACCGGTTTGGCTTCACGCTATAACGCAGCCATGCCATCGCCCACGCTTACTGCTCAAGAACTAGCACTTATCGAAATGTTAGGTAACTATATTTCGCACCTGGCACTGGCGCAAGCATTGCCGGTATTGCTTGCCCAGCTAGGTGCATCCGGTTTGTTCCAAAAAGAAGGGCAAAACAGCAAACCAATATTTCAATGGCAAAAACTTGAATACGAAGAAGCACAATTGGAAATGGCATACAATGCCCTGGAATCTGCACTTGATTATTTGATAGAAAACCGCACCCACACGCAATTTGCTGCATGGAAAGATAGCGCCCAGGAGAAAGCATCCGTATCACTATTTGTGCACAATGCCGCCATCTTTAATCGAACCTATCCCATAGGCAATAGCCGCAGAACATACGAAGCCGTAAAACCATTTGCAGCAGAGGTAGAAAAATTTGACATACGTTACTTGTTAGGTCAGGCACTGTATGATGAGCTAAAATTTCAAAAAGAAACCTTCGCATTAAGCGAAGATAACGCCAAGCTGCTACCCTACATTCAGGATGTAATAGCCAATGCATCCATTGTAAAATCGCTAGGCAGGTTAAATGTAAAAACCACTGCCGAAGGCCTGATGATAACCAGCTACATTTCCAATGGTAAAGAAATGAGCCGCAACCGCATACCGGCTACCGCCAGCGAAATAGCTGAACTTAAAGTAAACGCCATTGCAGCAGCTAACCAGTACAAAGCCGAGCTGATGCGATACCTGTTTGCTAATCTTAACAAATATCCTCTGTGGGCACAAAGCGAAGAATACATACGCCTGACTGCAGAAGATGAACTTAATACTGACGAATCATCATCCGTAATACTATAATAATGAGCACTGAACTATTACTCGCTGTTAATGGTTTCCTTACCTTAGTTCTTGGCGTGTCGCTACGCGCATTAGCAGCCATTTATGCCAGCAAATTTAAAACCCTCGAGATTGCCAAAGAAGATATGCAAGTGCGTGTGCAGAAGATTGAAGATGTTCAGGGCAGTAAAATTGATCAGCTTACCAAAGAGTTTGGCCGCATGGAAGTAAAGATTGATGAAATGAAAAATCAACTCATCACACTCAGCCAAAATTTTCACAAGCTAAAAAACGAAGAATCATCACTGGTTAGCGCCACGTATGCGCTACTTAAATTTTTAGAACGTAATGAAAAAAGTGCTAGCTGATTTATACAACTCATTTTTTAATAATAAACAAGGTTTAAGCGCGCGAAAGCTCAGCGCATTTAGCCTTATGCTGTGCGTTTTTTACCTGCACTACAAGTATGTAGATATAAGCAATGCCTTTGATTTTCTTGTGGCTGACCTATGCGGCATTATGCTGCTGCTGGGCATTGTTACCGCGCAAAATATTATCGAGCTGAAAAACGGCAGTTCATCTAATGTTCAAACAATTAATAATTAATAATCATGGCTTTTCGCAAAAACACAACTTTAAGAACAAACCAGGCCGCTGTGTATAGCACACAGTTTCCTGCCGGCAGCACAATGGAAATACGCACAGGATCACAACCTGCCAGCGCAAATGATGCCGCCACCGGTACCGTATTGGCTACAATTACCTTGCCAGCCAATCCTTGGGCAGCTGCATCAGGTGGCAGCATAGCCAAACAAAACACATGGAGCGCCACAGCAGGTGCAACCGGCACAGCCGGATGGGCACGCATCACCGGAGGCAGTAATGTAATGGATGTTAGCGTAGGCACATCTGGTGCCGATGCAATTATTGACAATGCCAGCATTGTAAATGGTGGCACTGTTACCGTTACATCACTCAGTATTACTATTTCATAATCATAATCCTTTAGCCTAATAAGATATGAGAGTAATACGTAAAACCGAATCAATCCTATACCTATCCGATAGCGGTGATTGGGGCTTGCAAATAAGCAATGAATGTTTTGAGATACTTCCACAGGTAGGTGGTTTAGTATATCAATCGGGAGTTAATCTTGACAATTTAGCTAACCTAATCGTAGAGGCAAAAGCCCATGCGATTGCAAACGGAATTACATGGCAGCAATAACAGATTTATCCGATTTAATCAATAGACAATCGGGCGGTAATAACGGCTCACCTGAAAACATATTCTTTCACAAAGTACCACGTGTGTCGGGTGTTGCAGCAACTGCACCCATTGCAGGTAGAGGTTGCTCTTTGTGGCAATACGATGGTATGCCTGCGGGCGGTGCCGTACCTACTTCGGGTGCAATACCTACTGATGCTACAACAGGCGCAATTCCATTTACCCCGCCAGGTGGTAGTAGGGATAAGCATTTAATAGGCGCATCAATAGCGCCACTTGTTGCAGGTGTTTATTTACTTTACGATAGGTTGTTTCACATTGGAGGACTTTCGGGTATATCAACCGCAGCTCAAACGGTTCAGGGTTCACCTGCTTCACCTGCCCTTACACGTAACACAGGCGGGGCGGGGAATATTGCATTTTATGAGATTTACACAATCATAGGCATAACATCTACAACCCTAACAATGACCTACACAAATCAAGGTGGGACGGGAAGTAGAACATCAACTATTAACATAGGTGCAACGAATTTTCGTGAGGTTACAAGAATGCAACGCATACCTTTAGCAGCGGGTGATAGTGGCATACAATCTATTCAATCGGTACAATTAACTGCAACAACTGGTACGGCTGGTAATTTTGGAATTACCATTGCACAACCTTTGGCTTGGATTCCTGTAGGTGCAGCGGGTACAATGGGATGGAGAGATTACACAACAGGATTGCCTGGTATTCCAGTAATAAATCCTGATGCTTGTTTGTCACTTATGTTTATTCCTGCTTCTGCAACTGCACCTGAATTATTTGGTTCATTAGCAACAATTGAAAAATAATGGCACTAACAGACTTTGATGAATATGTAGAAAAGCTACAAGAAAATCGTGTTGCAGATTTTCAGCTATCCACATCAATCGCTAGAACTTTGCGATTGAACGCTAGTTGGCAATCTTTGTTACCTGCACCTGCCGTACCTACAACAAGCGTTGCTCTTAATAAAGATTCTGCACAATCAATGGGACCTATTCCTGAAATTTCTTCAGGTAGGCTTACATTTCTTGGTGCAAGAATAAACACATCATCATTTGGCGCAGGCGGTATGCTTTTAGTTGATTTATTAAATGTTAGTGGTGGACTGAATGCTACTTTAACTACTGCCCAAACTACAAACCTTCCAACGGCTGCATTAACACGATATACATCGGGTGAAGGTGTTATGGCAGGTATAGTAATTTATACAACAGTAGGAACAACTGCCACAACGGTAACAATAAGCTACACAAATTCAGCGGGTGTGAGTGGTAGAACATCTACTGCCACATCATTTGGAGGTACATTATTTAGAGAACCTGCTATTTTAATTCCTATTCCATTAGAAGCGGGTGATACAGGTATAAGAAGTATAGAATCAGTAACTGTTACTGCAACCACAGGAACGGCAGGTAATTTTGGTGTTTGTTTGTTTAAACCACTAGCAATGATTTCATTGGAAAGTGCAACAGGTGCAATGCCATTAGATGCAGTTAGTACAGGTTGCATTATTGGTTCTTTGGCAGAAATTGATACTGATGCTTGTCTTACAATTAGTCCATTTACTGCAATAACGAACACAATGACAGGTGCTATAATTTTAACAGAGGCATAGAATGGCAACACGTAGGTTATTTGACGGTGCAAGTATTGAAATCGGGCAGATAGCCATAGTATTTCCTGCTTCATCGTATAGTATAACCGCATCCATTACCGATACTGCCGACACGTTTGCTGCCGACATTACAAACGGTGCAGTTGTATACAGCATTTCTGCAAGTATAACTGAGGCAGCTGATACGTTTGCGGCTAATGTATCGAGCGTTGCACCTTCTTATTCCCTTTCGGCATCCATTACCGATACTGCCGACACGTTCGCGGCCGACATATCAAACGGTGCAGTTGTATATAGCATTTCTGCAAGCATAACCGATACTGGTGATACGTTTGCGGCCAATGTTTCGCGCACTGTGCCTGTTTTTTCTTTATCAGCTGCCATTACAGATTCAGCTGATACGTTCGCTGCCAATGTTTCGCGCACGTTGCCTAATTATTCCCTAGCAGCAGCGATAACCGACAACGCTGATACGTTCGCTGCAAATGTTTCGCGCACTGTGCCTGTATTTTCGGTATCAGCATCCATTGCCGATGATGCCGATACGTTCAGTGCCAATGTATCACGTACGGTTCCTGTATTTTCGCTATCAGCATCCATTACCGATGATCCCGATACGTTCGCTGCCAGTTTATCGCGCACAGTTCCTGAATTTTTATTATCAGCATCCATTACAGATTATGCCGATACGTTTTCAGCTTTAGTAATAGTTGGTTCAATAGCGCCAACGGTTGGCATTTTTCTAAAATCTCCGGTTATCACTGAATCTAATGTAGATAGCCCTATATCATTTGTGCTACGCACCCGGTCCGAACTTACCCATTCACTAACCATAAAATCAAAAATTAACCCATGAGTAAAATATTTGTCGGGCAAACCAAACTTAAAATTACACTTGCTCTGGCTGCTGACATCACCGGCTATCAAACCTGTGAAATACGATATACCAAGCCCGATGGCACACGCGGTAGCTTTACTGCCGTAGTAGAGGATGAAAATCCGGGCGTTATCAGTTATGATTTGTCAACCAATGTTTTGGATATACCAGGCCGTTGGGCATTTTGGGCGCGTATCACTTACATCGATGGCCGCATCAGCATAGGCAAAGCAGATTATTTAACCATAAGCCCTGAAGGTGCTATTAACTCTTAAGTATAGATATGAAAAAATTTGATACCGCAACAGTTACAAAATCAGATACTGCTATTCGCAGGGAAATAAATGAACAATTCACACCCGGGCCTACAGTGATTGCTAACGCAAAAGCACTGTATGATAATGTACTATGCAAACTTCCTGAAAGCATTGCCTACATCATCACCAGTTGGTACCGATGCCCACGCCTCAATAAATTGATAGGTGGCAGCTCCACCAGCGATCACATGAGTGGCCGAAGCGCTGACCTTGATAGTGCCAATAATATGAGCAACGCTGAGTTGTTTAATTTCATACGCACCAATTGCGATTTCGACCAACTCATTTGGGAATTTGGCAATAATACCAATCCGGATTGGGTACACGTAAGCTATCGAAGCTCGGGCAACCGCAAGCAAGTTTTACGGGCTGTAAAATCAAATGGTAAAACCATTTATCGCACCATGGCATGAAAGATTACAACTACATTGGCTGGCTTATCGCCATCGGGTTGCTTATTTACATATTCGTGAGCCAAGAGCACTGTGGCAGCAGTACACAACAGGCCGATACCAGCACGCGTGTCGTATATGTGTATGATACAAACACCCATACGCCACACGTACCAACGCCACAGCCCCGCACATCTACAAGCCGATTGCCTGCGCCTTCGGCTGATTCAGGCAAACCGCTTGTGCCTATTGATACTGCCGCCATCCTACGCGCTTATTTTACAGCACACTATTACGTGCAAGAAATTTGCGACACAAACATTGAAGCAACCATACGCGACAGCGTGTACAATAACCTTATTACCTGGAGAGATTTCAGCTACCGACTGCTTAGGCCCACGGCCATTCAAACTACAAACATCATCAAGCAGCCAGAAGCCCGTAGCAAATTTTACGCAGGGTTTGGGGCAAGTGTGGGAGTTCTGGGGAGTTCTCCCACAATTGGTCCTGAATTATTACTCACCTCCAAAAAAAATACCGCATTCAGGGTAGCCTATCACGTGCCTGGAACCATATCAGCATCCGTATATTTTCAATTAAAAAAATGAAAACCGTAGAGTTACAGTATAAAAAAGCACACGCCCCGGAGCGTTTAAGTGAGTTAACAGAATCGCAACTTATAATGCTGGCTAAAGCATTTACCTACGGCAAAAAAATAGTAGATGCCAAAGTATTGCTGGCATCCAATATCTTAAAACCTGTGTGGCAGTTAAATGAGAAACTCATTGTGGCCACACTACACGAATTCAAATCGGCTAGTGTTACACAACGCGAGCTTCTCTACGAAAAACTAGAAAATATGCGCCATAATCGGGCGCACATGGCTGCCTGCTTTGATTGGATAACAACCGAGCAGATATGTGATAAATGGCTTATACCATCACTCACGCTACGTAATTGGTTTTGGGTAAAACAATTTAAAGGTCCACAGCTGCGCATGGCTAATATTCAATTTTGGCAATGGTGCCAGGCCGAGTTCTATTTTTTTAAATTCAACAAAACCGGGCAGCGCCATTTCTTTAACAAGTTTTGCGCATGCCTGTATATGCCACACATAGCCGGGCGAACCGCCACTTTTGATGATAAACTCATCGAAAAAAATGCACACTGGTTTAGCAAGCTCACACCCGTGCAGCTCACCGCCATCAAGCTCAACTACATCGCCCTAAAAAGCTGGATAGCCCTTAACCACCCACACGTATTCGGGCGCACCGAAACGTCCGATATCAAAGAAATAGAAACCATTGACATGGGCGAACTGCTGCTGCGAGCTGCCAAAGCCCAAAATATGGATGAAACAATTGTGGCTAAAAAGCCCCTGCTGGTAGAGCTTAAGAAACTGGAAATAGCCGGTAAAGATTTTGCCGAACAAAAACGTAAACTGGAGGATAACAAATGATACCACACGAACAACTGATTGCCTATTTTGAAAACCTAGCCGCACAGCATAAGCTTATTGCACATGATAAAGACACGGCTAAAAAACGCGCTTTTCTATATGGCGATGTAGAAATGCTGCTTGAAGATATTGCTGGTACCCACTCCCCTGGCTATATCATGCTCCTCGAAACCGGATCGGGCACACTCGATGGTCCTGATGAAGTAAATTTATACGACAATACCGAAGTAGCTTTCATCATCTGCAAAAGCGTGCGAGAAGGTAACCGTGCCGAACAGCGTACTACCGAAGAAGCCTGCAAAAACCTCGGCCTGCAAATAATGAAACGCATACAGCGCGACCGCACCCTAGAAGTTCCCGAATGGCTGATGAACTTTGACCTAAACAGGGTTAGGTATGCGCGCGTATTTGGCTTTGGAAACAATCATTTCGGATTCCGTTTCGAGTTCACTATCACTGATAGCGCACAGCTTACCTACAACCCTGCCGACTGGTCAGATGAGCCGGAAACATAGTCCCCTTTTTTTATCATAGCCACACGAATTTTGAGGTATGGCAATCACATTCGTAAAAACTCCGGAACCAGCACATCCGGCCAAAAATGTTGCACCGGTATTAATTAACACCGATAACCAGTACATTATTGCACCCGGCCCTGCGTTATATGCCAATTTGGTTATACGTGTAGTTGCTGACCCACCTACCACGGGTAACTTTAAGCTATTCATCGGTGACCCCATAATTCCACTGCAACGCGAACTTACTTTTACCTTTCATGCCAGCCCTAATGACAACGGTTTTCAGCTACCTACCAATGCCCTGAGCGAGCCCATTAACGACTATGTAAATGACACCCTGATACCGGCTCTTCTCAAAAATTACTACATAGCACAAGGCTACAGCTTAAAAATGCAAAACGGCAGCACCACACAAGCTGAAATAGTATTTACGGCACGCAACTACGGCATTGAGAATAGCATTGTATTTACTGAAAATTTTACCGCCAATGAAATTATAGGCGTATCAGTATCTTACGGATCATCACCACAAGTGCGTGATAACTTCCGTATATTTATGGATGTATTTCGCGAAAAAACATTTTACACTGCCGAAGATGAAATCATCTTTAGCAGCGAAGCTACTCCCGATATAGCTGGCAATGCTGAATTTGACATACACCGTATACTTACAGCTGCCAGCAGCTACACTGTACCACCATTTACCGGTGATATTATCGAGCCCATCAATGGTCCTATTCGTTACTACCTGGCAGCACTCGAAAGCTATGACGAACCACCTACGCCACGTGCCTATAAGCGACATCCTGCTGTAGGGTATTATTATGCACTGCACGGTGGGCAGCGTTATGTTAATGCACCATACACCGGTTTATACAGCAATCATATAAATGCCAGCGCTACAGAATGGCTTACAGCCATGCCTAATAACACTATTGTGCACCCGGCCCAAAAACAGTTTCTTTCACTGTTTTTACGAGGCACTACCGTGGGTGGCGTGCCACAAACAGGCACATATCGCTTGCAAGGCATAATGTATTATACCGATGGCAGTAACAGCGGTAGCTATGCTACGTGGACTACCTTTAACAATATTGTAGGCGAAAATTTCTATTCATTTCGTGTAGGCTATACCGATTTGGCCATTAAAAACCGTAAAGCCAGCGGCAAAACAGTAGCATCATACAGCATACGTATTATTAATGCCGCCAACAATGCAGTTTCGCAAGTGTTTACATTTAATGTAGAGCAGGATGATACTCGTAACCCACGTTACTTCCTATTCATCAACTCGTATGGCATGCCGGAAAGTATATACTGTTTTGGTGAGCGTGTTAGAAAACTAGAACTAAACACTAAAAATATTCAGCGCCACACGGTATCGGTTGATGCTGTTAAAAAAATAGTGCATGGCGAATTTGATCAGGTAGATAGCGAATACCAAAATGTGTATGAAATAAGCACCGGAAACAAAAACAGAGATTACATGCAGTATTTTATTGATTTCATAAACTCACCGGTACGATTCCAACAATACGCCACACATTACCAAAAGATAATACTTAAAAGTACAGACATTTCACTGGATACAGATAACGAAAGCACGTTTGCTGTGCGATTCAGCCTCAGCGATGCACAAATGGAAAGGGGTATTGCATGAGCCTAGGTATACAATTGGAAAATGGTGCATTCATAAAAATGTACAGCAAAAGCAACATTAAGTTCGTTGAAAAATCGATGTTGTTCTCACCAAGTAATTTATTTCAAAACAGGTCTTATGAGTTTTCAATACCTCGTGTTGAAAATGAAATGAACCTTAATTTTCATGCTCATTTTGATATCAGAAAAAGAGTTTATGAGTATTCGTGCAATTTATTTGTGAGTGGTCTATTTGTAGGCGTTGGTAAACTTAGTATTACTAATTTTACTGATAATTCATTTAAAGTACGTGTATTATTAAATGACAATGCCCTTAGGAATGAATTAAATAGAAGTATAAGAAGCTATAAATATTTAAAACCTACAGAATATAGATACGCAATTGATTTAACTACAGGTTTACCTACATTACCATATACTAAGCATATTTTTTCTTTCTCAGCAGGTCAACCAACAAGTGGCCCTACTTACAACACAGTTATTGAGTATGAGTGTACTGTTACGGGTCTTGTAGTAATTAAAAAGGTACCATATACTCCACCTCAAACGCTAATTGAACATATTGATAATATTGTAGACGCTATTAATAGTACTATCGAGGTTGATTGTGTTAAAGCTGTTAGAATAGGCAATGATATACAAGTATATAATTTAGGGGGCAATGATATCGGTGTGTCTATTGCGTTTTATCCTGATGATATTAACTGGTACACATATTTTAACGACACAATTAACTCATTTGAGCACCCTAGTCCTATCAGAATGGAGTATAACCACGTTAATGATGTTATTAATAATCCAGAACTATTTGACTACATATATTTTCCTGTTTTTACAGGGTCATTAAGCTTCAGTACGTTTGATTTCAAAAACATAATCAACCATTATTATCCCGCTCAAAATGGGCTTGGTCCTGCAATAAATGGATTTGACGATAACCTTCCTAATGACTGGATAAAGCACAACGTATTTCAGCCATTTGCATATCTGAAAGATGTGTTATACATGATTTTTAATGAGTTAAATTATCAAATTGTTATAGATGATTTTTTTGATAAAGAACTAAGCAGTCTTGTTTTTTTTGTGCCTTTATTTTCTACTAGGTCTAAAGATAATATTGTACAAAATTTAACAAGATCTTTCAAGTACAGTGAAATTTTACCGGACATTAATGTTAATGAGTTAATACAGGAACTAAATCTCAGATTTGGATTTTGTATGAGTATTGATTTATTTCACAAAAATGTAAGCTTTTATAGAACCAATAAATTATTATCTGATTCCTATATACCTGAAGATTATACAAATTATGTTGAAAAGCAATTTGAGGCAACTAATATTAATGTAAGTATAGAATACAAAACTAACTGGAGCGATGATGAAACATTTGCTGTAGAACGTATTTTTGAAAATAAACGTTTCAATATTCTTGATGAAGTAGAAACTAAGAATGATTTGCCCGTTATATCTAATAATAAAGATATTGCATTAGCTTATAAGGAAAATTATTACTATATCAGAGTAAACAGTTTTGGTGTTTTATCTTGGAACTTTTTTAGTGAGGGGCTTGATGATAGCACAGATGTAAATAAAAACAGCTCTCAAATTTCAGACGTAAGCACGCTTTTCTCTTTAACATCTGAAACAGCTTATACAAAATCGGGCTTGACTGTAAAATGGCTGTTGCCAGGCACCAAGAAAAACATTTATTTCTTTGATGAGCAACCAAACAATATCAATACCATTTTATTGTTTTACAGAGGCATGCAGCGCTGTTATGTTCGTGAAACTTCCGGTGGTGAGTTTATAGCACGAACATATCCTATGGGCTCATATTTTAACTATGACATTGATGGGAATAAGATTGGGAATTATAATCTTTCTTGGAATCATAAAGACGGTTTAATAAATATATTCTTAAAAAAATATATCGAGATGCTGAATAAACCTATAATTAAATTCAGTATGAAAATGCCATATACCGTATTTAGAAAAATTAATATTCTCAAAAGTGTGAGGATTGGCAATCAAACTTACGCTATTGAAGAAATAGTTTCTGAGGTATCAGGTGATTTGGTTTCAGCGGTATTTACTGTACGTAATATATGACACATGAGTAACCAACCCGAACCCATAGAATCCGAACTCAGCTTTACCATTCGCGAGTGGGCACGCTATACCATTTGGGCGCTACAAAAAGAAATAGTGAAAAGAAAGATAGGCGCATCAGGTGCTTTGCTACGTTCATTTGAGCATCGCGTAAAATTTGGTGCAGGTGGTAGCGTAAGTGGTGTAACTATCGGCTTTTGGTACCACGGCAAGTTTGTTGATATGGGCGTAGGCAAAGGCGTTAAACTAGAAAACGTAAAAGGCAATGCAGAAATATGGCGAGCCAAAACACGTGACGAGCGTGCTGGCCGAAAACGCAGAGTACCCAAAAAATGGTACTCGCCCACCATGTACTACGAATACCAACGCCTAGCCGAGCTGCTACGCGATAAATACTCGCTAAGTATACCCGCCCGTATTGATTACACATTATCTGAACGAATTGAAATAAAATTATGAGCAAAAGACCAGAAAAAGCAATTATTGATGTCATTATCAATGGCGAAACTGCCAACAAATCTATACGCGATTTGGAAGCAGCTGCGCGTAAAGCGAAAGCTGAACTGCGCGGGATGACTCCCGATAACAAAGAATATGAAAAGTATAAGCAATCGCTTGAAAATATTAATAAAGAGCTTGAAAAAAGCAAAGTTAATGCAGGCCTTGCCGCTAGCGCGTGGGCGCGGATGAAACAAGAAATAAAAACCACATTCATAGGCAACCTGGGCGCTAATCTGGCTACGCTTGGCTTCCAAAAAATTGCTACGTATTTTACTGACGCGTGGGATTCAGCCAAAAAACTCAGCGACCAAATGGCTGACGTTCGTAAAACTACCGGCATGACCACCGATGAAGTCACAAGTCTACGTACTGAACTATCTAAAATAGATACACGCACCAGCATGGGCGACTTGATGGATATAGCCAAAGTAGGTGGCCAGTTTGGCGTAGCCAAAGAGCAAATAGCCGATTTTGTAAAAGCCGTTGATAGAACTACCATAGCACTTGGCGATGAATTTGCCGGAGGCGCTGAAGAAGTAGCCGGCACCATGAGTAAGCTTCGAAATATATTTAGCGACATTAAATCCGATAATATTGGTACAGATATAGGCTTCATCTCCAACGCCATTAACGAACTGTCGGCTGCTGGCGTTGCCACCGGACCTGTTGTTGCTGATTTTGCTAACCGCATAGGCGGTGTAGGCATTACACTAGGCCTTACCAGTGGTGAAGTATTAGGCCTGTCGGCCACCTTACAAGAGTTGGGTGTTAACACCGAGCGTGGCGGCACGGCTGTTGTTAAAATCATTCAAAAAATGCTGACCGAAACCGCAGCATTTGCGCAAATAGCAGGTATGGGTGTGAAGGAATTTGAAAATTTGCTCAATAATGATCTGTTCGGGGCCTTTAAAAAAGTAATGGATGGCAGCAAAAATATGGGCAATAACAGCACTGCCCTGGCTGCAATCATTAAAGACCTTGAAGTAC
>Ga0209972_10000392_pt1 | contig 42382 bp, 37 predicted proteins | sample NOAtaG_7_FD_187302 | JGI IMG/M metagenome (GOLD analysis project Ga0209972, IMG submission 187302) | Freshwater lake microbial communities from Lake Erie, under a cyanobacterial bloom - NOAA_Erie_Diel1S_2200h metaG (SPAdes) (version 2) | ecosystem: Environmental > Aquatic > Freshwater > Lake ...
GGCTACACCTTTTACCGGGTGACCGGACCGCTGTGTGCGGCCTTTCATGTCAATCAATTTGTGTACGAAGAAGGGGCCAGCCCCCTTTATGCACTTGTGCAAGAGGTGCAAGGCCGCACCGCCGTGCTGCGCACACTGAGAGATTTCACACACGCTAAGAACTCGGTCTGGGGCATCACCGCCCGCAATCGCGAGCAGAACTTTGCGCTCAACCTTCTGATGAATCCGGATGTCGACTTCGTTACCCTGCTGGGCCAGGCCGGCACCGGCAAAACGCTGCTCGCATTGGCCTCGGGCCTTGCCCAAATCCTTGAGACCAAAATCTATAACGAGATCATCGTCACGCGGGCCACCGTGCCACTGGGTGATGACATCGGCTTTCTGCCGGGCACAGAGGAAGAAAAGATGCAGCCTTGGATGGGTGCGCTCGAAGACAACCTCGAGGTGCTCAACCGCGGTGTCGATAGCGGCGGCGACTGGGGCCGCTCGGCAGCTGCAGACCTGATTCGCACCCGCATCAAGATCAAATCACTAAACTTCATGCGGGGCAGAACCTTTATCAATAAATTTTTGATCATCGATGAGGCCCAGAATCTCACTCCGAAGCAGATGAAGGCATTGATCACGCGCGCCGGTCCGGGCACCAAGGTGGTCTGCATGGGCAACATCGCCCAGATCGACTCGCCCTACCTCACCGAGGGATCATCGGGCCTGACGTATGTGGTCGATCGGTTTAAAGGCTGGTCGCACGGCGGGCATGTCACTCTGCAGCGTGGCGAGCGTTCGCGGCTTGCGGATTTCGCCACTGAAGCGCTCTGAGTAAGAGACAAGATGGCGTCCCCTAGGGGATTCGAACCCCTGTACTCACCGTGAAAGGGTGATGTCCTAGGCCTCTAGACGAAGGGGACCCGTGAACAACTGGGTCTTTGCTTGGCGACACTGGACTGACTGGTGGAGCTAAGCGGGATCGAACCGCTGACCTCTTGCATGCCATGCAAGCGCTCTCCCAGCTGAGCTATAGCCCCGTGCTTCGCACGTTCCGTGACATCTAAGCAAGCCCGCGAGTTTAGGGGAATAATGCGGAAAAGTCCAATTTCCGGGCTGTACTGCTTCCACGCGAATTCCACTTATGACTGCTACCCTCATTGATGGCCTGGCCATCGCAAAATCGCTTCGCCTCCAGGCCGCCGAGCGGGCCAGGGCCTGCATTGAAAAAGGCCGTGCGGCGGGCCTTGCGGTCGTACTGATCGGCAAGAACCCGGCCAGCCAGGTCTATGTCCGTAACAAGGTCAAGGCATGTGCGGAGGCCGGGATCACTTCACGCTTGATTGAAAAGCCAGAGAACTTAAGCGAAGTTGAATTGCTCAGCATCATCGACGATTTAAATCACGATCCCGAGATCGATGGGATTTTGGTGCAGCTGCCGCTTCCAAAACAGCTCGATGCGCACCGAGTCATCGAGGCCATCGCTGCGGATAAGGATGTCGATGGCTTTCATGTCAGCAATGCAGGCGCGCTGATGACTGGCCGGCCCCTGTTTCAGCCCTGCACGCCGTATGGCGTGATCAAGATGCTGGAATCCATCGATGCGCCGATCTGGGGAGCCCATGCGGTGATCTGTGGCGCCAGTAACATTGTCGGTAAGCCCATGGCCATGATGCTGCTGGCACGCGGCGCCACCGTCACCGTCTGCAACAGCAAGACCCAGCGCTTACAAGAGCACACGCGGCGCGCGGATATTCTGGTGTCCGCGGTCGGCAGACCGAATATGATTTCAGCAGATATGGTCAAACCCGGAGCCATCGTGATTGATGTCGGCATTAACCGGCTCTCGGATGGCCGGCTTGTGGGCGATGTCGACTTCGCCGCTGTCTCGCAGGTCGCCTCTGCGATTACGCCGGTGCCGGGCGGTGTTGGGCCGATGACCATCGCCATGCTTTTAATCAACACCCTTGAATCTGCTGAACGCCGACTCCATCTTTCTTGATCATGAGCAATCCCCTACTCCATGAAATGCTGGCCCGCGATGACCTTCCGCGCTATGACCTGATTCAGCCGGCGCAGGTCGCTGCCGCAGTGGACACGCTTCTTGCCGAAGCCCGGGCCACGCTGGCCCGCGTGACGGCGCCAGACAACGCCATCTCGTGGGCCACGGTAATCGAGCCCCTCACCGACGCCACTGAGCGGCTCGGCCGCGCCTGGGGTGCGGTCCATCACATGTCGGGGGTCATGGACTCCCCCGAATGGCGGGAAGCGATCAATAGCCGCCTGGCGGAGGTCACTGCCTTTTGGACCGAATTGGCACAGCATCCGGATTTATTCCGTGCCTCCAAAGCGCTGGAAGATCAATTCAAAAATGCACCGCCGCAGCCACAGGACACCACCGGCAGGGCCCGTTTTCGGGCCCTGCAGAATTCATTGCGGGCGTTCCGTCTGGGTGGCGCTGAGTTACCCGAAGACAAAAAGAAGGTGTTTGCAGAGCTCCAGGCACGGCTTGCCCAGTTGACTCAGAAATTTTCTGAGCAGCTGCTAGACAGCACCAATGCGACCGTTGTGCATGTCACCGAGCAGGCACAGCTTGCCGGGCTGCCTCAGCATTCGGTCGAATCGGCGGCGGCCGAGGCCCAACGTCGCGGACTTGCTGGCTGGGTATTTACATTGCAACACCCGAGCGTCGGCCCAGCCCTTCAATTCGCGCAGGACCGCAGCCTGCGAGAAGCCATTTATCGCAAGCAGGCCGTGCGGGCCTCTGAAATTTCCAGCGAAGGCCCGCAGCACGATAACGGGCCGATCATGGGTGAAATCCTGGCACTGCGACAGCAGCAGGCAGCACTCCTCGGTTTTCGCAATGCTGCCGAAGTCTCGCTTGCACCAAAAATGGCCGATAGTCCACAGCAGGTCATCGACTTTCTGATGAACCTTGCGTCCAAGGCACGGCCCGCTGCGCAGCGCGATCTTGAAGAGCTAAAAGCATTTGCTGCCGCCGAGCTTCAGCTTGCCGATCTTCAGGCCTGGGATGTGGCCTTTGCCAGTGAGCAGCTGCGTCAGCGTCGTTACGCATTCTCGGAAGAAGAGGTACGCCAGTACTTCCCCCTTCCCAAGGTGCTGGATGGTCTATTTAAAGTAATCCGTACCCTTTTCGATGTGACGGTGCGGCCCGTGACCGGTGTCATGCCCATGCCCATCTGGCATCCAGATGTTCAACTTCACGAGATTACTCGGTCCGGAAGGGTCATCGGCCACTTGTACCTGGACCTCTATGCCCGCAGCACCAAGCGTGGCGGCGCATGGATGGACGATTCCCGCGGCCGCCGCGTCTTGGATGCTGGCGTGCAGACTCCGATTGCGCTGCTGACATGTAACTTCTCGCCGCCCGTAGGCGATAAGCCAACCACGCTCACCCATGACGATGTCATTACCCTTTTTCACGAGTTTGGCCATGGATTACATCACCTGCTCACCCAGGTCGGGGAGCTCGAGGTTTCGGGAATCAATGGCGTGGAATGGGATGCGGTAGAGCTGCCCAGCCAATTCATGGAGAACTTCTGCTGGGAATGGGAGACTCTCGCCCACATGACCGCCCATGTCGAGTCGGGCGCTGCGATTCCCCGAGCGCTCTTTGACAAAATGATCGCTGCGAAAAACTTCCAAAGCGGAATGTTTATGCTGCGGCAGGTTGAATTCTCGGTATTTGATATGCAGATTCACACAACACTTCTGCCAGGGCCGCAAGACACGCCTGCGGCAATCGGAAAGAAAATCGAAGCGGCCTTATGGAGTATTCGTCGCGAAATTGCCGTACTGATACCACCAGACTTTAATCGGTTTGCACAAAGCTTCTCGCATATTTTTGCGGGCGGCTATGCCGCGGGCTATTACAGTTACAAGTGGGCCGAGGTGCTTTCGGCCGATGCGTACGCGGCCTTTGAGGAGGCCGGATCGGATCATTACGCCGAGGTCGGCCAGCGGTTTTGGCAAGAAATTCTCTCGGTTGGCGGCTCACGGCCCGCAATGGATTCTTTTACTGCGTTTCGGGGCCGGGCGCCCGCGGTTGAGCCGCTGCTGCGGCATAACGGCCTGCTGCAGGCGGCTTAAGCCCACCCCGGGTGAAACCTCATTGGCAGCCGGTCCAGCGGGCTGGCAAAATGTGATCACTTGATAAACCCTGGGGCAGCCGGGAGCCCGGCGCCCTGCGGCCTACCCACTCTCGCTAAGAGCACAGCCTGCCATGCCATCTAAATCAAAAAAAGTCATCATCACCTGCGCACCCACCGGTGCGATCCATACGCCCAGCATGTCGCCCTACCTCCCGGTAACCGCCGACGAAATTGCCGAGGCCGGGATCGCCGCCTATCAGGCAGGCGCTGCAATTCTGCACCTGCATGCCCGCGACCCCCAAGATGGCCGGCCGACTCAAGACCCCGAAGTCTTTCGCCCCTTCTTGGAGCGACTGCATGCCGAGACCAATGCCGTTATCAATCTCACCACGGGTGGGAGTCCACATATGACGGTGGAAGATCGCATGCGCCCAGCGATGACCTACAAGCCCGAGGTCGCGTCCCTGAATATGGGGTCAATGAACTTCGGCCTATTTCCTATGCTCGATCGGTTTAAAGATCTCAAGCATGACTGGGAACGCGAACATCTCGAGAAAAGCCGAAATCTGATTTTTAAAAATACCTTTCAAGACGTGGAGACGATTCTGCGCCGTGGTACCGATAACGGCACACGCTTTGAATTTGAGTGCTACGACATCAGCCATCTCTACAACCTGGCGCATTTTCTTGATCGAAAACTGGCCACACCACCCCTGTTTGTCCAGTCGGTGTTCGGTATTCTGGGCGGTATTGGCCCGCACCCTGAGGACCTGATGCATATGCGACGCACCGCAGACCGGCTATTTGGAGATGCCTACGAATGGTCAATTCTCGGTGCAGGACGTAATCAGATTCCTCTGGCGACCATCGGTGCCGCCATGGGATCGCACGTACGCATGGGGCTTGAGGATTCACTATGGATCGGCCCAGGCAAGCTCGCCAAATCGAGCGCCGAGCAGGTCCAACGCATTCGTACTATTCTGGAAGCCCTGAATCTGGAGATCGCAACCGCTGATGACGCCCGACAGATTCTGAAACTGAAAGGTAAATCAGGTCTCGTACTATGAGCGCGCAGCGACTGTTTGATCTTACCGGCAGGGTAGCCCTGGTCACTGGCGCCTCACGCGGGATCGGCCTGTCCGCATCATCTGCGCTCGCTTCCCATGGCGCTAAAGTCCATATGAATTCTCGCAGTATCGCGGACCTGACCGCGTGCTGCGGCCCGCTCACCGAAAAAGGGCTTCAGGTTGCGCCATGTGCATTTGATGCATTTGATCTTGAGAGCGCCGTCAAGGCGGTGGATGCGATTGTGGCCAAAGACGGCCGGCTGGATATTGTGTTTCTCAACGCCGCAATTCAAGCCAGAAAGCCGCTCCTTGATTTTGATCGGGGTGACTTTGATCGCCTGATCGCGGCGAATTTAACGTCCCAGTGGGAACTCGGGCGTCATATTGCGCGGCAGATGGTGCGACAGGGCTTCGGCAGAATTGTTTTCACGGGCTCGATTCTTGCCTTGATGGGCCGGGAGAACGTTACCGGCTACACCGCCTCCAAGACGGCCATTCACGGCATCGTCCGTCAATGGTCTGCAGAGCTCGCTCCGCGGGGCATCACAGTCAACGCGATTGCTCCCGGCTATGTGAAGACCAAGCTCACCTCGGCTCTGCATAATGATCAACAATTCAATCAATGGTTGCTGGGCCGCACGCCGATCGGACGATGGGCGGAGCCCGAGGATATGAGCGGGGCAGTGGTCTATCTTGCCTCTGCCGAAAGTGGCTTCATGACCGGCCAGATTCTTGTCATCGATGGCGGGCTCACCACATCACTGCTCTAGTCCTCTGGATACGATCTGACTCAAGGAATCCGCGATGAATTTTGACAGTCTGCGTTTTGGCGATGGAAAACCTGGCGACCAGGACGATCTTCACGCCTTTGTGACAGGCCAGGGCCGATACACACATGACATCGAACTTCCAAGGCAGTGTCATGCCGTATTTGTACGCTCCATGCAGGCCCATGGAAATATTCTGAGAATCGATACCGCTGCAGCCCGGGCCATGCCGGGCGTCTGCGGAATCTTCACCGCCGAAGACCTAGAGGCAGCTGGACTCGGTGGCATCCCTCCCATCGCGGTGTTTAACGGTCGAGACGGGCAGCCGATGCATGTTGCGCCGATCGCTGTCATGGCGCGACATAAGGTCTGCTATGTCGGTGAACCTGTCGCCATCATCGTTGCGGAAACCCTTGGCCAGGCCATGGATGCCGCCGAGGCCGTAACAGTTGAGATCGACAGCCTGCCCGCGCTCGTGAGCCCCCAGATGGCTGTGCAGCCCGCCGCCCCGCGCATACATGAGGCCCTGGGCAGCAATATCGCGCTGGACTGGGAGGATGGGGCAACGCCGCAATCCGATACGGCCTTTGCTTCGGCCCGTCACATTGAGTCGGTCGTGCTTGAGGATCCGCCCATCGCAGCCTGCGCCATCGAGCCACGCGCAGCCATTGGCCTCTGGGATGCGCAGACCCAACGCTACACCCTAATGGCCAGCACCCAAGGCGTGATGGTCATTCGCAAACTCCTCGCAGAAGGCGTTTTCAAGATTCCTCTGGATCGCATTCGGGTCCTCACGCCTGATGTCGGCGGCGGATTTGGCGTCAAGGTACAGGCCTATCCAGAGTATGCCGCGGTTCTATTTGCTAGCCAGAAAGTCGGCCGACCCGTGAAGTGGGTCGCAAGCCGGCTGGAGAGCTTTCTGTCGGACACCCAGGGTCGAAATTCCATCTTGAAGGCTGAAATGGCCTTCGATGCGCAGGGCAAGATCCTCGGCTTTCGGGCCGATGTGATTGCGGGTATCGGCGCGTACACATCTACTTATGTGGCAATTGTGGCCACGAATAACACCAAGAATTGCCTATCAAGCGTTTATGCCATTCCGACAATCCGCATTCGATCCCGTCTCGTCTTTACCAATACCATGCCATTGGGCCCCTATCGTGGTGCAGGCCGGCCTGAAGCAATTTATATGATTGAACAACTGCTGGACCGGGCGGCTAACAGTCTGGGAGTCGACCGCGTTGCACTCCGACGTCGCAACATGATTTCTCCATCGGCCATGCCCTATGCAGCGCCAAATGGTCAGACCTACGATAGTGGTGAGTTCGAGGCGGTGATGGACAAGGCACTTGTGCTCTCCCGATGGCAAGAGTTCGAGCAACGTCGTCGCGAATCCGAATCACGAGGCAAACTCCGCGGTATCGGCATCTGCTGCTTCTTGGAAGTTGCCGGAGGCATTCTTGAAGAGCCTGCTGATTTACGTTTTCATGAGGATGGAACGGTCCGTCTTCATATCGGTGCGCAGGCCATTGGACAGGGCCATCTCGCCACCTTCCCAAAACTGATCGCCGATCGCCTTGGTATCGATGTCAGCCGCGTGCGGCTGGTCACCGGCGACAGTGATCAGGTCCCCGGTCTGGTCCCCACCGTTGCCTCACGCTCCACAATGATGGGCGGAAGCGCTACCGCACAGGCCTGCGATGAGGCAATTGAACGCGGAAAAAAGATATCGGCCGACCTGCTCGAAGCCGGAGAGCGTGATATCGAATTCGCAAAAGGTGAGTTTCGAATTAAGGGCACCGACCGGGCAATTCATATTCTCGACATGACCAACAGGCTCAGGTCTTCGGGCGCGGATCTTCCCGAATCAGTGCCATCAGAGCTCAGCAATGTATCCAAGTTCACTTCTTCTGGAATGACTTTTCCCAATGGCTGCCATATATCCGAAGTGGAGATCGATCCAGAAACGGGAGTCGTCGAGATCATCCAGCACACTGCAGTCGATGATGTCGGGGTGATCCTTAACGAAGATATTGTCAATGGCCAGATCATCGGCGGCGTTGCCCAGGGTCTAGGGCAGGTGCTCGGAGAAGAACTTCGCTATGACGAGTCAGGCCAACTTCTGAATGCATCGTTCATGGACTATCCGATGCCGCGTGCCGATAATATTCCGCCGATTTTGATTGGCCACCATATTGTCCCCTGCACCACCAATCCCATCGGCGTTAAAGGAGCCGGCGAGTCGGGGGTTGCAGGTGCCATGCCCGCAGCCAGTGCGGCGATTTTGAATGCCCTCTCCGTGCGCGGTGTCACCCGCCTGGATCTTCCATTTACTGCCGAGCGCGTCTGGCGCGCAATCCATGTCACAAAGGCCTAGGGCGACCTTCGTCAAACACATCATCAGCCCGAGCGGCTACTCGGTCTTCGCCGATATGAGGGAGCGGCTCACCATAGCATGGATGCCTTTGTTGCCATCCACCAGCTGGGTCACCCGAAGATCGCATGCGAGACTACAGAAAACGTAGGCCTCCTCCGCACTCCAGCCGGTCAGCTCAACCAGCCAGGCGATCATATTTCGCAGCGCCTGCTTGGCGGCATCATCCAGATCGAGATCCATTCCCATAGCAATGTAATGGGTTGGCGTAATAGCTCTGGGGAAATTTAGTCGCTGTTTATGGAGCACTATTTCAAAGCGACCTTTTAGACAAGTCTCCAGCGCAGTGAGGCAGACCTCGCCATCGCCTTGCACCGCATGGCCATCCCCAACTGAGAATTTCGCCTCTGGCACAAACACCGGCAGAAACAGCGACGTGCCCACGATGAATTCCTTGTTGTCGATGTTGCCACCATACTCTCTGGGCTCGATACTGGAGACACGGCCGTAATTAGGCGGTGGCGAAACGCCAATAATCCCGAAAAATGGCCGCAAAGGAACATCCACTCCCCAGGGCAATCGGGCCAGCATCGCCTGCCGATCGATCGGAATGGTACGGCGACTCAGATAAGGAAAATCTTCCGGTAGCGCCCCCCGATGCGGTCGAATCACATTCCATCCCCAGTCCTCGGTCAACTCGATAGACTGGATTCGCACCTCGAGCGTGTCACCCGGCTCGGCGCCCCGAACCCCAATCGGCCCCGTGAGAATATGGGGCCCTGGCCCCTGCTGCACCGTTTCGGCGATGCGCCGATGCTCAGGGCGGAAATGCGAAATATCGCCGACCTCCTGACGACCCCCCGAGACCGTATCAATCTCAATGGTGTCACCCGAATCAATGTTCATTACCGGCTGAAGTGCCGCGTCAAAAAATCCCCAGTGGACGGTCTCTGGCGTGGGAAGCAATTGGTGGTGTCGAGGCATAAAATCCGCTCTCATTAAACTCGTGGGCTAATGCGGCAATGTCTTGGTGCCCGATACTCCGAGGTGCTCATTGAGAATATCCGGCTTCTGGTTCAGCTCGGCTGGTGTGCCCGAGAAAACAAAACGTCCGGAAGAAATGATGTAGACATAGTCCGCAACAGATAGCGCCAGGGCCAGGTTCTGCTCCACCAGCAAAATGGCATGGCCCAGAGACTTTACACGCGACATAATCTCGCCCACATGCTTTACAAACAATGGCGATAAGCCCTCGGATGGCTCATCCATCAGCACCAGATCTGGGTTCGATACGAGGGCCCGGCCAATCGCCAACATCTGCTGCTCTCCGCCGCTCAGCTCACTGCCCCCGTTGGCAAGCCGCTCTTTCAGGTTCGGGAACTCCGAAAGCACTGCATCAAGCGTCCAGGTCGATGCGGCGACATAATCCTGCCGCGGTGATTTACCCGCGCCCGCCAACACGCTGGTGGGCAACGTTAGATTTTCCTTCACCGAAAGATTCTTAAAAATACGTCGGCCCTGGGGCACCAGGGAGACGCCAAGCTGCGCAATCCGATAGGGAGGCAGCTTCTCAATCGACTGTCCGCGATAGCGCACCTCGCCCTGGCGAGCAGGTGTCAGGCCAAAAATAGACCTTATCAGGGTCGTCTTACCCATGCCATTACGACCCAGAATCGCAACCACCTGCCCACGGTGCACCTCCAGACTCAGGCCCTGCAGGACATAACTATCCCCGTAATAGGTATGCAAGTCTTTAACTGCGAGCAGCGTGTCAGACCTGTCCAAAGTAGACCTCCCGGACCTGGGGATTCACGCGAACCTCGTCGACGCTCCCCTCGAGAATGACCTGGCCACGATGCAGTACGGTAATACGATCTGCAAGGCCAAGTGCAACATCCATATCATGCTCAATCATCAACATGGTAAGCGACCGCGGTAGGTTCTGAATGAGCTTGAACAAACGTTGCCTCTCGGCGGGTGATAGCCCGGCACAGGGTTCATCGAGCAGCAAGAGCTTCGGTTCATTGACAAGCGCCAAGGCGAGCTCAAGCTGGCGTCGTTCACCGTAAGACATCTGCTTGACACTGACATTGGCTTTACCTGCGAGCCCAACAAGCTCCAGCTTTTCGAGCGCACGCTCGCTGATACCGGGCTGGTGCTCAACCGACCGCCATGGCGACCACTTGGTAGGGCGAACGCCCAATACGGCAAGCTGAACATTCTCCATAGCCGTGAGATCTACAAATACGCTCGAGATCTGGAACGTGCGGCCCATGCCTTTCAGGGTTCTCTCGTGCTCGGCAAGCTGGGTGATGTCTTCGCCAAACAGCCGGATGGCGCCCGCGGTGGCCTGATGCGCGCCACTAACGCAATGAAACAGCGTGGTCTTTCCGGCGCCATTGGGCCCAATCATGACCCGTCGCTCACCCTGCGTGACCTCCAGAGAAACGGCATCGACAGCGCGAATGCCGCCAAACACTTTACTTACCTGTTGAATAGAAAGGGCCAAATCAGCCATGATCTGCGCCCGCCTTTCGGCGATCGATAAACCGTTTTAATAGTCCGATCACGCCATCAGGCGCCCATGTCACCACAATAATAAATACCAGGCCCATCACGGCGAGATGCAGTTCAAAAAATGAGCTCACCCAATTGCGGAGACCCAAAATGATGCCCGCACCGATAAACGGGCCAAGTATGGTTGCGGTGCCCCCGACGAGGGCCATCAGCACCGCCTCAAAACTTACATGCAAGGATGCGGATACCGGATTCACAAATTTATTGAAATAGGCATATAACACCCCAGCCAGGCTCGCCATAAAAGATGACACGATAAACGCGGTGTAGAGATGACGTGGCGGACTAAATCCCAGGCTGCGCATACGAGCCTCGCCTGATTTGATACCGCGAAGCGCAAGACCGAATGGTGAACGGATCAGTCGGTGATACACAAACATTACAAGCAACAGCACCGCTAAAACGAAGTAGTAGTACTCGAGCATCGTGGACAGCGTGAATCCCCCGATCGAGGGTGCTGGCACATTGGTCACGCCACTATCGCCTCCCGTAAACGAAGCCCATCGATAGCCGATGCCCCAGATCACATAGCCCATGGCCAGAGTCACCAGGATGAAATACACCCCACGGGTTCGAACCGAGAGGCCAAACAGCAAGCCAAGGCTCGTTCCCATGAGAATCCCTGCGGGCGCCGCGAGTGCAGTCGGCACCTGGTAACGGACCTGAAGAATCGCCGTGGTATAGGCAGCTACGGAGAAAAACGCCGCATGACATAGAGAAAAGAGCCCTGCATGCCCCAGCAGAAGGTCTGCAGACAGCGCCAACATGCCAAAAATGAAGATCTGCGTCATAAGAGACGTGCCGTACTGGCCCCCGATAAAAGGCCAAGTCAGAGCAGCCGCCAGCAACACAACAATAAGAATTTTTCGTCGCTGGGTCATGTCATGTTCGCCGATCCGAATAGACCGCGCGGCCGGAACAACAACAACACGGCCATCGGTCCGAACAACACAAAGTAAGAAAGCTCCGGCGCAAGCCAACGACCATAGGCATCCAGCAGTCCTACAATGAGTGCGCCGATCATGGCCCCCTCAAGGCTGCCCAGACCGCCAACGATCACCACCACCAGCGCGAAAACGAGAATCTCCCACTCAGCGCCCGGAAAAACCGTTAAAAACGCCCCGCCCAGAACGCCCGACACACCCGCCAAAAATGAGGCCAGGGCCGAAATGATGACAAACAGACGGTCGACATGGATGCCGGTCGCGCTCACCATTTCCCGATCGTCGACCCCCGCACGAATTGCAGCACCAATCTGTGTTCGACGATAAATCAGCCATAGCAGCACACCCACCGCAATACCAATTGCAGTGAGGAAAATTCGAAATAATGGGTACACAATGCCGCCCGGAAGCTCAATCACCCCCCGCAAGAAAAGCGGTAACGGTAGCTTTTGGGCATCGCCCCCCCAAATCTTGAGAGATACATCACCGACGATATAGGCAATCCCCACCGTAATCAGGACCTGGGCGAGGTGGTCATCGCCGACGCGGCGAATCACAGTCCGATCACAAACATAGCCCAAAAGCATTGCGGCCACGCCGCCGGCGAGTAACGCGAGGCCAAAATTGCCCGTGAGCTTTGCAACGGTAAGGCCGACATAGCCGCCAAATAGATAGTAGGCGCCGTGGGCCATATTCACGATGCGCATCAGGCCGAAAGTCAGCGTAAATCCGCTGGCGAGCAGAAACAGCAACGCAGCGTAGGAAATCCCGTTAAACGTCTGGAGAATAAAACTATTCATGGACCCTCACATCAGCAAACCGCCCCCGAGGGGGCGGCTACTCACTGATGACAACGGATTAAGTGAATGACAACGTCACGCGGACGATATCAACGCTTGTAGGGGCCGCGCTTGAGAAACTCATCTGGCTTATAAGTCCAGAACTGCGACACGTTGGTGTAGGTCTTCACCGGGATATTCATCAGCTGGTCGCCCAGAATCGGATGCTTCACTCTCTGCAGGCGTGTGATGTAGACATTTTGGATTGGGTTGTCATACTCGTCGAGCTTAAGCGGTCCGCGTGGGGCCTTAACGGTGACACTTCGCATTGCCTTCAAGAATGCGGCGCGGTCCTCGACATTGCCCTTGATCTGATCAATCGCCGCCTTTGTCCACATACCAGCGGTGTAGGACGACTCAGCAAACCATGACGGCAGAAGCTTATAGCGGCGGGCGTAGTCATCCACAAAGGCCTTGTTCTCCGGCGTATCGATGCCTGCAACGTAATGCACGGTGTTGGAAATCAGACCAACCGCGCGGGCATCAATCTGAGGAATCGCATCCTCATGCAGCCAGTAGCCGCCGTGGAGCTTGAACTTCTTGTCATATCCGAAGTTGTACCAGGCTTCAAACAGACGAATACGGGCAACACCTGCCACGACGGCGATCACGGCCTCGGTGTCAGCAGGAATCGCTGCCAGCGAAGCGCCATAGTCGGTGGTTGCCAGAGGTGCCCAGATCACTTTGTCGATCTTGCCACCGGCCTCGGTAAACGTACGCATCATGCCGCCTGCGACCTCATGGCCCCAGGTGTAGTCCGAGGCGATGAAGGTGACCTTGCGGCCACCCAGCTCTTTATATAGATAGTCACCAAACGGGTGGCCAATCTGACTGGCCGACACGGCCGTACGAATGACGGTCGGCATCCGATCCCACTTGGTGGATGTATCCGCCCCGGCGGGATCCATCACCAGTGGAATACCCGTCTCCTTACTGACTTGGGCAACTGCCGGACCCTCGTGTCCACAGAGCGGTCCGAGTAGGAAGTGCACTTTTTCCTGAAGCGCCAGTCGACGGGCCTGGGTCAAGGCCTGATCCGGATTGCAAGTGGTGTCCGCCACTACCAGTTCGATCTTGCGGCCACCTGCTGTGTATTTGTTTTGCTCCCAGAACATTTTCAGGCCGTTGAGCATCTCCGCTCCTGGGGTGGCCAGCGGGCCGGTAATCGGCGCCAAGACCCCAATTTTGATGGGCCCTTTTTGCTGGGCCATTGCGGCGCCCGCCGATACAGCCATGGCGGCTACGGCAGCCTGGGCTATCCATTTTGCTAAACCTGATTTGAACTTAAACGACATCTCCGTCCCCCTTGCAGAAAAGCGATAATTAGACCGGATGCCGCACCGAAATGTGCTTCCAGCCGGCATAGAAAGTTTATCGAATGATCAGTTTACACATTCGTCTTCGGCCAGGACCAAGGGGAATCCCGAATAAGATGAATCATAATCCTGTCACTGCAAGGATCGTCGCATGGCCTACCTGAGCCGGGCAAAGCGGGTTGAACAAATTGTCGCCGGTGCGACCAAGTTCTTTTCTGAGCAGGGGCTATCGGGTCAGACCCGAGAGTTATCGGCCTCGCTGGGCATCGCCCAGCCCCTACTCTATCGGTATTTTCCTTCAAAGCAGGCACTCATTGACCGAATATTTACTGAGGCATTTGAGAACCGCTGGGACGATAGCTGGCGGGATCTGATGCTCAATAGCGCCATTCCGGTAGACCAGCGCTATAAGCAGTTCTATATCGAATTTAATAATTCGATTCTTACACGTGAGTGGGTCCGTCTGTTCATGTACGCCGAACTCGGTAGTTATGGATATGGCAAAAAAGTGCTGGAAAAGCTGCGCAAAGAAATTTTTCTTCCGTTGTCCACCGTACTGCGAAAACACTACGGTTACCCCTCAGCTCAAGAAAAGCCGGTCACCCGCGAAGAGATTGAGCTTCTACTTGAACTCCATGGCGTGATTCTTTACGACAGTATTCGCCGGCATGTCTACGACTTGAAGACCAGCATGAAAATTGATCGTATTGTCGATAACGTTGTGTTTTATCTTGACGGCGCCTACCCGAGACTTCTCAGCACCCTCTTTCCGAAGCACAAGCCCTCCCCGTCCCGCCTTCGGGCAGGCGAGAAGCGCTAAGAAAGGTGCCGTGCAGCAGGCCTGAAGATGCCGTCATGAAACTGGCCAGCTGGAACGTCAACTCGCTTCGTGTGCGCCTGCCCCATGTTCTGGACTGGCTCGGCAGCGCCCGCCCCTCGGTCCTGGGCATCCAGGAGACCAAGCTCACGGATGACAAATTTCCTAGCCCCGAATTCAAAGCGGCGGGCTATCACGTGGTGTTCGCTGGTCAGCCCACTTATAACGGTGTCGCACTGCTCGTAGATGCCTCGGCCTTCCAAGCTCCTAGCGATATTCAGATCAACAACCCACTGTTTCCGGACGACCAGATTCGGCTGATTACAGCAACCCTTACGCCAGTTACGCAGGGCACCACCATTCGTGTGATTTGCGCTTATGTGCCGAACGGATCCGAGGTGGGCTCGGATAAATATGCCTATAAGCTGCGGTGGCTTGATGCCCTTGCGGCGTGGGTACGCGCCGAAGCCCAGCGACACCCAGCGCTCGCTGTCATGGGAGACTTCAATATCGCACCCGAGGATCGAGATGTCCATGATCCCGACGCGTGGAGAGAGCAGGTGCTTTGTTCTTCTGCAGAGCGCGAGCGCCTGCATGCGCTGTGTGCCTGCGGACTGACGGATGCCTTTCGGCTGATGGAGCAGCCCGAACATCTCTACTCCTGGTGGGACTACCGGGAAGCCGCCTTTCGTCGCAATCGTGGTCTTAGAATTGATCTGATTCTGTTATCACAGACCCTGGCTGATGCATGCCGCGCAAGCGGCATTGACACCCAACCCCGAAAGCTCGAACGTCCATCCGACCATGCGCCTGTCTGGGTGGACTGCACCCTCGGATGATCGGCCCGCGGTCGAAGCTAACTAAATTTGCGAAACAAAGCTACGCCAGAGCCCGGCCCTGAGTCGTTACCATCTACTACAGGCCCTGAGCCTCTCGTTTTTTTGACGCCGCCTCAACCAAAGCAACAAGGAAAATCAATTTCTAGACAATACCCTTGTCCACCATTTCTTTTTTATGCACCGCAAGGGCCATAAGTCGCCGGTCTCGCCAGATACGACGACTTGCCATTTCTTCCTGCGGAACCTGGGTTCGGCGGTCTTGGTGCAGGAGATCAATTAGCGCTTGACTCCAGGGCGCGGTTGAAGTCTGCTCTTCAGATATTCGTCGATAGAGCTCGCCATAACGTGCACAGTAATCGCTCAAACCATCTGGGGCATTGAGATCAATCGTCTCAAATGGCCCCATAAAAGACCATCTCAAACCCAATCCATCTCGAAGCGTCGTATCCAATCCCTCCGCATCAACGTATCCCTGCTCAACAAGCCGAAAAGCCTCACGAAGAACAGCACCTTGTAGCCGGTTGAGAATGAAACCCTCGATTTCTCGCTTAACTACTACCGGCTTCTGCTTAATTAAATGCATTATCTGTACAGTAGACTCTATTGCGTCCGCGGACGTCCATGGCGACCCACTAATCTCAACAACAGGGATCAGGTAAGGGGGGTTAACTGGATGTGCTACGAGACATCGATCTCGACCCGCTAACTGCTCGGTAAACGCTGAACTAGGAATGCTACTGGTTGAGCTCGCAAGCACTACCCGTCTTGGCACGATTACATCCATCTTCCTAAAAATACTTTGCTTTATCTCGAGTGTCTCGGGCAGGCATTCTTGAACATACTGCGCACCTTGCAAGACAGCCTCAAGACTTTCACAGGACTTAATCCTGGAAAAAAGTGCATCAATATCGCTAATTAATCCACAAGACTGTAACTCTGTCGCCAGGTGACGCATTGTCTCTAGTGCCTTGGACATAGCCGTAGAGCTCTCATCCCACATCTGAACGCTAAATCCGGCACGGCCAAACACCAGCGCCCACCCCTGCCCAATTAAGCCACTACCTACGACTGCGATTACTTTAGTATTCATATTCATTAACTTAACGACTGTGTGTGGCCATCAACGACTAAGGCCTGACCGTGTGTTGCGGAGGCGCTGGCACTACAAGCAAATAAGATCGTATTAGCCACCTCTTCTGCCGTGATCATTCGACCCAATGAAGACTGCATCTCATAGGCAGCGGCTACCTCGTTCACCGCCTTCCCGGTGGAGTTTGCCTTTGCCGAAATAACCGCTCGAATACGCGGCCCATCAACTGCCCCTGGCAGCACAGCATTAACTCGAATTCCATCACCACCAAGCTCAATTGCGAGTGACTTTGTCAAGCCGATGACAGCCCACTTCGAAGAAGAATAGACAGATCTGCGCGGCATCCCTAGGTTTCCAGCGGCTGAAGACAGGTTAACGATTGCCGGAGATCGACCCTTGCGCAGCCTCGGAACTGCGTGTTTCGCACACAAAAATTGGCCGACGACATTAACATGAAGCGTCTTGAGGAGATCGTGCAACTGGACCTCCTCAATCGGGGCCGTAGGACCCGCTACCCCAGCGTTATTAATAAGGATGTCGAGACCGCCAAACTCGCGATCGATCTCGGAAAACAGACTGATAACGTCAGCCTCACTACAGACATCTGCCCGAACAGCTCGAATGTTCGGGAATTGCTCATGAACTATCTTGAGCGCTGACTCATCTACATCGCAAACCATAACCTTAGACCCAGCCTCCAGGAACCCGCGCGCTGTCTGCAGCCCAATTCCACCTGCACCAGCTGTAATTAGCACTCGTTGCCCAAGCAATGACGGCTCCTTCAACATCCCTTCCCCCTTCTCATACCCATAGCTTCTCACGACGCAAGGATAGATCCGACAACAACGGCAAAGCCGCTCCGACATAAGAGATACGACCGCGATCTAAGACAACTGTCGAATCAGCAATAGCCAAAGCGAGGTCTAAATTATGATCAACGATTAACGTTGTAACCTCTCCCTTTAACCTTAAGACGGCATTAAAAACTTCTTCGGTCATCGCTGGGGAGAGACCCTCAAAGGGCTCATCAAGTAGGAGTACTTTAACATCGCCGGCGAGCGCTCTCGCTATAGCGACCATCTGTTGCTCGCCGCCTGAGAGAACATCGGCATTAACTAGATAGCGCTCTTTAAGACGCGGAAAAACTGAGAATATTTTTTGATCGCTCCAGCCTGACCCACCGTTTCCACCCCGCTTAAGACGGCCGAGCATCAAATTATCCCGAACGGTGAGCCCAGAAAAAAGTCGCCGACCCTGCGGGACAAAAGCAATACCGCGGCGCGCCATGACCTCAGGAATGGGGCTCTTTGTAAAAAATCCAGCTATCTCAATACTGCCCTCTCCGACTTTAGCCAGGCCGATCAACGATTTTAGTAGAGTTGATTTTCCAGCACCGTTTCGACCGAGAACTGCAATTATCTCGCCCGATCGTGCAATAAGATTGATATCTGAAAGTATATGACTCTTGCCATAAAAAACCTCTAGTGAAGATACGCGTAGTAACACGTTCTCTGAAAGTATCGAGGATGGCACCTTGGCGGTCAAAGCGGCGGTGCCTGAGCCAATATAGATCTCTCGAACTTGACGATCTTCGCGCACCGTGGACGCATCGCCTTCCAGTAGAACCGCACCTTGACTCATGACCGTAATTGTGTCGGATAGCTCAAAGACTCGATCAACGTCATGTTCAACCAGAAAAACTGCAAGATGATCGGCGATTTGTCGAATAAGTTGCCCGACCCGTTGTCGCTCAGAGGCGGAAAGTCCTGCTAGCGGTTCATCTAACAAAAGCACGGTTGGTCCACCCCCAAGGGCAAGCCCCATGTCGACCAATCGCTGACCGCCATAGGAAAGATCCTCGGCTACCGCCCCCTCCATTCCGCTAACGCCGAGAAACTGAATGAGCTCCTGGGTTTCCTTTTTAGTTTTATCGAGTGTGTCTGCATGTCTTAGGAGGGAGAATCGCTTCGGGTCTCTCGCCATCACTGAGAGCCACAAGTTCTCATGGACCGTAAGACTCTTAAATAAATTCGTAATCTGAAAAGATCGGCAAAGACCAAGCTCACAGGCGCTGGTGGGGTCGCCCATCGCGACAGTCGAGTCGCCCAAACTGATCCGGCCTGCATCCGCCGAAAATTGGCCGGAGATCAAATTGAATAATGATGTCTTCCCGGCGCCGTTCGGGCCAATCAGCGCGTGCAGCCCTTGTGGTGCGACAGATAAGGACACCTTCTGCACTGCTTGAACGCCGCCAAAACTCTTTGATACAGAGTCAACAGTCAAGCTCTGTGCGGATCTGCGTCCAAGAAAGGTCGGCAACGGCGACTTCTCTGTCGGTGTGCTTCTGAGCGCCATTGCGCCGGCGCGGATCTTATCGGGCCAAATCAACTGCCTTACGCGATGGCCAAGTCCAGCCAACCCAGCGGGAGAGAGCAGAATAAAGCTAACAAAAACAATTCCGAAATAAAAAAGCCAGTTCTCCGTGTATTGAGAGAGATACTCACGAAAAAGGAGGAAGAAAATCGCCCCAATAATCGGCCCAGAGAAACTCCGCATACCCCCGATCAAGGCCATTGCCAGTAACTCGCCAGAGAACGGGACTGAAACTAGCTCAGCTGAGGCAATTCGATGATTAAGAACAAATAGAGCTCCCGCGAGGCCCGTCACCGAAGCAGAGATCACAAAAGCGATTAGCTGGTAGTACCGCACGGGGAACCCGATAAACCTGGCGCGTTGCTCATTTTCGCGTATCGCGACCAGAACACGGCCAAAAGGTGAATTTACGACGCGCAGGAGAAATGCCGCCACGACCAACGCAGCGGCGGCTACGATAGAGTAGAAAACAATGGGATCATTGAGTTGCAAACCAAACCAATCGCGTCGTTCAATGCCACCCAAGCCATTCTCGCCCCCAGTCAACGCGGTCCAGCGGAATGCGACCGTGAAGATAAGCGCGCTAAACGCCAAGGTGAGTAATGAAAAATAAACACCCCTGCGGCGCAGGATAAGTGCTCCCACACCCAGCGAGATCAGGGAAGTAACGAGCAGTGCCAATACGAGTGGCACAAGCGATTCGTTGGGAAAAAAACGTAACTGGATGATTGCCACCGCATATCCACCTAAGCCGAACCAGGCAGCATGTCCGAATGAAACAAGTCCGCTGTAGCCTAGTAGCAAGTTCAGGCCCAGTCCTGCCATTGCAAAGACGACACAATCCACAGCAGAAGTGATCGTCAATCCCCCAGCCTGCAGAACGAATGGCAATACAGCGAGCCCTACCCCCAGAAGCATTAGGGTTCTCACCTCCTGCCGGGTAACAGAAGAAATCATTCGAGCCGCTCCATACGCTCCCCCATCAGGCCGCGGGGCCGTAAGAGAAGCACAATCAACATGAGCAGATAGAGCGAGGCTTCAGAGGCCGGGGGAACAAAAAATGATGTGAGACCCCGAATTACGCCGACCAATAAGGCAGCAATTACTACACCCCAGAAACTCCCTAAACCTCCAATCACGACCACTACAAATGCAGCCGTCATAATTTCGTGCCCCATTGCCGGATGCACTCCAGTAATTGGCGCAAGCAAGACGCCTGCTAATCCAGCCATTCCAATACCGATCCCGCAGACAGCGGTTAATACTGGTGAAAGCGATATGCCGAGCGCGCGTACCATCTCAGCGTCGTGAATTCCTGCCCTTACGACCTTTCCAAAAGCGGTCTTGTGCAACAAAGCCCAAAGGCCCAACAAAACAGACAAGGCAACCGCCAGCATTCCAATCCGATAATACGGATACATAAAGTCGCCCAAAGACGCCTGCCCGCGCAGGAATTGGGGAATATTGAATTGAAGTGGGGAGGCTCCGAACGCCATACGAAGTGCCTGCTCCAAAATCATGGCAAGTCCAAAGGTAAACAATAGGCTCAATACAGGATCGGCTTTATAGAAGCGCCGAAAAAAAAGCCTCTCAAGGACCATACCAAGAATCGCCACCACTATCGGAGAGATCGCAAATGCCGGCAGATAGCCCACGATTGGGGCAATCTGCACCATTAGATATGCGCCGACAGCGAATAATGCCCCGTGAGCGAGATTAACAATCCCACCGAGACTAAAAATGATTGAAAGGCCAAGTGCTATCAGCAGGTAATAAACACCCAGCAGCAGGCCATTTAGAACCTGCTCGGCGAGAAATATAAAAGGCATGAACTAGCGCGTTTTGAGAATTAAACAAACGCCCTCATCGGGCGGACCATTCCGAGTCCGCCCGATGAGACTTAGGCAAAAGTGCAGGCGTTTTCTTTCTGAGACGGCGCCAAGACCTCAAGGCTCTCGTTGGGACCCGGCACTGGCGCACTGGTGGTAAACAAGTCCCACTTATTTGCAGGCTTTCCAGCGACGGGCGTAACGGTGTACATCTCAAACAAGAGCTGATGGTCCCAGGGGCGGAAATAACCCTCCCTGCCACGAAGAACATCAAAACGAACACCACTCTCAAGAAACTTGATCAAAGTCTGAGTGTCTGTGCTCTTAGTCTCATTAATTGCACGAGCAAGAATCTTCACCGCGAGATAATCTGCGATTGCCTGATTATCTGGAGGACGCCCCCATCTTTTCGTAAAGGCCGAAGTAAACGCCTTCGCAGAGGGCGCCTGTAGTTGATGAGTCCAAATCATCGGCCAAAGGCCGCTAAAACTACCCTCACCGGCACCCCAAATACTCGCCCCATTGAGATCGGCACCCGCCAAAGGCACCGGAAGGTTGAATTCACGATACTGCTTCATGAAGTTTGTCGTTTGATTGCCCGCCAAATTGCTCATTACAAGATCAGGCTTTTGCTGGCGGATTTTAAGAATCATGGGGCTAAATTCAGTAGCGTCAGTAGGAATCATGTCGTTCGAGACGAAAATCGCGCCATTCTCATCCATGAAACGCTTTGTCTTCTCGAATAAATCATGACCAAACGCATAGTCGGCGGTAAACGCCATCCAGCGTTTGCCCTTCACCATGTTATCTCTGAGAAGCGCACGCCCGACGGTACGCACATACATACTGTTATTTGCTTCAAGATGAAACATATAGCGACTGCAACTCTTACCGCGTAAATCATCGGAGTTACATCCCGTTTGCATAAAAATTTTCTGAGCCCGAGTTGCCACCTGAGAGATGGCTAAACCCGATGCGGAGCTGATTTCACCGATCAATATATCAACCCTATCTCGCTCCACCATCCGTTGCGCTTTCGACGACGCTGTCTGCGGATTTACGCTGTCTTCCATGAGAAGTTCAAGCTTTCTTCCCGCGACTCCGCCAGCAGCGTTTATCTCGTCGACACCGAGTTGAACGCCCATCACAGCATATTCGCCCATGGGTCCGAGAAACCCCGTTCGCGGGGTTAAGTGGCCGATTTTGTATGTATTGGACTGAGCCTTCAAAATCGCTGGGAATGCGAGTGCAGTAGCACCGGCTGCCGCAGCTCCCATAACAGTACGCCGCTCGACATTTAACTGATGTGTGTTCTCATTTTTCACTGTGCGTCTCCTTTCGCCCTTTGTGAATAAAGCACCTTGACAGGCAAAGCCAGTCGTAGAGAATTCTACAACTGTGATCACAGTCTTACCCTAGGGAATCCCCTTGAGAGCCCGAACTTATCCGCCCCCAACCAACGCCGGCCAGCACAGCCGTACACTGACTTCGGGTATCTATAGCCAGCTCAAAGAAATGCTCATTTCCGGCCAGCTCATACCCGGGGAGCCGTTATCTCTCCGATCACTCGCTGCCGACTTAGGTGTCAGTGTCATGCCAATTCGGGAGGCAATCCAACGGCTGGCTGCCGAGCGAGCCCTTGAGGTTCTTCCGAATCGCACCATTCGCGTCCCACGGATGTCAGAAGAAACATTTCGCGAGATTACGGAGATCAGAAAAAATATAGAGGGTTTTGCAGTGGCGAGGGCGAGTAAGTTGATCACGGAAGCGGAATTGGCTCTGGCAGAAAAGGCTCAGGCGCGGTTTAGCGAGGAACTAAAGAAAAGGAATCCGAATCGAACCCGTCTGATCTTGGACAACAAGAAGCTGCACTTCACAATTTACAAGGCCGCAAGAATGCCAACGCTACTCGCACTCATAGAGGTGCTATGGATGCGCATCGGACCAATCTTGAATTACGACTTACGGACTGCAACAGACAGAGTTCAACAGAAACCTGCCGTACTGCATCATGATCACCTTCTGACGGCCTTGCGCTGCAGAGATGGTCTTGCGGCAAGCCTAGCGCTAGAAGGCGACATTGATAGTGCTGCAAGATTTATCATCATCGCGGGAGATCTAATTACCTCTGATTAAATTGATCAGGCCTCAAGGAAGGTGATCTAGAGGCTTGAGTCTTTCCGTTGCGATCTTCTCAACATTTAATTATTAGATGCACCCTCGGATGATCGGCCCGCGGTCGAAGGTGGCCCCAATGATGCGGTGGCGTCTGTTCAATCGTCGATACGGCCGAGCGCGCGCAGCACCTTCTCGGGTGTAAACGGCATATCGAACATCTCCACGCGGAAGGGCGAAAGCGCATCGTTTAACGCATTCATGATCGCCCCTGGTGCGCCTGCGGTGCCCGCCTCGCCCGCGCCCTTGGCGCCCAGCTCCGAGCTCTTGGTGGGTGTACTGATATGGCCAATTTCCATATCCGGCATCTCGTATGCCATGGGCACCAGGTAGTCGGCCATGTTTCCATTCAGAAGCTGGCCGCGCTCATCGTATAAACACTGCTCATACAAAGTCGGACCAATTCCCTGCACGATTGAGCCCCGCATCTGCTCGTCCACCAACTGCGCATTGAGCACTGTTCCACAATCCTCAACGGCCCAGAATTTCAACAATTTGATAAATCCCGTATCCACATCTACCTCGAGATGGCATGCGAGCGCACCATTGGTAAATGTGAATGGATATGCCTTTGGCACAAAGTGTCGGGTGACACAGAGTTCAGCCTGAAAGCTGCCCAGCGTATCGGGGCGAAAATAGGCAATCCTGCCCAGCTCGGCAAGACTGGTCTTTTCCTCCCCCGTTAAGACGTCAACTACTTTTCCCGCACGAATTTCTAGGCGGTCCGCCGAGGTTTCCAGCACAACCGCTGCGAGCGCCAAAATATTCTCACGCAAAGCACGGGCGGCCTGCCAGGTTGCCTCGCCCCCCACCCCTGCGCCACGGGATGCCCAGGTACCGCCCCCATAAGGCGTGGCATCCGTGTCACCCGTCACCACACGCACGTCGGCAAAGTCCACACCCAGGGCATCCGCCGCGACCTGCGCAAATATGGTCTCGGTGCCCTGGCCTTGCTCTCCGCAGCCATTGAGCACCACGATTCCACCCCCAGGCTCCATTTTCACGGTGCAACCATCCTGAGCAGAGATACGTGCCCCACCCACACCGTAAAACATGGCGGAAGGGTTGGTGATTTCAATCATGCTCACAATACCGATGCCGCGATAAATGCCCTTTTGTCGAAGACTCGCCTGCTCTTTGCGCAGCCTTGGCAGATCCATCATTGCCGTAATCTTGTCCAGGCAGCGATGATGAGACATACACTCAAACTTCATTCCGGAGGGCGTTGAGCAGGGAAACTGCTCATCACGCAGCAGATTCTTTCTTCGAATCTCCACCGGATCAACACCCAGGGCACGGGCCGCCGAGTCCATCATGGCCTCGGTCACGCCAACCGCGACCGGATGTCCGACCGCCCGATAGTTAGAGTAGATCGCCATATTGGTGAAAACGTTCACCATCTTGGCTCGATAGGCATCATGCCGATACCACTGGCCGGTGATATTAACAATCTGGTTGCCTTCGACAACGCTAGTCCTCGGGTAGACCGAATACGGACCAATGGCCAACATATCCAAGAAATCGATGCCTCTGAGCGTGCCATCTTTAGCAAATGCCATGCGTATGCTGACCTTGTGATCCCGCGAATGGATATCACTGGTAAAAGACTCAATACGGTCTGCAACAAACTTAATCGGCCGGCCTAGATCCATTGAAATGGCACAGGTGGCAAGCTCATCCCCATACACATGGGTCTTAATGCCGTACGAACCGCCAACATCTCTGCAGATCACTCGAACTGCAGATTCCGTCAGGCCCAACAGCCGCGCATAACAGTCCTGGATCATGTTGGGCGCCTGATGCGAGATATAAACGGTCAGACGTTTGTCCGAGACGCTGTAATCGCCAATGACGGAACGCCCCTCGAGGCAGACACCGGTATGGCGCGGAAAACGAAATGTACGCTCAATCACCAGATCAGATGACGTAGCAGTCTCGTCCCAGTTACCCGTATCAATCTCGCGGGTAAAACACAGGTTATCCCCTAAATCTGGATGAATCACTGGCGCATCCGCATCCAGCGCACGCTCCATGTCCGTCACCACGGGCAGCTCTTCATAATCAATCTGCACGTGCTGGGCGGCATCTTCAGCCAGATGACGGCTCTGAGCCACAATGGCTACAACTGGCTCACCTTGCCAACAGACACGATCGATGGCAAGACACGGCTGCTCCGCAGCCTTCATACCCTTGAAGTGGGCCAGCGTGGCCAGCATTGGAGCGATACGGCGGGCCAGATCCGCGCCCGTGTAAATCGCTACGACCCCCTTGCTTTTTCGGGCGGCATCTAACGCGATTCCCTTGATTCGCGCCGAGGCATACGGAGAACGAACAAAAAAAACATTCAGCATACGTGGCAAGCGAATATCGTCAACATAGACCGCCGCACCATCGACTAGCCGACGACCATTCGGCCGCGCCACCGATGCCCCGATCCATCGCTGCTGTCCCAACGCCTGCTGTTCTTGGGTCGTCGTGGGTGCATTCATGCGTTATCTCCCAAGAGCTTCAATCCCCGGCTCACTGCAACCTTGGCGACCGCATCCACGATGGCCTCGTAGCCGGTGCATCGGCAGTAATTACCAGATAAATGCTCTCGAATGGCCTCTCGACTGCACGAGGTCGCTGTCTGAAGATATTCCTGACTCGCCATCAGCATGCCTGAGGTGCAATAGCCGCACTGCATGGCATTACGTTCGTGAAACGCCTGTTGAAGATCGGCGATCTCACCGGCCGCCGTCAGTCCCTCAAGCGTCTGCACGTCGGCACCATCGAGCTGAACCGCAAGCAACAAACAGCCCCGCACAATTCTCCCGCTGACACGAATCGTGCAGGCGCCGCAGACCCCGTGCTCGCAGCCTACTCGTGGGCTGGAGAGTTCGTAACGCTCCCGGAGAAAATCAATCGCATGCATTCTGGGCTCAACAGATGCCTCGACCTCTGCACCATTTAAAGACAATCGAACTGTGACCTGGTCCACTGTAGGCTCCTTGATCATGCAGATAAAAGTTGATGAACTGCGCGGCGCACCAGCACCCCACAGAGATGGCGCTTGGCCTGCACAGAGTGGGTCAGGTCCGCCACGATATGCACCGATGCCAGCAAGTCACGAACGGCATCTGAAATCCCTTCGGATTGGCCAGAATTGGCCATGGCCTCCGCAGTCGACTCGACTGCCGCAAGACGCAATGGGCGATCGGAGACCCCAAACAATACGATCGCCAGTTTCTCGAGACGCGCCCCCACCACCTGACCCCGAGCTAACACCGCGGCCACGGCGAAGTCCCCTCGTCGACGGGCCAATTCAATCACCGCATACCGCTCATTTGCCGCAGGAATCGGAATGGCTACCGACTCAAGCAGGTCGTTTTCACCAAGCCGAGTGGTGTATAGCCCTTGAAGAAAGTCGGACGTTGGACAACTCCACGAGCCTTGGTCGCCGATTATCCGAATCTCAGCGTCTAGCAAAAGACAGGCGGCAGGCCACTCCGCCGCCGGATCGGCCAGGGCGAGACTGCCGCCGAATGTACCGCGATTGCGAATCGCGGTATGCGCAAGATGGGTGCCGGCCTCCCGGAGTATCGGCAGTGTCTCGGCGATTAACGCAGACTCCATTACTTCGGCATGGGTAGCCATCGCGCCAATGACCACGTGATTGTCGGATCGTCGAATACCGCGCAACTCTTCCACGCGATTTAAATCAATCAAACAAGATGACGCATTAAGGCGCAAATTGACGGCGGGAATCAGGCTTTGGCCCCCGGCCAGGAAACGGCCCGCGTCACCCCATTTACGTTTTACTGCCAACGCCTCGACCATGCTAGCCGGTCGCTCATAATGAAATGTTCCTGCCTTCACAGTGTCTCCCTCTCCGCCCACGCTGTGGCACAATTTTCGGCGCGATTGTTTGATCAATTGATCAAATTATGGCGTGAATGCGGAATTCCTCAACAGTCAGGGTTTTCCCATTTAACTGGGTGCGACCTGACGCTAAGCGCTGCAAATAGCGAAGAGAACAGCCCACCGGCAGGTAGGCCTCCGGTAGGGGCGATTTGGCACAACTCGTCAACAGTGAAGCGATGCTGATGGGTATCCCTGCAGGAGCCCCCCGAGGGCCCCCTCGAGAAGGTCATACGGGAAATAAACCCCTAGTCGCCACCCTCTAAATTCAATTCGGCAATCTTGCGCGTCATGGTGTTGCGTCCGATGCCCAGCAGCTGGGCGGCCTCGATGCGTCGGCCGCGGGTATGCTTGAGCGCCACGCCAAGCACGGCAGCCTCGAATTCCTTTGCCCAGCTATGCATCCGGCCGTCCTGCGGCACGGGCGCATTTGCCGCCAATGCCCGTGCAACCTCTTGACGTAAAAGCTCTTGCCAGGCCGGCACGCTGATCTCGCTTTTTACGGCTGGCTCCGCATGCGCTGCGCGCGTCGCCAACGATGCTGAAGCATCTTCGGCCTGCGCATGGCCTGCGCCCTCCTGGGGCTGACGGACCTCTTCCGGTAAATCCTCAGCTCGCACCACCTGGCTCGGTGCCATGACCGTGAGCCAATGGCAGAGATTTTCGAGCTGTCGGACATTGCCGGGAAGGGCCATCAAGCTCACCGCCGACATGGCCTGAGGTGAAAGCTGTTTGGTCTCGACCTTCAGGTCCTGGGCGCTTTTTTGCAAAAAGTGTCGGACCAGTAGCGGAATGTCCTCGCGACGTTCGCGCAGCGGCGGCAGCCGCAGACGAATGACATTTAAACGATGGAAAAGATCTTCTCGGAATTGGCCCGCCCGCACGCGGACCTCGAGATCTTGATGGGTTGCCGCAATGACCCGGACATCGGCTTTCAGCGGAGAATGGCCGCCGACGCGGTAGTAATGGCCATCAGAGAGCACCCGCAGCAGTCGCGTCTGCAAATCCAGCGGCATGTCGCCGATCTCATCTAAAAATAACGTCCCACCCTCGGCCTGCTCGAACCGGCCCCGCCGGGTACTCTGGGCGCCAGTAAAAGAGCCCCGCTCGTGGCCAAACAATTCGGACTCTAGAAGATCGCGCGGAATCGCCGCAGTGTTGAGCGCAACAAACGCCATCTTCGCCCGAGGGCTGTGCCGATGCAGGGCGCGCGCCACCAACTCCTTACCGGTTCCTGATTCACCCGTAATCAATACGGTTGCGCTGGACTGGCTCAGTCGGCCGATCGCGCGAAATACATCCTGCATGACAGGGGCCTGGCCCAATAACTCCGGAACGGCCTCAATGACTGCGCCACCCGCACCGCCCACCATCTCAGAACCATCCGAGCAGGCCCGCCGAATCAAGGACACTGCTGCGTCCACATCGAAGGGCTTGGGCAGGTATTCATATGCGCCGCCCTGAAACGCTGAGACCGCACTATCTAAATCGGAATACGCGGTCATCACAATGACCGGGATCTCAGGACAGCGCTGCTTTACTTGCTCCAGCAGATCCAGGCCGGAATCCCCTGGCATACGAATATCTGACACCAGTACCTGCGGGCGGTCGCTATTGAGGGCGAGCATCGCAGACTGTGCATCCGGAAATACTCGGCATGGCACCTGCTCTTTACTGAGGGCCTTTTCCAGCACCCAGCGAATGGATTGGTCGTCATCCACAATCCAGACCGGCCTCATGGCGTGGTTGCTCCGTTGGCAATCGGAATTCGAATCAGAAAATCAGTCCGGCCCGGCCGGCTTTCGACATCAATGAGTCCACCGTGCTGATGCACATAGCTCTGGGCCAGCGTGAGCCCAAGGCCATGGCCCTGCGGCCGGCCCGAGACCAGCGGATAAAACACCCGCTCGCGAAGTTCCTCCGGGATGCCGGGCCCGTTATCAATGACATGCAAATCCAACGCCAGCCGGCAACGCTTTTTGGAGATTGTGACCTGGCGCGCAATGCGTGAGCACAGCACAATCTCGCCCTCGCCTGCCAGGGCCTCTGCGGCATTACGCACAACATTTAAAACCACCTGGATGAGCTGCTCGCGATCACCACGCAAATCGGGAATACTGATGTCGTAGTCCCGCTTAATGACGAGTCCCGTGGGAAACTCTGCCAGCATCAGGCTGCGCACACGCTCGCAGACCTCGTGGATATTGACCGACTCCATCACCCGCAGTCGACGGTGCGGGGCGAGCATCTGATCAACGAGGCCCTGCAGGCGATCTGCTTCTTTGATGATGACCTGGGTGTATTCGCGTAGCTCATCGCTGGGCAGCTCACGATCGAGCAGCTGGGCTGCGCCGCGGACCCCGCCCAGCGGGTTTTTAATTTCATGGGCAAGATTGCGCAGCAGCTCTTTGTTGGCATGCGTCAGGTCCGCCTGGTGGACCTCGCGGTCGGCCTTGCGTTGCTGAGCGATCTCCCGCAATTCCAGACTGAGCACCACGCCCTCTTCTTCAAGATGTACCGACACCGTGGAGTCCAGCTCAACTGAGCCCCGCATGGGCAGCTGCCAATCGCACTGCAGCCGCTTTGATTCAAACATCTGAGAGGAGGCCTGGTTCAGCATCTCTTCGACCTCCTCCGCAACATCGAGCACTTCCAGAAGATACGAGCCCTCGAGTAGCCTGCTGGAGGCCCCAAACAGGACCTCAGCGGGCTGATTAATGTGAACGACCCGCAGCTCTTGATCCAGAATCACCACCGCAGTGGCAAGCAGATCAAGGCTGCGAAGATGCCGAGCGATCACATTCGGCGGGAGTGCAACGACGTCCGCAGCAACCCCTTTTACAGCGAGTAATACATGTCGAATTCCACCGGATGTGTGGTCATGCGGAACCGCGTGACCTCTTCCATCTTCAGCGCAATGTAAGAATCGATCATGTCGTTGCTAAAGACACCGCCACGGGTCAGGAACTCACGGTCTTTATCCAGCGCTTCGAGTGCCTGATCCAGCGATGAACAGACCGTTGGAATCTTCTTGTCTTCCTCGGGGGGCAAATCGTAGAGATTCTTATCTGAGGGCTCGCCCGGATGAATCTTGTTCATCACGCCATCAAGGCCGGCCATCATCATCGCGGCAAATGCCATATAGGGGTTGGCGGTGGGATCCGGGAAGCGGACCTCGATACGGCGTGCCTTCGGACTGCTGACATGGGGAATACGAATCGAGGCAGAGCGGTTGCGCGAAGAGTACGCCAGCTTCACAGGCGCCTCGAATCCTGGCACAAGGCGCTTGTAGCTGTTGGTGCCCGGGTTGGTGATGGCGTTGAGCGCGCGTGCGTGCTTGATGATGCCGCCGATGTAATACAGCGCGAACTCGGAGAGTCCCGCGTAGCCATTGCCCGCAAAGAGATTCTGGCCGTCTTTCCATACCGACTGGTGGCAGTGCATACCCGAGCCGTTATCGCCCACAACGGGCTTGGGCATAAAGGTGGCGGTTTTGCCATAACTCGCGGCAACGTTGTGCACCACATACTTCAGGATCTGGGTCCAGTCCGCCCGCTGAGTCAGGGTGGTGAACTTTGTTCCTATCTCGCACTGGCCTGCGCCTGCGACCTCATGGTGATGGACTTCGACCGGCACACCCATCTGCTCAAGAATCAAACACATCTCCGAACGGATATCCTGAAAGGAGTCCACCGGAGGAACGGGAAAGTAGCCGCCCTTCACCGCGGGACGGTGGGCCAGGTTACCGCCCTCATATTCAATTCCAGTCGACCAGCTTGCTTCTTCGGATTTGATCCTGGCCGAGCAGCCCGACATATCCACATTCCAGGTCACGCCATCAAAAATGAAAAACTCGGGCTCTGGGCCAAAGTAAACGGTATCGCCCACGCCGGTTGATTTCAGGTAGGCCTCTGCCCGCTTGGCGATCGAACGCGGATCACGGTCATAGCCCTTGCCGTCAGAAGGCTCCACCACATCACACGTTAAATTCAGCGTCGACTCTTCGCGGAAGGGATCCAGGACTGCGGTGTTGGGGTCAGGCATCAGCAGCATGTCGGAGGCCTCAATGCCTTTCCAGCCGGCAATGGATGAGCCATCAAAGGCATGGCCTGACTCGAATTTATCTTCGTCAAACGCGCTGACCGGCACACTCACGTGCTGCTCTTTGCCGCGGGTATCGGTGAAGCGGAAATCAACGAATTTCACCTCGTTGTCGGAAACCATCTTCATGACTTCTTGAGGGGTGGGCATATCAACATCTCCTTATGTAAAAACGTTCCAATACGATAAAACGACCCATTTTCGTGAGACTAGGAGCGAAAAGCGTGCCCGTTCGTAAATCACGAAAAATCAATGACTTATAAAGAACTTAGAGAAAATTTTTTAGAAAAAAATTCTGTTTTGGTGCGCTAAGTGCACCATTATAGTGCTATTAGACTGAACAACAAATTGCATGCACCAAATATGAGCATCGCTAGATTTAGGGCAGAAAGATGGCCTGCAGATCATTGAGCAATTCAAGCCCTCGGGCAGTGGCCTGAAAACGGTCGGGCCGCCTGACCATCAGGCCCTTGGACTGGGCGCTGCCCAGCCGCTCCAACAAAAACGGGTGCCCACCGATGGCTATGCCAGTCGTCTGTGCCCAGCGGCCAATGGGCACGCCCTCCACAAGCCGAAGCGCATTGAGCATGAACTCAAAGCCCAGGTCATGAACGCTCACCTCCGACTCCTTGGCAGCGGCACCCTTCGCGCTCAAATAGGCGTCCGGATTTCGGGCCTTGACGGTTCTAAAAATGCGATTGGCCAGCGATATTTTTCCGTGTGCCCCTGCCCCAATTCCGAGGTAATCCCCAAACGTCCAGTAGTTCAGATTGTGCTGACACTGCTGGCCTGCTGCCGCATAGGCCGAGACCTCGTAGCGCATGAGGCCGCTTTGGGCAAGACGCTGGGCAACCAGGGTCTGCATCTCTGCCAGGCAGTCATCGTCCGGCAGGCCCTGGGGTGGCCGCGCAGCAAACAACGTATTCGGCTCAAGCGTTAGCTGATAAAGCGACACATGGGTCAGCGGAAAGCTGAGCAGTCGATCGAGTTCTTGCTTGAGGTCGCTTAAGCGCTGGCCAGGCAGCCCAAACATCAAATCGACATTGACCCGATCAAAGATTTTTAAGGCCGACGCAAGCGCAAGCTCTGCCTGATTCCCGCTGTGTACCCGGCCGAGCTGGCCGAGCATGGCATCGGAAAAAGATTGCACGCCAAGGGAGAGCCGGCTGATGCCCGCCTCGCGAAAGCCCTCGAAGCGGTCCAGTTCAAACGTGCCGGGGTTGGCCTCCATGGTGATCTCCGCATCAGGCACCAGCGGCAGCCGGGCGCGAATCTCCGAGAGCAGTCGCGCAATCGCCTGCGGAGAAAAAAGGCTGGGGGTGCCGCCACCAATAAACACACTGATCACAGGCCGGCCCCAGACCAGTGGCAGACTCTGCTCCAAATCATTGATCAATGCATCGATATAAGCAGTCTCAGCGATCGGCACTCTGCGCTCATGTGAGTTGAAATCACAGTAGGGGCATTTGCGAATACACCACGGCAGGTGGACATACAGCGAGAGCTCCGGCAGGGTCTGAAAATGAATCTCTGCGCTCATGCCTTTGATACGGGTGGGCTGCACCTTAAAACGCCAGCCGCTGAAGTAATGCACTCAGTGCCTGGCCGCGATGGCTGACCTGCCGTTTCTGCTCGATTGTCATTTCTGCGGCTGACATCTGTAATTGCAAATCAAAAAACACCGGGTCGTAGCCAAAGCCTTGCTGGCCGCGCGGATGGGGCAGCAGTGCTCCATCCCACTGACCGTGGACGACGATCGGATCGGCATCATCAGCACTTCGAACAAAAGCAATTGCTGCATAAAAGGCGGCATGAATCGCGATTACATCGGCCTGCCCTGCTGCTGTCACGCCGGGGTCTGACCACTGCTGCTGGCGGGCAGTGGTTTCGCGTGTCACACAATGCAAAAGCCACTGAAGATTCAGCGCATCCGTGCTCAGGCCTTGGGACTTTAACGTGGCGATCTGCGCCTGATTCTCCAGATTTTCATCTGCTGCGGCATCAGCGAAAAAACGTGCGGAGCGCACGCCCGGGGCGCCGCCCAAAAGCGGCACGACAATTCCTGAGTCATCTGCCAAGGCAGGGCCTCCTGCAGTGCGACTGGCATGACGGGCTTTAGCAAGCGCATTTTCCTCGAATGAATCGTAAGGCTCCTCGGCCGGATCGATGCCGAGCGAAGACTGATTGATTAATCGAATTCCCCGCGATCGAAGCGCCGGGGCAAGGGCCTGCTCGAACTCTTTTAGTTTTCCTGGGTTCGATGAGGCCAGCACCCAGGTCCCGCTCATTCGACAACAACCGAGAGCCGCTCCGGATCCTGAATCAGGCACTGCTGAAACTCGTGCAGCTGGCCGATTCCTTGGGCAGCAAGCGCAAGCAGTTGATCAAACTGATCCCGAGTAAATGGCGCGCCCTCTGCGGTACCCTGGACCTCCACAATGCCGCCTGAGTCCGTCATCACGATATTCATATCGGTATCACAGGCGGAGTCCTCGAGATAATCCAGATCCAGCACCGCAGCGCCGCGCCAGATGCCCACCGAGATGGCAGCGACCGATTCTCTCAGTGGATTTTGGCCAATCCGACGATCGCGCTGCAGGCCCTGCAGCGCATCGGAGAGTGCCACACAGGCGCCAGTAATACTCGCCGTCCGCGTGCCCCCATCGGCCTGCAAGACATCACAATCGATCGTAATTGTCCGCTCACCCAAAAGGTTCAAGTCGGTAACGGCGCGCAACGATCGGCCGATCAGACGCTGAATCTCCTGGGTGCGGCCGCTTTGCTTTCCTTTGGCTGCCTCCCGATCGCTTCGGGTATGGGTTGATCGCGGAAGCATGCCGTACTCCGCCGTCACCCAGCCCGATCCCTGGCCCTTTAAAAAGCCAGGCACGCGCTCCTCTACTGAGGCGGTGCAGAGCACCCGGGTCTCGCCAAAACAGACCAAGACAGAGCCCTCAGCATGCTTGGTGTAACGACGCTGAAGGCTCACGGGCCTGAGCTGGGCGGCCTGCCGGCCGCTCGGTCGAAGCGCAGACTGGGCCGAGCCATGTGACGAACCTGAACCGGGCTGTGTCATGTTGAATTCCTTTAAAACCAGGACCTTACAATACTGCGTCCCTCCCGCACATCCAGAGTACGCCCATGGCCCACCCCAGCATGACCGGATTTGGCAGCGCCCAGATTGACTGCCCCTCCGGCCGCCTCGGCCTTGAAATTCGGAGCGTCAATAGCCGATTTTTCGAGCTCCATCCGCGGCTGCCCGATGAATTTCGCTGGGCAGAATCCCTCCTGCGGGATCGTGTGTCATCTCAGATCGCCCGCGGAAAAATTGAGCTCAGGCTGAGCCTCTCTCGCACCGAGTCGACCCTCTCGATGACCCAGATTAGCCCGTCGGGGCTACAGTCCGCCCTCCGACTTGCCCATGAGATTCGACAGGAACATCCCGACATTGCGTCCTTTAGTGTTCATGAATTACTAAAACTGCCGGGAGTAGTTGTAGAGCCGCAGCTAAGCCAGCAGGAATGGAGTGCGTTACTTGATGGCATTGCCGCCAGCGCGCTTGAACAGTTTTCAAAAAACAGAATTGCTGAAGGCGAAAAGCTCGGGCTGGTCATCAGCGACAGACTGCAACAGATCCAAAAACTCTGCGGCAGCGCCAAGGCGCAGATCCCCCAGGCCATCACCGCCCAGCAGAATCGGCTTTCGGAAAAATTTCGTGAGGCCCTAGCGAGTGCGGCCCAAGAGGCTGCCGACTCAGTGAAGCTTTCCGCACTTGAGGAGCGGATTCGCCAAGAGGCGGCTGTCTACGGGCTTCGGATCGACATCGCAGAGGAATTAGACCGGCTTTCTGCCCACCTGACTGCCGCCCATGCGGCCCTTCAGTCGCCGCCAAAGCCCGGCACGGGAATCGGAAAGCGGCTGGATTTCCTTACCCAGGAGATGAATCGCGAGGCCAACACGCTTGGCTCTAAGGCAGCCTCCATTGAACTCAGCAATATCTCCATAGAAATGAAGTTATTGATCGAGCAAATCAGAGAGCAGGTTCAAAATCTTGAGTGAAGGCAGGCTGCTCATGATCGCCGCGCCCTCGGGCGCAGGAAAATCAAGTCTGGTCAGCGCATTTCTTGCGCGCAATCCAGAATGGATCGTCTCGATTTCTACCACCACACGGGCCCCCCGGCCGGGCGAGCAAGACGGCCGCGAATACTTCTTCACCACTGCGAAGGATTTCGTCGCCCAGCGCGATGCAGGTGAATTTTTAGAGTGGGCCGAAGTGCACGGAAATTTCTATGGCACCTCGAAGGCCTGGATCCAAGCGCAGCGTGCAGCCAACCGATCGGTCATTCTTGAAATCGACTGGCAAGGCGCACAACAGATCCGCCAGGTCTTTCGGCAGCCCGGCCAGGCGCCGAGAAGTGTCTTTATTCTTCCGCCCTCACTTGCTGAGCTGGAGTCAAGGCTCAGGGCCCGTCGGCAAGACAGTGAGGCGGTGATTCAGCGACGTCTCGCGGCGGCCGCAGATGAGATGTCGCACGCCCAAGAGTTCGATTATGTTATTATAAATCAAGACTTTAGCGTCGCTTTGCAGGAGTTAGAACAGTTTGTTCAACGCTCCTGGCCAGCGCCGTCCTCCCGATAATTCACTCCTGATTGAGAGCACCACATGGCACGCATCACCGTAGAAGACTGCCTCCAGTTCATCCCCAATCGATTTGAACTTGCGCTTGCCGCTGCCTATCGGGCCCGCCAACTCGCGCAGGGCGCATCGCCAAAGCTGGAATCCCGGGATAAGCCCACCGTGACGGCCTTGCGCGAAATCGCCGCCCAGCAAGTGGGCCGCGAGATGCTAAGGAAAGTGCCCATCTAAGTGAACAGTCCCGCTCTGCGGGCAGTTTCCGTAGGCCCGCTTATCGAACGCGCAAGGGCCTACCTCAACCAAGAAGATTGCGAGCGGCTCAAAACCGCTTATCGTTTCAGCGACCAGGCCCACCTCGGCCAATACCGCCAAAGCGGCGAACCCTACGTCTCCCATCCACTCGCCGTCGCTGAGTTATGCACCGAATGGCGGCTTGATGTTCAGGCCCTGATGGCGGCCTTACTGCATGACACCGTCGAGGACACGACGGCCACCACCGAAGAGATTCGTGAACGCTTCGGGCCCGAGGTTGCCGAGCTGGTTGATGGCCTCTCCAAATTAGATGCCGTGGAATTTCGTAATCGCGAAGAGGCCCAGGCGGAAAACTTCCGAAAGATGTTGCTGGCCATGGCCCGGGATGTCCGAGTCATTCTGATCAAAATCGCCGATCGGCTTCACAACATGCGAACCCTGGAGGGGGTAGCAGCGGAAAAACGGCGTCGGATTGCAAAAGAAACGCTCGATATCTATGCCCCGATTGCCCACCGGCTTGGATTAAATGCGGCCTTTCGCGAGCTTGAGGATTTAAGTTTCGCGGGCCTGTACCCGCACCGGTTTGCCACCTTATCGCGGGCCATTCTTGCAGCCCGCGGTAATCGCCGCGAGGTCATCGGCCGACTGCAGTCGGCAGTCGCCCAGCAGCTGCCCAAGTTCGGCATCTCTGCCGCCGTCGAAGGCCGCGAGAAAAGTGTCTGGTCAACTTATAAAAAAATGATCGAAAAGCATCTGAGCTTTGCTGAGGTGCTCGATGTCTACGGCTTTCGCATTCTGGTTCCGAAAATCTCAGACTGCTACATCACGCTAGGCGCACTGCATGCGCTTTATAAGCCGATGCCCGGAAAATTCAAAGACTATATTGCCTTGCCAAAATCCAATGGCTATCAGTCGTTACACACGACAGTCATCGGCCCTTATGGCACGCCGGTCGAGTTTCAGATCCGCACCGAGGAAATGCACCATGTCTCCGAAGCGGGCGTCGCCGCCCACTGGATGTATAAAGAAAATATCGGCAAAGGTGCCTCACCGCTTCAGGCCCGTGCCCATGAGTGGATGCAGTCCTTAGTCCAAGTCCAGTCTCAGACGCGCGATCCCTCTGAGTTCTTAGACAGCGTCAAGATCGATCTTTTTCCAGATGTGGTCTACGTTTTTACGCCCAAGGGTGCAATCCGTGAGTTGCCACGCGGTTCGACGCCCGTGGACTTTGCGTATAACGTGCACACCGATATCGGCCATCACTGCGTCTCTGCAGAGATCAATCAGCGGCCTGTTGGCCTGGATACGATTCTGCGCAATGGCGATGTCATCAGTATCCAGACCGACGCCAACGCCAACCCCCATCCCGCCTGGCTCGGCTTTGTTCGCACGGCCAAGGCCCGGGCGGAAATCCGGCATCGACTTAAAACCACAACCCGTACCGAGGCGATCGAATTCGGCCAGCGGCTGCTGGATCAAGCGCTCAGGGCCCTTGGATCAACGGGCCTGGATGACCCGAAATTAGAGTGGCAGCAGTTTCTTGCCGAGAATACTGCCCACGACAAAGATGCGCTGCTTGAAGACATCGGCCTTGGCCTGACCTTGGCGCACGTCGCTGCCCGACGGCTCGTGCCGCAAGTCGCGAATATCGCGCCAGCACACCTTCCCGATCATGCGAAAAACGCGCTGGCCATCGCAAAGACACATTTCACGAGCACCGCTGAGGCCATCACGATCGATGGCAGCGAAGGCTCTACAGTCCAATACGCTGCCTGCTGCAGCCCCATTGGCGGGGATGCGGCCATCGGACTGATGCGCGGTGGCGCCGGCCTCGTGGTGCATCGGGCCACCTGCGGCCTCGGGCGTCGCCAACGCTCAAAGGACCCGGGCCGCTGGGCCGATATCGTCTGGGCAGAGCAGCTGCGACGTCTCTTTCAGACCCATCTGGTTATTGAAACCCAAGACTTGCGTGGCATTCTTGCGCGCGTTGCCTCCGCCATCTCAGGGGCGGATGCCAACATTGTTGGCGCGAACACCGCACCGAAAGACCAGACACTGGCCATCATGAATCTCACCATCGAAGTCCGCGAGCGCCAGCACCTGGCCAACGTGCTGCGACGCGTGCGCCGGGTGCCCGGCGTGATTCGTGCGATTCGGGTTCCACCCCAGCACGCAACGAATCTGGCCGAGCCCTAACTTCCAGCGATGGTCATCTCGTCAATTAAGATCGAGCCGACTGTTTTGGTACCCCGGCAAATGGCATCCGACCCAATGGCCACAATGCCTTTCAGCATATCTTTCATGTTGGCTGCAATGGTGATTTCTTCAACCGGATACGCGATCTCACCATTTTCAACCCAGTAGCCAAACGCACCCCGCGAGTAATCTCCAGTAACGTAATTCACGCCCTGGCCCATGACCTCGGTCAGCAGCAGGCCACGGCCCATCTTTCGCAGCATCGCATTGAGATCATCATTTGCAGCAGTCTGGCTGCTTGTCATGAGTAAATTATGGGATCCGCCTGAATTTCCCGTCGACTCCATGCCCAGCTTTCGCGCGCTATAGCACGATAAGAAATACCCTTTGACAGCACCATTGGCGACCACATCACGGGCCAGCACCCTAACGCCTTCGTCATCAAAGGGTGTACTGCCCATTGCACCCGGAATCAGCGGATCCTCACGAACCTGAATGTGAGAAGGGAAAATCTGCTGGCCCAGACTATCGAGCAAAAAACTTGACTTACGGTAGAGCGCGCCACCACTGACCGCCTGCACAAAGGCGCCCAGAATGCCGCTTGCCAGCGGGGCCTCAAAGAGCACCGGCACCTTTTGGGTCGTGACTTTTTTTGCATGGAGTCGGGCCAATGCGCGATGGGCCGCATAACGGCCCACGGCCTCCGGGTCGGCGAGCCGTCGTGGATCCCGATCCGAGGTGTACCAGTCATCGCGCTGCATGTTCTGGCCCGACTGCGCAATCGGTGCGACCGAAAACCAATGCCTGGAATACGGATAGCCACCAAGAAACCCTTTGGTGTTGGCGGAATAAAACTGGCCGTGATTGGCAGCCACCGAAGCGCCTTCGGTGTTTTGAATCGCCGGACTTACTGAAAGTGCTGCCTTTTCTGCGGTCATGGCAAGCCGCACTGCTGCCTCTGCTGAGAGCTCCCACGGGAAATACAAGGCAAGCGCTGGCACATCGCGAGCGATCAGGTGTGGCTCGGGCAGGCCTGCGCATGAATCCTCTGCGGTATAGCGGGCAATGTCCAAGGCTTTTTCGACGGCTGCACGCAGGGCCTGGTCTGAGAAATCTGAGGTCGTGGCGTGGCCTCTGCGCGTGCCGCTATAGACGGTGACCGAGGCGGCCCGATCCCGGGTCCGCTCGAGGGTCTCGATATCTTGCTTTCGAACCGTTACGGAAAGCCCGCTGCTTTCTGACACCTCTGAGGCGGCATCTGTCGCCCCAGCATCCCGGGCCATTTGCAAAATCTTTAATGAAAGATCCCGCAGCAGCTCGGACTTCAGCATCAGGGGCGAAGAGGTTTGTTTTGAATTGGCCATAAGGGCAATAATAGCGACTCCTGCCTAATCCTTCTGTCTGACTTGACGATGACCACTTCCCCAACATCACCCTCCATGCGCACTGCCAAGATCGGGCTGGTCTCCATCAGCGATCGCGCAAGCCAAGGAATCTACGAGGACAAAGGCCTGCCGGGGCTGCGTGCCTGGCTGGAGAGCGCCATCACGAGCCCCTGGGTTGGAGTTGAGCGGCTCATCCCTGATGAGCAAGACCGTATCACTCAGACACTCATCAATCTTGTGGACCACGAGGGATGTGATCTTGTGTTCACCACCGGCGGCACGGGCCCTGCCGCCCGGGATGTGACACCCGAGGCGACCCGCGCAGTCGCGGACCGTGAATTGCCAGGATTTGGTGAACAGATGCGGCAAATCAGCCTGCACTATGTGCCCACCGCAATCCTTTCACGGCAAGTCGGCGTCACGCGGGGCAAGGCGATGATCATCAATCTACCCGGCCAGCCAAAATCAATTGCAGAGACCTTAGGCGGAGTACGCAGCGCAGACGGGAAAATCTTGGTCCACGGTATTTTTGCTGCGATTCCGTATGGCCTTGAGCTGATGGGCGGGCCGAGCATCTTGACCAATGATGCAGTCTGCGCGGCGTTTCGGCCGAAGAAATAGCCTGTGAAATCAAGCCGACTCACACGCAGTGCAGGTTGGGTCGTTGCGCTGCTGATTGCGGGATCCAGCTGGGCACAGCCTGCTGCCGAGCGGTGTAAAGAGTTTCTGGAGTATGGCCTGCCCTCCGATCGCGGCGCGCTACTCTGCCGCTCAGGCTTTGCGTTATCGCACGATGAGGAGAAAAAAGCACCGGTCTGGGTAGCGCAGCGCATGACACCGGAGCGATTGGTGAGCCGTGTTCAACGCTCTAACCGCTTCGTACCCGATCCGGAGCTTCCCAAAGGCAAGCGGGCCGAGCTCGAAGACTATCGGGGCAGCGGTTATGACCGTGGCCATATGGCGCCTGCTGCGGACATGCGTTGGAGCGCACAGGCCATGGAGGAGAGCTTTTATCTCTCAAATATGGCGCCCCAAGTCGGGCCCGGCATGAATCGGGGCATTTGGAGCGAAATCGAATCTTCAATCCGGGCCTGGGTTGCGCAGCGCGGAGAGCTCTTTATCTACACCGGCCCCATTTTTGAGACAGCCAAGGTCGCCAAGATCGGCCCCAATCAAGTTGCCGTGCCCACGCATTTCTACAAAGTGGTTTTCGATCCAATCCGGGTGGAGACGATCGCCTTTGTAGTGCCGAATTCGCCGCATCCCAACCGGAGGATTGACGAATTCATCACCTCGGTACGGGATATCGAGCAGCGGACTGGGTTAAATTTTCTAAATCGAATCAACCCTGCGGTGCAGGCGCTCATTGAAGAAAGCGTGGCGGCAAGCCTCTGGTGACTATGGAGTTGAATGCATTGATTGAGACCTTGAGTGTTTACGCTGTCCCGGTACTGTTTGCGATCACAGTACACGAGGCCGCCCACGGCTACGCCGCCCGCTTTTTCGGGGATCCGACCGCCTGGCAACTCGGACGAATTACCCTCAATCCCTTAAAGCACATTGATCCGGTTGGAACAATCCTAATCCCTGTGGCCCTTGCATTTGCCACTGCAGGCGCATTTGTCTTTGGGTACGCCAAACCCGTTCCCGTTGATTTCAGCGCTCTGCGTCGGCCAAAGCAAGACATGATCTGGGTTGCGCTTGCGGGCCCTGCTGCCAATTTGATACAGGCGCTGCTTTGGGCAATTGCGCTCCTACTCTTTGTCAGCCCGGGCGATGGAAATTCATTCTTTGGCGCAGTCTGCAAGGCAGGAATACTCGTTAACGTCGTGATGTTTGTCTTTAATCTTTTTCCCTTGCCGCCTATGGATGGCGGCCGAATCCTCGTTGGTCTTTTGCCGATGCAGCCCGCCATGGCCGTTGCACGAATTGAGCCCTACGGATTTTTTATCGTATTAGCGCTTTTGATCGCCGGCGTGATCACTGAGCTATGGATGCGACCACTCATGTCGATCACGCTCAGGGCGATCGACTTACTGCTTTTACCCTTGCGCTAAATTAGAACCGGTCGGCTGCCTGACAGGTGCCCTTGGTCATCACGGCCTGCGGAAGTGTCATCACCGCCATGAGATTTGGGGAGACGAAAACTCCATCAGGATCAATAATCGGATCAAGATTCGTGCAGCGCAGGTGCAATGGCTGGGTGAGCAATGCGCTAACGCGGCAGGCGCGAAGCTGCGGCAGGCGGCCCTTATCGTTATAAACGCGTCGCAGACACAGAAGATGCCCATCTGTCAGATCATTCATGCGACGCATGTCTTCATACTCGAGCATGCGGGCCTGCGCCTCACAAGTTTCACGATCATCGGGATTGAGCTGCTCATAGCGAAAGATTGTGACGCGAAAATCATCCTCGGCTTCGACTTCGAAGGGGCCGGATTTCCAGCGCTTCTCGCCATCAAGCAGCAGCACCCCGCCGGCAACCTCGGCCTTACAACGCGACTCCAGCGGCAGGCGCTTTAGAAACTCCTGATGCTTTACATCCCGCTTATCCGCAAGCTCGCGGCCCTGCGCAAATGCATCGGCCCACCCGAGCCCACTCGCCAGCACAACCCCGAGGCCAAGCCCGATCAGTTTCAGTTGGATTTGCGTTTTCATCACGTCATCTTAGTCGTTTTTTAATTCGCCTGTCGCAAATCCACACAGCGCCTACCCCCGCACCGCCGAAACAACCCCAGCGACATCACGCAGCATGGCCAGGGCCCGCTTTAACTGCTCGCCGTCCATAACCTGCAGACTTAAAACCAT
>Ga0209972_10000395_pt1 | contig 42241 bp, 42 predicted proteins | sample NOAtaG_7_FD_187302 | JGI IMG/M metagenome (GOLD analysis project Ga0209972, IMG submission 187302) | Freshwater lake microbial communities from Lake Erie, under a cyanobacterial bloom - NOAA_Erie_Diel1S_2200h metaG (SPAdes) (version 2) | ecosystem: Environmental > Aquatic > Freshwater > Lake ...
TTGTCGGGATGAGCTAAGGAGGCTTATCCTGTCTACCTGCCCTTTCCTACGAACGCTTTCCGTCAGTTGCTCTACCTCCCGACTTTGTCGGGATGAGCTAAGGAGGCTTATCCTGTCTACCTGCCCTTTCCTACGAACGCTTTCCGTCAGTTGCTCTACCTCCCGACTTTGTCGGGATGAGCTAAGGAGGCTTATCCTGTCTACCTGCCCTCTCCTGCGAACGCTTTCCGTCAGTTGCTCTACCTCCCGACTTTGTCGGGATGAGCTAAGGAGGCTTATCCTGTCTACCTGCCCTTTCCTACGAACGCTTTCCGTCAGTTGCTCCACCTCCCGACTTTGTCGGGATGAGCTAAGGAGGCTTATCCTGTCTACCTGCCCTCTCCTGCGAACGCTTTCCGTCAGTTGCTCTACCTCCCGACTTTGTCGGGATGAGCTAAGGAGGCTTATCCTTTCTACCTGCCCTCTCCTGCGAACGCTTTCCGTCAGTTGCTCTACCTCCCGATTTTGTCGGGATGAGCTAAGGAGGCTTATCCTTTCAATAAAAGAGCCGCAAAATTACGGGAAGATGCCAGTTTTACAAGGGTTTTCAGCCAACCGAACGAAGGATTTTAAGCTCCGCCCTCATCGCATCCAGTTCCTCGCTGGCCAGCCTGATCTTTTCCGAAAACTCCGCTCTCACCTTATCTGCATTTTTTGACCGGCCAAAGAACTCGAGATTGTTTCGCAAGGTGGCCAAATCATTTTCCGCCTTACTTATGCGCTTGCGCAGGTGCTGCTCCTTATGCTGCAGCTTTCGTCCACCCTGTGGGTCGCCCCGCAGACCATCCAGTTCAACTTCCAGCCGGAACTTCTGTTTATCCTTTTCGCTAACGCCCTCGAGCGAATTCATGAATTGCTCCACTGCCTGGTTATAGCGCTGCCGTATAGCAGCCATCGATTTTCGCGGAACAAACCCTATTTCGTTGAACTGGGCCTGTAGTTCGTGGAGCCGGTCAAGTGATCCGGATTTCTCGACCGCATGCTTCGTTAACTGGTCGCAGATTTCCTGTTTCCGCTTCAGATTTTCTTCAAAACCGGCCTCTTCCTGCTCTTTCAAACCCCTGCGCTGACCAAAGAACTTATCACACGCTTCCTTAAATTCCTGAAAGATTTTTTCCCGCTGCTTTTCAGGCACAGGTCCGATCTCCTTCCATTGCACCTGCAGTTGCTTTAACTCGTTCGAGGTTGACTCCCAATCCTGACTATCCTGCAATTGACGCGCACGATCAACAAGCGCCTGCTTGCTTTTCAGATTGGCATCCCGCTCGCTGTCGAGTTTCTTAAAGAAACCGCTTTTGTTGTTGAAAAACGATTTAAACGCAGCCCAAAATTTTCGATTGATGTCTTTGGTCTTGGCTCGCGGCACCGCTCCAATACTCTCCCACTTTTTCTGGAGCGCCAGAATTTCCTGGGTCTTCTGGTTCCAGTCCTTAATTCGGTCTGATTGAAACGTAGTGAAGGCCGCCACTTCGGTAACTACCTGCTCCTTTGCCTGCAAATTAGCCCCCAATTGTTTCTGCAGTTCTTCCACGTGAGCATCCCGTCTGGCATACACACCATCAGAGGCAGCCTTGAAACGAGTCCAGAGGGCTTCTTTATCCTCGGCCGGCACCGGTCCGATATGGCGAAACTCTTCGTGTAGTTCATTTAGTTCTTTGACCGCTTCGCGAATAGAGTCAACTTTAGCGAGTTGTTCAGCACGCTCGCACAGCTCGATCTTCGCAACTAGATTCTTCTTACGATCAAGTTCTTTGAGCTCAAAGTAAATGTTTCGGTGATCGTAAAACCGATCGACCAAGGCATGATAACTGGCCCATAGCTCACGCGCATGAGCAGGTCCCACCGGCCCAGTACCCTTCCACTCCTGTTGTATGTTTTTGAAAGCATTAAAACCGGCACCCGAATCTTCACCATCAACTAAATGGCGCAATTGCTCGAGCAATTGTTGCTTTTTGTAAAGATTCTCTGCCCGTTGGAGTTCCTGATTCTTGAAAAACTGGTTTCGCTTGTCACGCAACAAGCGGTATGTAGCATCGAATGCAATATCTACGTCATCGGGGCGATAATCAAAATCATCGGGCAAACCGCCCTCAGCCTGAAACCGAAATAGCGCTTCGGCCCTGCTTCGGTCACGTAATTCATCAAAATGATGACGTGATTCCCTCAGCACGAAATCGATTTTTCGTACGTCCGTCTCCTTGGTTAACTCTTTCAGCAGCGTGACAAAATCTTTTTTTGCCATGGCGGCAAAATCGATCGACTTCCACTCATCTGCCTCTACTTCTACCTCCGGTTCATGGGATGCTGCTGGTGCCTTTGTGCTCCCGGCCACGACCATTTCCAGAGGACCTGCCTGCAATTCCTGCTCCTGTTCCATACCGGTTCCTCTTAAGATTGTAAAGGTAAAAATTTCCCCGTCTAGTTCATGCGCGGGTCTACCGGGTAATTGGAATAAATAGTATAGCGGCCGCCCAGTATTTGAAGGGCCTTTTTCCACATCTCGTCCGGAAGAGTCTCGAACACAAACTCCGGTGTCACGCGGTTGCTTACGATCCAGGAATTCTCCTTCAACTCCGTATCCAACTGACCCTCGCCCCAGCCACTGTATCCCAGAAAAAACCGGATATCCAATGGACTGATTTGCCCCGTATCAATAAGGATGCTCAATTGGTCAAAATTTCCACCCCAAAATACTCCATTGACAATTTCAGTGGAGTCTTCCAGTTGGGGCAGCCGATGCAGATAATGTAGCGTATCCTGCTGCACGGGTCCTCCGATAAACACCGGAGCATCGAACGATTTGAAGTCCTCCATCACTTCGCCTAACCGGGCCTCGGCCCGCTTGTTCAAAACAAATCCAAATGACCCGTCCTGGTTATACTCGCAAAGCAGAATGGTCGTGCGCTCAAAATTCGGATCGGGCAGGAATGGCTCAGAAACCAATATGCTTCCCTTTTCGGGCTTCAGCTTGTTTCGATATTTAAAAAAATCCATAGGCATCGTACCTTCAAGGCAAATTTCGGTGCGCGCGGTTGTTATTTTACGGGAAAGAAACTAAGCCGGCCAACGAGAAGCAAACCGGACTTGGATTTTTTTTCACCGCTATGAACCCAATCGCAGACCTCCGCAAGGATTACACCCGCCAATCGTTGGACGAGTCCACCATTTCAACGGATCCATTGAAGCAATTCGAAATTTGGTTTAGTGAGGCACTGAATAGCCAGGTACCGGAACCCAATGCCATGACCCTGTCCACCGTCTCGGACGATGGCCAACCCTCTTCCCGCGTGGTATTGCTCAAGGCTCTTGAGGGTGGTCGCTTCGTGTTTTTTACCAACTATCAAAGCACCAAGGGGAAGCACCTGGCTAAGAATCCGGCCTGCGCACTGAATTTCTTTTGGCCCGACTTGGAGCGTCAGGTGCGAATTGAAGGCATTGCCATTCGGTTGGAGGAGTCCGACTCGGTAGCCTACTTCCAAAGCCGCCCGCGCGAAAGTCAAATCGGAGCCTGGGCCTCGCCCCAAAGCGCACTTATTGTAAATCGCGATGTGCTGGAAGCACGTGCTCGCCAATTGGCAGAAAAGTATAAAGATGCCGACACCCTACCCAAACCAAACCAGTGGGGTGGCTTTGCTGTGGATGCCATGCGAATTGAGTTCTGGCAAGGCAGGCCGAGCCGGCTGCATGATCGGCTGGTGTTTACCCGCTGGGACAATGAATGGAAGTTGCACCGACTGGCGCCCTAGCGGGAGACTACTAAAAAATATCCCGCAGCGAGTTAACACCTGGTGTTCTGCGCACGGTGAATCCCTCACCATACCTTACACCAATAGCATGTCCGAAATCAACTGCACGACTTTCCAACATCTTCAAAAACTCGGGTGTTGAAATGAACGTAACCGGCTCGCGGCTGTTCGGCTGAAAAAATTGAGTTGAAAACGCGCGAATCGCCTTCATCTTGGTATCCCAGTGATCGCTGACATCAACAATGAAGTCCGGCTTAATGGGCTGGCTCTGCATAAAATGGTAAACGGCCTTTGGGCGCCAGGCCTTTTGCTCGTAGCCGTGCCAATGAGTTCTGATTTTCTCAAGTCCCGCCAAAAAGCAGGAGTCAAAAGCAAGTTGAGCTCCTTTACCGTGATCCGGGTGGCGATCAGTGATCGCATTGGCCAGAACAATATCAGGTTGAAAGTACCGGATTGCCTCGATGACTTTTCGCTGATCGGCTTCCGTGTTTTGAAAAAAACCATCGCGTAAATCGAGGTTGATACGCTCGGTTAGGCCCAGAATCTTTGCTGCTGCTGCCGCTTCGCGGTCACGCTCTGGCACGGAACCCCGCGTGCCCAACTCGCCTCTCGTAAAGTCAACCACCGCTACTTTCCAGCCCATGGCGACATGTTTGGCCACGGTGCCGCCACATCCCAGTTCGGCATCGTCCGGGTGTGCTGCCAGAACTAATAAATCGACTTTACTCATGAATGGGCCATCTCCATTTCGCGGGCGGCCAGAAACTTCTCAGCATCCAGAGCACCCATACAACCTGAACCCGCTGCGGTAACTGCCTGGCGGTAGACTTTGTCTGCCACATCACCAACAGCAAATACGCCTTCCACATTGGTATGCGTACTGCCGGGTGTTACTTTAAGATAACCGGCCTCATCCATATCCAACTGGCCTTTGAATATGTCAGTGTTTGGCTTGTGTCCAATGGCCAGAAAAAATCCCTGAATCGGAATTACTTTCTTCTCCCCGGTCTTGTTGTTGCGAACCCGCACGCCATTCACGCCCTGATCATCCCCCAATACTTCCTCCGTTTCGCTGTTCCAATGAATCTCAATGTTAGGGGTGTTTAATACCCGCTGCTGCATGATCTTGGAAGCGCGCATTTCTTCGCGCCTCACAATCAGGTGTACCTTCGTGCACAGCTTCGATAAGTAGGTTGACTCTTCGGCTGCGGAATCACCCGCTCCGACCACGGCAACTTCTTTACCCCGGTAAAAATACCCGTCACACACGGCACAGGCCGACACACCACGGTTGGCATATTTTTCTTCCGAGGGAAGTCCGAGGTACTTGGCCGAAGCGCCTGTAGCGATGATCACAGCTTCGGCCTCAACGGTCCGGTTTTCATCCACCGTGACTTTAAGGGGGTATCCGGAGAAATCGACACCGGTAACAAGACCGTAGTTAATAACTGTGCCAAAACGCTCGGCTTGCTTTTGCAGATCAATCATCATTTGCGGGCCATTGATGCCCTCCGGGTAGCCCGGGAAGTTTTCCACATCATTGGTGGTTGTGAGCTGGCCACCGGGCTGGCCGCCTGTAAACAGTACGGGTTTAAGCCCTGCGCGGGCAGCATAAATAGCAGCGGTGTAACCGGCCGGGCCGGACCCAATAATCAGCACTTTTGTTTTCTCACTCATAGTCTTTGAAAACGAAAGGTCTCTCTCGGAGACCTTTCGCGGTTGATTTCAATAACAAATTTATCCGAGATACGGTTTCAAGGCTTTGCTGCGTGACGTATGGCGTAATCTGCGGATAGCCTTCTCCTTGATCTGGCGAACCCGCTCGCGGGTAAGACTAAATTTCTCACCGATTTCTTCCAACGTCAGTGCATGCTCACCGTTAAGCCCAAAATAAAGCGTGATCACATCAGCCTCGCGTTGAGTTAGGGTAGACAGCGCCCGTTGTACTTCGCGCCTGAGTGAATCCGTCATCAAACCCTGGTCGGGTGTTTCTTCGCTGTCGTTTTCCAGTACGTCCAACAGGCTGTTTTCTTCGCCCTGAACAAACGGTGCATCCATGGACACGTGGCGTCCCGAGATTTTCATGGTGTCCACAACCTCGGCCGTGGTTACCTGCAGCACCTCCGCCAATTCCTCCGGGGAGGGCTCGCGCTCGTACTTCTGCTCCAGTTCGCTAAACGTTTTGGATATCTTATTCAACGAACCTACCCGGTTGAGCGGCAGGCGAACAATCCGTGACTGCTCGGCCAGGGCCTGCAGAATAGACTGACGAATCCACCAAACGGCATAGGAAATGAACTTGAAGCCACGGGTTTCGTCAAAACGCTGGGCAGCCTTAATCAACCCCAGGTTACCTTCGTTAATGAGGTCACCCAGGGAGAGCCCCTGGTTTTGGTATTGCTTGGCCACGGACACCACAAAACGCAGGTTCGCCTTGGTCAGCTTCTCCAACGCTATCTGGTCACCTTCCTTAATCCGCTTGGCCAATTCCACCTCTTCATCCGGGGTCAGCAAATCCACTTTACCAATCTCCTGGAGGTACTTATCCAGCGACTGGCTCTCGCGGTTCGTGATCTGTTTACTGATCTTAAGCTGTCTCATGGCTAATGGTTAGAACACGTAAAAGTCAAAATTTAGTTCCTTCACTTTGCTTACGCAAATCAGGCTGCCGGGGTTTCTTCTTTGCGGGGCGGGCGGGGGATCAAAACCTTGCGGGAAAGCCTGAATTTGCCCGTTTTCTTATCCACCTCAATCAGTTTTACCTTCACCTGCTCGCCTACTTCCAGCACCCCTTCCATGTTCTCCAGGCGTTCCCACTTGATTTCCGAGATATGGAGCAAACCATCCTTGCCCGGCATGAACTCAACGAAGGCACCAAATGGCATGATTGACTTAACGATGCCATCATATACCTCACCTACTTCAGGCACGGCTACAATCGCTTTTACGCGTTTTACCGCAATATCCATTGAGGCCTGGCTGGTAGCAAAAATATTGACCATACCCTTGGTCGGGGTTTCCTCGATAACAACCGTAGCACCGGATTGCTTCTGGATATCTTGAACAATCTTACCACCCGGTCCGATAACGGCACCGATCTGATCTTTTTCAATGTAGATGGTAATGGCACGCGGAGCATGAGGTTTGAAGTCAGCACGGGATTTCTCCAGCGACTTCTTCATCTCATTGAGAATATGCAGGCGACCTTCTTTGGCCTGGTCGAGCGCTTCTGCCATGACCGAATAGGTTAAACCATCCACCTTCAAATCCATTTGGCAGGCTGTGATTCCCTTTTCCGTACCCGTCACTTTGAAGTCCATATCACCCAAGTGGTCTTCGTCTCCCAAGATATCGGACAGTATAGCGTATTTCCCTGTTGAGCTGTCTGAGATCATACCCATGGCGATGCCCGACACAGGCGCTTTGATCTGTACACCGGCATCCATCAGCGCGAGCGCACCCGCACATACAGTTGCCATGGAGGATGAGCCGTTGGACTCCAGAATATCGGAAACCAGGCGAATGGTATAGGGGTTCTCGGCATCGGCTGGCAGCACCTGCTTAAGCGCGCGGTACGCCAGGTTGCCGTGCCCTACCTCCCTGCGGCCCGGGCCACGGTTAGGCTTCACCTCCCCGGTTGAGAAGCCGGGAAAATTGTAGTGTAAAATGAACTTGTTTGAACCCGCAAACATGGCACCGTCAATCAACTGCTCGTCCAGTTTGGTACCCAGCGTAACGGTTGAAAGCGATTGGGTTTCACCACGGGTAAAAACGGCCGAACCATGAGGTGAGGGCAGTACATCAACTTCCGTCCAGATCGGGCGGATTTCGCGCGGCTTGCGTCCGTCAAGACGGGCGCCTTCTTTCAGGGCGAGGTCACGGCACGCTTTCTTCTGAATGTCTTTATAATAGCGCTTCACCATATCCTTGCCGATGGTGGTGTCCTCAGGCAACGAGGCGAAGTAGTCGTCCAGTATCTTGCCAAACGACTCAGACCGTACCTTTTTGTTGGGTACCTGCTGGCGAGCAACTTCGTATACTTTCGGATACATCGTGTTGAAAAGCTCCTCTTTCAGTGCCGGGTCATTGACCTCGTGGCTATAGGTGCGCTTTTCCGTCTTGCCTACCTCTTTCGTTAATTCAATTTGCAGTTGGCACTGGGCCTTGATCGCCTCATGGGCAAACTTCAATGCCTCAAGCATATCGGCTTCGCTGATCTCCTTGCACTCCCCTTCCACCATCAGGATATTATCAATCGAGGCCCCTACCATGAAATCAAGATCGGACTTCTCTTTCTGCTCCAGGGTAGGATTGACAATCAGTTTGCCATCTACGCGTCCCACGCGAACCTCTGAAATTGGTCCGTTGAACGGGATATCGGACACGGCCAGGGCTGCGGAAGCAGCAAAAGCCGCCAACGCATCGGGTAATGCGTTGTGATCGCCTGAGATTAACCAGATGTTGATCTGAGTATCCGCATGGTAATCATCCGGAAACAAAGGACGACAGGCGCGATCTACGAGGCGGCTAATCAGAACTTCGTAGTCCGATAGTTTGCCTTCGCGTTTCAGGAAGCCGCCCGGAATACGACCGGTGGACGCAAATTTTTCCTGGTAGTCTACCGACAACGGTAAGAAGTCAGTTCCTTCTTTAGCTTCGGGTGCCGACACCACGGTAGCTAGTAATACGGTATTGCCCATGCGCAGCGTTACAGAGCCATCGGCCTGGCGCGCCAGCTTTCCGGTTTCAATAGTAATTTCCCGCCCATCGGGCAGTTTACAAGTTTTGGTAATAACAGTTGGTTTCATAGAGAAAGGGCAAAACACCACTCGGGTGAGTTGCGGTTAAAAGCAAAAAGGGAACCTGAATGGTTCCCTGTCTGCCGGATGAATAAATTATTTTCTGAGCTCGAGATCCGCCACGATTGAACGGTAGCGCTTGATATCGGTCTTCTGGAGATAGTTCAATAACTTTTTTCGCTGACCAACCAGACGAAGCAAGCCTTGCTGCGTACTGTAGTCCTTTTTTGCTGACTTGAGGTGTTCGGTCAACTCGTTGATCCGGAAGGTGAACAGAGCAATCTGCGACTCCGGTGATCCCGTGTCGTTTTTCTTTTTCGAAAAGCCGTGTTTGGTAAACAACTCCTGCTTTTTTGCCGCGTTGAGATACATGTTGCTTTAATTACTTTTTTTCAGGCTGCAAAAGTACGGGAAGCCTTCGAAATTTCCAATAAATCAGCTTTTTAAGCTGAGGGGAGCCTTTTCCGCCCGTAGGCCCGTTTAAGTCTATCCCAGACCACCAGATAGAAATCAGAATCGAACAGGCGGGCATCAACCCGGGCCTGCCTCAAAAATAACAGGCCGATTATCAACAAGATAACATTCGCCATCCAAACTCCTACCGGAACACTCACCAGGTGCTGTTTAGCCCATTTCTCGCCCGTAATGCCCATGACGTAGTAGATAATGAAGAAAAAGATGGACACAATTACCGGAATACCCAGACCTCCTTTTTTGATAATGGCACCCAGCGGAGCGCCAATCAAAAACATGACGAAGCAGGCAACTGAACTGGATAAGATCTTGTGCCACTGAATTTGAAACATCAGGTATTCTTGGTCCTGCGACTCGGCCACCGAGAGCGAACTGGCCATCTGGCTTTTCACCGCGCGGATACTATTGAGCGCTTGGGTGTGCAACTCGCGGGAGAAAGGCGCGTCAAAAATGGAATCCAGGATAGCCGGGTTCACCGGATCAGTCGAGCGACTGGTTTCACCAACGGGTACAGCCAGATTCTTTGTGCTGGCGGAAAGCAAGCGTGTCTCCGGTTGGGCCTGCTGCGTGGTCGCAGGGGGTATTAAAGAATCCACAACCGCCACAGGATAAATGGAATGGTTAGCCGCTTGTTCGCGGGCCGTGCGGGCCCGAAACAGGGAATCTTTCTGCCTGCGAAAAAAGCGCAGATCGGCTGACAGGGGCACGGTATCTCGCGTCAGGTGGTAACTAAACATCGATTGACCAATTTGGTAGACACCTAAACGCTGGTCATTCATCTGCCAGGAAACGGAATCCATGTCGCGCTGCAGTTCGCTCAGGTTCCGCATAATGCGATTTCCCTGAAACCATTTCTTTTCGGTACGATTCAAGTTGAAAGACGACAGATCAAATATCATTTCCGACCGGGCAAACGCGGTCTTTCGCAACGTTTCTTCATTATAATTCTGCCCCACCATGTTGATGTCGTTTGAAGACGTGCCCTCGGAATAATTGTAGCCGTTGAACAACTCCAGTTTCAGGTATTGATCACCGAGCATGGTAAACATCCGGCCCGAATCAGCAATGATTACCTCTTTGTTCCCCAGCCGGCCGCGATGATCATAGATAATGACATCCTTCAGTGAGATACCATCGCGATGCTTCTTGTTGACCTTAATGCTGATGTCCGGAATGCCGTTATAAAAGGAACCTTCACGCAGGTCGAGAGCAGGCTTTTTCTGTTTAATATCATAAATCAGGCTGTAAGCCTCCAATGCCGCTTTCGGCACCATGTAATTATTGGCATAAAAGGCCACACCTACCAACAGTACTACAAACGCCCCAATCGGTACCAGGCTCCGGGTAAGTGAAATACCCAGGCTTTTCACAGCTGTTAGCTCAAAATGCTCCCCCAGGTTGCCGTACGTGATCAGGCTGGAGAGCAGGACGGCCAGCGGCATGGCAAACGGAACCATGAACACGGCAAAATAGAAGAACAGCAGCGCGATAACATCCCACCCCAGGTCTTTGCCAATGATATCATCAAAATACTTGAGCATGTTTTGCATCAATAGGATGAACACTACGACCAAAAACGTGACGAAGAAGGGCCCGAGAAAGGAGCTTAAAATCAGTTTATCGATTTTCTTCATGAGGCGGCCGAAGATAGGCAAAAACAGGGCCAAATGAAGCACTGCCCCACCCGATAGGGCATCTCACTCGTTTCTAAATTGCTAAAAGTTTGTAAGTTTGCGCCCACTTTAGGGCAAGGCGAGGTAGCTCAGGTGGTTAGAGCGTTGGATTCATAACCCAAAGGTCGGGGGTTCAACTCCCCCCCTCGCTACTCCGGCCCGGATGTCAGAGCACTTCGCGCATCACCCTCGAAAAAGCTTTTTGCGCTTCCGTAAAAATCCATTACTTTGAAACACGTATTGAGCCACCATGGCCGAGACACCGAGCAAAAAATTATTTACCGCTGATTTCGAGGTGCACGCCTCGACCAAAATGCTGTACCCGTATATTTACACAGCCAGCGGCCTGGCCGAATGGTTTGCCGATGACGTGACGATTACACCGGAAAAAATCTTCACGTTCAAGTGGGAAAATGAAAAACATAAAGCCCTAATGGCTGGCCACCGGCTCAATCATTTTGCACGTTTTGAATACCTGCCGGAAAGTGCGGAAGACGAAAACGATCCCTCCTATGTGGAGTTTCGGCTAGAGGTTAACGAACTTACACAAACCACCTTCCTCAAGGTGATGGACTATTCTGACTTTGATGATCTGGAAGAACTGCAAGATTTGTGGCAAGGCCTGGTCGCCAATCTGCGCAAGGTAGTTGGCGGTTAATCCGTTTTTTCCTGATCCATTTCTTTTCGATCTGTATCACTGGCTATCTTGCCGGAAAATCTGTCTATGTTCCCTAATCATAATCCGACCGAAACGCAGGCGTGGGTTTCGCTACAGCAGCATTACCTCGAGATGCAGGCCACAACGATGCGCGACTTGTTCGAAGAGGATCCAAGCCGTTTTGAAAAACTACACCTTACGTTCTCCGACATTCTGGTTGATTTTTCCAAGAATATCATCACCACCGATACCCTCGCTCTTCTGAAGCGCTTAGCCGAGGAAACCGAGCTGCCGGATGCCATTCAGGCGATGTTCAATGGGGAAAAAATCAATCAGACGGAAGCTCGCGCGGTGTGGCATGTGGCCCTGCGCAACCAAACCGGCCGGGCTATGGCGCTGGACGGCCAAGACGTGATGCCGGAAGTCAACCGGGTACTGGACCAAATCAGAAATTTTTCAGACGGACTCCTGAGTGGTGCCTGGAAAGGATATTCGGGAAAAGAGATTACGGATGTTGTCAACATCGGTATTGGCGGATCGGACCTCGGGCCGCTGATGGTGTGCGAGGCGCTTCGCCCTTATCATCGCCACATACGACCTCACTTCGTGTCCAACGTTGATGGGACGCACCTGGCCGAAACACTGAAGCGGGTAAACCCGGAGACCACCTTGTTCATTATCGCCTCGAAGACATTTACCACGCAGGAAACCATGACGAATGCGGAATCCGCCAAGCGCTGGTTTTTGGAGGCCACCGGAGGTCGCGGTGATGTGGCGCGGCATTTTGTGGCGGTTTCGACCAATAGCAAAGCCGTGACGGCCTTCGGCATAGCACCGGAAAACATGTTTGTATTCTGGGATTGGGTAGGCGGCCGTTACTCCTTGTGGTCGGCTATTGGATTGCCAATCGCCTGCACCATCGGTTTTGAACGTTTCCAAGAACTGCTGCGGGGCGCATTTGATATGGATGAGCACTTCAGAACGCAGCCTCTTGATAAAAATATTCCGGTTGTCTTGGGTCTGCTGGGCATCTGGTATACCAATTTCTTTGGCGCTACATCAGAGGCCATACTCCCCTACGATCAGTATATGCACCGCTTTGCCGCGTACTTCCAACAGGGCAACATGGAGAGCAACGGCAAGTCAGTAGATCGAAACGGGCACCCCGTTGATTATCCCACAGGCCCTGTCATTTGGGGTGAGCCAGGCACCAATGGGCAGCATGCATTTTACCAATTGATCCATCAAGGCACCCATTTAATCCCGTGTGATTTTCTTGCCCCCGCAGTCAGCCACAACGCAGTGGCCGATCATCATGAAAAACTACTCTCAAACTTTTTTGCCCAAACCGAAGCCCTGATGAAAGGTAAAACAGCCGAAGAAGTGGAGGCCGAATTGCGCGCTGCGGGCATGGACGGAGAGGCACTTGGGTTTCACGTGCCCTATCGGGTGTTTGCCGGTAACAAACCCACCAACTCGATCCTTTTCCGGCAGCTTACCCCGCGCGTTCTCGGATCTCTCATCGCCATGTACGAACACAAAATCTTTGTTCAAGGCGTGATCTGGAACATTTTCAGCTTCGATCAATGGGGAGTTGAGTTAGGAAAAGTACTGGCCAAGAAAATCCTTCCCGAGCTCACTTCTGCCGGTGAGGTAACCAGCCACGATTCCTCCACCAATGGCTTAATAAACTATTTCAAACGATTGAAATCCCCTGTTTGATCTACACCCCTTGTATTCTGTTTCCTAAGGCCTATTTTTAACGGTTCTGACTGCTTTCATGAGCTCAAAAATATCAAGGATTGGCGTGTACACGTCTGGTGGCGATGCCCCCGGCATGAATGCCGCCATACGTGCCGTAGTGCGCACCGGCATTTACTATAATAAAGAGGTCTTCGGCATTATGCGCGGCTACGAGGGCATGATTGAAAACGAAATCGTGAAACTCGGAGCACGTTCGGTTGGCAACATCATCCAGCGGGGCGGCACGATTTTGAAGACGGCCCGCAGTGATGCCTTCCGCACAAAAGAAGGCCGCGCCCGTGCATTTGAAAACCTGAAGAAAAACGGGATTGACGCGTTGGTAGGAATCGGTGGCGATGGATCATTTACCGGTCTCCACTACTTTCATCAGGAATATGGTATTCCCGCGATTTGTATTCCCGGCACCATCGATAATGACTTACCGGGCACTGACTTCACCGTTGGATACGACACCGCGACCAACACAGCGGTTGAGGCGATTGACAAAATTCGTGACACGGCATTATCGCACAACCGGCTGTTCTTTATCGAGGTGATGGGCCGCAACTCGGGCTACATCGCCATCAATAGCGGCATTGCCGGTGGAGCAGTCGCGATTATCATTCCTGAGGACAGCCAAACCACCATGGATGAGTTGTTCAACAAGCTGGATGCCGGAGGAAAAACCAACAAGAAATCAAGCCTGGTGGTAGTAGCCGAAGGCAGCAAGTTGGGCGGTGCGATGGAGTTAGCGAAGAAGTTTAGCGAACGAAACAATTACTTCGACATAAAAGTGACTATTCTGGGCCACCTGCAACGTGGAGGATCGCCTACGTATTTCGACCGCGTGTTGGCGAGCCGGATGGGCGTGGCGGCTATCGAAGGGTTGCTTAAGGGCGAGACGGATGTCATGGTTGGCATTCGCAGAGGTGAGATGGTGTTCAACCCATTCAGCATGATTATCGATCACATTCACGAGATAAACAGTGAGTCTTTACGCATAGCGAAAATCTTATCGATCTAAACATACGTCCCATGAAGGAATTCACCGCAGGAGTTGATATCGGAGGAACCAATACCAAGTTTGGACTCGTTGACCGGGAAGGCACAGTCCTTTTCCAGGGCACTATTCGAACCACCGACTATTCGGAGTTCGAGGATTATTTTAAGGCCATGGCTGAGGCGGTGCGACATTCACTCACTACCCTGAGCAGCGACCATAAACTCGTGGGCATTGGCATCGGGGCTGCCAACGGCAATTATTATACGGGCACTATTGAGCGGGCCACGAACCTGAGATGGAAAGGCGTACTGCCATTGGCAAAGCTGTTTACTGATGACTTTCATGTACCTTGTATTTTAACGAATGATGCCAATGCCGCTGCCGTGGGTGAAATGATTTACGGCAACGCCCAAAGCATGAAGGACTTTGTCGTGATAACCCTGGGCACCGGGCTGGGCAGCGGGTTTGTCTGCAATGGCATACTGCTGAATGGCCACCACGGTATTGCCGGAGAACTCGGGCATACCAGCGTGAACCCCACCGGCCGATTCTGTAATTGCGGCAAGCGCGGTTGCCTGGAAACCTATGTGTCCGCTACCGGCATCAAGCGAACGGTGTACAAGTTGCTGGCCGATCACCTGGAGAACAGCGAACTACGTGGCATTTCCTTCGATAACCTGAACACGAAGATGATCACGGAGGCCGCTCATCGGGGCGATATTGTGGCGCGTGCTGCGTTTGAGTACACGGGTCGTATATTGGGCATGAAGCTCGCGGAGACAGTTGTGCATAGCGACCCCGAGGCAATCTTCTTGTTTGGAGGGCTATCGCAGGCCGGTGACCTGATCTTTAAGCCCACCATTCGGCACATGGAAGAAAATCTTATGCCGCTTTTCCGAGGTAAGGTGAAAGTGCTGCCATCGGGCCTGCAAAATCAGGCGGCCCCTATCCTGGGGGCGAGCAGCCTTGTGTGGGACTACCTCGATAAAAAGGTGCAGTTAAAGCTGGAGATGGTTTAAAGCTCTACTTTTACTCCGAGATTATCGCCAAGCAGGTTAAACTGCGTCATCCACTCTTCATTACTCTCACCTTGCTTCTCTTTTAATAAACCCGCGATCTCAAAATACAGGTTTTGGGTATTGTGTAAGTTCGGTTCCAGTTGGAATTGTTGAAGAAGCGGAAAAAGCCGGTTTAGTCGCTGGATTCTTTTCACATTTTCACGTTCACTGCTGATACGTCTGAGCTCTTTGTGGATGCTTTCACCGGCCAGGCGTGCCAGTTTCTTGGGGTCTTCAATTTTCAGATCCCATTTGATCAATTCACCCGAAATCCGTTGCACATCCTTAATGTTGATGCGCTCCGGTTTGAAACAATTAAGCAAATCGGCATTCAGGATGTACTCAAATGTGGTGCGATAGGCGTTTGGGATCGGAATCTCATTGGTAGCCAGCGCATTGATCAACAGGTAATCCTGATTGTATGCTCTTCGGAGAGACGCCTCCAGTTCAGCCATGCTTTGCTGAGTGATCAAGTCGAGAATCTTTCGTTTCTCGTCCTTAAACAATTGCCAAAGGGTATACTTTTCAGGACCGAAATACTGCTGCATCACGCCAATCACATCGCCCAGTTTACCCTCTTCAAAAGCCTTTACCATCCGGAACTGCATGCCGGCAAAACGGTCGGGGGCCATGTCGATGGAAATATTTCCGATAATGTTGTGCTTGCCCAGATAAATGACGGCAAAAGCAAACTTCTTTTCAGACCGGGTCACCAGCGATTTCACGCGCGTAATACCGAGTGCGAGTTTTTGCTCACCTGCCTCCTTTTTCACAAATGACTCATTGTGGGTGGTGTAATTAAAAATCGTCAGCGTATCAGCCTCCTCCTCAAAGAGGGACGACACGGCCACGTGCATACCTACACGTTGCAGATTGGTTCGGGCCGGCAACACGTACTTTTTATATACGGCAGCGGCATTGCCGAGCGAAGGTATATTGCTCGGCACTAACTCCAATTTCTTCAGAAACTCCAACTCCAGGTCGGAGCCCCCCACCTGACTGGCCAGCTGAATCACCCGACAGGCATACTGCATCACCTGGGTGGTTTCAATGCCGGAAACCTCATCAAAAAACCACCCACAGCTGGTATACATCAACATACTGTGGCGCATCATTTCCATTAACCTCAGCACTTTGGTGCTGCTGGCATCGGTTACCACATTGTCTTTCAGAAATTTCCTGATCGTATCGTCATTACGTCTCAAGATGACGTTGATATATTCGTTTCGGGCTTCCCATGGATCACGAAAAATGAGTGACCCTTCGCGTTCAAATACTTCCGTAACGGTATCCCTCAGCCAATCGAGGCTCTCGCGCAATGGCTTTCGCCACTTTTGGTGATATCCTTTGCCGGAGTTGCAGCCACAGTCGTTGCGCCACCGTTCCACACCGTGCACACAACTCCATGAGCTGTTTTCGTTGATTTGTACTTCATGGCGGGGCGGAAACTTCTCGCAAAACTCCGCATAGTTCGTCAGTTTTGCCTTCTTTCCCTTCTCGATTGTATCCAGGCAAAATGCCAGGGCCATATCGCCATGTTTGTGGTGGTGCCCGTAGGTTTCGCCATCGGTGGCGATGTGCACCAGCTGCGGCCCCTCCTCTCCGTTGAAGGCGTTCAGCAGAGAATCTGAAAATCGTTTGCCATCGTTCAGCAAGCCATCGAAGGCCACGCCCTGAGAAACAGAACCGTCATAGAAAAAAAGCACCAGGCTGCGTCCTGACGGCAGCAGGCAGCGATAGGCCACCCGGGTATTGATCGACTGATCATTTACGGTAGTCCAATCCTCGTCCCCCACTTTTCTGACCGCACGTGCCTGGCGCGGAGCCAACACGGTAAATTTGATGTCGTGATCGGCCAGAACTTCAAGCGTCTCGATGTCCACGGCCGTCTCCGCCAGCCATATTCCTTCCGCTTTTCGCTTGAACCGGAACTCAAAATCGCGAAGCCCCCACACGACCTGGGTATCTTTGTCCCGCTTATTCGCCAGCGGCATAATCATGTGGTTATATACCTGTGCCATGGCTGAGCCGTGGCCGTTGAAGAGCTTCATACTCTCCCGGTCTGCTTCGAGAACAGCCTCGTAGGCCGCTTTGTCATACTCTTCCATCCACGAGAGCAGCGTAGGACCAAAATTGAAACTGATACGGGTGTAATTATTAACAATGTTTTTGATCACGTGGTCTTGTCCCAAAATCCGGGAGTACCCGTTTGGCGCATAGCACTCAGCCGAGATGCGTTCATTCCAATCGTGGTAGGGATGGGCTGAATCCTGAAGCTCAATTACTTCGAGCCACGCATTTTCGCGCGGTGGTTGATAGAAGTGCCCGTGAATACAGATGTAGCGGTAAATGGCTGGGATTTTTGACAGGTTGTAAATATAGATTACTGATTTGAATTTTGTATTGTTGAACTGAAACGGAAGCAGGCTCTGCTGAGGAGCAACCTGCCAGGGTTAAGTCCAACCGACTGGAATGGTCAAGTCCTGACGGCAGCGTCAGGACTTTTTCTTGGATCATTCCAAGAGTTTTATGCCTTAAGAAAACCTTACGCTGCATAAGCCATCGGAGTTTGATAGTTGAGCGATTGATGCGGCCTGTCATGATTGTAATCATCAATCCATTTGGTTGTTACTTCATTGGCCTGATCAACGGAGTAAAACAGGTAAGCGTCCAGTACATCTTCACGGTAGGTTTTGTTGAAGCGTTCGATGATAGCGTTCTGCTGTGGCTTTCCTTTCTGTATGCGGCTCCATTCGATGTGGTTTTCTTTCAGCCACAATTGAAATCTTTTGGAACGGAACTCAGGGCCGTTATCGGTACGGATTTTTACGGGTTTGCCATACCGTTCAATAGCCCGCTCCACAATTTCAATCACCCTTCGGGTTGGTAAGTTGAAACCCACTTCAATACCTTTGCACTGCCGATTAAAATGATCGACAATGTTAAGTGTTCGAATCCTTCGCCCGTTTTCCAGTGCATCGCTCATGAAGTCCATTGCCCATTCCTGATTGGCTTTTAATGGCATAGTGATGGGGTTGGCAGGATTGTCTTTGATACGCCTGCGCAGCTTTCTACTCAACGAAAACCCTTCGTTCTCATACACTCTGCGGATTTTGCTATCCCCCATTTCCGGATATTTTTTCTGTACCAACTTGATCACTTTTGTTCTTCCTTTACGGCTACTGCCAATAACTTCCTCAATCGAAACGCCATCGGGAATCAGGTATTTGGTGTCCGGATTATATTATCATAAATCAAGAACCCGGACAAATCGCGTGGCGATTCCTGACTATTGTATGATTCAATCCAGTCGTCTCCCGAGGCCGCATACAATTCATTGACAACAAGCCCCTCGGGAACAATTTCTTCCTCAGCGGCTGAACTGCATGAAATCGGAAAAAAACCAGCTAGGAAAGCCAACAAAACACGCAACCGAATCTTCACCACCGGACAAATGGATTTAACATTCGGGTAAAAATAGCGTAATCCGGGCCTGGTGCCAAGCGCCACTCAGCGCCAAAACACAAAAACCGGGTACCCGGCCGTCCGGCTGATTTTTTCAATAATATTATCCGTAAACATCCGCTCCATGAGGGTGCGCTCGTGCCACGACATGGCGAGTAAATTGTTTTCCTGCTCCGACATGTACCGATGCAATTCCCACCCTACATCGCGGCCATAGCGGTGCGTAAACACCAGCTTCAGATGGTGATGTTGGCGCGCATCAATGGCCTGTCGTAGAATATCCATCTTGTGCTCGGTCTCTTCGTTCGGCTCTTCGCGTGCGATATGCAGCACGGTTATTTCCACGTGCAGGTCGGCCACCAATCGTTGCAGTTGTTCCATCAAAAAGATGGGATTCGTGCGCGGATCAAACGCGTACGTAATCCGCTCGATCGGCCGGAAGACGAATCCATCCGGGACGATCAACACGGGGCATCGCGACTGTTCAATCACTTGGTAGGTCTGGCTGCCCATCAGATGCTGGTAATAGTTTTCGGCTCCATTGGTGCCCATCACCATCAGATCAAAAGGTTGGGCAGCCGAAGCCAGCGTCTCGGGCAAACTGTCTAACGTCACCAGGTGATGCGTCCGAACATCCGTGCCGGTGGCCTGATGCAGTTTGTGCTGCCAGTCGTGTAGTTGTTGTTCCACCTGCAGGTCGGCCGTTGCCACATCGCCAGCCAGCAAAGCATTCTCCGGCCAAATGGTAGTCCGCACATGCAGCAACGTAATCTCGGCCCCCGTGGCCTTCGCCAGTCCTGCGGCATACCGCGCGCCCGACCAGGCTGAACCCGAGAAATCGACTGGTACAAGAAACTTTTTCATAACATGTAAACAACTGCAAAGTGCTTGGTAGAAAGCAATCCCGGCATGATGATCGCTCGATGGAGAACTGATTTTAGTCATTGTTGCGGTACGCAGCCGCCATTACCTTACTGCCGTTCAAAAAACCGATTGGTTGTGCTTCATTTACTCCGACAGTTTTTTTTCACCACCGGGCAGATCAGCCGGTTTGCCGCGCGCTACTGGCGCGAGGTGTGGTTTCCGCCTTATGAATTTCAGGAATTGCTCAAACAATGCTTCCTCATTGGCAATAAGTCGATGGCGCTGGTGGGTACCACCGGGTTTATCATGGGCATAGTGCTCACGCTGCAAACCCGTCCTACCCTTATTGAATTTGGTGCGCAAAGCTGGATGCCAGCCATGGTCGGCATTGCCATTGTGCGGGAAATCGGCCCCGTGCTTACCGCCCTTATTTGTGCGGGCAAAGTGGGCTCAGGGATTGGTGCCGAACTGGCCTCGATGAAAGTAACCGAGCAAATTGACTCAATGGAAGTATCGGGCACCAATCCGTTCAAGTACCTGGTGATTACCCGCGTAACGGCCACCACCATTATGATACCCGTGTTGGTGATTATGTCTGATCTGATTTCCCTGGGCGGCTCAGCCATTGTAGAGAACCTCAAGGGTGGCGTTTCATTTACGCTCTATTTTTCCAAAGTGTTGGAGTTTCTGCAATTCGGGGATCTCCTCCCCTCGATCATCAAGTCGTTCTTTTTCGGATTCGCCATCGGCATCATCGGATGTTACAAAGGTTATACCTCGTCACGCGGCACAGAGGGCGTGGGTCGCACGGCCAACGAAGCAGTCGTCATTGCCTCGCTCCTAGTCTTTGTTCTTGACTTTATTGCGGTGCTGGTTACCGACATTTTTTATGAGCTCTGACGCGCAAACATATCCGTCCGTTGTCTCCATCCGCAACCTGCATAAGTCGTTCGGAAGCAACCACGTTTTACGGGGATTTCACCTCGATGTGGCGGCCGGTGAAAATGTGGCGGTCATGGGTAAGTCCGGGTCGGGCAAATCGGTATTAATCAAATGCATTATCGGGTTGGAACCGATAGACGAAGGCCAATTGATAGTGCTCGGTAAAGATGTGCCGAAACTTTCCGTACGGGAACTGGATGCATTGCGCGCAGATGTCGGCTTTCAATTTCAGGGCAGCGCCCTGTACGACTCGATGACGGTGAGGGAAAATCTTGAATTTCCGTTGCGCAGGCATCTGGAAAAGATAAAAGGATACCGAACCGAGGATCTCGTGAAAGAAGCGCTGGAAAATGTGGGGCTGTTGAATGCCATTGACCTGCTGCCCTCCGAGCTGAGCGGTGGAATGAAGAAGCGGATTGCGTTGGCGCGCACGATCATTATGCGCCCCAAGTTGATTTTGTACGATGAGCCCACCAGCGGGCTGGACCCCATCACCGCACGCGAGATCAGCCGGCTGATCGTGGACATTCAAAAGCAATACCAGGCGGCTTCGGTGGTCATCACGCACGACCTGGCCTGCGCCCGCATCACGGGTAACCGGCTGGTCATTCTCGCAGATGGAAATAATTATGCTGAAGGTAAATACGAGGAAGTTGAGCGCATGACCGATCCGGTCGTTCATTCATTCTTCACGTAGCACAAATGATCTGATATATGGAAAAGTCAACCCAACGTACGGCCCGCCTCGGCTTCCTGGTGATTCTGGGAGCCCTCATCTTTACGATGACGGCCTATCTCATCGGCCAGAAGCAGGATATGTTCCGGCAAACGTTCGTCATATCTGTAGTATTCAACAACGTCAATGGATTACAGCCGGGCAATAACGTTCGCTTCTCCGGCATTAACGTAGGAACGGTTCTGTCGGTGGAAATTAAAAGTGACTCGGTCATTGAGGTGATGATGCGCGTTCGGGAAAGTGTGCGGCCGTTCATCAAGAAAGACGCGGTTGCCTCCATTGGTTCCGATGGTCTGATGGGCAACATGCTGATCAACATCAGTCCTGGCTCGGCCACGGTCCCCCCGGTTGAAAACAAAGACCGCCTGCGCTCATTTAGCCGCATCAAAACCGATGATATTTTGAAGACGCTCAACATGACCAACGAAAATGCCGCCATGCTGACCTCCAACCTGCTGGAAGTGACGCAGCAAATCAAACACGGGCATGGCACGCTCACGTACCTGCTGTATGACAGCACGATGCGCCAGGATCTCACACGGTCCATTCGTAGTTTACGACAGGCCATGGACCAAACCAACCAGCTGCTGGCCGAGGCGAATGGAATTGTGGAACAAGTGGAGAAAGGAAAGGGTGTAATTGGCTGGCTGCTGACGGACACGACCACAGCTGTGCATGTCAAAACCACGCTGGCGAATTTGGATAAAACGTCTGCGAGGATCACGCTCGCTTCAGACAGCCTTCAAGAATTTGTCAGCCGGCTCAATCACGATCCGGGTTTGCTTAATGCCCTCCTGCGCGACACCACCATGAGGACGGATTTTCAGGAAACTCTTCGCAATCTGAATCAGAGCAGTGTGAAGCTAAATGAAAACATGGAGGCCATGCGCAGCCACATGCTGTTCCGCGGATACTTCAAAGACAAAGAGAAAAAAGAAAAGGCGGGTCAGAAGCCCTGATCATCAGGCCCGCTCCGCCAACGCCATCCAGCGGGCGGTCTTGGTCTCCAGCAGCCGGTCGATTTGGGCAATGCGCTCGGCACGTTCCTGAAGTTCGGCATGATCGGTAGAACCTCCCGAAAGCCGGGCTGTCTCCTCTCCTTTTTCAAGCTCAAGCTTCTCAATCTCGGCTACCAACGCATCCAACTCCTGCCGCTCCTTGTAGGAAAGTTTGGAAGAATAAGCAGACTCCACCTTCTCCACCTTTGGTTGTGCCACCGGCTTTTCTTCCACAGCCGCCTTCTGATCATCAACCCACGCGCGGTAATCGGTATAGTTGCCGTTGAATTTCCGGATTTGTCCGTTGCCCTCGAACACAAACAACTGATCGACCAGGTGGTCCATAAAATACCGGTCGTGCGAAACCAGCAATAGGCACCCCGTGAATTTCTCTAGGAAATCTTCCAACACATTGAGCGTATCAATGTCAAAATCATTCGTGGGTTCATCCAACACCAGAAAGTTCGGATTGGTCACCAGCAGCTTGAGTAACTGCAGACGTTTTTTCTCTCCCCCACTGAGCTTTTCCACGAACGTGTATTGCTTTTCGGGCGGAAACAAAAAGTTGTCGAGGAACTTGCTGGCCGAAATCTGGCTGCCATCACTCAGGGTAATGAATTCAGCAATCTCTTTTACTTCTTCAATAACCCGGTGGTTGGGATTCAGGCTCACCGCCTCCTGCGTGAAATAACCAAAGCGCGTGGTTACACCCGGAACAACTTCGCCCCCATCGGGTTTCAGACGCCCGGTGAGGATATCCAGAAAGGTAGACTTACCGACACCGTTTTGCCCTACCACGCCAATGCGATCGAACTTCTTGAAGGTGTAGGAGAAATTCTCAATGACAACCTGGTTCCCCCAGGATTTGCGTATATCATGAACCTCCAGAATTTTCCCGCCCTGGCGAGCCTCCTGGATATCGAGTTCCAGCCGCTCCTTTCGCAGATCGGTGGACGCCTTCTGCTGCAATTCATAAAACGCGTCCACGCGGTACTTCGCTTTCGTGCCCCGCGCTTTCGGTTGCCGTCTCATCCACTCCAGCTCTTTGCGCATCAGGTTACGCGCTTTCTCCACCTCAGACTTTAACATCTCCTCGCGCTCGGATTTCTTTTCGAGGAAATAGGCATAGTTGCCGTGGTACCGGAACAATTGGCCTCGGTCGATTTCGAGAATCTCCGTAGCCACAGCATCGAGAAAGTAACGATCATGGGTAACCATAATCACCGTCATGTTCACGCCACTGAGGTAGTTTTCCAACCATTCAATGGCGGATAAGTCCAGGTGATTGGTTGGCTCGTCCATGATGATGAGGTCGGGTTCGGCCAGCAACAACTGCGCGAGAAAGATCCGCTTCTTCTGGCCGCCCGAGAGTTCGCCAAATTTTTTGTCCATGTCCGGCACGCCAAGCCGACCGGTTACTTCCTGAACTTTGGCGTCATAGTCCCAGGCGCTGAACTCTTCCATCTTTTCCAGCGCGGCCTGCATGCGCTCGGGCGCCACATCCGGATGGTGGAGGCAGTCTTCATATTCTTTCACCGCACGAGCCACTTCGTTTGACTCATGAAAAAGCACATCCTTTACCTGGACGTTATCGTCAACGGTCGGTTGTTGGGTCAGGTAGCCAAGTCGGATACCCTCGCGCACCACCACGGTGCCGCCATCCGGCTGGATTTCGCCCGTAAGAATCTTGAGCAGTGTACTTTTACCCACTCCATTGTTGCCCACCAAAGCATACTTTTCCCCCTGCGAAATGCCCACCGAGAGATTGCGAAAGAGCCATTTGTCGTGATAGGATTTGGAAAGCCCTTCGGCTGAAAGATAGTTCATAAAAAAAATGAGGCGCAAAGGTAATCACTGGCGGTGAATGACTACAGCATTATTACCTATCTTGGAGCCATGTCTCATCCGTTCCGATTTGCGATGACGCGCACCGTGGTGCCGGCCGACATTGATGAACTCAACCATGTTAACAATGTGGTCTATCTTCAATGGATCCAGGATGTAGCCAAAAGCCACTGGCAGCAGGTGGGCCAGCATCGCATCAACGAAGTGGTGTGGGTAGCCTCGCGCCACGAAATCGACTACCTCGCTCCGGCTTTTCTGGGCGATCCCATTGAAGTGGGTACCTGGGTGGGTCAGGCGCAAGGTGCACGATTCGAACGATTCATCGTCATTCGCCATGCGCAGACCAAAAAGGAAATGGTCAAAGCCAAAACGATATGGGTCATGCTGGATGCCCAAACGTTCAAACCGAGGCGCGTGCCCGAAGACATGGTTAATTTACTTCAATAGATATGGATAGTTCTGTATTTCAGTTAAACGGCAAAGTGGCCCTGATTACGGGCGCCAGTAAAGGCATTGGCGAAGCAGCCGCCCGAATGTTGGCCCGGCAAGGCGCCCATGTAGTGATCAATTCGCGCAAAGCAGAGGAGCTAAAGCCCGTGGCCGAAGCCATCGCGCAAGCGGGTGGAGCGTGTGATTTCATTGCCGGCAACGTGGGCGACACGGCTTTTTGCACGGAACTGGTCGCTGAGGTGGTGAAGCGGGCAGGCGGACTGGACATTTTGGTGAATAATGCGGCCACCAATCCGGTCTACGGCCCGGTCGTTCAAACCGAAGGCTGGGCGTTCGATAAAATCATGAGTGTGAACGTGAAGTCACCATTTGAATTGGCCCGGTTGGCCTATCCGCATATGAAGGCGTGTGGCGGTGGTTCAATTGTCAACATCAGCTCGGTGGCGGGCGATACGCCCGATCCGGGGCTCGGCATTTACTCGGTATCCAAAGCCGCGTTGAATATGCTCACCAAAGTGCTGGCGAAAGAATGGGGTGTTGATGGCATTCGCGTTAATGCCGTGGCACCGGGACTGATCAAAACCAAGTTTTCGGAAGCGCTGTGGCAAAACGAAAAGATGCTGAACAGCTTCTTGCGGCACATGGCCCTGCCCCGCATGGGCACTTCAGAAGAAATGGCTGCGCTAATTCTTTTTCTGGCCTCCCCGGCTTCGGCCTACTGTACGGGAACCATTTTCACAGCCGATGGCGGCATAACGATCTGATCGATGGAAGAGTTATTTGGAACCCCACGGCTTGCCGACCTCCTGCCACGCGTCCGCGCCTTTGTTGAGGCGGAGTTGCTTCCGTTGGAAAAGGATCATCATCACCGCCCGTGGCCGGAAACATTCCGGCTGCTGGACGAGAAGCGGGAAAAAGTGAAAACCTCCGGCTTGTGGGGATTACATCTGCCAAAAGAGGAAGGTGGCCTTGGCCTTACGCTTTGCGAGTTTGGTCAAATCAGTGAAGCATTGGCGCGGACTCCGTTTTACGGGCATTACACGTTCAATTGCCAGGCCCCGGATATCGGCAACATCGAGTTACTCTCGAAGTTTGCTTCAGCCGGGCAACGGGTAAACTACTTGTTGCCTCTTTGCAAAGGCAAAGTGCGCAGTTGCTTCGCCATGACCGAGCCGGAAATGGCCGGCAGCAACCCTACCCGGCTGGCCACTACTGCGCAGCGCGAAGGAGATGACTACATCATCAACGGGCATAAATGGTTTACCACTGGTGCCGAAGGATCAGCTTTCACCATTGTGATGGCCGTCACGAACCCGGAAGCCGCTCCGCATCAACGCGCCAGTATGATTATTGTGCCCACCGGCACACCGGGGTACTCCATCGTCCGTAACATTCCGGTGTTTGGTGAAGCCGGTGGAGGCTGGGCCAGTCACGCAGAAGTCCGTTTTGAAAATTGCCGCGTGCCACAAACCAACCGCATCGGTGGCGAAGGCGAAGGCTTTAAGCTGGCACAAGAGCGGCTCGGCCCCGGACGCATTCACCATTGCATGCGCTGGATCGGCATCGCAGAAAAGGCATTTGACTTAATGTGTCAGCGGGCGGTGTCGCGCGAAATTGAAGACGGAGTGTATCTTGGACATAAGCAGTACATTCAATCGTTCATCACCCAAAGCCGGGTTGAGATTGATGCGGCTCGCTTGCTGGTGCTGCGCACCGCACAAAAGATTGATGAACAGGGCGCAGCCGCCACGCGCGATGATATTTCGGGAATCAAGTATTACGTGGCCAACATTATGTTGGGTATTCTCGATCGGGCCATTCAAACTTACGGGGCGGCCGGCCTTTCCGACCTGACGTTGCTCGCCACACTCTATCAACACGAGCGGGGCGCGCGCATTTGGGATGGAGCGGATGAAGTTCATCTCCAAAGCATGGCCACCGGCATTCTCAAGAAATACGGATTGAAGAAAAAAATCTAAAATTCATACGCTGAAATCTGTAATCGAAAATCTGTAATCGAAAATCTGAAATCTAAAATCCTTGCTACCGATTGATCAACCCGTTGACGTACGCGCTGGCGAAGAACTGCCGGCAGGCGCGTTGCAAACCTGGCTGGATACTCATGCTCCACAAGTCGGCCAGATCTCTTCCATCCGGCAATTCCCAAGTGGTTTTTCCAACTTAACCTATGCGCTGACGGCCACCGGTGGTGAGTTCATCTTGCGGAAACCCCCGGCCGGAGCCAACATCAAATCGGCTCACGACATGGGTCGCGAATTTCGGGTATTGTCACTGCTTTTTCCCCACTTTAACCGCGTGCCCAAGCCTGTGGCGCTCTGTGAAGATGGACTGGTAATCGGTTCATCGTTTTACGTGATGGAGCGATTGAACGGCATCATTCTGCGGGCAAGTCATGCGCGGTCGCCCCTGCCGCCCCAGCAGTTCATGGCATTATCGCGCAAGCTGGTGGATACGCTGGTTGAAATTCATGCTCTGAATATCCAAACCACCGGACTGGCTACACTGGGGAAACCAGAGGGTTATGTGGCCCGCCAGGTCGAAGGTTGGACGCAGCGTTATACGAAAGCGGAAACCGATTCGATTCCGGCCATGAACGAAAGCAGTGCGTGGCTGATCGCCAATCAGCCGGTATCGAAAGAAGTCGCGTTTCTACACAACGACTTCAAGTATGATAACGTAGTGCTGGACGTAAACGACCCCACCCGAATAATCGGCATTCTGGATTGGGAGATGGCCACCGTGGGAGATCCGCTGATGGATTTGGGCGCAGCCCTCGCCTATTGGTGCGAGCCGACTGACCATCCGCTGACACGCATGTTTAATGTATCCTGGTTGCCGGGCAACCTGAGTCGAAAAGAGGTGATTGACCGATATGCAGCCGGCAGCGGACGGGATGTGTCAAACATTAGCTTCTATTACGTGTTTGGGTTATTTAAGAATGCCGTGATTGCGCAACAGATTTATGCCCGCTGGAAAGCCGGATTCACACAAGATCCCCGGTTCGGTCAATTGATTGATGTAGCAAAAGCCTTGGCCGCCCAAGCAGTGCACGCCATAGAGACGAAGAAGATATGAAACCGATTTACAAACTGACTGACCGATACCCGCGCAAGCGCGCGTTCATTACCGGGGCCGCTTCCGGGCTTGGTAAGGCATTGGCCACCGAATTGGCTCACGATGGATGGACACTCGGGCTGGCGGACATGGACACAGCCAATCTGGAGCGGGTGGCAACCGAGCTCCAGGCCAAAGGTGGCACCACACAAACCTACGTGTTCGATGTCTCCGATTACGCTGCCTTCCGGCAACAGGCTGATAAATTCCTGTTGCTCAATGGCGGAGTCGATTTGATTTTCAACAACGCGGGCGTGGGCGATGGCGGTGCCTTTGAAGAGTACAGCATTGAGAATTATGAGTGGATGATCCGGGTGAATCAGATGAGCGTGGTTCACGGTTGCCACATCTTCATGCCGGTACTCAAGCAGCAGCGATCGGGCCACATCATAAACACGGCCAGCATTGCCGCGGTGAGTTGCGCTCCCACCATGGGCGCGTATAACATGACCAAGGCAGCCGTGGTTGCCATCAGCGAAACGATTTATGGCGAACTGCTGGACTATAATGTGCAGGTGTCGTGTATCATGCCCTCGTATTTCCGGACTAACGTGGCGCAACATGCGCGGGGCGGTGAATTTGTGAACCGCGCCACCCAGTATCTGTTAGATAAATCGAACCTGGAGGCAGATGCGGTCGCCCGGGAAATTCTCATCCGTATGGCGAAAGGTGAACTCTACCTGATTCTACCGGATATCGCGCGCAACATGTGGCGAATGAAAAGGCTTGCGCCCACCTGGTTTCGCAGGCAGGTGAAGGAGCGGTTCCTCTCCGCCTTGAAGCACATCGACCAGCGGTTGTCGGGCAAATGACGTGGACTCTTACCATTCAAAAAATTCAGCCCGAAACGGAAGACACGAAATCGTTTTGGCTGCGGCCCGATCGGCCACTGGCGTTCCGCGCGGGCCAATTCCTCATCCTGCAACAGCGTGAACACAGACGATCGTATTCGATATCGTCATCCCCGGGTGACTCCTTGGTTCGCATCACGGTAAAGCGAATCGAAAATGGTTTATTCTCCCGCTATTTGTTTGATGAGGCCCGTGTAGGCGAAACCCTTACCAGCAGCGGAGTGGCCGGTCGTTTTCAGTTGCCGGAGAATCCGGATGCCTTTGAACAGTATGTTTTTTTTGCTGCAGGCAGCGGCATTACGCCCTGTCGGCCGATGATTGAAGAGATTCTGACGCATCGCGGGCAAAGCACGGTAGTGCTCGCTTACAGCAATCGATCGGAGGCCACCACCATCTTCCGAAGTGAGTTGACTGAACTGCGAAGAAAATTCCCCAAGCAGTTTCAGATTGAATGGCTTAACAGCAGCAACGTCAACCTGCTGCGCGCACGGCTAAGCAAGTGGCTCGTGGGCGAACTTCTGCAACAGTATGTCACGGAAAAAGACAAGGCTGCGTTCTACCTCTGCGGGCCATACGATTACATGCTGACGGCTGAAATCGGCCTGGTGACGGAAGGCGTCCCGCTTTCCCGGATCCATCGCGAAACGTTTCTCGCGCCCGAATTTGAAAATCCGCAATCCCCGCCCGACCAGCGCGAGCATCAGGTGACGTTGAACTTCCAAAATCAACGGTTTAATGTTTCGGTTCAATATCCGGTGAGTATTTTGAAGGCAGCCCGGAGACAAGGTATCGGCCTCCCGTTCAGTTGCGAGGCAGGTCAGTGTAGCGCCTGCGCGGCTACGTGTGTGAAAGGTTCCGTGTGGTTGTCGCGCAACGAGGTTCTTTCCGATCGTGAATTGGCTGCCGGTCGAATACTCACATGTACGGGATTTCCGGTGGATGGCGATGTGGAGATCGTTTATTAGCCGATAGCCAACGTCAGCCATGGCTGACTAGCCATTGTATTTTATCTTCCACCGCACCGAGTCAATCATACAGGCAAGTCCGGCTACCACGAAACACAGTGACAACGTACCAAGGGCGAACCATGTCCAAAAGGGAGCACCCTCGTAACGCATAAAAGCTACTTCGATGGTGGCACACAGGCCGGCACCAAACAATACCGCGCCACCACCACCGAGAAATAACCATTTGTAAAAATAGGATCTCCGTCTGGCTTCCATCCTTCAAATTCGTTTAGAAAATCAAGTTAAACAGTTCCGGCCATCCATCATAATGCACTAGGCCCAACGTAATCCGATCGCTACTTTAGAAGTTCTAAATCATCACCTATGCGACTTGTCTTCTCTTTGGCCATCGTGCTCAGCGCGGTTGCCGGTTTTGCCCAATCCTTCAATAATCTTCCAGTCACTACCCAAAAGCCACCCTTGCATGGCCGCCACTGGATGGCCATTACCGGCAAACCCCTGGCCGCAGCGGCCGGTGCTATGATTTTCACCAAAGGTGGCAATGCGGTGGATGCCTCCTGTGCGATGCTGGCCGCTACCTGTACCATGTGGGATGTGCTGAGCTGGGGTGGCGAAACGCAGGCGTTGATTTATAACCCCAAGACGAAAAAGGTGATCGCCATCAATGCCCTGGGCGTGGCCCCTACCGGTGCTACGGCAGATTTCTTCAAAGGAAAAAGCATGAAATACCCGCCTGAGTATGGTCCGCTCGCGGCTGTTACGCCTGGCACACCGGGTGGATTGATGACCATGCTGGCCGAGTACGGCACCATGAGCCTGAAAGACGTTTTAGCCCCCGCCATGCAAATGGCCGAGGGTTATCCCATCGAAGCGCAAACAGCCAATTCGATCGAACGGGGTAAAGAGCAAATCAAACAGTGGCCCTATTCGAAAAAAGTATTTCTCCCCCACCTGGGCGAAACGCGGGAAGCACCACATGCAGGTGAAATCTTCGTCCAAAAAGATCTGCTGGCTACGCTACAAAAGCTGGTAGAAGCTGAACAGCAGGCGCTGAAAAAAGGGAAGGATCGCAAAGCCGCCATTTATGCTGCCTACGATCGATTTTACAGAGGCGATATCGCCAAAGAGATCGCCCGCGGCACTCAAGAGCAAGGCGGATTAATCACCGAACAAGACCTCGCCAACTGGAAAGTGAAAATCGAGGAACCCTTGTCCACCAACTACCGGGGCATCGAAGTCTACAAACTGCAGCAGTGGACGCAAGGACCGGCTTTTTTACAGACGCTGATTATTCTGGAAAACTTCGATCTGAAAAGCATGGGCTACAACTCAACCCGTTACATACATACCGTTTACCAGGCAATGAACCTGGCGTTTGCCGATCGTGACTTTTACTACGGTGATCCGGCCTTCGCCCCTGAAGAACCTATGAAAGGGCTGTTGTCCAAAGAGTATGCAAAAGAACGCGTGAAGCTTATGAATCACGAACGCAACGATGCCAAAGCGGCACCCGGTGATCCCTATCCATTTGAAGGCAGGCAGAACCCTTACCTTGATCTGTTGAAGAACTGGGGCAACCCCCAGGCAACTAATTTTTCGTTACCCAATCCGTTGGATGAAAGATATCAGCAGGCGTTTACTGCAGGCACCACATCGGTTGAGGCCGCGGATAAAGACGGCTGGGTGGTTTCCATTACACCCAGCGGTGGATGGGTGCCTGCGTGTATTGCCGGCAATACGGGAGTTGGCCTTAGCCAACGCATGCAATCTTTTGTGCTGGATGCCAAAGAGAATCCCTTTAACGTAGTGGAGCCCGGCAAGCGGCCGCGCGTGACCCTCACGCCCACCATGGCCTTAAAGGATGGCAAACCTTATCTGTCGTTTGCCAAGCAAGCCGGTGATGAACAGGACCAGTTGCTCCTGCAGTTTTTCCTGAACATGGTGGAGTTTGACATGACGGTTCAGGAAGCCTGCGAAGCGCCCTCATTCAAGACGCAGCAGATGTTCAGCAGTTTTGGCGATCACGAAAAAATACCGGGAGGCATTACCCTCAACAACGCAATGCCCGCCTGGGTACGGAAAGATTTATCGCGCATGGGGTACCGCATCAACTACCAGGAACGCACCAGTGGACCAATCAACGCCATTTATTTTGATTGGAAGCACGGTACCTTCTGGGGAGGTTCCAGCAACCATGGTGAGGATTATGGAATCGGATGGTAACTCAGAATCCGATTACGCCTTGCTTTTGCTTATAACAATACAGGCATACCGCCAGTTGAAAAGATGCAAAAGTCGCGATGGTAAAAAATATCAGCATAGCCCATCAGTTAAACTTGAATTAAAACTATAACGAATTTATTTAAAATACAAACTATCAAGTAGTTATATATATCCAATTAACTTCTTTTTCGAGTTAAGTTGTTGAAAATGAATTTAGTACAGGCGTTGAGAAAAAGGTATTCAAAAGCTCAATGCCAGCGTATCGTGGCCTGGGTTGGATCGGACCCCGCCCGATTCAAAGCCCTCGTGGAGGTCTTCTTAGCAGGTGACAATCGCCTGACGCCACGAGCGGCATGGCCCCTTAGTTACTGCGTTGAAGCGAATCCCCATTTGGTTCGTCCACACCTGGCGGTTTTGCTCCGACACCTCCGGAAGCCGGGCTTGCCGGATGCGGTCAAGCGCAACACCATGCGTCTGCTTCAGTTCATCTCCATCCCCAGGCAGTACCAGGGCACAGCTACAGACCTTGCACTTACCCTGTTCACCAACCGGCAGGAAGCCATCGCTATTCGTGTTTTTGCCATGACGGTGCTGACCAACCTGGCTATTCAAAACCCCGAACTCGCGAATGAAATACGGCTGCTTATCGAAGAGGAAATGCCGTTGGGGTCGCCCGCCTTTCGCTCACGGGGCGCAAAGGCGATCCGACAGCTCCGGATGTTGAATTGAAAGACCGATTCGGCATCTTTGCGCCCGCTTATGGTTTTGTGTAAAAGCTGCGGAAATGCGTTTGAAGGCAACTACTGCAACCAATGCGGTGAAAAGGTATTGGTTCCGGCTGACCGGTCATTGCGCGCATTGCTGAACAACATTGCCCGGGCCATTACCTTTGCCGACAATAAATTTGTACACACCCTGGGGTTGATGCTACGCAAACCCGGCTTTGTTTCAGCCGAATTTGCTGAAGGCAGGCGGGTGAAGTATTTGCCGCCCATCTCGGTATTTTTTGTCTTAAATCTCATTTATTTCTTTTTCCCGCTCATTCAGCTTTTCAATGCCTCGCTGAATACCCAATTACTGTCACTGTTTGGCAGATGGTTGCGCGGACCGCTCACCACGGCTGTGCTTCAAATAGGTGTAAACCTCGAAACCTTCACGTTGCTTTATAATCTGAAGACGGTTGGTCTGGCCAAACTGATGGTGATGCTCTTCGTTCTGCTGGCCTCCCTCCCGCTCAACGTTTTGTACCGCAAGAACAATCGGTACTTTACGGATCATGTGGATTACATGGTTGAAGTGGCCTGCTTTAATCTTTTCGTCAACGCCATCGTGTTAACGTTAATCATCAACCTGACGGGCCTGGGGAGTCGGGTCAACGAACTGACCCTGACGATCATATTCATAACGACCAATCTCTACTTCCTGATCAGATCCGGTTATACATTTTATACCGAAAGCAGTTGGCGCCTCGTGATTAAATCCGTGCTGATGATTGGGCTGATGAAACTGGCGCTCGAGGTCTACCGCCTTATTCTGTTCTTCCTCACCCTCTGGACAATGTAGCGCTAGACCCTCGCCCGTAAGAGTGATTGAATCAGATTGTCGGTCTGATGGCGTTCCTGATTGTCTACCATTTGCCGATAGCGGTTGAGCGTAATAATCGCTTCTTCAATTTCGCGGTGCATAGCCTGCGTTAACGCGAGGTTGAAATGGCTGTTCGGAAACTCCGGTTCAATCTCAATAGACAATTGATAATGCAACTTAGCCAGGGGAAAATTGCCGGCTTCGGCATACAGGTTGGCCAGGTTGTAATGCGCTTCAAAGTGTCGGGGTTGTTCTTTCAGGCACTTGGTGAAACAGTCAATCGCTTTGGGATAGTTCTTTTCCTGCGACTCCAGGATGCCGAGGTTGCAGTACGCATCGGGCAAGCAGTCATTCTCCTGAATGGCTTTAAGGTAGAGCTCCTTAGCCTGCGCCAGGTCGCCCCTATCATCAAACAGTAAGGCTTCTTCAAATGGTGAAAGCTGGCTGAGTCGAACCTGCTTGCCACCCGAGAACAGATTCAACTGGCCGCGCTGCTCCTGCTGGTCGCGCTTTCGCTTGCGCACCGGCTTGAACCCAAATTTTTCCGGGGTAGGTGTAAATTGTACGACCTTGGCCATGAAAGCAAAGGTAATCAGAATTTTATGTCTTGCGGGTCGCGATAATTGTTCCAGAAGCGAAGCAGTATGAGCTGGTCGCCATCAACGAGATAGAACAGGGAAATCTGCCTACGAATAACGGCTTTGCGAACACCCTTGTAGTCCGATTGCGGGAACATGTCCGGAAAACGCAGAATTAGGTCAAGGCACCTCGCTACATCGTCTAAAAATTCACGTGTCACGGCTTCGGACCAGTTGGACATCAGAAACTCAATGTTTTCGAAATAATCATCTTCAGCCTCAGCCGTCCAGACGATTTTCATGGCAAAAATTAAAAAAGGCCAGGGAACCTAACTTTGGCCGAGTCCATGACTTGGCCGTGAGACTTTAAACGACCTTCCCTCAAATCGGTAAGGCCGGCATCTATAGCTTCCTTCTCTTGGTCGGACAATTGTGAGCTAGTCTCCCATGAACGCTTAAGAAGCATCAGTGCATGTATTGTGTCAACGTCCTGGACGTTCTCCAGCCAGTGAATTAACTCATGCCGCTGTTTTATTATTTCAGTCATGGAGAATCAAATATAGCCGTACCACACCATTATTCAATGTCAACCTGCCTTGCGCTTCAGCTTAATCTCTTTGGCTTTCTTCGCTTCCTTGGCTGCACCGGTAGCCTTCTCCATGGGCTTCTTTTTGGCTTGTTCAATGCTGGCTTTCAGAGCCATCATGATGTCGACTACTTTGGGCTCTTCGTGCTCCACCACAACAATCTCTTTGCCCTCAATCTTGGAATCGATGATGGCCTTCAAGGCATCATAGTAGTGGTCCTTCATTTCGATTTTGGCAAATTTGGTGCTCATGGAGTCAACCAATGTTTTGGCCAGCTTCATCTGCTCTTTGTCAGCTTTTACCTCCAATAGCTGGGGAACCTCGTTGATGCTGCGTACTTCGTGGGGATACCGAAGGCGATACAGCAGGATGCCCTTTTCGTGCGGGGTAATCAGCACGGGTGTTTCCCGGTCGCGCAGCACCACTTTGCCAACGCCAACCTTGCCGCTGTCTTTCATTACTGCGGCCAACAGGCCGTAGGTCTTGGCGGCCACCTCGCCATCCGGCCCTAAAAAATACGGGCTCTCAAACAATGTAGGATGCACCTCTTCGGCCTTGACAAAACCATCCAGCTCAATCACCCGGGTGCTTTTTAATCGCACTTTATCGAGATCTTCCTGCTCAATAATCACATACTGGCCGGGCTCATATTGATAACCTTTAACAATGTCCTCATTGCGCAACGGCTGACCGGTAACCTTGTCCTTCTTCTCGTAGCTCACGGGGTTGTTCCCGTCCTTCGAAAGCAGGTTGAAACTGATCGATTGGCCGGTGTCAATGGCGTTGTAAATCCGGACCGGGATGGTGACCAGCGAAAACTGAATGTGTCCTTTCCAAATGGCGCGCATGGCAAAAAATGGTTAGTTGGACCAAAAAATGAATACCAGACTGCTAAAATATTGGTATTGAATGACTTTTCAAAAAATTTGTACAGCCTAGCGATCATCACTAGAATTAACTGGGCCAACCGAACGATTTCTGCCATTGGGGTGCGAAGACCCTTGCCGTTAACGGATCTGCTGGTGCAACCAAGTGGTACTGGTATTCACCTTCGCCTTCAACTCGTGCAGGATGTTATACAAGCCGTAGTAGGTACGGTTGATATACAATGCGTCTTTCACGCCACGCGCCTTCTTTGAATTCCGGAATTCCTTCATGGACGAGATTTCCTCGCCAAACCCGTACAACTGACGGAAGTATTCAGAATCTGAGAAGTCAAACTCCGGTGTGCGGAACGGGCGCCCGAGTAGCTCAACCAAACGGGTGAACACCTCGGTGAAAAATGCCTGATCGCGGACCGAATCATCCGGGTAAATAAAGCGAAGCTCCTGAAACACCTTCGCCATTTTCTTGGGATTATTCAGCAGGTCGCCATCCAACAACTGAAAATACGAAAGGTAAAACGAGGGCGGAATCACTTTTACACAGCCAAAGTCAATAACACCTAATTGGCGGTTGTCGGTGATGATGAAATTGCCCGGATGCGGATCGGCATGGAGCGACTTAAGCCGGTGAATCTGGAAGTGGTAAAAATCCCACATGGCCTGCCCTATCCGGTTTCCTTCTTCGGCCGTCCAGGTATCCGTTTTCAGAAACTCACCCAACGGCTTGCCGTGCAGCCAATCCATGGTCAGCACCTTGGCACAGCTGAACTCAGGATAGTAGCCGGGAAAAACGAGATTGGGAATGGACCGGCATTGAGAGGTCAACTCCTGCGACCGCTCCAACTCCAGGTCATAATCCGCTTCTTCCAGCAAACGGCTTTCCACCTCACCAATAAACTCATCGTACTCGGCCGGATTGAGCTTGAACATGCTGAGGGCAATAGGCTTCACCATAGCGAGGTCACTCTTCACGCTGTCCGCCACACCCGGATATTGAATCTTCACTGCCAGCTCTTTGCCGTTGAGCGTAGCCTTATGCACTTGCCCCATGGATGCCGCATTTTGAGCGGACGGGCTGAAAGTATCAAAGAGCTCAGTCGGCTTTTTCTTAAAGTGCTTTTCGAATGTGCGCACCACCAGCGGATACGAAAGCGGGGGTGCGCAATACTGCGCCATGGTAAACTGCTGCTGGTAGGCCCGCGGCAGCAAATTTTTGTCCATGCTCAGCATCTGCGCCACTTTCAGGGCGCTGCCTTTAAGCTGGCTGAGGGACTGATAAATATCGGTGGCGTTGTTCTCATGTAACTCATCGCGCGAAAGCTCGGGGTTGACCAGCTTTTTTCCATAGTGCTTCAAATAGTTGGTGCCGATCTTAGCACCGGTGGCAATAAACTTGGTCGCGCGATGTACTTTCCCTACGGGTATCCGCTCCTGCTCCTTCACACGCTTGCTCACACGTTAGTTTTTAGCTGTCTGATAGAGAAACTTCCCAAAGTCAATGGCATTATCCAGAATGCCCTTACCGATTAAATCGAAAGCCAGGTTCACCGACTTTTCAATCGCGGCATCTGTTTTCTCAAAGTTCGCGCTCTCATCATGGCTCCAGAACTGGAGAATGAACATCAGGTGCAGCCAAAAGAGCATGTAGTAACGTTCGTCCAGGTAAGGCCTTTTGGCAATTTCACCGGATTGCACACCCATAGCCACCACACCCTTAATCCACTCATCGAAAGATGCCTTGAATCCTTTCAGGAAGGTGGGCATCGTGCCGGGGTTCTTCCAGCCCTTTAACTGGTGTAACACAAAGCTTCGATCGCTTTTCAGCATTTCGGCCAGCGTGAAGTAAAACGCGAGTACCTTTTCGCGTGAACTGAAGCCGGCATAGCTCTCATCCACTTCCAGTTTTTGGCGGGTGGTGGAAATGAAGTTTTGCCAAATGGCTCTTTCCAGCGCCTCGAAAGAGGCAAAGTGCTTATAGAATTCCTCTTCCGGAATGCCCAACTGCTGGCAAAAAGCAAACACCGAAGTGGGTTGTTTGCCTTCCTTCAACACATACTCACGATAGGCCTTCAGCACAGCCGCCTCTTTGGCGCCCGATTTGGCCTTTGATTTCTTTGTGGTTTCCATACATAAACTAAACAGGAATTTTAGGCGAAAGTTTCGGTAATTGGGGTTAAAATGGGTGAGATTACTATTGCTGGCCACGACCTGTTTGCTTGCGTTAAGTGCCTTATCGCAGCCCCGCAATGCCCCGCAATTGCTGGAGAAGGGCGAACTGGCCCTGGAGCAGCGGCAGGACCGTACGGCCCTGGCTCATTTAAACGAGTGCCTTAGCAAGATCCTCAACAATGGAAGGCCTACTACCTGCGCGGCATCGCCCGCGAGCGACTGGCTGACTCGCGTGGAGCGATTACCGACTACTCCATTTTTTTGGAACAATTTCCCAATCACCGGGAGGCCTTGTTTAGCCGGTCTACCCTTCGGTTTCAACTTAGCCAATATGAATTGGCACGCGAGGACTTCGTTACGCTGTTACGATTGCCGGCCTCAACCGGCACCGGAACGGAGTCCGTCTATTTTGAGCTGTCGGGAGGCGCCACGCAAAAGATATTCACGGCACAAAGTGATGTGCGCTCAGTTGTTTTCAACTACCTGGGGCAGATCGACACTCAGTTGAAGTACTACACGCGGGCCATTACCTATTTCGACTCCTGCATTCGTCTTGATCCCGCACGGGCCGACTTCTTTCTTAACCGCGGTCTGGCCTACCAGCAAGCGGGCGACAAAAAGCAGGCGATCAGTGACTACCAACGCACGCTCGAATTGAATCCGGCCAGCAGCCTGGCCCAGCACAACCTGGCGGTGCTGCTGAAAGGAACCCCCTCAAAAGCCGAATCGGAAGCACTGCTTTCTAAAGCCATTAAAGAGGACCCGCGACAGGCGTACTTGTATGAAGAGCGCGGCCACCTGCTGATGAGCCAGCAAAAGTGGGCGGCTGCCCTGCAAGACTTTACCAAGGCCATCGAGTTGGACGCCACGGACCCGGATTTCTGGATCAACCGCGCCATTTGCAAAGAGCACGGCAAAGACCTGGGCGGTGCCTTGGCTGACCTTACCCAGGCCATACGCATTGATGCCACGCACGAGAAAGCCTGGCTCAACCGCGGCAATGTGCTGACCAAAATGAACCGGTTGCGCGAAGCCATTGAAGACTACACCGTAGCCATTACCCACTACCCCGAGTACGGACTGGCCTTCTACAACCGCTGCATTGCCAAACAAAAGGCTGGTGCCTTGCGCGAAGCCTGCCAGGACATTACCAAGGCGGAGTTCTTGGGTGTGGCTGTAGATGAAAAAGTAAGGGTAGCGGTGTGTAAAAAGTAACATTTTCTTATCGCCTAGATTTCTGCCTAAAAAAGATATCCCATCGCGGAACCACACCAAGACAAATGTCGTATATTTATACGACAAAAGACTATATCCTCAATGGCGCAAAAAGCAGCAAAACCAAAACGAGCAGCCACGTCATCTACTTTCGTGGTCAACATGGGGGCAGGCAAGAAGGTGGCCGTAGTAGCACGCATCCCCTATGGCGCTTTCATTGCCGAAGTGCGAAAGGCAAAAGACTTTACCGACCTGAATGAATTGATCGGTGATGAAGGGTTTATGATGAAATCGGTAAAACCACTGGTGACCTATCTCGATTTACCCCAGGAAAAATTTGCATCTCTTATTGGAGTCTCCGCCCGAACCATTTCGCGGTGGGATGATGATTCCATGATCGGGGTACTTCCCTCCAAAATGCTCCTGGAGGTAGACCGGCTTTCGAAAAAGGGAATTGACACATTTGGCGATGCTGATTTATTCAAAGGATGGTTGCAACAACCTAACATTGCTTTGGGTGATGTAGCCCCGATTGACATACTCAGCGAACCCTATGGCGTAGAATTAGTGGAAGATGCGCTGGAGGCCATGGAGCACGGTAACATCATGTAGGTGGATTATTTCAGAATTTTGAAGCGCGAGCATAGCCAAACGCCTTTTGGCTTTGGTACCGGGGCAGGCCGGTGGAACCCACGCAACCTACCCATGATTTATGCATCTTCTTCGGTTGCGCTGGCCATGACGGAATATCTCTGCATCAAGGGCGCGCAGGTAGTCAAAACTGAGTGGTCGTTGATAACCTATACGATCGATGGTAACTTACCGGATTTGGAAAAAAAAAATCTGCCGATTGAATGGGATTCCCGCCCGTACCCGCTCACGACCCAACTCTTTGGAAGCAGTTGGGTTAAAAGCCAAGGCTCGGTATGCCTTAAGGTACCCTCTGCCCGACTGCTACTGTCGGCATACCCAAAGGAGCACAATCTTTTGATCAATCCGTTTCACCCGGATTTTGGAGCAATCGTGAAGGTAAACAACACGGAAGACCTTTATTTTCACTTGAATGAGTGGGCAACGGGCGATAGGTAAGCGTTCAGGTGAAAACAGAGACTCAACATATTATCGACTGGCCTTCTACAACCGCGGCATTGCCAAACAAAAGGCTGGTGCCTTGCGCGAGGCCTGACAGGATATCACCAAAGCGGAACTACTGGGGGTAAAAGTAGATGAGAAAATCAGGGCGGTGGTATGCAAGAAGTAACCGGCACTAATCGCGGCTACGTCACCCAATGCAACGTCTGCGGCTTGATCGGGTTCACAAACGGTTCATCGGTCTGTTGGGCTTTGTGCCACAGCCGTTTGATTTCATAATACCAGCGCGCCTGCATATCCGGCTCGCCAATGAGACTTAACGTAGGGTTGGATTGCAAGCCCTCGTTCAGCTTCTGAAACACGCCCAGATCCTGCCCGATAAACTGCTTGCCCAACCGCTTGAGCGGTGCCCACAACAGATTGGCTAATCCGATGGACGTATAGAAGATATGCGTGAGCTCAGTCTGCTTGTCGTTAATGGGTGTCAACACCGTAATCGATACCACTTCCTTGTTGCCCACCTGGATGTGCTCGGTGCGAATGCCGGGTATCTCAAAAGTGATTTCGGTAGAGGTACCGCCCTTCAAAATGCCGTAGCCTTTGGAGTTGCTTGACGGAGTATGCCTCACCATTTTAAACCCTTTGGCAGTGGGTTCAAAGTGCTTTTCTTTCAACTTTAGTTTTTTGGCCGAGCGCCAGTACCAGCTTTGGTGCACAAACGTAACGTGGGCGGGGTCAATGAGGCCGATCACCGAATGGTCGATATCGGCCGGCATAATCACGGTCTCAACGTGCTTGAACTTTTTATCGGGGGCCAGCAACAGATTGGGCGCAGGTTCTTTCGGTTTTGTGTTGGGCAGTTTTTTTTCAGGTACATACACCCAAATGGTATCGTTCTTCTCCTCTACCGGGTATTGAAACACCTTAATCTTAGAGGCATCGAAGGTGGCATCGGGTGGCATGGCGGGTATGCCCGTACAGACGCCCTGCGTGTTAAACATCCAGCCATGGTAGCAGCACTGAAGGGTATCGTCCTTAAACCAACCGTGCGAGAGCGGTACGCCCCGGTGCGGGCAATTGTCGCGCAGAGCGAACACCTTGCCGTTCGAGTCGCGGCCAAAAACGATTTTCTCCCCCACGATTTCACGGCCCACCAGCTTGCCTGGCTTCAGGTGCGAACTGTGGAAAGCGAAGTACCAGAGATTTTTTAGAAAAAGGGCCTGATCGGTCATGCAGCAAAGAAACGAAAATTAGCGCTTACCTCACCGCTTGCGCCTCTTTCGGTAAGTGGCGCGGGGATCCGCAACCGCCAGTTTATTGGACTGGGGGGCGGTCGGTCGGATTAGCAAATCAACCGGCAGCGTTAGCCTTTCACTTAAGCCACGGATCATGGCCAATGATAAAGACCGCTGGCGATTAAGAACCTTGGAGGCTGTCCCGCGGTCACCGAAAACGTCCAGCAGATCAGCCACATTCAGGTGAAGTTGCTCCATGCGAACGGATATGGCATCAATCGGATCAAGGTCTGGCTTAACCCATTCCCGATCCTCAAAATCCTGAATGAGGTAGCCGAGTAACTCCAGTTCCCGCCCTTCATTGGAATGAGGTAACGGAGCTTGTTCGGCCAGGTGATCCAGGCGGGCGAGTGCTCTTTTGTAGTCACCGGGGGTATGTAAAACGGTCCATGTCATGGTTTCTTATTTATCGTGACAACATCAATACGGTCATATTCAGCGTGAGTGCCAACCCACTTGATCTGAACAATTTTGAACATAAAAAGAACGCGTGCCACCAATCTGTACCGGTTGCCTTTAATGTCAAATACCACACGGTTATCTCCGACCGGGAATGCATCTGGAAAATCTCGAGCTAATTCGTTAAAACTCTTCCACTCCGCCTTTCGACAAACCCAGTACCACGTACCAAGTGCTTGCCTGGAATCGGCATGTTTTTTCCAAAACAACTGAAGTATGTGGTAGGCAATCACGTTCACAACCCAAAGATAAGCATTGTTGGCAAAATGCCAACAATTGAACAAAGGCGTCTGACGGCTCTTATATATATAATATACCGCAAATAAGCCGTCTGACGCCTACAACCTTTTATTGAGGTGAGGATAAAAGGTGGTCTCAAGTTTCTAACGCAACAAATTGAAAAATAAGAAATGGACACCTTTTTTTTATTTCCCAAAAAAAGAAGGACAACAATTTGCTCATTGCCGTCCTTTTCTTTTTTAGTGCAAAGCCTGCTTGTTCGCTGAAGGTGTCCAATCCCAGCCACGCAGTAAAAACGGTTTACAATTTACCGTTTGTTTTATTTGCCGACAAGTTTTTTGTGGGTGCATTACCTTCATCCGCAAGCTTTCAGTATCTCTTTTTCAAAGACATCTTTGGGCGTTCTATAACCCAGCACGGCACGTGGCCGCTCATTGAGCATCTTCTGCACCTTCTTGATCTCCCTGC